>Ga0180429_10004610_pt1 | contig 10995 bp, 9 predicted proteins | sample SS_ome_FD_132428 | JGI IMG/M metagenome (GOLD analysis project Ga0180429, IMG submission 132428) | Hypersaline lake sediment archaeal communities from the Salton Sea, California, USA - SS_1_S_1 metaG | ecosystem: Environmental > Aquatic > Non-marine Saline and Alkaline > Hypersaline > Sediment ... | reverse complement strand
TCGACGCTCGCCCTCCTGCTCTCGCCGCTGCTCTCACTGCCGGTGAATGCCCCGGTGCCCGTGACGGTCTCGGCGGACCTCGCGGACACCGCGCCCCTCGGCGCCGTCCGCCTGCGCCTGAGCGACTCGACGTCGTTCGACGCGCGCGACGCGAACACCGGCCAGCCCGTCGAGGTCCTCTGGTACCACGACGCCACGACCCTCGCGGGCCTGGGCGATTCCTGGAGCACCCCCTCCGTGGCGGCCATCGATTACGACACCTTCATGCTGGCCGTCGGGTCGGGCGAAACGGCCGATACGGACCACCCCTTCTACTTCATGGACGCCCACGACGGGGACGTCCGCCGGAGCAGCGACGCAGACGAACGATCCGGCGCCCTGGTGACGAACCAGACCTTCGCCGATGCCATCTTCTACGACACCCACGCCGATACCTACCAGATCGACAACATCGGGGACCTCTACGTCCAGCCCGATCTGAACGGCCGCCTCTGGTTCCAGGAGCCTCCCAATGGCCATTCCTTCGTGGGCATCGACCTCGGCTCCGATCAGCCCGTCTACTACACGCCCGCCGCCGGCGTGTTCTACCGCGGATCGAGCCTGATGAACGTCTTCGTCCTCGCCACAGGGACGCCCTATGAGAAGAGCGAGGAGATCACGGGCACGAACTCCCCCTTCGTGCCCAGGGTCCACATCATCATCAAGGACGCCGGGCCCACGGCCGCCGGCTCCGGGGACTACTGGACCATGCGCATTACGGATGTCCCCTACCTCGATGAAGACACCGGCCTCGTCGGCACCCTGTCCAACGTGGCGCAGGTGACGGCCTCGCCCATGCTCTTCGTACCCAGCAAGGGCAGTTCCAAGAGGCCCTTCGCCTTCTTCTCCTTCTACGATCCCACCCTCGGCTGCACGGGAACCTCCTACATCGCCGCCTTCACCTTCGATCCCGACGATCCGAGCAACGGCTCCGGAGATACCACCGACAGCATCGGCGTCGCGGGCGAAGAGGGATGGTTCGTCATGGCCGACGAGGGCGCATCGAGCGGTTTCGCCATCTCGGGCTCGAACATCATCTCCGGAAAGAGCGGCAAGACGGCCACCGTCTCATCGACGGAAACCCCCGTCGAGCGAGGCGAGGGGCCCACGCCGCGGTCCTGGATCGAACTGAAATAGTCCATAACAGGCTTCTAACCTCCGGGGGCGGGTACCACACCCGCCCCCATCGCTTTTTCAGAAGAAAATCGAACCAACTTCAGAAAGGGAAAAGGCCGGCGGGGATGCCGCCGGCCTCGGGAAAATCAATGTGGTGGATCTACTTCTTGCCGAAGAGGCGCTTGAAGGACTTGCCGATCCCCTTCTCCTTGCTGAGGGTGCGTGTCTCGGCCTCGCAGTCCTTGCAGAGGTAGCGCGGCTTGCCCCCCTCGATGATCGGGCGGTTGATGACACAGTTCTCGCAGAGGTAGTTGCCGCATTTCAGGCACTGCCATTCGGGGGCGATGTTGGGGTGGTAGACGCAGTGCTGGGGATCGCCGTGCTCGGTCCGCTCCTTCTCCACCCGCTTCCGGATGTACGGCTGGAGGGCGACATAGGATCGCAGGGGCTGAAAATCGCCGCCCATGACACGCACCAGGTCGTCGTCGTCCACCTCTCCCTCGCAGATGAGCCCTCCCAGCTGCGAGATGGAATACGGCCCGGGGGCCACCTCGCTGTCCTTGCTCAGGGGCTTGACTTCCCAGATGGGATCCTCGGAGGCTGCCGGCGGCGGAGAGGCGGCGGCGGGCGGCGGTTCCGCCGCTTGCGCGGGTGCGGCCTCGGCGGGAATGTCCTCGGCGGTGATGATCCTCCCGTCGGGGTAGATGACGAGGGGGGTCTGGCATTCCCGGCATTTCCCCTTGCCCCCCTGGGCCGGGATCTTTTCCGATGGAACCCGAAAGGACTGGCTGCAGGACGGACATTGAAACAGGATCTCAGGCATGGCGAACTCTCCCCCTGTCGCGGCGCCGGCTCTTCCTGTGTCTTTCTCTTTCGCTACCCATCCCGGCGCACATCGGGTCCTTTCCGCAATTATACACCAACGGCGGCGCGAAATCAGTTCAGGTGGACCATGAGCTGCTTCTTCACCGCCTTCTGCCGGAGCTTGTTCAGCACCTTGGTCTCGATCTGGCGCACCCGCTCGCGGGAGAGTTTCACCGCCTCCCCCACCTCTTTCAGGGTCTTGGGGTCTCCGCCGTCCAACCCGAATCGGAGGCTCAGGATCTCCCGCTCCCTGGGTTCGAGATCCTGGAGCATTCCCTCCAGGAGGTTTCGCAGAGATTCCTCCACCAGGGCCTGGTCCAGCGGCGGCATGCTCGACTGCTCGATCTTGTCGAGCAGGCTGAAGTCGGTGTCGCCGCTTGCGAGGGTCTCCAGCGGGATGTCCTCCGACTGGGTGTGCATGAGGGATTCGATGTGTTCCCGCGGCAGGTTCATCTCCCGGGCCACCTCCTCCGCGGTGGGTTTCCGCTCCAGAAGAGGGGTCATGGCCGTGACGGTCTTGTGGATGTTGTGCAGGAGGTTCGCCTGCTTCTGCGGGATGCGGAAGGGCCCCCCCTGCTCCGAAAGCGCATGAACGATGGCCTGCCGGATCCACCAGACGGCGTAGGTGATGAACCGGACCCCCTTCTCGGGGTCGAAACGCTTCGCGGCCTCCATCAGCCCGATGTTTCCTTCGTTAATGAGATCCTGAAAGGAGAGGCCCCACCCGCGGTATTTCTTCGCGAAGGCGACGACGAAGCGAAGGTTGCTCTCCACGAGCGTGTGGACGGCGTCGGGATCCCCGCCTTCCTGAATCCTGGACCCCAGCTCCTTCTCCTCCTCGGCGGTGAGGAGGGGGAACTGCGCGATCTCCTTGAGGTATTTCTTGAGGAGGTGCGACTCCTCGATGAAGACCCCTTTATCCTTGGGCGCCATCTCCCCCTTCCTCCCGTTCGATGAGAACCTGGAGGGAGGAGGAGCCCGCCTTCACGATGGCCCGTTCCCGGATTTCCTCCCGCGGGATTCCCACGCGCTGCATTTCTTCCATGAAGAACTTCATGAACGCCTTCATCTCCGTTTGCATCACCGCCATCTTGTCACGCATGTTCAATACGACTTCCACGCCGGCGAGGTTTACGCCGAGGTTCCGCGTGAGGTTCAGTATGACTTCCAGGCGTTCGATGTCTTCATCGGTATAGACGCGCGTATTACCGTCGGTTCGGGAGGGTGTGATGAGCCCGTCGCGCTCGTACAGGCGTAGGGTCTGGGGATGCACGTTGAAGCGCTTGGACACGGCGGAGATCATGTAGGTTCTCTTCCCGCGTCCCGCTGCTTTCTCTCTGGCCATCGAAGGGACCTCCTGCCGCCTTCGGTCTCCGCTATTCCCCCGCGGCCCGGGAGGGTTCGTCCCGGAAGAGTTCCCTGCGGGGGGATTCGGGGTTGAGCTTCTCGAAATCCCGGAGCAGATCCTTGCTCGCCTCGTCCACGATGGCCGGCACGGAGACGAACACCTCCACGTGGAGGTCTCCGGGGGCTCCGCCGCGCAGCGAGGGCATGCCCCGCCCCCGGAGGCGGAAAACCTGTCCCGACCGGGTCCCGGGCGGAATCTTGAGCCGGGCCGATCCGGTGAGCGTGGGCACCTCGATCCGCGCCCCGAGCACAGCCTCCGAGTAGGTCACGGGAACCCGGATGGACAGGTTCGGCCCCTTCCTGCGGAAGAGGTCGTCGGCACGGATGTGGGTCTCGATGAGCAGGTCGCCCGGAGGCCCTCCGAAGGTCCCGGCCTGGCCCTTGCCCTTCAGCCGAATCTTGGATCCGTTGTCCACGCCGGGAGGGATGGACACATCCAGCCGCTCCTCGGCCTCGCGCCGCCCCGTTCCGCCGCAGGACGTGCACCGCTCGCCGGGGTCCACGCCCGTCCCGCCGCAGGCCGGGCACCCCCTCGAGAAGGAGAGGGGGCCCTTGTTGACGCCCATCTTCCCGGTGCCTCCGCAGACACCGCAGGGGTGGTTCCGGGCGGGGGCCGTACGGCCCGAACCGCCGCACCGGTCGCAGGCCACGGAGCGCCGGACCGTGATCCGGGTCTTCTTGCCGCCGTAAGCCTCCAGCAGGCTCAGGTGCAGGGGATACACGAGATCGCCACCCCGGGCCGGTCGTTCCTCACGGCGGCTCCGGGCCGTCCGGAAAAAGGAATCGAACAGATCGGAAAAGCCCCCCGCGCCCTGCCCCATGCCGAAGTCGAAGCCCTCGAAATGGATGCCGGGCCCCCCCTGGGACCCGAACCCCTCTGCGGTTCCGAATCGGTCGTACTGGGCCTTCTTCTCGGGGTTGGAGAGCACTTCGTAGGCTTGGGAGATCTCCTTGAAGCGCTCCTCGGCGGCCTTGTCCCCGGGATTGAGATCGGGATGAAACTTGCGGGCGAGCCGCTTGTAGGCCTTTCGAACCTCCTCCTGCGAGGCCCCGCGGCTGAGTTCGAGAATCTGGTAGAGATCCTGGTCGGCCATGGATTCGATGCTCCGCCGCCCTTCGGGGGGCGGCTCCTAGGTCACTTCGATCCTGCGCCGGGCGGATCCCTTGGGGATCCGGATGTTCAGGATCCCGCGGCGGTGCTCCGCCTGGATCGCCTCACCGTCCAGGGTCATGGGGAACGTGAGGCGGCGCTGAAAAGTGCCGAAATACCGCTCCATGCACTGGACGTTCTCCCGGTCGATCTCCCGGCGGATCCGGTGCTGGCCCTCCACGGTCAGGATGTTCTCACGGCAGCTCATGCGAATGTCTTCCAGCAGAACCCCCGGCAGTTCCATCTCGACGCGGTAGGCATCGTCCTCCTCGAAGATATCCGCCGGAGGGGTCCAGATGTAGGAGGGCACCGGCCCCTCCTCCCCATCGGGCTGCAGCATCTCCTGAAAGAGCGCGTTGAGGCGGTTTCGGAGCTGGACGATCTCTCGAAAGGACTCACCCTTCACGGACATGGCGGCGTTCCCGGGACGGCACCGGCCCCGCGAATAACTTTCTCCGGCGCAGGAACCGCCTTCTTCCTTTCTTGCATGACATTATTTCACATCCTCGAACTCGGCGTCTATGACCTCCCCGTCACCCGCCTTGCCCTGAGACGCCCCACCGTCGGCCCCTTCGGGCGCTTTCTCCGCGCCACCCTCCTGGGGAGCATCGGGCCGGCTCTGGGCGTACATGCCTTCGGCCATCTTGTGGGTAGCCTGGTTGAGATCGTCGATGGCCTTCCGGATGGCTTCGGAATCCCCCGATTCCTTGGCCTTCTTCAGGCCCTCGAGCGAGTCCCTCACGGCCTTCTCGTCGGCCTCGGGCAGTTTGCCCGCATTCTCGGCGAGGAGCTTCTCTGTGCTGTACAGGAGCTGGTCCGCCTGGTTCTTGGCCTCCACCTCTTCCCGGCGCTTCTGGTCCTCGGCCTTGTTGCTCTCGGCCTCCTGAACGAGCTTTTCGATCTCGTCCTGGGTAAGTCCGGAAGAAGCGGTGATGGTGATGCCCTGTTCCTTGCTCGTGGCCGTGTCCTTCGCGTGGACGTTCAGGATTCCGTTGGCGTCGATGTCGAAGGAGACCTCGACCTGGGGAACCCCCCGGGGAGCCGGCGGGATTCCCACGAGCTTGAAGGTGCCCAGGATCTTGTTGTCCCTTGCCATGGGACGCTCGCCCTGGAAGATCACGATCTCCACCTCGGTCTGGTTGTCGCCGGCCGTGGTGAATGTCTCCTTCCTGCGTGCGGGAATGGTGGTGTTGCGCTGGATCAGCGGCGTCGCCACCCCGCCGAGCGTCTCCACGCCCAGCGTCAGGGGGGTGACGTCGAGAAGCAGGATGTCCTTCACGTCCCCGGCGAGCACGCCCGCCTGGATGGCGGCGCCGACGGCCACGACCTCGTCGGGATTCACACCCTTGTGGGCCTCCTTCCCGAAGAAGTCCTGGACGAGTTGCTGGATCTTGGGGATCCGCGTCGATCCGCCCACCAGGACGACCTCGTTGATGTTCCCGGGCGAAAACTTGGCGTCGTTCATCGCGGCGGTGCAGGGCTCCATCGTCCGCTTGAAGATGCCGGCCGCCAGGTTCTCGAGGGAGGCGCGGGTGAGCTTCATCTGCAGATGCTTCGGACCCGAGGCGTCGGCGGTGATGAAGGGAAGGTTGATTTCCGTTTCCAATGTACCCGACAGTTCGATCTTCGCCCGCTCGCAGGCCTCCTTCAGGCGCTGGAGGGCCATAGGATCCTGGGAGAGGTCCACCCCGTTCTCGTCCAGGAAGCTCTTCACGACGTGATCGATGAGGAGCTTGTCCACATCGTCGCCTCCCAGATGGGTGTCGCCGTTGGTGGCCTTCACTTCGATGACGCCTTCCCCGACTTCGAGGATGGAGATGTCGAAGGTTCCCCCGCCGAAGTCGTAGACGGCGATGGTCTCGTCGCTCTTCTTGTCCAGGCCGTAGGCGAGGGCGGCGGCCGTCGGCTCGTTGATGATGCGCAAGACCTCCAGCCCGGCGATCTTGCCGGCGTCCTTGGTGGCCTGGCGCTGGGAATCGTTGAAGTAAGCCGGTACCGTGATGACCGCCTGGGTGACCTTTTCTCCCAGGTAGGCTTCGGCGGCCTCCTTCAGCTTGCCCAGCACCATGGCGGACACCTCGGGCGGCGAGTACTTCTTGCCCCGGATCTCCACCCAGGCGTCTCCGTTCTCGGCGGGGACGACCTTATAGGGTACGGTCTCGATCTCCCGGTTCACTTCGGAAAACTTCCGGCCCATGAAGCGCTTGATGGAGAAGACGGTATTGGTGGGGTTGGTGATGGCCTGCCGCTTGGCGACCTTACCCACGAGGATCTCGTTCTTTTCCGTGAATCCGACTACGGACGACGTGGTGCGGTCCCCCTCCTTGTTGGGGATGACGACGGGTTGTCCGCCTTCCATGACGGCCACCACGGAGTTGGTGGTGCCGAGGTCGATTCCGATGATCTTGCCCATGATTTTTCTCCTTGCTGGTCAAACGCGGCAAGCGCCGCGGCAAATGTCCACCTACATCATAATACCTGAGCCATGCTTTGTCAAGTTTCTGGGCTCATACCTGACAATGCCGTATTTAACTCCCATTTGGAATCGGTGAAACGGAATAGCCGGGCAGGGATCTCTTCTCCCCGTCTCCCCGTCTCCCCGTCTCCCCGTCTCCCCGTCTCCCCGTCTCCCTGTCTCCCCGTCTCCCCGTCTCCCCGTCTCCCTGTCTCCCCGTCTCCCCGTCTCCCCGTTCTCAATCTCTCATACTTCCCCTCCCTCCTTTTCCCCTGCTTCCCCTCTTCTCTTTCTTGTCTCTGCGTCTCGGCGTCTCTGCGGTGAATCCCAATTCCCCGGCGGGCTCCTTGGCAACGAACTCCCCCTGGGCTATCCTTCCTGCTCATGGATGGTCCGCTTCGCTTCGAGATTCTGGAATCCTCCCCCGATTCGGGCGCTCGGACCGGCATCCTGACGACCCCCCACGGGAAGGTGGAAACACCGGCCTTCATGCCGGTGGGCACGAAGGCGGCCGTGAAGGGCATGACGCCCCCCATGCTCCGGGAGGCGGGCGCGCGCATCGTCCTCTCCAACGCATTCCACCTCGGCCTGAGGCCGGGGAGCGAACGGATCCGAGACCTCGGCGGCCTTCACCGCTTCATGGGGTGGGACGGGCCTATCCTGACCGATTCGGGCGGATTCCAGGTCTTCTCCCTCGCCTCCCTCCGAGAGGTTTCCGAGGAGGGCATCGCCTTCCGGTCGCCGGTGGACGGAGAGCGGCTCTTCCTGAGCCCCGAGCGTGCCGTGGAGATCCAGGAGCATCTCGGGGTGGATGTCGCCATGGCCCTCGATGTACTGGTGGGCGCGGGCGCGGGCCGAGACGAAACGGCGCAGGCCTGTCGGCGGACGCACCGCTGGGCGGCGCGCTGCGCGGAGGTCCTCAGCCGAAGCGGCACGTCTCTCTTCGGGATCGTGCAGGGGGGCGTTTTCGAAGACCTTCGTCTGGCCTCGGCCCGTGCGCTCGCCGAACTGAACCTGCCCGGGTACGCCGTCGGGGGACTCTCGGTAGGTGAAGACAAACCGACCTTCCGCCGCATCGGCCGGCTTGCGTGCGAGGCCCTGCCCGAGGACAGGCCCCGCTACCTCATGGGCGTCGGGACGCCCCTGGACCTGGTGGAGGCGGCCGGCTGGGGCTTCGACCTGTTCGATTGCGTGCTTCCCACGCGGAACGCCCGAAACGGGCAGCTCTTCACATCCGCGGGCACGGTGGCCATCAAGAACGCGGGACACCTTCGAGACCCGGCCCCCCTGGATCCGGACTGCCCCTGCTGGGCCTGCCGGAACGTAAGCCGGGCTTACCTTTCCCACCTGTACCGCTCCAACGATCCCACGGGCCTCGTGCTGAATACGATCCACAACCTGACCTTCTACCTCGGCCTCATGGGCCGCATTCGGGAGGCCATCTCCCGGCGTACCCTCGGCGCCCTCCGCCGCGAGATCGCCCTCGCATATGATCCACCCTCCGTTGACAGCCCATCTCCCCGCCCCTAGAATGAGGGTCACGACACGTATTGGAGCCCGCCATGAAGCAAACCATTCTATTGGACAAGGCGGGGATTCAGCGCTCCCTTCACCGCCTCGCCCTGGAGATCGACGAACGGCTCCAGGGGTGCGGCGGCTTGGCCCTCATCGGCATCCACAGGCGGGGCGTGCCCCTCGCCAAGCGGATCGCCGGCCGGCTGAAGGAAGTGGAGGGGGCTCTGGTTCCCGTGGGATCCCTGGATATCAACCTGTACCGTGACGACTTTTCCACGGTGGGCACGGCACCGGAGCTGCGGGGCACGCACGTGCCCTTCGACATCGAGGGGAGAACCATCGTCCTCGTGGACGACGTTCTTTTCACGGGCCGCACCATCCGGTCCGCCCTCGACGCCCTCGTGGACCTCGGACGCCCTGCACGGGTGCAGCTGGCCGTCCTCGTGGACCGGGGCCACCGGGAGCTTCCCATCCAGGCAGACTACACGGGGCTCTCGGTGGAGACACACCGGGAGGACAACGTGGAACTCCATGTGAAAGAGATCGACGGGGAGGAATCCCTGATCCTGCAGAAGCGGACCTAGCATCGGGGGACTCATGAGTTTTCACCATCGGCATTTGTTGGGAATCGAAGGGCTGTCCGCATCGGACATCAGCCTGATCCTGGATACCGCTGAGAAGATGCGCGAGGTGTCCGAGCGACCCCTCAAGAAGGTGCCCGCGCTGCGCGGAAAACTGGTCATCAACCTCTTCTTCGAACCGTCGACGCGGACCCGCTCCTCCTTCGAAATCGCGGAGAAGCGCCTCAGCGCCGACACGATGAACTTCTCCACTTCTACATCCTCCGTCAAGAAAGGGGAGACCTTCCTCGACACGGTGCTCACCCTGGAGCGCATGCGGCCCGACTGCTACGTGATGCGCCACGGCAGCCCCGGCGCCTTCCATATCATGTTCCCCCACACGACCGCACGCCTCGTGAACGCCGGGGACGGCGCCCACGAGCACCCCACCCAGGCCCTCTTGGACGCCCTGACCATCCGGGAGAACAAGGGCGGATTCGATGGACTCAATGTCCTCATCGTGGGTGACATCGCCCATTCGCGCGTTGTTCGCTCCAACATCCACCTCCTCAGGACCATGGGGGCGAACGTCACCGTCTGCGGCCCGGCCACACTAATGCCTCCGCATGTCGAACGCCTCGGCGTGGAGGTCGTCACGAATTTTGAGGAGGCCTTGCGGGACAAGGACGTGGTGATGATGCTGCGCATCCAGCTCGAGCGTCAGCGATCGGGGCTCTTCCCCTCCCTTCTGGAGTACTACAAGACCTACGGACTGACCCGCCGACGCCTCGCCCTCGCCCGCGAGGACGCCATCGTCATGCATCCTGGACCCATGAACCGGGGCGTGGAGATCGCCTCGGACGTCGCGGACGGCCCCCGCTCCGTGATCCTGGACCAGGTGGAAAACGGCGTCGCCATCCGCATGGCGGTGCTGTACCTTCTCCTTTCGGGAGGCGAAGATGAAGCGGCTGATTAAAAACGGCAGAGTGGTGGATCCCTCCCAGGGGTTCGACAACACCCTGGACATCCTCATCAAGGACGGCCGCATCTCCAACGTGGACAAGAAGATATCCTCCAAAGGGCTGGAGGTCTTCGACGCCACCGGGCTCGTCGTGGCGCCCGGATTCATCGACCTCCACGTGCATCTCCGCGAGCCGGGCTTCGAGCACAAGGAGACCATCGCGTCGGGCCTCGATGCGGCCCTGGCCGGCGGCTTCACCGGCGTCTGCTGCATGCCCAACACCGAGCCCGTGAACGACACCGCCTCCACCACCCGTTACATCCTCGACCGGGCGAAGGCCTCCGGCACCGTGGCCGTCTATCCCATCGCGGCCATCTCCAAAGGAAGTCAGGGAAAAGAGCTGGCCCCGTACGCCGAACTGAGAGAGGAGGGGGTGCGGGCGGTCAGCGATGACGGCATGCCCGTCACGAACGCCGCCTTCATGCGCCGCGTCCTCGAATACGCCGGGTCCCTCGGGCTGCTCGTCATAGACCATGCCGAGGACCCCTGGCTGACGGGGGACGGCTCCATGCACGAAGGCTCCGTCTCCGTCCGCCTCGGCCTCAAAGGCATCCCTGCAGCTTCGGAAGTGATCCCCATCTTGAGGGACATCGAACTCGCGCGGCTTACCGGGCAGCGAATCCACATCGCCCACGTCTCGACGCGGGGCGCCGTGGAGGCGATCCGAACCGCGAAGGAACAAGGCGTGCAGGTATCGGCCGAGGCCACCCCGCACCACTTCTCCCTCACCGACGAGGCCGTGGTCTCCTTCGATACCCGCACCAAGATGAGCCCGCCGCTGAGATCCCAGGAGGACGTGGACGCAGTGATCGAGGGTCTGGCGGACGGCACGCTCGACTGCATCGCCTCCGACCACGCCCCCCACGCG
>Ga0180429_10004607_pt1 | contig 10997 bp, 6 predicted proteins | sample SS_ome_FD_132428 | JGI IMG/M metagenome (GOLD analysis project Ga0180429, IMG submission 132428) | Hypersaline lake sediment archaeal communities from the Salton Sea, California, USA - SS_1_S_1 metaG | ecosystem: Environmental > Aquatic > Non-marine Saline and Alkaline > Hypersaline > Sediment ... | reverse complement strand
TCGAAGGACTCCACGTCCTCCGTGCCGGCTCGGAGCAACAGAACATCTTGGGGCGCTCCGGCGACAACGTCCGCATCGACTGGGGGCACTTCCATCTGGCGGCCCCGGAATCGCAGAAGCCGCAAAGCACGATCGCCGCCGCCGAGGACTGCCGGAAACGGTTCATGGAAGCCGGGCCGCTGCCCGCGATGGACAGCGGGATGCCAAGGGCGGTCCGGGACGGCGCGCCCGTGATGGCCCTCCAATGGAAGCTCGAAACGCTCCGTCCCGGCGGGCAGCGAAGCTGCCGGGCGATCCTCGCCTATGACGACATCAAGTCGATCCTCTACTTCGGCAAGCGGCTCGAGGCATTCTGGAAGCGCAACGGCAGGACGATCGGCCAACTGCTCACCGAGTCGGATCGGGATTTCGGGAAGATCGCCGCGCGCTGCCGGGAGTTCGACCGCGAGCTGACGGCCGATCTGGAAAAGGCCGGTGGACGCGACTACCGCCTGCTCGGCTCGCTTGCCTACCGCCAGGCCATGGGAGCCAACAAGATCGTCGACGACGGAACCGGCAGGCCGCTGATGTTCTCGAAGGAGACCTTCAGCGGCGGCTGCATGGCCACGGTCGACGTCTTCTATCCGTTTGCTCCGCAGGTCCTGTTGCTTTCCCCGGCCCCGGCAAAGGCATCGTTCGTCCCGATCCTCGAGTATGCCCGATCCGGGCGCTGGAAGTTCCCCTTCGCTCCGCACGATCTCGGCCGCTATCCCCACGCCATGGGCCAGGCCTATGGCGGCAAAGAGAAAAGCGCGGCACGTCAGATGCCCGTTGAAGAGTCGGGCAACATGATCCTCCTGGTCGCCGCGGTGGTTCAGGCGGAAAACGACATCTCCTTCGCCAGGGAGTATTGGGACCTGCTGACCACCTGGGCCAAATACCTCACATGGAGCCAGAAATACAACCTGGTCTGGGACCGGTTGCTGGATTTGAACCTGTTCCCCCCGTCGGTCGCGGAAAAGGAGATGGCGCATTACAGGAAAATCCAGAACACCTACGGACTTCCCCTCGACAATCGCGCCAAGTTTACCAAGCTGGACTGGATCGTCTGGAGCGCCTCGATCACCGGCAAGCAGGAGGATTTCAAGGCGCTGGTCGCCCCGGTGATTGCCTTTTTGAACGCGACCCCCGACCGCGTCCCGATGACCGATTGGTATTTCACCGACAGCGCCCGGCAACGCCTGATGGTCAAGAAGAAGCACGGCTTCCAGGCCCGGCCGGTCGTCGGCGGCGTGTTCATCCGCCTCATGGATGACGACGCCGTCTGGAAAAAGTGGGTCACGAGAACCGCTTCGGTTTCCGGAACCTGGTCTCCGTTGCCCGACCCGCCGCGGAAGACCAAGCTCGTGTCGCGCTGGGCCTGCACGTTCACCCAACCGGCCGGGAATTGGTTTCAGCCGGACTTCAACGCGCCGGCCCACGGCTGGAAGTCGGGCAAAGGCGGATTCGGCACCCGGAAAACCCCGGGCTTCAAGCCCGCGACCCAATAGGACACGCCGGACATCTGGCTCCGGGGGGAGTGGGACCTCGAAACGATTCCAGTGGATCCGACCTTGATGATCTTCCACGACGAAGACGCCACCATCTATATCAACGGCAGGCTGCAGGCCGATGGTCGGTTGGATATCCCTTGTTGGATGTCGGATGTTCAACTCGAGAAGACGGCGGGACAGGCCTCCCGCTGTGCATCACCCTGCACGTTTGACACCCACAATGCGCACAACGTCACAGCGCGTGGCTTGACGGTCATGCCCACCGGTGATTGGATTCTCTGCGAAGTGGAACCGCGCTGCCGACTGGTCTGTCAACAGGAAGTGGGATCACCCGTCCCGGGTTGTCCCGCCCCGGGCATCCGTCGATCCGGATTCGCGCTGGTGGTGACCGTTTCGCTGTTGGTCCTGCTGACGGTGGTGGCGATCGGCTTGCTGGCGCTGTCGTCGATCGCGGTGCGGTCCGGCAGCCGCGAGGCGGCGCGGGCCGAGGCGCAGGCCAACGCCCGGCTGGCGCTGGCGCTGGCGATCGGGGATCTGCAGAAGGAACTGGGTCCCGACCAGCGGATCAGCGCCGCGGCGCGGATCCTTGAGGAGGACGACTACGCGGAGAGTAGCGGCTCCTCGCTGGCCCATCCGCTGTGGCTGGGCTGCTGGGACTCGTGGCAGGGCTGGCTCAACCTCGATGGCATCGAGGAGACCTACACCAAGGGCCGCGAGTCGCAGTTCCGGCGATGGCTGGTGTCCCACCCCCGGCCCGACGCCCTCGAAACGATGTGGGCGGTCGAGCAGTCACCGGGCGGCGCCGAACTGGTGGAAATGGTCGGCGCGGGCACGCTGGGCCGGGACGCCGATCCCTCCCTGCGGGTCGAGGCGCCGCTGGTCCCGCTTGCATCGGGCACCCTCGCATGGTGGGTCGGCGGCGAGAACCAGAAGACCCGGGTCGTGGCCTCGGAACCGCCCGAGGACGAGCACCTCGCGCTGCACCGGCTGTCCCAGTGGCCGGGCAGCGGCGCGAACCGGCTGGAAGGCCTCGACAGCTTGCCGGACACCCCCGCTGAGCTGGCCAAGGTGCCCAGCCTGCCGACCCTCGGGTTGGCCGGCGTGCCGGAGAGCGAAGTGCTGCACGACCGGCTCCGCGGGCACTTCCACGATCTGACCGTGGACTCGACCGGCGTGCTGGCCAATGTGCGCGACGGCGGTCTCAAGAAGGACCTCAACCTGTTGCTGGAGTTGGACAACGACGACTGGCCTGCGGAGTCCGGCGACTACCGGAGGGAGCGGGGGCACGGCGAGATCGTCCCGATCCGCCCGAACTTCGACTGGGTGCCGCGGGCCGTCTACCACCCCCACAAGCCGAATTTCTCGTCGTGGTATGAGCTTCGCCAGTATTACTCGCTTTACCGGGGTGCGGATGGTCCGTGCGACGAAATCGAGGTCGCTTGCGCGCCGCTGCCTTACCGTCGCGGCCTGTGGGGCAACCGCAGCCCGAACGTCAATTTCCACTGGCACGAGCAGAACATGGACGAGTTCGGCTACACGCGCACGCCGATGGTCACCCGCCTCCAGATCGTCTTCTCGACGCGCCGGGTGCGCGCGTCCGGAGGCGGCAACCGGTACGACTACAAGCTGGGGGTCAACCCGGTGGTGACGCTTTGGAATCCCTACAACGCGACGCTCCACGTCCCGGTCTCCGCGATCTGGTTGTCGCCCTACAACGTCCAATACAAGGCCTACCGGAACGGCACGCAGCTCTTCAATTGGAGATACATCACCCTCGGCGGGAAGTCCGCGCCGCGAACCCAGCTTGACGTGCGGCTGCTCAACGGCCCCGGGCAGTACAACTCCGCGATTGTCATGGGACCGGGCGAAACCCGGATCTTCTCGGTGCAGAGCGGCGCGGTCGCCGACCACAACCAGGCATGGGTGGAGGCCTACCCGGGATACACCCCGCCCTCGCAGGGCGGCGGAATCGATGTGCCGATCTCGGGCTTGAGCGGAATCGAGGGATCAGTCGAGATCGCGATGCGGCTGAACGCCAGCCGCCACAACTTCCAGTATCTGGGCAGCTCGCACCAGTTCTACTTCATCCTGCGGAAGTTTGCGCGGGCTCAGCAGCGCTACGTCGAGATGGCGGGCAACCCGATCCCCGACGGGATGACCGTCCCGGTCATCCCGGACCAGCCCGGCGAGCGGATGCGCATTGCCTCCTCGACCCGCGTCCCCTTCGCCAGTGTCGAATACCTGCTCAAGAGCGCCGAACAGGTGGCCACCCTGCCCATCATCGACGCCAACGGCAGGGAGCTGCCGCCGGTCGATTACCGCTGCCGCAGCTTCATCCACGCCAACCCGGTCAACCAGCGCCACTGCCATGGCGAGGCCACCGACCGCGCCAAGGACGCGGCCCAATACGTCTTCCAGGTCCAGCAGGGCGTCGGCAACCAGCTCAATCCGGACTTCGACCCGTCGACCGATCGCTCCTACTACGGCAGTGCCGCTTCGCTCAACGGCGGCCGCTGGCCCGGCCAGCCGCAGGTGGTGACCACCGAGTTGCCGTCGGTGGCGCCCACCTCGCTGGCCTCCCTGATGCACTTCAAGCTCGGGCCCGGCCAGACCAGCGGGAGTTCGCGCAACCACCTCTGGGACGTCTCGCCCAACCAGATGCTCGGCATCGGCAGTTCCTTCGCCCATCCGCTGTTGCCGGCCGATGCCCTCTACCAGGATCTTCCCGACCTCCAGGAACGCAGCGGCGGGCGCCAGTTCTACATGGAGCGCGACGCCTACGACCACGCCTTCTTCCTCAACGACGCGCTCTGGGACGGGTGGTTCTGCTCGACGCTTACCCGACAGAACGAGGGGATCCTCGACGACGGCCCCGGGCCTGTGACGCTGGTGCGCGACTTCCTGTCCGGCCGGAAGCGCCTGCCCAACCCGCACCTGCGGTCGTGGGCCGGCGGACTGAGCGAGAGGGCACTCAAGCGGGCCTTCCTGTCGGGCCGCGGGTTTCGCCCCGATGCATGGGAGAAGATCTCCTCCCACCTCGTGCTCGACGGCGCCTTCAACGTCAACTCGACCTCGGTGGGCGCATGGAAGGCTTTGTTCTGGGGATTGCGCGACGAATCGCTGATCTGGCTCGACCCGGACCGGGGGGGCCTCCGCACCACCTCGCTGCCCGAGGATCTGGCGGTCGTCTCGCGCTTCTCGCTGCCCTGCTCGCCCGAGGAGGGCGTCGACGCCGGCGACCCCGCCTCGTGGCTCGGCATCCGCCTGCTCACCGAGAAGCAGATCGACCGCCTCGCCGAGGAATGCGTGCGTCAGGTCCGGCGGCGCGGCCCCTTCATCAACCTCTCCGACTTTGTCAACCGGCGGCTCAGCTACGGCGAGACGGCGATCTGCGGCGCCCTGCAAGCCGCCATCGACTGGGACGAGTTCGACGGCAACTCGTCCTCTCCAGGCAGCGCCGATTCGATCAACGGTCGCTTCAAGGGCGGCGACGACCTGATCGCGAGAAACGCTCCCAATGACGTCGCCTTCCCCCGCAATCCCGGGATCTTCATGGGCAACCCCCCCCTGCCCCATCCCGAGGCGGCGGCCGGATCCCGCTTCGCCGGCATCCCGGGCTACCTCACCCAGGCCGACTTGCTCAAGCGCCTCGGCAACATGCTCACCCCGCGGGACGACACCTTCCGGATCCGCGCCTGCGGCGAGGCCCGCGATTCCGCCGGCAACCTCACCGCCCGCGCCTGGTGCGAGGCGGTCGTCCAGCGCGTTCCCGACTACTTCGATCCGGTCGATGATCCGCATGTCGCGGCTGCCAAGCTGAAATCATTCGTGAACCGGGACTTCGGCCGCAGGTTGCGGTTGGTCTCGTTCCGCTGGCTGGCAAACGAGGAGATATGAGCGCGAAGCCGGTCAGTCTCCCGTGCCGGGTTTTCGGTCTTCCGGTCCGGGCCGGCACGGTGGCGCTGGCGCTGGCGGCAGGCAGCGCCATCTCCGCCCGGGAGACCGCCGGCACGATCAAGGCCAAGCTCGGGGTCGCCGCCACCGCCATCGCCGGCGGGCGCCACACCCTGTGGCTGCGCGCCGGCCCCGGGCGCGACCCGGTCGAGATCATCCTGAACACCCGCACCTTCTCCGAGCCCCTCGAATACAAGGGCCCCGCCGAGGCCTTGTTCTTCGCCACCCGCGAAGACGCCGCCGCCGGGGAACCGGAAGTGGAACCCGTCGCCCGCACCCGCCTCGCCGCCGGCGGTTCGCTGCTGGTCTTCGTCCCCGCCGGGGACGAAGCAAACTACCGCATCCTCGCCACCCGCAGCGACGCCTTCCCATACGGCTCATACAACTTCGTCAACTTCTCGGACGACGCGATCCTCGTCCAGGGCGGCGACAAGACCCGGCCGGTGCGCCTCGATCCGGGCAAAACGCACGTCTTCACCTTCGATGACGACCGGCGCGTTGTCACCCTGCGCATCGCCGACACCCCGGAAGGAGAGTCCCCGCGGCTCATCCGCCAGACGAACTTCTCGATCACCCCCGAGTGGCGCGAGATGGTGTTCTTCTTCAACGACCCCCAAGGCGGCCGCATCCGCATGCGCCACCTCGTCGACACCATGCCGGCCCGCGAGGAGTAACCTCGAAAACCTCGCGCGGAGGCGCGGAGGCGCGGAGATTGTTTGTCGTGTCCTGGATGATGTTCGCGACCTGATTGGCGCGTCGGTGAAGGTCGTTCCAATCCCTACCCAAAAAATCTTTGTGCACAGGAAATAGGGGTCAGCCATATCCTCTTGACATTCCAGGCCGGTGGCGCACTGTGCCTTGGGCGCCGCGGGAACGACGTTCAGTACCCGGGGGCGGTTTATCACGCCATGGCGCGGGGGGACCGGCGGGAGGACATCGGGCGTGATGATGTCGGATTGGAAGTCCCTGAAAGCTTGTTCTTCGAGTAGGCGAACCGCAGGAAGACCGTGTCTCCACGCCACAGGCAGTAAACCACCCGGATTCCGCCTCGCTTTCCGCGCCCGGAACCAGCCCAGCGCAACTTCCTCAAACCATCGGATCCCTTGATGAAATCACCACGCTCCGGTTGATCGAGGATGTAGAGCTTTAGCTGGCGATGATCCTCCCCACTCAGCAAGCCGTCGATCTGCTCCGAGCAGACCGGCGATTCGATGAAGCGCGCATTGTACGCGCTGTGGATGCGCCAGGTTGCGCCCGCACCGGTTCTAAGACCGAGACGATTCAGGATGGCTGCAATGGCCTGATCGCTACAGACTCTCGATAGTTCCTCGATCAATTGCAGAGGGGTTTTGTCGATATCATTAGCCTTCTTGCCCGCCGGGTTGCGCGGGACCTGCAGTTCCGTGTGAACGCCTCCTTTCCAGTGGATGGTCAGGAGATGATTCGAGCGCCGTTCGTCATCGGCAATCACGATCTCTTCCAACACCGTCCGCAGGATGCGCTCCTTCAATTGCAGTGAAGCGGCCGGATGGTTCCATAGCGCCGGCAAGTCACGCCCGAGCTCTGACAACCCTCGTTCTTCTTCCTCGGTCAGCCGGGGCCGTTGTTCCTCCCACTGCGAACACTGCTCTTCGAGATCGGCGACGTGCTCCAAGGCGGCGGCCGCAGGCCAAGGCTCCGGCATAGAGGGGGTTTTTGAGAATCTGGTTGACCCGGTATCCGCGGGGCAGGCGCCATTCCACAGACAATCTCACCCCTCTTGCCGGCGGGCGCAACGCCGATCAGCGAACTGGTCGGCGTGGCGAACGATGGGACGGATTGGACCTCCTTACAGAACATGACACCGCCCCGCTTCCTGACACCGAACGGGTGGTCAACCCCGCCTCGCGCGAACTGGTCAAACAACGCAACCGCGTCCGGGGCAAACCAACCCATCGCCGTGCCATGTTCGCCGCCCTGACCCTGCACCCGGAACCGGAAACCCTCCCCCGCCGTTTCCAGAGCTGGCTGCGCAACAAAGCGGAGTTGATCGAGGAAATCCAGTACTATGAAAACCAGATCGAGGAGATCAAAGCCGCCCTGCGCCAGACCTCACGCCACCTGCGTTGGGAGCAACTGCCCGAAGAACACCAGTTCCATCGCCTCGCCCCCACCCGCCGCCGGCTCATCGACACCATCCGCATGATCGCCTACCGCGCCGAAACCGCCATGGCCTCCCTGCGGACCGGCCAACACACCGACTCCTCGGCAGCCAGAACCATCCTTCAGGACCTCTTCCGCACCGCCGCCGACCTCGTGCCCGAGCCCGCCCGGCAGCGCTTGCGGGTGCGTGTCCATCACGCCGCCCGCCCGGTCACCAATCGCCGCTTGTGCCGGCTCTTCGACCTCCTCGACGAAGCCGAAATCCCCTACCCCGGCGCCGACCTGCGTCTCCACTTCGAACTGCTCGCCGCCAACTCCGCCCAGCCCCGCATCGGTGTCACTTCCACTTCCGCGAGGTAAGGAGGTCTGAGGCTCCGGAGCGAGTCCGGATTTGCTTCATCCCGCGGCTTTCGCGGGTTGCAAACGGGCCGCGCTTTGCCAAGAATCAGCGGACGCAACTTGGATCAGCCCCATGTTTGAACTGTATCGCAGCGAGGCGGGAGGAACCTATCACTTTCGGCTGAAGGCGCCCAACGGCGAGACCATCCTGGCCAGCGAGGGCTATGTCACCAGAGGCGGTTGCCGGCGCGGGATTGACTCGGTGAAGAGGAACGCGACCCGCGAAACGGCGTTCCGCACCCGAACCGCACAGGACGGACGGAAGTACTTCGCCCTCGTCGCCGCCAATGGCAAGACGGTCGGCCAGAGTCAGATGTACCGGTCCGAAGCCGGAATGCTCAAGGGACTCGCCTCGGTGCGCGAAAACGCCCCGTGCGCGGAGATCCGGGAGCTGAAGTGAGGGTCACTTCTTCTTCCGCAGGAAAGGGGGGATATCAAGATCCTCCCCGCCAAGGAGATTGGGTTCCTCGCCTTCGAATTTTCCCTTCGGACCGCCGTCGAGTTCCAGTTCTCCCTGCGGCCGGCGGGCGCGGGCGGCAGCCTTGATCTCCTCGAGCGATTCGGGGGTGAGTTCGGGGGCGTTCTCCGAGGGTTCCACGGTTTCGTAGCTCACCATTCCGGACTCCTCCCCCTCGTTTTCGGGGGGGGCATCGGACGCCGTGGCTTCGGGGGGCTCGTCCGCCCCGGCCTCCGGCGCGGCGGGCGCTTCGGAGGCCGGAAGCGGCGGCAACTTTTCGGGAGGGTTCTCCTGTTCGACGCCGTCGTCGATTGATTCACCGGTTTCGAACACGTCGTCCAATCCTGTGCCGGGAGTGCGGCGGGCCCGCAGTCTCGGCTTGCCGGGGGTTCGTTTTCCGGAACGTCTCCTGACCGGCGGCAGATTCACGGGCTGCTCCGGCTCGCCCTCCTGAAGCTCGCGAACCGCCCCGTCGCCGGCCTCCGCCCCGGGGGCCGCTTGGCCGGAGGACTCTTCGTTTTCCGGCAGATCGGGCGCCGGGAACTTGTCGGGGAACTTTCCGGCGCTCTGGACGGGTTCGGCGGTCTCCTCGACCTCGGTCAGCGTCGTGGAAGGCCCCTCGTTTCCGGGCTCGGCATCATCAGGTTCGGCGGCATCGCTCCCGGTCTGCTCGTCCGGACGGTCCTCGGCCTCGCCGTGGCTTCCGGGCGGTTCGCCTTCGGCCCGCGTTCCGGCTTCTCCCGCCTCGTCCGCGGGCTTCGGCTGGTCATGGTTCTCCTCCGCTTTGGACTCCTCGGCCTCCGTCTCGCTCGCGGCCGGCTGGCCGCCCGCCCCGGGCGACTCCGGTTCGTCGTCGAGCGGCGGCACTTCGGCATCCGCCGAGGACCGCCTGGCCAGCAAGGCCTCCTCGGGCAGGGAACTCACCACCGTGACGCTCATGGTTTCCTCCATGGTGGGATCCACCGCCATCCCGAAAAGGATCTGAGCTGATTCCGGGACGTGCCGGCTCAGACCCCGCATCAGCAGTTCCAGTTCGTAGAGCGTCATGTCCTCGCCGCCGCAAATGTGGACCAGCACCGTCTCCGCCTCATGAAGGAGGCTGCCGCGATCAAGGAGGGGGCTCACCAGAGCATTCTTCAGGGCCTGCTGCGCGCGGTTCTCACCCTTCGCCAGGCCGGAGCCAAACAGGCACCGCGACTTCGGGGTGTCGAGAGCGGCCATGAGGTCGTCCAGCCCGATGTTGACAAGGCCCGGCCGCATCACGATGCGCGTCACGGCCCGGATGCTCTCCGAAATCATCCGGTCCGCGGCCGCAAACGCCTCGTGAACCCCCTGCTTCGCCAGCACCAGCTCGCCCATCCGCGTGTTGTCAAAGGTGATCAAGGCGTTCGCGATCACCGAAAGTTCCTCGAGCGCGGTCTCCGCCTGCTGCCGCCGCCGGGCGCCCTCGAAATCAAACGGCGTGGTCGCAAAGACCACCGTGAACGCCCCCGCTTCCCTCGCGGCACGAGCCACCAGCGGCGCCGCCCCGGAACTCGTCCCTCCGCCCAGACCAACACATATGAAGACAATGCGCCGCTCGCGAAGGGCATCACGAATCTCGAGTTCCGCCTCGGACGCCGCCTGCCGACCCAACTCCGGATCGCCGCCCGCGCCCAGCCCCTTGGTCAGGTTGCGCCCCATCTGGATCTTCTCGGGAGCCACCGAGCTTGACAGGACGCGCACGTCGGTATTGGCGGCGAGCAGCTCCGCGCCCTCCATGCCGTCCAGGGCCACGCGGTCGAGCATGTTGGCGCCCGCGCCTCCGACGCCGATGATCTTGACCGCCGAGTGGGGAAGGGTCTGCTGCCGGGTCCGTTCGAAGGAAATCATGATGATCTGCTGTTGCCGCAGTAATAAGTCTCACGCGCCAAATGGCCAGAGCGAACGCAAAAATCCGCCCATTTTCCGGCCCCCGCGCCCCCCCGGGCGCTCCTCGTCAAGAATCTGCGCATACCGGATCAGCCCCAGGGCGGCCGAATACTGGGGATCCTTGAAATAGGCGTGCACCCCGCTGACATCCGGCTGTTCGGGCCGGTAAACCGGCAGATCGAAAACCTCGCAGGCCAGCTCGCCGATCCCGCGCATCAGGCTCGTCCCCCCCGTCAGGAAGACGCCCGTCCCGACTCGTTCGAGGGTCCCGTCCGGCAACCGTCCCTTCACCAGTTCGAAGGTCTCCCGCAGGCGCCACCGGATGACATCGTTCAGGATTTGTCTCTTGATCTCGATCTCCGGGAACCCCGCCTCGTCCTGGATCTTCACGGCGCCGATCCCCTTCGCCGGATCTCCCGAGGCGTCGCCCTCCGTCTTCTTGACCTGTTCGGCCTTCGAGAGAGGAATATGGGTGACGAGGTGAACATCGTTCGTGACGTGATCCCCGCCGACCGGGATGCACCCCGAGGCCGAGATTGCGCCGTCGATGTAGAGAACGTAATCGGTGGTCCCTCCGCCGATGTCGATCACGAGTGCTCCCG
>Ga0180429_10004606_pt1 | contig 10997 bp, 8 predicted proteins | sample SS_ome_FD_132428 | JGI IMG/M metagenome (GOLD analysis project Ga0180429, IMG submission 132428) | Hypersaline lake sediment archaeal communities from the Salton Sea, California, USA - SS_1_S_1 metaG | ecosystem: Environmental > Aquatic > Non-marine Saline and Alkaline > Hypersaline > Sediment ... | reverse complement strand
TTGTCCGCAACTGCACCGGTAAACGAACCTTTGATATGCCCGAACAGCTCACTGTTGGCGAGGGTTTTCGGTATCGCACCACAATCGAGTGCAACGAATGGCTTGCCGCTCCTGTGACTGTGGGCATGAATGAACCTGGCAAGGAACTCCTTCCCCGATCCGGTTTCCCCATCGATGATTACACTCATATCGGTAGGTGCCACAACCCTGGCAAGTTCAAGCACCCGCGTGATTTCCTGGCTGTTGCCAAAAAAGAAATCGCCATTGCCCTGGACCACCCTGGACTGCTGTTTTTCCGGGTTGCTGAGCAGCTCCCTGACCAGGTGCAGGATCTCCTCCTGCTGGATGGGTTTGACCACGTAATCGTCTGCACCGCTTTTGATCAGCTTCACCGCAATATTCACATCAGCATAGGCCGTTATGACCACCACCCTGGTACGCGGATTCAGGCGCAGGATGGTCTCCAGCATTCGTATCCCGTCACTGTCAGGAAGCCGGTAGTCGCAAAGGACCACATCAAAATCCTCTTCTTTCAGCAGCTTTTTGCCAGAAGCCGCAGAGTAAGCCGATTTTACTTCAAATGCATTGTCCTTCAGGAATTTTTCAAGGACATTACAAATAAACACGTCGTCATCAATGATCAGTATCTTATGCATCAGTTCAACTGGCTATGATTTCTTATAAATATACTCATTTTTAAGTTGAGGCAATATTTTTTCCAGCATGCCTGCCAGGTCCCTGACCAGGTCAGGAACAATTTCATGGTTGTCGGAGCGTACCGTATTGTCCTCGATCTTGGCGCAGGTATTGGCGATCCCGGAGAGCCCGAGAAATCTCGAGGAAGAGATAATTTTGTGTGCCTGCTCCCCCAGTTCGTGCCACTCCTGCTTTTCGTTCAATTCGCTGATCCTCAGCAAAACTTCTTCTGCAGCCGATACAAACGACTTCAGGGTCTTGTTGTAAAACTGGATATCTCCCCTGGATATATTGATCAGGTCTTTCAGATCGTATGGCTTGCTTTCGTTGTAACCGTCCAGTTCCGTCTTTCCTTCAAATTCCTTGTTGAAGATTCCTGAAGTTCGCTTCAGCTTAAGCACATTACATACTTTATTGAACAACCCCTCCTCGCGGTAGGGTTTGATCAGGTAATTGTCCATCCCTGCTTCCCGGTAAGTGCGAATATCGCTTTTGATGACATTGGCTGTCACAGCAATGAATTTCGTTTGCACATTGGGATTGTCTGCATCAGAGCGCACCTTCTTCACCACCTCCATACCACTGATATGTGGCATGTGAATATCCATAAGGACCACATCATAACTGTTCTTTTCCAGGTACTTCAACGCCTCTTCCCCATCGTTTGCAACATCGTATCTTACTTTCCATCCATCGAGTATCGTTCCAGCCAGGATCTGGTTGGTTTCATCATCATCGGCAAGCAGTATCCGAATTCCTTTGAGCAGTTCCCTGTCGGGCTCATAGAGCCGCTCCTCCTCGGGAAGGTCCATTTTATCGCCAACCTGGTAAGGAATCATAATTCTGAATTCAGTGCCCTTGCCCTCCCTGCTCGAAACCCGGATCTTACCACCCTGCAACTCGACCAGCTTCTTGACAATGGTCAGGCCAAGCCCCGATCCCCCGAACTTCCTGGTCACAGATGTATCGGCCTGCTGAAAAGGAAAGAATATCACATCCATTTCCTCCTTCTTTATCCCTACGCCGGTGTCTTTCACATTGATATGCAGCATGATCCGTCCACCCCGTTCTTCAGTCTTAGCAGTCCACCTTACATACCCGAACTGTGTAAATTTAAGCGCGTTGCTGACCAGGTTGATCATCACTTGCTTCAGCCTGACGGGATCGCCGACCAGGACCTCCGGGACATCCTTGCTGATCTGAAAATTCAGACTAAGGCTCTTCTTCTGCGCCCTGATCCGGAAAGAATTGTGTACTTCATTGAAGAGGTTCCTCAAATCGAAGGGGACCTCTTCCATGTAGATTCCGCCGGCACCGAGCTTCAACAATATCAGGATCTCATTGACAATGGACAACAGGTGTTCCGAGGACTCTTCAATCAGCTCCGTGTACTTTTGTTGCTCATCGTCCAGGCTGGTCTTCGACAACTGTTCGGCAAATCCCATGATCGAGTTGAGCGGTGTCCGGATCTCGTGACTCATGTTGGCCATGAACTCACTTTTTGCGCGACTTGCACTTTCCGCATCTTCCATGGCTTTCTGAAGCTTCTGCTCCCGTTGCACCTCCTCGGACATATTCGTCATCACTGCCATACCTGCATACACCTTCCCCTTGTTGTCCCTGACAGGCACTGCATTTACAAGGTAAGGGTCTCCGGAATAGATGATTCTCCGTGATACCTTCTTGCCACCGATTGCATCCTCATAAATGGGCTGCAAAATCAAAACTGTCTCGTCTTCATAGATTTCCCTGAGTTGGTTCCCTTCGAAATGTTCCCTGCTGAATCCATACTTCTCCATTTCCTTTCCCATCGCCAGTACAATTTTCAGGGAGGTGTCAAATACATATACATCCGTATGGGGAATATTTGCAGCAAGACTCTCGAAAAAGCGTGCATTTTTATGCGACACTTCCTGTAATCCCGAAAGCGCCTGCTCCACTGCTTCCCTTTTCTCAATTTCTTTCTGGCAATAATCATCCACGAACGCTTCCAGCTCACCCGCATTCATCTTCCCGTTCAGAATCTTCTCGTGGATTTTCTTAATAGAATGATACGCACCGGCACCATCTGATCTCTTATTACTCATGAATCTACGTGTTGAATGTTGAATCTTTTTCGTGGCAACAAACCGTATACCTTTCCTTACGCTTCCTGCAAATAAAATACTAATATATTGATTAACTGCTGAATATCTAAAAAACACCACAACCTTCCAATTACGCAGGATGTGGGGCACCCCGCATCTCCTGGGGAAATAAATCTACAGGATGCACCTTGCCTGCAAAGCATGTTACTGTGGTTGTCGTTCCACATTTGCGGAACACAGACTCCACAATCCACTCCACGGAAATCCATTGTACAAATTAAAATAGATTATTCTTAACCATCTGATATACTGAACATAGCGCTTCCTTCGCAGGATTTTCATGCAACAGTTGAATCATCCAAGTATGGTTCTTGATGCATAACAGGTAAAATATAAATTTCGTCATGAAAAAAAAGATTATTCAATTTATCAGAACAGGGGAAAAGCTGGATAGCATTATCAATACTTCCCTGTCGCTGGCCGAGGCGATGGATATGGAACTGAAATTGTTCATGGTACTGGAAACCAGGCATACATTCTTCTATCCCATGACCAGTCCGCTGAAGACAGGACTCGCCACATACGAGTTTGAAAAAATTCGCGAAGAACGGCTGAAAGAAGAAGAAAAACGGATCGGTGAATTTGTGGAACAGAAAAACAAGTCCGGCAAACATCCTGAAATTTCCTTTGAAATCCGGAGCGGGGCGACCGATCTGATCCTGCTGGATGTTTCAAAGGAAAACGATACCTACCTGGTCGTGATCAACGAGGCAGATGAACCCGAACTGGGCTTCATCATCAACACATACCTGCAGATTATTGAGAAGACCGGCTGTCCCATTCTGAAAGTGAACAAGCAATTCGAATTTGACAAGATCAGGAAAGTACTCTATGCAACGGACTACATGGAAGAAGATGTGCCCACACTGAAGAAACTCGCAGAAATGATCGCCCCGTTCAAAGCATCGATCACAGCGCTGCATATCACGGAGAGTGTGGACCTGGAGGAGAAACTGAAAAGTCACGGTTTCGAAGCCTCTATCCATGACAAGACCGGGTACGACCGGATTGAATTTGCAGTTCGTGAAGATAAGAAAGTTACCAGGGGGGTGACTGATTATGCCAAATCCGGGGATTTCGACATGATCGTGGTCCTCAAGGAGAACCGCAACTTCCTGCAACGCCTGTTTTCAAAAAGCGATTCCAACAGGATACTTTCCAAATCCGACATCCCGGTGATGGTATTTCACCAGGAAAACGTCTGAACCCCAAAGTAAATCGAATCGCACATCACACAATAAAACAAAGACAAATGGAACCAAAAACAAAAATGAAGACCCATGCCAAGCTGGGGTTCAGCAGCATGGATACTGCTGAGATGGTTACCACGATGAATCATCTCATTGCCAACTATCATGTTTTCTATCAGAAATTACGGAACTTTCACTGGAATGTAACAGGTCCGGATTTCTTTGACCTGCACGAACAATTTGAATCGCTGTATACAGAAGCCGTGGAGAATATCGATGCCATCGCAGAAAGAATACGGGTATTCGGTGCAGTACCCATGAGTACCCTCAAAGAATACCTGGAGGTATCAGAAATCCTGGAGACCACGGAACGTCTCACCGCAATGGAAATGACCCGCGAGGTATTGAAAGACATGGAAACACTGGATTCCTTCATGCTCGAAGTAGTGGATGCGGCGGGAAGTGTCGGTGATGCAGCCACCATGGATATGATGAATACCATGGTACGGGCACTGGAAAAAGAACACTGGATGCTCACGGCCTGGCTGAATGAGTCAAAAAAGTCAAAATAATCTGGTAAACTATAAAAGCACGCCGGCGCGCGAAATGGAAGTGATGGTGCCCGGCCAGGCCCGGAGTATCATCAGTCCCCTGCGAAAACATCATCCACAAGCTCCCATATCTCAACACTGGCGATGCGCCTTGCCTGGCTTGTTTTTTCATCGATCTCGTCCCACGTCATGTCCGGGTGAACCTTCGACAACAGGTCTTCGCCTGACATGATCTGCACGGGATTGTCGAAACCATCTACGGAGGTAAAAATCGATTGTCCCTCCTCAAAGGGCCAGTCGCGCCATAATCCCCAATGGGTGCGGAAACCTGCCTCGATGCATACCTCGTGGTAGGGACGCCAGATATCATCCTCGATCGATACATAGGCATTAACATCTTCCTCTTCCACATGCATGCGATTAATGACCAGGTATGTTGCACCTGATGAATTGCTGACTGACAGGATCTGGTGGGATACCTGTCGCCGGACAAGGTCCCTTGAATTTTCCGTCCGTTCCATGAGTTTATTCCATTCCTTTTCGGAATACAATCCCTCTAAAACAGCAGCCGGGTAAGGCTCCAGGGTAGACGAAAAATCCACGAACCAGTCGAGGGTAATATATTCATACGCATCTTCTGTTCCGGTGTAAAGCTTACGCCACAATTGCCATCCTGTCTTAATACCCTCAACAATGGTTTTCCGGTGAACCTCCTTCCATTGCTGTTCGACATCCAGGTACTCCTGTTCCATACCTGGTTTTACTTTCATGTAGTTTGCAATCACCACTACATCCTGGGAAAACGCATTGGTAGCAACTGCCAACAAGACAGTCAATCCTGAGATGCTGATCAAGTGTTTCATTTTCTGGCTGGTTTTGGTTATTGACAAACAAATTACTGAATAAACCATTCCAAGTCCAGAAATTGACAATGTTTAACAATCATAGTTTACCCACGGGCCAGGTCATTGCTGAATAATTCGCGTGCCAGGTTGACCTGCTCCAGGTCACCCATGAGGTACAGCACATCTTCGCTTTCAATTTTTGTTCCCGGGCCCGGGTGCTCGATAACATCGTCACCCCGCCTGATGGCCAGCAGCGTGGAGCCGGTCTTGCTCCTGATCTCCAGTTCGCGGATCGTTTTGCCGATTGCCCCTGACCCCGGTTCTGATGTTATTGCAGAAATATTGATCGTGGTGAGATCGTCCAGCAGGGATGGCACATTCACCTTGTCTTTTTCGGTGAATTCTCCGAGGTGACTGTTCCTGATATAGGTAAGCATCCTGTTGATATCCCTTGAAGAATAAAGCTTTTCCAGCAGTACCCTGTTAAAGAGGTCGATCGCAATCTCAAGTTTTTCAGGCAGTACCTGGTCGGCCCCCAGCTTATACAATTGTCCCACGTTCTGCATTTCCTTTGCACGTGCCAGGATGCGTACATGCTTGTTCAGGTTTCTCACCTTCTCAATGATGGCCATGGAAGGAATGATATTCCCCACCGAAATAACCACCACATCGGCCTTGTCCACATTCGCATTCAGAAGGATCGGTTCATTCACGGCATCACCATAGATCACCTTGTCGCCCTGTTCCATTTTATCCCGTGCCAGGGAAGGGTCGAAAATAATGGAAATATGTGGCAGGTCGAAATGCTTGGCCATCAGCGACAGTTTCATGGCGCTGGCATCCTTCCCGATAATGACCAGGTGATTTTTCATTTCGGGAATCGTGACCTGCTTCAGGGGAAACAATCCCTCTACCAGCACATCCGGAAGTGGTAACTTCAGGAACAGGTCGGCCAGTGGGCGCGACAATTTCATCATGAAGGGCGTCAGGGCCATTGTGATCACAGCCACCGCGAGGAACAGCTGGTAATAGAATGAAGGAATGATCTCCGAGCTGTGCCCGATCTTAGCCAGGATAAAGGAAAACTCCCCCACCTGCGCCAGGGCCAGTCCAACGATCACTGTACCCCTGAAGGTATGGCCAAGAATAAACCCCACACCACCGGCGATGATCGTTTTTAGCGTGATTACCAATACAACCGTCAGCAGGATCAGTGTCGTATTCTGAAGAACGAACTCAACGTCAAGCAACATTCCTATCGATACGAAAAAGAAGCTGGTAAAAGTATCCTTGAAGGGAAGAAGATTGGCGAAAGCATTATGACTGTATTCCGATTCAGAAATCATCAAACCGGCCAGGAATGCCCCGAAGGCAATGGACATACCCAGCGAGGAGGTAAGCAGGGCGATCGAAAAACAGATCAGGAAAATGCTCATCATGAACAGCTCCTGGTTCTTCGCAAGGGCAATCTGGTGCAGCAACCTGGGAAGGATCCATTTATTCCCCGCATACACCAGTGCAATGATAAAGACCGTTTTTACGCCCAGCAATAGTATTTCCCTGGAAAGATTAACCGTTGCTTCAGATAATATATTGGCGAAAAGCAACAGGGGCACCAGCAGGATATCCTGGAAAATAAGGATACCCAGCACGGTCCTGCCATAATTGGAAGTAAGCTCCGATCGCTCCTGTAGTAGTTTCAACACCAGGGCAGAGCTGCTGAGGGCCGCAAGGAAACCAATAAAAACACCCGACTGCCAGGAAAGATCATAAAACATTGAGAGCAGGTAGAACGCCAGGGCCGTGATAAACACCTGCAGGAATCCTCCTGCAAAGACTATCCTCCTGATCCGCAACAGGTGCTTGAGGGAAAATTCCATCCCAATGGTAAAGAGCAGCAGGGCCACCCCGATTTCTGCCAGCAACTCAATCTGATGCTCTCCCTTCACCAGTCCCAGCAGGTGCGGCCCGGCCACAATCCCTGTCAGCAGGTACCCCACCGCAGTTGGGACCTTCAGTCGCGTAAACAAAAGGTTCACACCTGTCGACAGGGCAAAAATAATGACGATATCTCTTAGAATCCCAAGTTCCATGTATTCCGGGTTCAATCCTTTTAAAAATCAGAATTTCCTAAAAATATACATTTTGAAGATAGCATGCAGGGGTTACATGCATATTTACCGGAAAAAATTATATGGGCTGCTCACCCTTCCAGGAGCCCCTGGTAAACAAAGGTATAAACCAGGCAAACAACTCTTCCCTGAACCCTTTTCGCTTACGGGCATTCTGAATGGCCTCCAGATGTGGGGTACCCGCACCAAAGGCAAATGCCTGCATGTCGCTGAAGGATTCCCATGCGGAAAAAGTAGCCTGGTTGATCCACGGCAGTTCCCCCACCCCCTTGGTAAACAATGTACCCTGTGAGGATGCATGCGATCTGCTTACCTTTCCCACCCTGCTCCAGAAAGGCAGATAGTAGTATGGTTTCAGCGACGCGCGGGTAAGTACCGCCATTGGAGCCTTCTCATCATGCGGCTGAACCGGGGTGAACGGACTTACGCCCGACCACTTGCCCCTGGACTGCACCGGCCGCATGAAAATCGAATACACTTCCCTGGCTTTTCGGTGGAAGCGACGCATCACATCGCTGTCTGATTCAAATTGCTTCGCTTCATCTTCGCCCTCCCATACTGTCAGCAAGGCATAGGTGGAAAAATCAGGTGTAAAGCTGTAGCCATACCCTCCACCTGTTCCCAGCATCTTAAAGAAGGAGATCCTGCTATCTTCCTTCAGCTTCATGGGTACAAATACCATGCGCGACATGGCCCAAAGGTATTTCCTGGTATGAAATCGGAAAAAGCTGAGTACAACTGTCTGTTCGCGGGAAGTATTCATAATAGCATGCTATAGCTCGTTATTTCGTTGTAAGATATTTCATTCCTGCTGATTCATCAGAACAATGTGAACCAAATTTACATTGATTTTTGATAAACATGCACCTTTCAGAAGAGAAGAACATTTCCGGTCCGTTGAAATACTGCCGGCAGGAGCACCGGAAATTCTATAAGATCGTGCTGGACACGACCGGAGAGATGAAGATGATCGCCTTCGCCATACCTGCAAATGCCGGGTACAGACACATCAGCGAGTTTGTTGTCTCGGTTGATTACCTGGAGGATCTGCTGCAAATGGATTTCTTTCCTGGTATGGATGACAAACTGGAGGAAAAACTTGAAATCAATGCGGATTTCTCTGCATGGGACTACACTTTCATGATTGGTACCGTAATTATGGAACCCATTGATTAACTGGCTGAATACCCGCTTCAGACATACTGCCCCAGATCCATCCATCGTTGCATCTTTTCGTCGATGAGCCTTACCAGCTCAGAGATCCGCTCTGATTTCCTGTGCAGGAGGTCGTAATCATCGCTGCCGGCGTTCATCTCTTCCTCCAGCGTTGCCTTTTCCTGTTCAAGGGCCTCGATTTCCGGTTCAAGCTTTTCATATTCCAGCTTCTCCTTGTAGGTCAGCCTGGTCTTCTTCGCACCCTTACCGTCGCTTTTTACTTCCGGGCCACCCTTCTTCATTCGCGGGTCACCTGTATTTTCTCCGGTACTGCTGCTTGGTCCGACTTGTCTTGAAATGCCTTCGGATTGCATTTCTTTCTCACCTGCAGCAATCAGCCGGCGGTAATCTGAATAAGTGCCGTAATGGTCCCTGATGACACCCTCACCTTCAAAAATAAACAGGTGATCGGTGAGCTTATCCAGGAAATACCGGTCGTGCGAAACAATCACCAAACACCCTTCGTACCCCAGCAGGAATTCCTCCAGTTTGTTCAGCGCAAAAAGATCCAGGTCGTTGGTGGGCTCATCCAAAATAAGAAAATTGGGATTCCTGATGAGCACAGTCAGCAAATGCAGCCGCCGCAATTCCCCGCCGCTGAGCTTGGAGATCATCTTGTACTGCGCCTCAGGCGGAAACAGGAAATGCTCAAGGAACTGTGATGCCGAGATGGTTTTACCATTCTTCAGCTCAACAATCTCTGCGATCTCCTTCACTGCATCGATCACCCGCTGGGCTGGCTTCCACCCGGGATGCATCTGCCGGTAATAACCTGTCACCAGGGTTTCCCCGGTTTCAACAACTCCCTGGTCCGGTTGTTCTGCCCCGCTGATCACGTTCAGGAAGGTCGTCTTCCCGGTGCCGTTCCTCCCGATGATCCCCAGCCGATCGCCTTTGGCAAACTTGTAACTGAAATCATCGATCAGCGTCAGCCCGTCATAATGTTTACTGATATGCTTCAACTCCCTGATCTTTCCTCCCAGCCGCGGTATCTTCACCTGGAGCCGCAGCTCGCCTGCATCGGTCCCGGCACTTGCTTTTTCTTTGATACCCTCGAAAGCATCGATCCGGGCCTTCGATTTCCCGGTCCGTGCCTTGGGCATTCTCCTGAGCCACTCCAGCTCTTTTTTCATCAGCTGGCCGGCCTTGTCTGTTTCCGTCTGCCGCTGCAACTCGCGTTCCGACCTCTTTTCAAGGAAGTATTCGTAATTTCCATTGTACTGGTATAATTGTCCCCGGTCGAGCTCCAGTATCCTGTTGCATACCCGGTCGAGAAAGTAACGGTCGTGGGTCACCATCAACAGGGTCAGCTGGGTTCGTGACAGGTATTTTTCCAGCCATTCGATCATGTCCGTATCCAGGTGATTGGTTGGTTCGTCAAGAATCAGGAAGTCCGGTTCATCGAGCAACACCATGGCCAGTGCGAGCCGCTTCTTCTCACCGCCCGAGAGACTGGAAACACGCTGCGCAGTGTCGGTGATCCTGAACAGGTCGAGCAGCTGTCTCAGCCGCCGGTCATAGTCCCATCCCTGTACATGGTCCATCTCACCCGTGGCTGCTTCCAGCAATTGCAGGGCCTCAGGGGAATGTGTCCTTGTACTCTCCGCAACGGCCTTTTCATATTTCCTGATCACAGATATCACCGGGGTGCTGGCGGTCAGGATCAATGCATCAATGGTCAGCGCATCCTCCAGTTCCGGCAACTGCTCCAGGAAAGCGACCTTTATCCCGTTACGGAAGGTATAGTCGCCCGTATCCTGTTGTTCTTTTCCGCCCAGTATCCTGAGCAAAGTGGTCTTGCCGGTCCCGTTACGTGCAATCAGGGCGGTCCGGTCCCCCTTCGACAACCCGAATGTAAGTCCGCTGAACAGGACCTGTTCACCGAAGGATTTGGAAATATTTTCAGCAGATAGGTAATTCATAATATGGGCGGTATCAGGGCACGAAGGTACTAAAAAGGAAGACTTCAATTTCGGGGAGTGCAGATTGGGGAAAATAAGAACCTGAATTGGGGAAAATATTCCCGTATCCAGAATTAAGCGAGACCGATAAAACTCCTGAGTTGCAGCATTCAAGGCGGTTCCAAATGTATTTGTTTCTTTTGGCATGAAGTTTAAGGCAAAGTAATAAACCCTTGATACATATTGTATCTGAACTTAAAAAGAGCAGTTTGAATGTGCCGGCACAGCATAGATAATAAATGAAAGCAAATACATTACTT
>Ga0180429_10004603_pt1 | contig 10998 bp, 9 predicted proteins | sample SS_ome_FD_132428 | JGI IMG/M metagenome (GOLD analysis project Ga0180429, IMG submission 132428) | Hypersaline lake sediment archaeal communities from the Salton Sea, California, USA - SS_1_S_1 metaG | ecosystem: Environmental > Aquatic > Non-marine Saline and Alkaline > Hypersaline > Sediment ... | reverse complement strand
TGGGTCTCGAAGACCTCCCAGGCCTGCAGGAGGCCGTTGTCGCGATCCTCCCCCTTCCGCGGAATGGTCAGGACGAGGGCCGAATCGAGGGGCACGTCCTCGTCGAGGAGGCCGTGGCAGGCCAAGTGGAGCACCGACGTGGCTTGGGAAACGTCCTTCACGCCCTCCTCGGTGGCTTCGGGGCCGATCTTCACCTCGGCCCGGGAGGCGTACAGGGAACGGATCTCGCCCACCTCGGCGCGGGTGGAGGGCAGGGGTTCCATGGTGAAGCCCCTGTCGATGAAGGAGCGCAGCGTGGCGGGCGGTTCGGCCCAGTCGCCCGAACCCCAGGGATAGCGCGGGTCCCCGAAGGCCATGACCGATCCGTCGGCCATGGTCCCGCGATCTTTCAGGAGTTCCCGGTAGACGCTCATGGAAATCACGTGGTGGATGGGCTTGGTTTCGATCCAGTAGGACTCTCCCCCGGCCGGATCGGCCAGGGCGCCGAAGGGCAGGTAGTGAAGGGGGCCGTCGGGGCAGATGAGCACGCGATCCGCACCCGCGATGCGGTCCGCGGCCGGAGCGAGCAGTGTTTCCGTGAGATCCGCTCCCCAGGGCCCTGTCTCCTGAAGGCTTTTGACGGCGTGGCGGAATCGCCGCACGAGGAGGGCCAGGCGCTTCTCCTCCACGGGGATCGAATGGACCTGGAGATCTTCTGCGCCAGGACCCAGCACGAACAGCAGGACCCCGTCCTCGTCGACCGAGTAGGAGAGGAGGACGGTGCCGGGATCGAGCACCTCCCGGGCCTGCGAGACTTCGGCGGGTTCGGGGTACTGGAGCGCGGCGAGGCGCGGGGATGCCTTCAGGATCGCCTTCTTGACGCTCTCCTGCTCCCGCCGGATTTCGAGGAGTTCGCTCCGGAGGAACTTTTCCCGGTCCGGCTCCGCCTCGGGCGAGACCGATGCTATCTCCTCAAGAACCTTGTCGTAGCGCGCATTGGCGATCCTCCTGCGAGCCTCAAGCTCCTCGGGGAGGTCCAGGCCGAAGACGAGATCCCGCCGGGCGATCATGGCCAGGAGGCCCCTGGCCCGGGAGCGCTCCATCACCGCAAAGGCGGCGTCCTTCTGCCCCATTTCCAGGAGCAGGTCCATGAGGTCCTGGTAATAGCATCGGTACCAGGAGGAGAACACGGCCCGGGCGTCCTCCGATCCCCCAACCTTGCCGCGCTGGGACTCGAAGGCCTCGACGGCCGCTTCCAGGCTCTCCCGGGCGCGGCGCAGGTTTCCGACCTTCCAGTATCGAAGTCCCAACTGGTGGTGGATCTTGGCCTCGTTGGCCGTGCCCGGCGCCAGGCGCCTCGCCGTTTCGAGGGCCTCGAGAAGCTCCTTCTCGGCCTCGTCGCCGCGGCCCTGGGCCAGCAGCGCCTTGGCGAGCATGAACCGGCCGTGGAGGGTGTCGAGCCCACCGGGCACGGCGGCCTTCTGAATGGCGAGGGCTTGGCGGGCGTAGTCTTCGGCGGCTCTCTGGTCCCCGAGGAGGTTCGCCTGGTTGGAGAGATTGACGAGGCTGTTGGCCGTATCGGGACTGTCCGGCGCCTTCTCCCGGCGGATGGCGTAGGCGCGCCCGTGGAGGCTCATGGATTCCTCGTTGTCTCCGATCCAGCCGGCCAGGACCGCCATGTTGCCGAGAACGCGGGCCGCATCGAGGCTGCCCGGCGCCAGTGCCTCGGTGAGGCGCAGCGCGCGGTCGTAGTAATCGGCCGCGGCCTCCACGTCGCCTCGCTCCATGGAGATCTGGCCCAGGTTGCCGACGAAGATGGCGGTGGTGAGGCTCTCGGGAGCCAGCCGCTTCCGGATTCCCAGGGCTTCGCGATAGAGATCCTCGGCGACGCCGTAATCCCCGCGGATCCAGGTCAGGATTCCCATGGTGTTGAGCGAGGATGCCAGGGAGAGGCTGTCCGGGGCCAGTTCACGCTTCTGCTCCAGGGAGCGTCGGCAGAGCGACTCGGCCTCGGCCAGTCGCCCCTGCTCCCGGACGACGATGGAGAGATTGTTGAGGGTCTTGGCCGGCCTCAGCGTCCCCGGAGAGAGTTTCTCGTAGAGCGCCAGGGCGCGGCGGTAAAGTTTCTCCGCCTCCCTGTATTTGCCGGCCTTGGCGGCCAGGGCCCCCAGGTTGTTCACCGTCATGGCCACGGAGAGGCTTTCGGGGACCCATTTCTCCTTGATGGCCAGGGCCTTTCCGTAGCGCTCCGCGGCTGCTTCCAGATCGCCCCGGTCGTCTGCGACGATGCCCATGTTGTTCAGGGTGCGGCTCAGCTCCATGCTCCCTGGAGCGAGGGCACCGCGAGCCTTCAGAGCCTTGGCATACCACGTCTCGGCCGTATCCAGATCGCCGCGCTCCCAGCAGACGTATCCCAGCAGGTGCCAGAAACGGGCCGTGAGGAGGGGGGCATCGCCGTCGGCCGAAGCGAGTTCGAGCGCCCGCCGGTAGGCGGACTCCGCGGCGCCGTACTCGCCCCGGCGCTGCTTGCAGAGCCCGAGCTTCTCCTGCACATAGGCCAGCGCCAGGGGGCGCCCCGATTGAACGGCCGGGGCCATCGCCTCGCGGTAGGCACGCTCGGCGTCCTCCCAGAGCTTCGCCCCCTTGTAGGCTTCAGCCACCGAAACGAGCAGCCAGGAGGCATCGGCGTCTCTCTCTGCTTCTTGAAGTTCCGCCGCAACCCTGTACCAGGAAGCGGCCATGGCGTCGAACTCGCCCCGGTGCTGCGCGTTCTTCCCCGCGAGGTAGCGCTCCAGCAGGCTCCCCTTCAGGGCGGGGCGCACGTCGATCCCGGGCGCGCCCGCCTCGACGGTGATTGAGAGGGGCTCGTTTCCCCTGAGGCAGAGGAAGGTGACGGGGGCGCGTTCCAGGTACTCCATGCGCACGCGGTACCAGTCCGTCCACACGTCGATCTTCCCGGATCCGGCGTTTTTTCCGGAAACGGACCATCCCGCCAGGACCATGCCGGGCTGCAGCCCCGCCCTCTCTGCGCGGCTGTCGGCGTCCACCGCCCCCACCGCCACGCCTCCGGAAGCGTGGGCCGACGTCGTGAAGAATGCCGCCAAAACGAATAGGATCAGGGAAACGGGTGTTCTGTGAAATGCGTCGATTGCCATGGTTCCTCCCGTGCGGGGCGTCTGCCGGCCCATGTCCATTATAGCCCCGTGAACCCGGACGTTGGGATGCAGCCGTCTCGACGCCTCGCTGCTGTGGTATCTTCGCCATGAACGCCAATGAGGAGGCCGGTTCGACATGAAGCCGAAGGAGATCGTCGTCAACGACAGGATGCAGCGGAGATACCGATATTTCCTGACGAAGCCCGCGGGCCGCTGCTTCCATCCCGACTTCGAGCCGGAACTGACGCCGAAGCAGATGCTCGAACTGGGCGTCTTCGGGGGAAAGTACATGACCGACTGCCGGAACGAGTTCCCGGCCTCCTGGTTCGCCGGGGCGAAACTTTCGCCGAAAGTCCGTGACCCCTCGCTGAACTGCTTCGGCGTGGACGCCTCCCAACCGCTCTCTCATTGGATCGAAAAGGGGTGGATCCACGAGGAGGACCCCCGCGGCTGGTTCCAATGGTACTGCCGGTACTACATGGGACGCCGCGGCCCCGACGACGAGCGTCAGATCAAGCGCTGGAAGGGTATGAAGCGGCACATCGCCCAGATCCGCAAGCACTGCCGGAAGGGAGATCTTTCCTGCAGGAAGGTGCAGCGCCAGGCGCTGCTGCACTGGGCCTACGACAGCCGGAAGATCTGAATGGACGCCGGAGAGCATTCCCTCACGGGACGAATCTCAAGAGGATCACCGAACGGTGCCCCCATTTTGCTCACGGGCGCCACGGGGTACGTCGGGGGGCGTCTGCTCAAGGCCCTCGAGCGGAGCGGCCGCCGAGTGCGCTGCCTGGCCCGCCGCCCCGAATCTCTCCGGGCGGTCGCCGCCGACACGACGGAAATCGTTCTCGGGGACGTTCTCGATCCCGACTCCCTGATACCGGCCATGGAGGGGATCCATACGGCCTACTACATGGTGCACTCCATGGGATCGTCCGGCTCCTTCGAGGAACAGGACCGAACCGCTGCACGCAACTTCGCCCATGCCGCGAGGGCGGCCGGCGTTCGCGGCATCATCTACCTCGGGGGCCTGGGCCGGGACGACGAATCCCTCTCCCCGCACCTGCGCAGCCGGCAGGAGGTGGGGCGGATCCTGAGAGAGACGGGGCTGCCTGTGCTCGAGTTCCGCGCCTCCATCGTCATCGGATCGGGCAGCCTCTCCTTCGAGATGATCCGGGCGCTGGTGGAGAAGCTTCCCGTCATGATCACACCGCGCTGGGTCGGCAGCCTCGCCCAGCCCATCGCCGTCGAAGATCTCGTGGCATACCTCACGGAGGCCCTGGAGCTTCAGACCTCCGAGTATCGGGTCTTCGAGATCGGCGGCGCCGACTCCGTCTCCTACGCCGACATCATGCGGGAGTATGCCCGAAGCAGGGACCTGCGCATCCGAATGATACCCGTCCCCGTGCTCACGCCGTACCTCTCCTCCCTCTGGCTGGGACTGGTGACGCCCCTCTACGCACGCATCGGACGAAAACTCATCGAGAGCATCGTTCACGCCACGGTGGTGCATGACGACGCGGCTCTCCGGGTCTTCGGCGTCCGGCCCATGGGCATCGAGCGGGCCATACGCCGGGCCCTCGAGAACGAGGACGAAGCCTTCGCCGCGACCCGCTGGTCCGACGCTCTCTCTTCGGCGGGCGCACAGCCCTCCTGGGCCGGCGTACGGTTCGGGTCCCGCCTGGTCGATTCCCGCTCGGCACGGGTGTCCGCACCGCCCGCGCGGGCCTTCGCGCCGATCCGCCGCATCGGCGGGGAAACGGGCTGGTATGCGTGGAACGGCCTGTGGAAACTGCGCGGCTTCCTCGACCTCCTCGTCGGCGGCGTGGGATTGCGGCGCGGCCGCCCCCGACCCGACTCCCTGCATATCGGAGACCCCGTGGACTTCTGGCGCGTGGAGGCATACGACGAGGGCCGGCTTCTGCGGCTCGCCGCGGAGATGAGGCTCCCCGGAAGAGCCTGGCTCCAGTTCGAGGTGGTGGAGGAGGGGGAAGGCTCGACGATCCGGCAGACGGCGCTCTTCGATCCGGTGGGGCTGCTTGGCCGGCTCTACTGGTACAGCCTCTACCCCGTGCACCAGCTCGTCTTTTCGGGCATGCTCCGAAACATCGTCAGGACCGCCGAGAGGAGCGGGTTTGTTTGCCGTTAAGACGGCTTGGTCAAATAGGACTTTTTGAAGGCTTCGATGTTCTTGCGCAGGTTGGCGCAATGCTGGAGGTCCGTTGTCTGCTTGGCCTTCATGGCGGAAACCACGATGCCGTGAAGCAGCGTGATCTCCTTGACGTACTTCTCCTGTGCCGCCGCGTCGGCGCCCTTGGGCGGCTTCACGCGCTGGGCCATGAAGTAGTGGGTGGCGATCTCCGAGAGCTGGTCGGCGTGGTCTTCCTTGTTGTTGACCCACCGCACGATCTGGTTCCAGTTCGGCTTCTCGGCCCGGCCGAGTTCCTCGATCTGCTTCATGGACTTCTCGATGGTGTCCACGTGCTCCAGCATGAGCGCGAAGCGGGCCCCGTCGTCGAAGATGCCGCAGGGGATCTGGCAGTGGGCCAGGAAGGACAGAGGCAGGGCGAAGGTCAATGCCCCCAGGATGGCGATGGCGAAAGTTTTCATTTTCATGTCGTTTCTCCTTTGGGGAAGGGAGGACGCCGGGCGTGGATGCCCCTCGTCCCGCACGGCCTGTAACCGCCAACAGCACCCCGGCACGTCCCATTCCAGGCCGTCTAAATTCGTATGACCTTCTCGAACCGTACCATGTCTTCCACCGTCTCGGCCATGTTGCCGGGGGCGCCGACCCGGAGCCGATCCTTTCGATCATAGTATTCGAGGCAGGTTCCGCAGGAACGGATGACCGTTCCATCCTCTTCGAACCGTTTCAGCAAGGCGTTCAATCCGGTGTCGTCGGACGTCGTGAGGAACACGCCCGCACCCATGAAGATCATTTTTTCGGGCACCGATCCCGTCTCCAGAAGCTGGGCGAGGAAGGCTCCCATGAGCTTCTCCCCGAGGTCCGGTTCCCCGTCTCCGACGACGTTCGAGGCGATGACGACGAGCAGGCCATCCTTCATGAATCCATCTCCCGAAAGCATTTTGCCGATACCGCGTGTCGGTATCGAGACCCCATGATAGCGCCTCCCGGACCACCATGAAAGGAAATGGACCGGGGTATCGACGTGTTACAGGGATGGACGCATCGTGTGGGAACCGGGACCACCGAACCGCGATGGGACGACCCAAGGAGTTCACCATGACCGCCGAAGGAACGAAACGAAACACACACCGAATCCGCAGGGGGGGTTTCGGATCCTGCCTGCGGCTGGTCCTGGCGGCGGGCTGGCTCGCCGCGCTGGCAGCCTGCAGCGCGACCGGCCTCTCCGTTGACGCGAAGGAGGCCTCTCCCCCATCATCCGATCAGGAGAATGGAATCATGACAGAGCGACGTATCTCTTCTTCCGGATACGACATCACCCCCCTGACCCGAGAGAAGGTGGGGGAACTGGCGAAGAAGCTCGATCCGGAAGCCTACCGAATCACGCAGAGGGCTGGAACGGAGCCCGCCGGCTGCGGCTTGCTCCTTCACAACAAGGAGGAAGGGATCTACGCCTGCGTCGTGTGCGGCCTGCCCCTCTTCACCAGCGATCACAAGTTCACCTCCGGCACCGGCTGGCCGAGCTTCTACCGGGCCTTCGACGAGGAACACGTCGGGCGGCGCTCCGACAACAGCCATGGCATGCGGCGCACCGAGATCCTCTGCGCCCGCTGCGGCGCGCACCTCGGCCACGTCTTTACCGACGGCCCCCCGCCCACGGGCGAGCGCCACTGCCTCAACTCCGCCTCGCTGCGGTTCTACGCGAAGGATGCCGAACGTCCGCCCGAGAGCCGCCCACTCGAAGCCGAAACGGCCTATTTCGCGGGCGGGTGTTTTTGGGGCATCGAGCACTATTTTCAGCAGGGTCCCGGCGTCCTCGACGCGGCGAGCGGATACATGCAGGGGCAAGTGGACGACCCCACCTATCGCCAGGTGTGTTCCGGTTCCACCGGCCATGCCGAGACGGTGCGCGTCGTCTTCGACCCCGCCAAGATCTCCTACCGAAGGCTTTTAGAGGCCTTCTTCGATATGCATGACCCGACCCAGTTGAACCGGCAGGGCCCCGATCACGGATCCCAGTACCGGTCGGGCATCTGGACCACCTCGCCGCAACAGGTGCGAGAAGCCAAGGCCGTCATCGCCTCCCTGCAGGCGCAGGGGCGCTACGGCGGATCCCAGATCGTGACCGAGGTGGAACCGGCCAAGACCTTCTGGCCCGCGGAGGACTACCACCAGGACTACATCGCGAACACGGGCAGGGCCTGCCACGTGGCCGATCCCTGGTAAGTCCCTACTGATAATCCTTCACCGAGGCATTTCGGTTCCGGCCGCCCTGCGGGTACAATGGGATCGAAATGGCGACACCTCAGGACGCACAGGAACCGAAGATCCATTCCTCCTGCCCCCAGTGCGGGGGCGAGGTGGCGTGGTCTCTGTGGGACCGGACCACCCTCTGCACTTTCTGCGACTCCGTTCTGGCGCGCGTGGGCGCCTCCGCCGCCGACATGTTCGTGGGCGAGGACCGGGTGCGGGGAGCGGCGGACCTCCAACGCATCCTGCGAAGTTCGGCCCGCATCGGACGGGTGACGGTGAAGGAGTACCACCGCGTCTATGCCCCGTATCTTCTCGTGGCCATGAATCTCGTCTTCCACGCTCTCGGCCGGAGCTTCCAGGAGCACAAGGCCAAGATGTGCCGCAGCCTTTTCTTCCAGTTCGAGGACATCCATCCTGCGTATCCGGTGGAGTGGGACTTTCGCGACGCCGGGCTGTGGGTGCCCAGCCAGCGGCTGGTTCCGCTCTCGAAGAAGCACTTCGGCGACGGCGCCCTGATTCCCTTCGAGGAGAGGCGGGTGGATCTCGATGAGATCACGCGGCGCTGGACCCGGAACCGCCGCCTGATTCAGCCGGAGATGGAGCCCGTCCACATTCGGGGGGACCGGACGAGGGTGCGCTCCTTCTGCGTCTACCGGCCTTATCACCTGGTGCGTGCCAAGAAGTGGTTCCGATCGGGCTGGTACCTGGTGGACGGCCGGTTCGGGACGGTGGCGGGCACCCTGCGGACCGGGGAAGTGAAGCGATTTCTCCAGGGCGATTGGCCGCGGCTCCAGCCCTCCGACATGCGCCCCCCCGAAGTTCGATCCATGCCCCACCGCTGCCCCCAGTGTGCGGGAGATCTCGAGTATTCCCCCCACGCCCTGTACTTCCTCTGCGAGGAATGCGGGCGCCTGCTCCGGCCCACCGGGGAGGGGCTCCGGGAAACGCCGTACCGTACCGCGGAAGGCTCACCGCCTCCGTCGGAGGACGGGCCGGTGGCCTGGCTGCCCTACTGGAAGGTGGACGGAGCGTGGGAACTGAACGGCCGGAAGCACGCCCGGCCCATGGACCTGATCCGGGACATCCTGCCCATCCCGGAGGAGCTCGCAAAGCGCCTTCCCCTGGCGTGGCGGTCGGCCTACCTGCCCGCATTCGACGTCTGGACGGTATCGCCCTACGACGAGACCGCCTTCGCTCTCGCCGGCGACCTGTGCGCCGCGGAGCCCCCCTGCCCCGAGGGAAGGCTCTATCACCACGTTTCGGTGAGAGCCACCGACGCGGTGATCCTCCCCTCCGTCGAAGAGAGCGCGCCCCGGGACCTCTTCCCCCACATCCTGGGGCAGCTGCTTCCCGTCGCTTTGCAGCGCCGCATGACCACAGCCGTTCTGCAAACCCTCCAGTCCGCGGTCTTCCACCCGTCGGCGCAGACGCTCGTTTACGCTCCCGCGCCCCTGGGCGTCAACGACGAGGGTCGCCGCCAGGTCGTCACGCCGCACGGACGGCTGGATCTGGATTTCCTCCGTTCGGGTGAGTTCCCCTTTCACCTGCGCCGCTCCGTCCGCGCCCAGTGGATGCGCTCGAAGGGGATGCAAAAGAGATAACCCGGAACTCAATCCCGTCCCCCGCCTCTTCATCCATCGCCCTCCACGGCCGCCGCGGGCAGGGGCGAATTCACAGGCCTCTCGCACCCCCCGACACGAAGGCCGAAAAAAAGACCGCCTTGACGGAGATAAAGTAACACAACCCTTTCTTGGGAAGGGTTTTCGTGCACTATGGTCGTTTTCGGAGGCCGCACACGTCTGGTTTTTCAGGATTTGCCATTCGCCCCCCCCTTTTCAAAAAAATGATAGTGTGATATACTACTCACTATATGATGGTGTAAAGGAGATAATTACCACAGAATCTTGTTGTGCTAGGTTGTTTGCCTGAACTGCGCCGGCCCGGCGCATCAACGGACAAGGAGTGGCGATGTTGTACAGGATCACGGAAATCGAAGGGATCGCGAAGACCTTCAAGGCGAAGCTGGCGAAGGCGGAGATCAAGACGACGGACGATCTCCTCAAGGCCGGAGCGACCAGGAAGGGCCGCAAGGAACTCTCCAAGAAGACCGGCCTGAAGGAAGGCCAGCTCCTGAAGTGGGCCAACATGGCGGACCTGCTGCGGGTGAAGGGCGTCGGCAAGCAGTACGCCGAATTGCTCGAAGCCTCCGGCGTCGACACCGTGAAGGAGTTGAAGGCGCGCAAGGCCGACAACCTCGCCGCCAAGATGGCCGACGTGAACAAGAAGAAGAAGAAATGCAAGGCCGTGCCGGCGCCGTCCGTCGTCGCGCGCTGGGTCAAGAGCGCCAAGTCCATGAAGCCGAAGGTCTCCCACTAGGGGGCGATCGGATTACCTTCGGACCCCGGCCAGAGGGCCGGGGTCCTTTTGTTCTGGGGGATCGGAAATGATTCGCCTCAAACAGCAGTTGGAGGAATCGGTGCGTGAGGAGATCCGCGGCGGCCTCGGAAAAGCCCGGCTTGTCGAGTATCTCTCCTCCGGCGACATGATCGGCGAGGTGACCTTCCTGAGTACGGTGAAACTGGAACCCGGTTCGACCATCGGCGATCATCCCCACCCCGATGCGGAGGAGTTCTATCTCATTCTCGAGGGAAAGGGCGTCGGGGTGCTGGACGGCGAGACCTTCGAGGTGGAGCCCGGCGACGGCTACCTCTGCCGCGCGGGACACGCCCACAGCCTGCGCAATACGGGCGAGGAGCCCCTCACGTTCCTCGCCCTCCTCACACGGGAGAAGTCCTGACCGCCCTGAAATGGAGGCTTTCCATGTTCGACCGCGAACCGAATGACGACGTACGAGACTTCCGCAAGGCCGACCACGAGGTCCCGGCCTTCTACCTCAACCGCTGGTCGCCCCGGGCCTTCCGCCCCGACCCCGTTCCCGAGGAGGACCTGCTGGCCTGCTTCGAGGCGGCGCGCTGGGCGCCGAGCGCCTACAACGAACAGCCCTGGCGTTTCGTCTACGCCCGTACCGATGAGGACAGGGCGAAGTTCGCCTCCTGCCTCATCGAGTTCAACCGGGCGTGGGCGCCCATGGCGCCGGTGCTCATCGCCCTCTGCGCCAAGGAATTCTTCTCCCATGAGGACGCCGCAAACGCACACCATGCATTCGACGCCGGGGCCGCCTGGGCTTCCTTCGCGCTGGAGGCGACGAGGCGCGGCTACCACTGCCACGCCATGGCGGGCTTCGACGCCGACAAGGCCCGGTCGGTTCTCGGGGTGCCCGAGGGCTTCCGCGTCGTTTGCTTCTTCGTCATGGGAAAGAAGGGTCCTGCCGACCTCCTGCCCGAAGGCATGCAAAAGACGGAGGCCCCCAGCGGGAGGCGGCCCGTCGCCGAATCTGCGGCGGAGGGTGCCTTTCCACCGGAGTGGGGTTCGTAGGAGACCTCGAACCGCCCGGCGGTCCCCGACTGT
>Ga0180429_10004602_pt1 | contig 11001 bp, 12 predicted proteins | sample SS_ome_FD_132428 | JGI IMG/M metagenome (GOLD analysis project Ga0180429, IMG submission 132428) | Hypersaline lake sediment archaeal communities from the Salton Sea, California, USA - SS_1_S_1 metaG | ecosystem: Environmental > Aquatic > Non-marine Saline and Alkaline > Hypersaline > Sediment ... | reverse complement strand
GGCCAACCGGTCGAGGACGAGTTTGTCCTGGACGGCGGTGACCGGGAGCAGTTTCTTTCGGCTCACGGGACCGTTCTCTACGAGGTCGAGGCCGCCGACGCCCGGGAACATCAGGTCGGCGCCCTGATGGTATTGCACGACATGACCCGGCTGAAGCGGCTGGAGAACATGCGCCGGGATTTCGTGGCCAACGTGTCTCACGAGTTAAAGACGCCAATCACCTCGATCAAGGGTTTTGCGGAGACGCTGCTCGAGGGAGCCATCGACCGGCCGGAAGACGCCAGGCGGTTCCTGCGAATCATGGCCATCCAGTCCGATCGGCTCAACGACATCATCGAAGACCTGCTGACGCTGTCGCAACTGGAGCGAGAGACCGAGAAGGCGGAACTCCCTGTTGAGCGGGGGAAGGTGCGCCTCGCGTTGGAGGCGGCCGCGGGCGTTTGCGAACTGCGGGCGTCGGAGAAGAACGTCGGGATCGAGTTGAACTGCGACGATCAACTCCTGGCCCCGATCAACGCCGCGCTGCTGGAAGAGGCCGTCGTAAACCTGGTCGACAACGCGGTGAAGTACAGTCCTGAAGGGGCCACCGTGCTGCTTCAAGCCGACTGCAGCGAATCGGAGTTGGTCATTCGGGTCCGCGATCACGGCTGCGGGATCGACCCGGAGCACCTGCCGCGGCTGTTCGAGCGGTTCTATCGGGTCGACAAGGCCCGCAGCCGTAAGCTCGGCGGCACGGGACTGGGTCTGGCGATCGTCAAACACATTGCCCAGGCCCACGGGGGTCGCGTGGTGGCGGAAAGCACCCCCGGTCAGGGGAGTGTCTTCTCGCTGCATCTGCCGTTGTAGGGTTGTGGGCGCGGCTTTGTTTTCTTGCGCAGATCTTACTTGGCGATAACGGTCTGCTAACAGTCCATCCGTAGAATAAGAGTGGAGAATCAGGACTCTGAACACTCCCTGTTCGGAGGAGTCAGTGATGAATAGACGAAAGTCACTCAAGCAGCTTCTTGCCGGTTATCTGTGTGTCACGATCATCGTGGTCGTGCTGGTCGGGCTGTGTTGCCTCTACATGGTAAGGGGCCTGTACGTCGAGCAGACGGCAGATAACCTTCAAGCTCAAGCCAGACTGTGTTCGAACCCGATTGGCGAATTGCTCCGGCAAGACGATAGCCGGGCGGTCGACGCCCTCTGCAAGGAGTTTGGCAGGGATGTAAACACGCGAATCACCGTGATTCTGCCAAACGGCCAGGTGATTGGCGACACGGATGAGGATCCCACAACGATGGAAAACCACGCCGATCGCCCGGAAATCAGACAAGTGCTCCGGGCCCCGAGCGAGGTCGGGAGTTCTACTCGCCTCAGCACGACCTTGGAAGATACGGAGATGTACGTCGCCGTGGCCGTTGTGGAAGACGGATCACCGGCAGCCGTCGTACGAACGTCGATTCCGATCACCGCCCTAGAGAAGAGGCTCAACGCAGCCTATCGGATTATTCTCTTCGCCGGGGGGATGAGTGTGCTGTTGATCGTCGCCGTGACGCCTTGGTTTTCGATCCGCTTGAATCGTTTGACAAGTTGAAGACGATCTCGCCATCCGCGAACTGGCTGACTACAACCTCTCCAAAGAGGGGTGCCTGGTCGCCAGTGTGTGGTCCGGCGAAGACGCCTAGAGTGTGAGCAGATAAGAGTAAATGTGTACACGGTCTTGCGAAAAGGAGAAGGTCTCAGATGTCTAGCAGAATGTGGCTTGGATGGTTTGGTGTGAGTATGTTGTCGGCCGTGGCGGCCGGATGTGGGGGTTCGGAAGGCGGGATTCGCGTGGAAGGTTCCGACACCATGGTCAATTTGGCGCAGGCTTGGGCCGAGGAGTATGAGAACCGGCGTCCCCAGGTGAAGGTCGAGGTCCAAGGCGGCGGATCCGGGATCGGGATCGCCAGCCTCATCGACGGCGTCTGCGACATGGCCAATGCCAGCCGCGAAATGAAGCCGGACGAGAAGAAGTCGGCCAAGTCCAATCACGGTGGAAAGGCGGCACTGAAGCACATCGCCGGCTACGACGCCTTGGCCATCTACGTACACAAGGACAATCCGTTGGATTCGATCTCCATCAAGAAACTGGCCGAACTCTACGGAGACGGCGGCAAGATCACCAACTGGTCGCAACTCGGCGTGCCCGAAGACTCACCCCTGGCCGGCAAGAAGATCGCCGTAGTGGGCCGGCAGAACAGCTCCGGCACGTACGCCTATTTCCGCGATGCCGTGTTGGGTAAGAATCGCGAGTTTCGCCAGGGCGTGGCCAAGATGCTCGGCTCGAAAGACGTGGTAGCCAACGTGACCAAGACACCCGGCGCCATCGGCTACAGCGGCATGGGATACGCAACCGAGGGCGTGAAGATGCTGGCAATTTCCGCCGAGAAGGGAGAGCCGGCAGTTGCGCCGACCCTCGATAACGCCCTGAATCAGACCTATCCCATCACCCGCCCGCTGATGATCTATACGATTGGAGAACCGGCCGGAGAGGTCAGAGCTTATCTCGACTGGATTCTCTCCGAGGATGGTCAAAAGATCGTTGTGGAGAAGGGCTACGTGTCGTTGCCCGAGAAGAAGTGAATAACAACAAACAGGATTCCAATACGCAAGACCGTCGGACTCGCTCCATCAGGCGGCTGTTTCAGATCGGAATGGACCGCGCCGAGCCGGCCATCGAATGGACGATCAGGCTCTGCGGCTGGAGCGCGATCTTGTTCGTGTTCGCCATCTTCGTTTTCGTGTTCTCTGAAGGAGTGCCGATCTTCTTTGCCACGCAACAGGTCGCCATAGTTGCTTCGGACAACGTATGCAACGATTTGGTATTCCGAGCTGCCGGCGGCGAAGATGACTTTGAGGGGACGGAAATTGTCTTCCGGCCGGCCCCCGGGCAATCCGTCTCGCTGACCCACGACGCGGCGGCTGGGAAGCTGACCGTCGACTACGATCCTGGCGTGACCGCCGCCGGCGACATTGTCGCGGCGGCCGAAGCCGACGAGGAGTTTGCGGCGCTGCTCACCGTCTTTCCGGATCCGGAGGATATCTCCGCCTAGGACGGCCGGCCCCGCAACGACGGCAGCGGGCTGATCGACCCGCGCGAGAACGTCGTTTCCATGCACTCCAAGCCCACCTTGAGCTTCGTGGAGTTCTTCGGAAGCCAGCACTGGCGTCCCACGTCATACTACAATCCCCAATATGGGATAGTCGCCCTGTTGCTGGGTACGGCTTCGGTGACGGCGCTGGCCATGATTCTGGCCGTTCCGCTGGGACTTGGTGCCGCGGTCTACGTCTCCGAGTTTTGCAGCGGGAAGTGGAAGGAGACGCTGAAGGTGGTGATCGAACTGCTGGCGGCGATCCCTTCGGTCGTGTGGGGGTTTGTCGGAATCATGGTTTTCAGTCCGATTATCCTTGGCCTGACCGGCGCGTCGTCGGGTATCAACCTGCTCAACGGCGGAATCATCCTCGCCCTGATGAGCGTGCCGATCATCGTCTCGGTCGGCGAAGACGCCCTAAAGGCCGTGCCCGACTCGTATCGTGAAGCCGCCATCTCCATGGGGGCGAACCGCTGGGAGATCGTCTACCGCGTGCTGTTTCCGGCGGCCAAGAACGGCCTGCTGGCAGCCGTGTTGTTGGGAGTCGGCCGCGCCATCGGCGAGACCATGGCCGTGCTGATGGCAACCGGACACGCCGACAGCATCCCGCGCAGCCTGGTCGATCCGGTTTGCACGTTGACGGCCACCATCGCCGCCGAACTGGGCGAGGCCCCCAAAGGCGGAGATCACTATCGCGTGCTGTTCGTGATCGGAATCCTGCTGTTCGTGATCGCCATGATCATCAACCTGGTTGCCGACCTTGTAGTCAAAGGGACCCGCGGTGAGCAGAATGTCTGAGTCACGGGACCAGCGTCTGGAGTATTACGTCTCGACTGCCGAAAACGGTTCGTCGCACCGCGAGGTCTTCGCGCCGTCATCGTTCGAGCGGCGCAAGGCGGTCGTGGAACAGGTTGCCAAGTATACTTTCCTGTGCATGGTGATCTTGTTGGTGCTTCCCGTCGTTACGCTGCTCGGGTACCTGCTGGTCAAAGCGTGGCCGGCGTTGTCGTTCTCGTTCATCTTCGAGAATCCCACCAACCACATGACGGCGGGCGGGATTTGGGCACCGCTGATCGGGACCTTCTTTCTGGTGCTGCTGTCGCTGGCGGCGTCCGCCCCGGTCGGCATCCTGGCGGGCATCTACCTCAACGAGTACGCCCGCGACAACTGGCTCACGCGGATCATCAATCTTGGGGTAGTCAACTTGGCCGGCGTACCGAGCATCGTGCACGCCCTGTTCGGCGTGGGGGCCTTCGTGCTATTCGCCGGAATGGGACGCTCGCTGCTGGCCGCGTCATGTACCTTGGCCGTGATGACGCTACCGGTGATCATCACCAGCACCCGCGAGGCACTGGCCGCCGTCCCGATGTCGTTTCGCGAGGCCTGCTGGAACATGGGCGCCACGCGGTGGCAGACGATCCGCACGATCGTGTTGCCCAACTCCATCAGCGGAATCCTCACCGGAGTGATTTTGCAGGTATCGCGAGCCGCCGGCGAGACCGCGCCGATCCTGTTCACCGGAGCCGTGGTGTACGCCCGGGTGGCCGATCACGGACTGAGGTCGTTCTTCCCCTACGGACTTGGTGATCGCTGCATGGCCCTGTCGATGCACCTCTACACGCTCTCCACGCAGGTCGTGGACGTCCCCGACGAGGTACTCTACGGCACGGCGGTCGTGCTGATCGGGCTGGTCCTGGCCGTCAACAGCCTCTCGATCGGGGCCCGAATCTATCTCCGCTCGCAAAAAAAATGGTAGGCCGACAATGGACGCGCACATCAGTTTCGACAACGTGCGGGTAAGCTACGGCGGCAAGACGGCGCTTCGCGACGTCTCCTTGGAAATTCCCCGCAACCGGATCTTCGGCATCATCGGCCCGGCCAACTCCGGCAAGACCACGCTGCTGAAGTGCATCAATCGGACGATCGATTTCGAGCCGACGGCCAAGGTGGAGGGAATCGTCAGCGTGGGCGGCGAGGACGTCTATAAGATCCGCAACGTGTACGAGCTCCGCCGGCAAGTGGGGATGGTCTTTCCGCTGCCCGTGGGCTTGCCGCTGTCGGTCTACGAGAACGTGGCGTACGCCCCGCGCCGGGCAGGCATCTATGATCAGGCCGAACTCGACGAACTCGTCGAGAGGTGTCTCCGGCAGGCCATGCTCTGGGATGAGGTCAAGCAGCGCCTGGACATGCTCGGCACGAAGCTCTCCGGCGGTCAGCAACAGCGGCTCACGCTCGCCCGGGCGCTTTCGCACCGGCCGCGGGTCCTTTGTCTCGACGAGTTCTCCATCGCCATCGACCCGGTCACCACGATGAAGATCGAGGACGTGCTGCTTGAACTCAAAAACGAAATGACCATCGTGCTGGTCACCAACCTGGTCCAGCAGGCCCACCGGCTGGCCGACAACACGGCCTTCTTTAACGATTCCCGTCTGATCGAGGTCGGTGAGACGGAGAAGATATTCTCGGCCGCCGACGAGGACCTCACTCGCCGATACGTAACCGGAGCTTTCGGATAATGGTCACCAGCGATACTTCCATCAGTGCGACTTCCACCATGCCGACGGCCTACAGTATCCAGACTCGCAAGCTGAACCTCTGGTACGGCGATTTCCAGGCGCTTAGGGACGTCTCGATCAACGTCCGTTCCCGCTTGATTACCTCGTTGATCGGCCCCTCCGGATGCGGCAAGACCACGCTGCTGCGGTGCTTCAACCGCATCAACGAACGCTACGGGAACGTCACCACCACCGGTGAGGTAGCTATCCTCGGCAAGGACATCTATGCGGAAGACATCTCGTTGGCCGAGCTTCGCAAGTCGGTGGGCATGGTCTTCCAGCGTCCCAATCCGCTGCCGATCTCGATCTACCGCAACGTGCTATTTGGCATCCGCACGCACACCAACCGATGGGAATTCAGTCGTCGCCGGCGCGACGAGATGGTCGAATCGGCCCTGCGCGACGTGCAGCTCTGGGACGAAGTAAAGGACCGCTTGAAGGACAAGGCGACGCGGTTGACGCTCGAACAGCAACAGAAATTGTGCATCGCACGTCTGTTGCCGCTGAAACCCCGCGTCGTCCTGATGGACGAACCCTGCTCGGCCCTTGACGCCGAAGGCACCGAACGCGTGGAGACGCTGATCGGTGAACTGAGAGAAAAGTACACCATCCTGATCGTCACCCACAACATGGCACAGGCCCGCCGCGTCAGCGACGAGTGCATCTTCATGCTCTTGGGAGAGATCATCGAACACGGTGACACCTCCGATCTGTTCCTCAATCCGAAGGAGGAGCAGACGGAAATGTACATCGAAGGACGCTACGGATAGAGGACCACACAGATGAAAAAGCTGGAACAGGAATTGGAAAACCTCAAACATCGCATCGCCGAGATGGGCGAGTTGGCCCAGTCGATGGTGGAGGAGGCGGTGCTGGCGTTATCAGACCCGCAAGACGACGAGCACCATCGGCGCGTGCTTGCCGATGAGGAACGACTCGATCAGATGCAGTTGCAGGTCGACAAGGAGACGATCCACCTGTTGACGGTCTACGGGCCGGTTGCCGGCAACCTGCGGCTGGTGATTTCCGCGGCGCGGATCAACTCGGAACTGGAGCGGATCGGCGATCAAACCGTCAGTATGTGCAACCATATCCAATTGCTGGCGTCGCAATCGGACGCCCCGCCGTTGAGGCAGTTCGAAGGCATGGCTAAGCTCGTCCGCACGATGCTCTACGAGACACTCAAGGCGTTCCGGCTCGACGACACCGTCAAGGCCCGAGCCACTATGGCCAACGACGATCTGGTTGACGTGATCAACGACGAGATCGTTCGGGAACTGCTCGGCTGCGATCCCGATCAGTCGGGCTGCGGCTCGGCGGGAGATATTGCCGGCAGCGTGGCCCAAATCATGGTCTCCCAGTCGCTCGAACGCATCGCCGATCAGGTGTGCAACATTTGCGAACAGATTATCTACATGGTCGAGGGCACCGACATCAGACACGGGAGGAACTCGATGCCGTGCTGAGCACGGTCGACGCGAGAGACCCTGTTTTCGGACCAGCACGCCGTTGATCTCTACCAAAACGGTGAAATCGTCCGCCTGACGGTGAGCGAATTGACTGTTCCACGCCATAGGGGAGGCTTGCGCCATGGGGGAGGCTTGCAGAACGGGCGGTGATATGCGATCCTCTACCGGTAGACTGAAGCCAGTGTGCGATTGACGGACCTGGGCAAATCATGCGGATGGGCGGGATGGCGTGGAATACAAAACCCGCCCACTCTACTTCACGGGTGTGAGTATTACGAATGCCATCTCCAGATTCAGACGGCGGGCAGCAGAACGACGAGGTCTTGCGGCTGAGTGAGGCCGAACTGGCCCAGCAGGCGATTCAGGCCGGCGAGGCCACCCTGACCGCCATCTTTCAGAACGCACCGGTCGCCATGCTCCTCCTGGACCGGGATCGGCGCGTGCACAGGATGAATCGGGCAGCCGAAGAAGTCCTGGGCGGTTCGACCGGCAACGTCGAAGGGCTCGCGTTCGGCAATGCGATTCGCTGCGTTAGCGCTCTGGACAATCCCGACGGCTGTGGTAGCGGTCCCTCTTGCGGCCAGTGCCTCATCCGCCAGACCGTCAACGACACGTTCGATTCTGGAGGAGAACATCGCGGCGTCGATGTCACCATAACCCTGCAAAGGGATGGAAAACCGGTAGACACGTACCTCTGCATTTCCGCGGCGCCGATCGAGCTGCCCCGGAAGCGCCAAGTGCTGGTGTGCATCGAGGACATCACGGCCCGCAAGCGAGCGAAACTGGATCTGCAAGAGGCCTTCTCTGAAATCGAGCAACTGAAGAACCGGCTCCAGCGAGAAAACGTCTGCCTGCGAGAGGAGGTCCAACTCCGCTACGAACACGACGAAATCGTCGGCAACAGCGCCGCCATCAAGGCCGTCATGGCACAGGTGGAACAAGTCGCCGACACGCCGGCCGCCGTTCTGCTGATAGGCGAGACCGGTACCGGAAAGGAGCTTTTCGCCCGGGCTATCCACAAGCTGAGTCCGCGAAAGGACGCCGCCATGGTGGCGGTTAATTGTGCGGCCTTGCCCGCGACCCTCATGGAGAGCGAGCTATTCGGACGCGAGGCCGGAGCCTACACCGGGGCACTGTCGAAACAGATAGGCCGTTTCGAGATGGCCGACGGCTCCACGCTCTTCCTGGACGAAATCGGCGACTTGTCCATGGAACTCCAGGCCAAGCTGCTGAGAGTTCTTCAGGACGGCCAGTTCGAGCGGTTGGGTAGTTCCCAGACCGTCTCGGTCGACGTGCGGATCGTCGCGGCAACAAATCGCGATTTGCTACGGGCGATCAGAGACGGCCAGTTCCGTGAAGACCTCTATCACCGGTTGAACGTCTTCCCGATCGCCATTCCCCCGCTCCGCGAGCGGACCGAGGACGTCCCGCTGTTGGTCTGGGCGTTCGTCAAGGAACTTGGCGCAAGGATGGGCAAGGCGGTCGATACGATCCCGCGCAAGACCATGGACGACATGCAACGCTTTCCCTGGCCAGGCAACGTCAGGGAACTGAGAAACGTCGTCGAGCGGGCAATGATCCTCAGCAAGGACTCTACACTGCAAGCGGAAATACCGTCGATCTTGGGGGCCGAATCCGTTCGGCCGATGACACTCGCCGAAATGGAGAGAGCTCACATCCTCAAGGTCCTCGACACGACCGGCTGGCGGATTCGAGGCAAGCACGCAGCCGCCGAGATTCTGGGCCTGAAGCCGACCACGCTGGAGTCGAGGATGGCGAAGCTCGGGCTGAATCGAAGGGACACTGACTCCGACATATCGTAGAATACAATCCGATATTTCGGAGTTCAGGCAGAGTGCCTCTCGTCACTCTGGTCGTTATGCTACCTCGTAACCCGTGTTATACAGCCCACTTCCGGCAATTCTCCGGCCAAAATCCAGCTCTTGGCACATCGATTGCTTATCTCTCTGTCGCGAGACCATGAGAGAGGGTAATCGAATGATCCATGTAAGTCTGAAAGTGGTGCTCCCCGCCGAGAGACGCGAGGAGGCGATGCAAATCTCCTCCTCGCTCTTGGGGCCGATTGGCGCCGCGCCCGGGTGTTTAAGTTGTGGTTTCTATACGGACGCCCAGAACGAGAACGTCCTGTGCTACGTGGAAGATTGGGAAACCGAGGAAGACCTTCAACGTCACATCCGGTCTGACGACTACCGGAAGTTCCTGGCCCTGATCGACCTGTCCGGCGAGCCGCCGGACCTGAAGTTCCACAGGGTTTCGGAAACGTTTGGGATCGAGTACGTGAGCCGAGCAAAAAGTCTGGTGAGATAACGAAAAGGAGATACAAGAGATGTTAAAACCACAAATACAGGAAGCCCTGAACAAGCAACTTAATGCGGAACTCTATTCCTCGTACCTGTACCTGTCGATGTCGGCGTATTTCGATTCGCAGAATCTCGCGGGCATGGCCGCCTGGATGCGGATTCAGGCGCAGGAGGAGCTTGCCCACGCCATGAAGTTCTTTGATTTCATCAACGATCGCCAGGGGCGAGTCCTGTTGACACAGGTCGAAGACCCCAAGAACGAATGGACTTCGCCGCGGGACGTTTTCGAGGACACACTCGAACACGAACGGAAGGTCACGGATCTGATCAACGATCTGGTGGATTTGTCGCTGGGCGAGAAAGACCACGCCGCGAACACGTTCCTCCAATGGTTCGTCACCGAGCAGGTTGAGGAAGAGTCGACTGCCACGGCAGTTCTGGACAAGCTCAAACTGATCGGCGACAATCCCGTGGCGTTGTACATGCTCGATGGAGAACTCGGCCAGCGAGCACTTCCACAACCAACTGCAACTACAGACTGATTATTCTTGAGGACAACTGTTTAAGAAACTGAACACATACGGAACAAAGGAACTCGACAATGTCAACTCTAGTCACCAAGCAAGCCCCCGACTTCACCGCGCAGGCGGTGCTGGGCGACAATACCTTCGCGGAACTGACGCTATCGTCATATCGGGGCAAGTACGTCGTGTTGTTCTTCTACCCATTGGATTTCACCTTCGTTTGCCCGTCGGAGATTATCGCTTTCGACAAGGCGTTGGAGAAGTTTGAAGCGAGGAACACACAAGTGCTGGGGGTTTCCGTCGACTCGCACTTCACGCACCTGGCGTGGAAGAACACGCCCCGCGAGCAGGGCGGCATCGGTCAGGTCAAGTATCCACTGGTTGCCGACCTGAGCAAAAAGATCTCGAAGAAGTACGGCGTGCTCTTCGGCAAGGAAGTGGCCCTGAGAGGGCTGTTCCTGATCGACACCGAGGGGGTCGTTCGCCACGCCCTGGTCAACGATTTGCCCTTGGGTCGGAACGTCGCCGAGGCCCTTCGGATCCTCGACGCGTTACAGTTCACCGAAGAACACGGCGAGGTCTGCCCGGCCAACTGGCGCGAAGGCGAAGACGCCATGAAGCCCACGGCCGACGGCGTTGCCCAGTACCTGGCGGAACATGCATAGCAGTAACAAACGTCACGCTCCGAGTCTACTGCAATCTGCACGGCTCGTGGAAGAACGATTAGCTCCGTGAAGGTCCTCCCAATGGCTACGCGACCGACCACTGAAACGAACGAAGGGATAGAGCCCATGGAAGCCCGCCGACAAGATTCTGGACTTCGCGATCAAGACAAGGAACCACGAATGAAGGTCACCAAGATCACGAGGCAACTCAAGCGGTACACCTACCTGGGATGTCCGCTGACTCGCAATCGAACCGCCTGGTGCTTTCGGCTCTGCGCTCCGGAGGCAGACGGGAGAGGTCGGTGCGGCAGGGTTGCCCCCCATGCTCTGAAGAGTAGAATCCAGGAGTGT
>Ga0180429_10004599_pt1 | contig 11003 bp, 7 predicted proteins | sample SS_ome_FD_132428 | JGI IMG/M metagenome (GOLD analysis project Ga0180429, IMG submission 132428) | Hypersaline lake sediment archaeal communities from the Salton Sea, California, USA - SS_1_S_1 metaG | ecosystem: Environmental > Aquatic > Non-marine Saline and Alkaline > Hypersaline > Sediment ... | reverse complement strand
GCCAGCACCACGTCATAATGGGGTATTCGATGGGGTCCCAGTGGGCGTACTTCAGCAGGATGACGGAGCTGCCCGTGTCCACGGCGGCCAGGTGGCGCCGGGTCCCCTCGCCCCGCACCTGGTAGAGCTTGGGTTTGTGGTTGTCCTTGGAACGCCAGCCCCACCCCTGGGGGAAGCTGCCCTCGGGGCCCGTGGAGAAGTCCTCCAGCACGAGATAGTCGCGCCCCTCCAGCCGGGCCGCCAGGACGGCCACTGAGTATCTGCCGTCGATGATGTCCTTGTACCGCTTCCGATAGGCCCGGCTCAGCGAGCCATCCGGGCCGGCCAGGTCGCGGGCGCGCCAGCCCGAGGCGCCGTGGCGCAGCTTCAGCTCGCCGATCATGCGCCCGTCGGGGCCGGCCTCGAGCAGGACGGCCGCCCCCCGGTCGCCGTCGAGGGCGATATCGCCCAGATAGAGCGAGTCGGGGCCGGTGGCCTCCAGCCAGGCGGCCAGGTCGGCGACGAGGCGGTGGCGCACGGCGCGCGCCAGACGGCCCCGCTGGGTCAGGGTCAGGGCCTCGATTTCCCGCGGCGACATGACCTTGTCGTAGTCGTCGAGACTGCGCTCGACATAGCGACCAAAGGCGCGCTCAATGAAGACCGGCACGTCCACGCAGTCGTCCATGACCGAGCCGAGATTCGCCCTGTGGTCCTCCGGGCGCACCAGAGAGCGGTTCAGCCGGGCTACGGCGCCCTCCAGGAGGGCCCGCACCGCGGCGTTCTCCGAACCGGCGTCTTCCTCACCCTCGGGGCCGTCTGCGCCGGCCACGGTGGCTGCGCTGGCGAGCGCCAGTGCCAGGTGCCGGCAGGCGCGGGACCACCTCATTGGTCGCCTCCGGGCCGGAGCCCCAGCTCCAGCCCCACGGTGCGCTCCAGGCGCGCCAGTCTGGTGTTGTGATGGTACACGGCTTCGCGGTACTCCTGCTCCAGAACGGCCAGTCTCTCAAAGGCGCCGACCAGCTCTTTGAGCTGCCCCGGGTCGAGCTCGTATTCCTCCTGGGCGATCTGCAGCCACTCGCGCCCCAGGGAGCGCCCCTGACGCGCGGCCTTCAGGCGGTGCTGGGCCTGCCTGAACTCGCCGTGGGCGCGCCCCACGTCTAACCGGATGCCCTGAGCGGCCGTTCGTTCCCGGGCCTTGAGTTCGTAGAGCCGGGCCCGGGCCTGCTGCAGGTCGGCGCCCAGCAGGCCCCACTCGAAGGACTGGCGCAGCCCCAGGAAGACCCCGCCGTTGAAGTAGTTGTACTCATCTTTGACGAAGGGATTGTGCTGGTCTGTGCGATTGGGGGCCACGGCATAGCGCAGGCCGCCGGCCACGAAGATCTGGGGGTAGTAGGCGCTGCGAGCCGCGTCTGTCTGCGCCTGGCGAGCGGCGATGCCGGAGCGCAGCTGGGCCCAGTCGGGGCGTCGGCGCAGGGCCATGGCCTCGAGCGAATCCAGCGGGGGCACGGCGGCCGGCTCCACCCGCAGACCGTCGTCGGCCAACTCCAGGGGGGCGTCCTCGGGCAGCCCGGTCTTCCACGCCAGGGCCGCGCGGGCCAGCTGCAGGCGGCTCTCCAATTCGCGTTCGCGCCGTTCCAGCTCCAGCTGGGCCAGACCCAGCTTGTACGGGGCCGAAACGGGAACGTCGGGATCGTAGGGATCTACGTCCGCCTCCCACTCCTGCAGTTCGTCGGCGAAGCGCCGCACCAGAGTGAGCAAGTCCTCGGCCACCAGGACCCCGTAGTAATACTCCTTGACCTCCAGGGCCACCTCCAGGCGGCGGTCGGCCAGGCGGGCTCGCTCGACCTGCTCGCCGGATTCGGCGGCGCGCCGCAGGCTGGTCAGCATGCCAAAGGTGTAGAGCGGCTGGGCGAACTCCAGCTCGGCGCGCGCAAAGGGGCCCAGGGGGCGCAGACCGCTGGTGTCCGACGACACGGCGAGGTAGCTGCCCTTGGCGTCGGGCGTCAGTCCGCCGTATGTCTCAAGGCGCAAACGGGGCAGGATGGCCGCGGCGCGGGCCCGGGTAACCTGCGAGCGGGCTCCCTCGAGTTGCCAGCGCGACTCCTGCACCTCGGCGCTGTGCTCCAGGGCCCGCTCGACCAGGTTGGTGAGGGTGTAGGTCGCAGCGGATTCCGCCACGGCCCGCGCGGGCGGGGCCAGCGCACAGGCCGACAGCAGACAGGCCCACAGCGCGGTCGCGCCGAGGCGGCCGCCGTTGAGTGGTCGCAGGCTCACGAGAGGCCGACTCCCCGCAGGGGACCCCGGTCCGGATGGGGCGAGGCCGCCGGGTCGGGGTCGTGGACAAAGGCCCCCAGGTCGCGGCTCAGGCGCGTCAGAAAGAGCCAGCCGATGAAGATCCAGAAGATCTTGCGCATGCGCTTGGCGATTCCCAGGGAGAGCCCCATGGCCGGGTCGAGGCCCAGGGTGATGAACAGGAAGACCTGGCCCCCCTCGAGCACGCCAATGTTGGAGGGCATGAAGAAGAACAGGCTGTTGATGATCACGGCCAGCGAGGTGACCAGGAACGCGACCCCGAAGTCGATGCCCTCGCCCAGGGCGCTCAGGATCACATAAGTCTCGCAGGCCCCCAGCATCCACCCCACGGCGTGAAAGGCCATCACCAAGGCAAAACGGCCGCCGTGCTCGCGGTAGAAGTGGCCGATGTTGGCGTCTATGCGCACCGCCTTGGCCACGCGCGTCTCGATGAAGTCAAAGCGCAGGCCCAGCCGCCGCAGCGCGGCCAGCAGAGACGAGAACATGTGCCGCTGCGTCCGGTAGAGCAGCCAGAGAAGGAGCGCCGCAAGGGTCACCAGGGTTCCCAGGCCGACCTGCACCGGCAGGGGCAGGGCCTGCGGGAGATCCCAGTGCAGGACGACGAGACCCAGCCCCAGGGTGGTGAAGATCAGCCCCGTGATCACCTGGGCCGTCTTGTTGACCACCACCGAGGCCAGCCCCCGCGAGGTAGGCGACTGGGTCTTGAGCAGGTAGGCCTTGAGGGGCTCGCCGCCGAGATTGGCCAGCGGCGTGAGCTGGTTGACGGCCTCACCCGCCAGTTTGGCCATGAACAGGGAGCGCAGAGACGGGCGGAAGGCCCCCGGGGGGAAGGCAAAGCTCCAGGCGATGGAGTTGGTCACGTGCCACGAGAAGGCCAGCGCCAGGATCAGCGGGAAGGACCACCGCAGCACGGTCAAGTTGGTAAGGATCTCCGCCAGGCCGAGCGTGCCGACCAGGTACCCCAGTAGCATCAGGCCGAGGGCGGGCAGGGCCAGACGCAGGGGTTTCACGACTGCCCTTCGGCCGCCGTCGGCGAGGCTTTGGCCGGGCCCTCCGGCGCGGGGTGGACCGGGTACGAGGCCAGCATCTTGCGCTGCGACAGGAGCACACCTGCGGCGATCAGGTGCAGCCCCCCCACCAGTACCCAGTAGATGATGTCGAAGATGCCGGTGAGGGCTGCCAGCAGAAACATGAAGGAGAAGGAGTCGCGCTTGGTCAGGAAGGCGTAGCGCTCGAGACCGCGGTACAGCCAGCCCTTTTCGTCTTCGGGCACGTGCTCGCGGAAGCCCACCAGATAATTCTGCAGGCTGCCACTGCCGGTCTTGATGGCGTACCGGTAGAGCAGGACCATGGACAGGACCAGAGCCGCCACCCCCGACACCGCCAGATACATGTACATCGGCTGCCCGGGATGGAGCCGTCGCGTCGCCGTGATGATGGCCGCGTACATGCAGAAGTAGGCCAGATTGTCGGTGATGGTGTCGAACCAGGCACCGAACTGGGACTCCTGGAGTTTGACGCGGGCGATCTCTCCATCGCAGCGGTCCAGCACCGCCGCCATGTGCCACAGTACGCCGGCCACGACCAGGCGGCCGTAGGTCGATGGATCTGCCGTGAGATAGGCGCTGAACAGCCCCGTGGACATCACGAAGAGGACCGTCACCAGGTGGGGCGAGATGCCGGTCTCTATGAGGAGTTTGCTGATGGGTATCGAGATGCGGGCGTTGAGGTGACGCGACACCGGACCGCTCGTCTTCTTGGTCACCTGGTCGAAGAGCATGCGCTTGGCCCGCCGGGCCGTGCGGCGGTCCGTGACACGCTGCCACAGACCCGCCTCGTCCATCTGCACCTGCTGCTGGCGGCAGGCGGCCTGGGCGGCCAGGAAGGGCACCAGATCCTGGCCCGAGTCGGGCAGGTCGGCCAGGCCCAGGTCCGGGCCGCACATGAAGGCGCCGGTGAGCACGGCGTCGCCCGCCTCGCCGCCGCCCAGTTGGGCCTGTGTCAGGCTGGTGTCGATCTCCGCCCAGCGGCGGAGATCGGCCCTGGGTCTGGTGGCCGACGCGGCCTGGATCACCAGGTCGCCGTCGCCCGGACCCGGCTCGAAAAAGGCGGTCAGACTGGTGTGATGGTGGGCGTAGTCGCCCAGCACAACGGCCACGGGTTGGTTCCGGTCGAGGGGCAGCGGCCCACCCGCCTCCCAGCGCACGATGTCGACGCGGGCGCGGGACTTGGGAGGCAGGCGGTGGACCAGCGCCGGGGCAGAGGCGGGGAGCAGAACCACGACGTGGGTGGCGCCGGCGCGGGCCAGCGTGCGGACGCCGCGGTCGAGCATGGAGAGGCCGCCAAAGCGCCGCCGAACATCGGCTTCCGTGGCCTGACGGCCGAAAACGAGCAGCCCCTGACGCATCACTGGGCCCCTTGCGGCTGGACCGCGGAGGGCGCGCCGGCTCCGGTAAAACGGTCCAGGTGGTTCCGGACGAACTGCAGGTCAGCGGGCGTGTCCACATCGGCCCAGGGCAGGTCGCCCACGTCGCAGGCGGTGACTGGATGGCCGGCGTCTATGAGCATCTGGATAGCGTCCAGGAACAGCCTCTGGCGCGCCTGCTGGGAGACCGAGGCGGTCTCCAGCACCTGGCGCAGCGCGGGTCTGGCCGGCCCGCCAAACCGCATGATGCCAATGGATTCGGCATCCCAGCCAGCGGGCGGGATGTCCTTGCCGATCTGCCTCACGCCGCTGTCGGCCAGGTGGACCTTGGTGTCGTCCGCGTCAAAGGTGGCCTTGCGGCTGACAGCCAGACAGGCGTCGCCGGCGGCCCTGAACAGACAGCCGAGGATGTCGGGATGGAACACGTTGTCACCGTTCAGCAACAGGAAGTCTTCCTCCATCTCGCGCCGCGCCGTCCACAGGGATATCAGGTTGTCGGCCACCAGGTAGTAGGGGTTGTATAGCAGGTCCACCTCGACCGGGCCGGCGTACTGGGACAGGGCGCGGCGCAGATGGTCGTACCCGTGCCCGGCGACGATTATCGCGCGGCCGACCCCGCAGGAGGCCAGGTTGGCGAGTTGGTGCTCCAAGATGGTGGAGCCGCCAAGGGCCATCAGGCACTTGGGGCAATGGGCCGAGTGGGGCCGCAGTCGGCGACCCCGACCTGCTGCGAGAATGAGCGCCTTCACGGATTGGGCACGCTGGAGATATACCTGTCGACCAAGAGCTGGTACCGGGCCGTGCCGACGGGGCGACCCGAGTTCCTAGACAAAAAAAGCGCCTCCCGCGAGGCCCGGCGACCCGACAAGAAGGCGGCATCCGCAACGCTGATATACGCCGACAAGGTCACTGAGAATAATAGAGATAAATCCCCGTCTGGTCAACGACATACGGCCTTCCGAGCCCGTCTGCTGGCAGGCGGCGCGGCGGGGCGGCCGGGGAGGCCTGCACGAGCGGGGGACTCGGCTTATATTCGCTCTGGCACGGCGCTCGTCCCGGCCTCGCTCCAGGGCCGCGACGCGCCGGCTTTCACCGCCAACCCACGTCCGCCCGATCCCGGGCTCGGAGAGGGCCCCGCACCCATGCGCGCCATCATCCTGGCGGCCGGCGCCGGCACCCGCCTGCAGCCGCTGACCAACAGCTGTCCCAAATGCCTCGTGCCCCTGGGGCGTCAGCCCATCATCGAGTACCAGATCCAGGCCCTGGGCCAGTTGAGGGTCACCGACATTGTCCTGGTGGTGGGGTACGAAGCGCCGCAGATACGGCAGCACTGCGCTGGCCGGGCGCGCTTCATCGACAACCCCGACTGGGCCTCCACGAACAGCATCTACTCCCTGTATCTGGCGCGGGACGAACTCGACACGGACACCTTCCTCTTCAACTGCGACATCATCTTCGGCCCCCAGGTGCTGAAGCGCATGGTGCAGGCAGACGCCCCCAGCGCCATCGCCGTGGACTCGGCCGTGGCCCTGCAGGCCGGTGAGATGAACGTCGTGCTCGACGGGGGCACGGTGACGGAGATCGGCAAGCATCTCGACCCGGACGCCGCCCACGCCCAGAGCGCCCAACTGGTGCGCTTCGACGCGGCTGGGGCGCGGCTGGTGGCGGACGAGGTGGCGCGGCTGGTGGCCGATGACGCGCGCGACGCCTTCCCCACGTCGGCCTACGGGCCCCTCATCGCCACGGGGGGGCTGGGCGCCGTGGAGGTCGGCGACCTGCCCTGGTCGGAGATCGATTCGCTGGAGGACTACGACCGCTCGGCCACCCAGGTGCTGCCGCGGCTGGACGCCGGCGCCTGATTCAGGCGCTGCGAGTCAGCGGCGCGCCGGCAGGGACTCGATGTACGAGATGATGTCGCGGATGTCCTGATTGCTCAGGCGGTCGGCGCCGTAGAAGGGCATGAACAGCCCGCCCTGCCGGTCATAGGCATCCGGCTCCAGGCCCGAGAGCACCGCCCCCAGACCATTGCCCTCGCGCACCTTGCGGGCGTAGAAGGAGGTCTCCTTGTCGCGCGGCAGGGGCACGGGTGCCAGTCCGGCATGGCCGTTGGGGTGGCAGGCGTGGCAGGTGGCATAGAAGAGAGTGCGCCCGCGGCGCTTGTCGCCGCCCGCGAAGCCGGCGTATTCACCGGTCATGTCCGCGGCCGCGGTGTAGGCCAGGGGCTGTCTGGTGGGTTGCCGGGTGATGGCGCGCAGATAGGCCTGCAGGCTCAGGGCCTGCTGGGCCGTGAGCTTGGTGGGGCGCAGCAGGAAGGCCTCAACGCAGGGCACGGCCGCGCTGGAGATGTCCATGTACCGGTCGGGCGAGTCGGCCTCCTGGCCCCAGAAGGTCTCGCGGCTGGCCGCGTTGTACAGCGGGTGAGCGGGGCGGATGAGCCCGTCGTCGCGCCGCACTTCGTCGAAGTCGGCGTGGCAGTTGATGCAGGCCAGCCCGTTGCCACTCAGGGCAGGGGAGTGGAACAGCAGCCTCCCCCCGGTGGCGGAGCCGGTGATCTTGACCTCGGCCGGCGCTGCGGATGCGGCCGCCAGCGCGACCGCCAGGGTGAGGATCGAGTGCCTGATCAAGGCGTAACCTCTGCGGCCAGACTGTTCGAGACAGCTCTCGGCGACGCGGGGCCGGGCAACGCGCCACGGCGATACCACGTCTCTCGTAGATAACCCGCCGCCGCTCGCCATGTCAAGTTGAGGGGGCAGGAGCTCGTGGAAGACCGGATCATCGCCATACGGGGGGCGGCCGAGCACAACCTGCGCGAGGTCGACCTGGATCTGCCGCAGGGGGCCCTCGTCTGCGTCAGCGGGGTGTCGGGGTCCGGCAAGTCTTCCCTGGTGCACGACACCATCTATGCCGAGGCGCGCCGCCGATACCTCCTCGCCCTCGATGCGGCGGGGGCCGGCCCGGCCGGCCGGCTCCACGTGCCCCGGTACCGGAAGATCACCGGCCTCACGCCCGCCATCGCCGTGGCCCAGAGCGCGAGCCACCAGTCGTCCCGGTCCACGGTCGCCACGCTCACGGGTCTGCACGACTTCCTGCGCGTGCTGTACGCCCGTCTGGGGGAGGCCCATTGCCTGGAGTGCGGCGCCCAGGTGGAGGCGCACCGCTTCGAGGAGGTGTACGAGACGGCGGCTGGTCTGCGCGAGGGCACGCGTCTGGTGGTTCTGGCCCCCCGGCGTCTGGCCGCCGACGGCGACCGCCAGTCCTGGCTGGCCGAGATCGAGCGCACGGGGTACAGGCGTCTGCGTCTGGGGGGCGAGCTGCGGCTGCTGGAGGAGGTGGAGGCGTCGGACCTGTCACCGGGGCGCGTGGACGTCGTGGTCGATCGCCTGGTGGTGAAGGTGGACACCATGGGCCGTCTCAAGGGCTCGCTCCAGGCGGCCCTGGAGGTGGGCGCCGGTCAGGTGGCCCTACTCACCGTCAACGGCGACGAGGAACTGCGCACCTTTGCGGTGCGCCCGGCGTGCTCCGAGTGCGGCGCCCCCTTCGCCTCCCTGACGCCGGCCCTGTTCTCCTTCAACAGCCCCATCGGGGCCTGTCCGGCCTGTCGCGGTTTGGGAGTCATCCGCGCCCCGGGCCGGGGCGCCCTCTTCGGGAACGGCCGGCTCTCCCTCGAAGAGGCCCTGGGGCCGCTGTGGCGGGACTTCGGGCACGGCGATCTGCAGCGGCGCGTGGACGGGTTTTGCGAAGGCGCCGGGGTCGATGCGGAAACACCGGTGGGCGACTGGCCGGAAGAGGCGTTGACGCGGCTGTGGCGTGGCGAGGGCCGGCGCGGGGGTTTTACCGGGGTGCGCCGGTGGCTGGAGCGCCGCGGCGCCAAGGCCGCCGGCCCGGAGCTGGCCTGGTTCGAGGAGCACGGCGAGGATTCCGTCTGCCCCGATTGCGGCGGCGCGCGTCTTTCGCCCCAGGCCCTGGCCGTGCTGGTCGGTGGCGTCACCATCGCCTCGCTGGCCGCGCTGCCGGCGGCCGAGGCGCGCCAGCGTCTGCGGGAGCTGACCTTTGGCGAGCTCGAGAGCCAGGCCGCGGCGGCCATTCTGGCGCGCCTGGACGCGGGGCTGGCCTCTCTGTGCGACCTGGGGCTGGGATATCTGGCCCTGGACCGCGGCGGCACCACGCTGTCGGCCGGCGAGGCCCAGCGCGTGCGCCTGGCCGCGGCCATCGGGTCCGGTATGACCCAGGTGCTCTACACCCTCGACGAGCCCACGGCCGGACTTCACGCCCGCGATGCGGCGCGGCTCCTGGCGGCGCTGCGGCAGTTGCGGGACCGGGGCAATACCGTGCTCGTCGTAGAGCACGACCTGGAGGTGATCGCCGGGGCCGATTGCGTCGTGGACATGGGTCCCGGAGCCGGCGTCGAGGGGGGGCAGGTGTCGGCGGTGGGCACCCCGTCCGAGGTCGCGGCGGCGGGCTCGGCCACGGGCCGCCACCTGGCCGGAGCCCGGCCGGGTCCGCCGGCGCGGCGCCGCCCCGCCGGGAGTGCGGGCTGGCTGTGCCTGCGCGGCGCCAGCGGGCACAACCTGCAGCAGGTTGATCTGCGCCTCCCCCTCGGTGCCCTGGTGTGCGTCTCCGGGGTGTCCGGGTCCGGCAAGAGCTCGCTGGTGCACCAGACCTTGCTGCCGGCCCTGGCGGCCCGGCTGCAGGACGCCGAGACCGTGCCGCTGCCCTTTGACGCCTGCGAGGGAGTCGAGCAGGTCACCCGGGTCCTGGCCGTGGACCAGCGCCCCATCGGCCGCACGTCGCGTTCCAATGCGGCGACCTACACCGGCATTCTCACCGACCTGCGCCGGCTCCTGGCCGAGCTGCCCGAGGCGCGTCTGCGGGGCTACCGGCCGTCGCACTTCAGCTTCAACGCGCCCGAGGGGGCCTGTCCGGAATGCAGTGGGAGCGGCACGGCCGAGGTGCGGCGCGGCCCACACGGCGATCTCGAGGTGCCCTGTCCCAGCTGTGGCGGCCGGCGGTACAACCGGGAGGTGCTGGAGATCCGTTACCGGGAGCGCTCGGTCGCCGACATCCTGGAGTTGAGCGTGGCCGAAGCCATGGCCCTGTTCGACCCCATCCCCGATGTGGCGCGGCGCCTGCGTCTGCTCGACGAGCTGGGCCTCGGGTATCTGCACCTGGGCCAACCGGCCAGCAGCCTCTCGGGTGGGGAGGCGCAGCGCGTCAAGCTCGCCGGCGAGTTGGGGCGGCCGCGTCGGGCCGGGACGCTGTACATCCTCGACGAACCCACCACGGGCCTCCACCTCGACGACATCTACTTCCTGGCCGAGCTCTTCCAGCGCCTGGTCGACGAGGGCAACACCGTGCTGGTGGTGGAGCACTGCATGGAGATGCTGGCGGCGGCCGACTGGCTCGTCGACATGGGGCCGGATTCCGGGCCGGAAGGGGGGCAGATCGTGGCCGCCGGCCCCCCTGCGACAGTGGCGGCTGCAGACACGCACACGGGCCGGCGACTGGGGCCGGTGTTGGAACGGGGAGAGGACCAGTGAACTCGCAGATTGTGGAGCGCGCCAGGCGCCACCTGGCCGAGGAGGGCACGGCGGCGTGGCTCGTCCACGATTTCAAGGGGAGCAACCCCGTGATGACCGAGTTGCTGGGCGATCTGCCCCACGCGACGCGGCGCATCTTCCTGCTCATCCCGGTCGAGGGGCCCGTCCAGCTGCTGGTCCACCACATCGAGGCCAGCCACTTCGACGGCCTGGCGGAGGCTGTGCTGACCTACCGCGACCGGTCCTCCATGCTCGAGGCCCTGGGCCGCTGGCTGGGGACGGGCGCCGCCGTGGCCATGGAGTACTCGCCCATGGGGCAGCTGCCCACCATGTCCTGGGTGGACGCCGGCACGCTCGAGCTGGTGCGCAGCCTGGGGGTCGAGGTGGTGAGCTCGGCCGAGCTGTTCCAGGCAGCGGTGACCACCTGGGATGCCGCGGCCCTGGCCTCCCATCGCACGGCCTGTGCGCACGTGGCTGCGGTCAAGGACGGGGCCTTCGCCCTCATCGGCGAGGCGCTGGCCACCGGGCGCGAGTGCAGCGAGTACGACGTGCAGCAGCACATGACTGAGGAGTTCGCCCGCTTGGGACTGGAAGCGGACCACCCACCCATCGTCGGCGTCAACGCCCACAGCGGCGATCCGCACTACAGCCCGGCGCCGGCGGGTTCGGCTCCCATCACCCTGGGCGACTGGGTCCTCATCGACCTGTGGGCCCGCGTTCCCGGACGAGCCAACGTGTACAGCGACATC
>Ga0180429_10004596_pt1 | contig 11005 bp, 5 predicted proteins | sample SS_ome_FD_132428 | JGI IMG/M metagenome (GOLD analysis project Ga0180429, IMG submission 132428) | Hypersaline lake sediment archaeal communities from the Salton Sea, California, USA - SS_1_S_1 metaG | ecosystem: Environmental > Aquatic > Non-marine Saline and Alkaline > Hypersaline > Sediment ... | reverse complement strand
GGACGCATGGACCTGGGACTTCGCGGTCTTGAAGAAGGGGAACAGACTCCTGGGATTCTTCGAACATTGGAAGACACGCTGGGCAGTTCGCCAGGACGGCAAGATCAACGTGATCAACAATCCGAAGGGCATCGAGCCCGAATTGCTGAAGCGAACTCAGACTCTCTTCAAAAGCGACTTGCTGGCTTCCGACGGCAACGATCCCGCCGAATCACCCGCCACGCCTGACGGACAAGCGGAAAACGACGCTTCTCTCCCGGCAAACCTTGTAAGGGAGCCGCCGTGGGGCACGCCGGTTGGTGGCTTGCAGTGCAGGATCCTGCCCGAAATCCAGACGGTGGTGGTGCCGGAGGGACAGAAGCCGGAAGACCTCAATATCCGCCTGATCTACCAGTTGCGAAACGTCAGCCAGAAGCCGGTACGATATCTGCGCTGGCGCTATTCGGCCGAAAGGCCAAGCGACTGTTTCTATCAGTGCCAGTACCGTTGCACGGGCCCGGATGGAACGCCGGCAGAATACGTCGGCAAGCACGCCCACGCCGACCCGCTGAGGCCGAACACCTTTGCCCACATCAGCCCTGCTGGACCACATAATAGTCTACAGTGGCATTTGTTCCCGCTTCCATACGATCTGACTAAGCCCGGCCGATACGAGTTGCAGGTCCGTTCCAGACCGGAGTGGCTGCAAGATGCCATTTCGCTATATTACGACGGCAACGCGCAGCGGATCAGGGAGAATCGCGACAACGTCTGGTCCGGCGCGATTACTTCGAACCGGGTGACGATCGAGGTCGTCCGCGCCTACCCGCCCGAGCCACCCGAGTTGGATCGGCAACTCACCGCCAGGATTCGCGTACCCGCGGGAACGAAGGTCGTCAACGGCGGATTTGGCTGCCTGCTGGAACTCTTCAACACGGGCAACACACCGGTTGGCGTATGCGTGAATTACCGAACGTCGCGTAGCACCTGGAGCGGATGTTGCCAGGTCAATCTGTTTCCGGACGTGTGGCGGACGGGCATGTTTTTGGTCGAGACGATTTCCGAGTACATTGCCATGATTCCGCCGCAGCAGCGAACGCTCTTGCCGTTTCAAGTCCACCCGTCGCAAGACGGCACCTTCAAGCTGACGGCCTCTTACGGCTTCGGATTCAAGGACAATGCCCGGAGGTTGAACCTATGGCCGGGCACCGCTACGGCACCCCCGCTGATGTTGAAGATATCAGACCAGGGGGTCTCCGTGGTTGAGCCGACGGGCACGGAAGGTGAAAAGCGGGCGCCGAACGAGAAGAAGGCCGGACCACCAAATCCGCCGAGCCGAACAGCCGCCGAACAGCCGGCAGAGCCTGAGTCTCAACAATCGAAGGACCGTTGACCGCAGCCAAACTGTCTGAACCCATCAAACACGAATAATTACTTAACCCGAGGAGACCTTGACCATGACCAGTCCGAAACGACGTTTCGCGATGTCTTCCGTTGTCCTGGCGGCATTTGCCCTGGCCGGGACAACCGGTCTTTGTGACGAGGACGCATCCTCGATCGACTCAACCAATCAGACCCTGAAGCAAGGCGGTGATGCCGTCGCACCGGAGTCGAAGTGGTCCGAAACAGCCGGTGGCCTTCAGTACCGCTTGTACGTGGCGCCTCACGACCCGGCCAAGACGAGGCCGGTCGACGCACTGACGTTCGAGGTCCGCAACGTCACGGACAAGCCGATCGAGATCGAGACGTTCAACGGCAAGACGCCCTGGCTCGACGTCCGGATCACGGGCTATCGGGAACTGATGACGCCGCCGGTCTTCGCCAAGGTCCACCCGGAGCCGCTCGCGCTGCAGCCGGGGAAGACGTGGAACCGCAAGGTCTCGGACGGCTACCACATCGCGTACGGTCGAACTGGAGGCGGCGACCACGATGAGGGTGGGTGGGTGAAGTTCAACCCGGCCGGAAAGACCTACGAGCTCTCGATAAGAGGGTCTTCGACACTCGCGCCGCTCACGGCAAGGCTTACGCTGCCGGCAAGGCCCGAACCGGCCGTCTACTGGCCGCCGACGGGCAAGCCCGCACCTTTGTCGACGGCGTGGTCGCAGACCCCTGGGTTTGACCTGCAAACCCGAATTGCGGCCCACGCAAAGGCCTTCGTGCTGGGGGAAGTCGATCCCGATGCGCGTGGAACTCCGACATAAGGACATGAAGTTCTGGGGCTTCGCTACAGGCGGCAGCTTCTATCAAGGCACGATTACCGTCAGCGATGCCGCAGGCAAGCAAATGGGCCGGAGGACCACCATCCTCGATTTTAACACCCTTCTCCGGGAAAAGGAAATCCGGGTGGTGGCCCTCTTTGATCTATCACACGCCGAGTACGGAATCGGCAAGCCGGGCAAGTATTCGGTGCGGTTCAGTGGGGAGCCAAAAAAGCCCAACCTGGTGGCCCTTCCCGCGTTCGAGGCCTTTGAGTTCGAGGTTCGCGGTATCTCTCAACAATCGGAGGACCGAACATGAAGGAGTTTCTTTTCACCATCGCTCTGTTCGTGCCGGAGACTGTGCAGGCAGCGCCCCCACCGCCGAAGATCGCGGCCGATGCGGCCCTGAGCTACGCCTACGAATGCGAGGACCTGCTGAAGATGACTGCCGGTCAGAAGCGAGCGTTGCGCAAATGGTTGACCGGGCACGAGGACGAACCGCCGACGGTCGAGGACGTTTCTCGCAAGCTTGATACCATGCTTACGGCTCACCAGCGGGCGGCGTGGCACACGGCTCTGGTCACGACCGGCAAACCCGGCAAGCAGCCGATGACGCTTGGCAGGCACCATCTGATGTATGTGCCGCACGGGCGCCCGGGATTGCGCTGGGCTGCCTATGTTGGTGAACCGATTCACGTTGGCATGCCGCCCGCCCGTGCGGCCAGACGGCATGAGCTGATGGGCGACGCATTGAAAGAGCTGTGGATCGAGACGGGTACATCGTTCAACGGCGTTTACCGTGCCGTCAAGCGCGGGACCGCCCGGATCGAGGTGATCCGTGACGGGAACGCGGGCCAGCCGCGCGTGGACAGCCGCGATTCGTGCAGCTTCGTGATTGTCGACCTCGACGCGAGCCCGATTCGCATCGCCGTATTAGGAGAGAACGACTATTGGTTGGACGGAAAACATCTCGCGACGCTAGCGGATGCCGTGACCGCGGTCAAGGCGGAGCGGCGCGACAACCAACCTGCGGTGGTCATCTGCGTGGGACCCGACTTGCCCGGCACGATGCAGACTGCCCCGGACGGCACGGAGCTTTGGTTACCCAAGGAGGTGGCCGCCGCGGTGAAACGGTTGTCCGACGCGCTGGACGGTATCGGAGCCGGCAACGTTGGCGTGCGCGTTCCGATCGCGCCGCTTTCGCCGCATGGGCCTCCGTCGAGCGGCTGGAGCGACGTGCAGGGCGGTGCACGCGTGAGGTTGACCGTTTCCCCCGGGCCGGTTGCGCATCCGGGCGAATGGATCACGATCGGGCTACACATGTACAACACGACCGATCGGGCGCTGATGATGCCGCGGCAGAGCGGGGGATTCGTCGACGGCGAGCTGCACGTGCGCACGCCGAGCGGCGAGGAGTATGCGTACCATGGCGGTGTCGACTTCGTCAACGCAGTATTGACCGAGGCGCTGAGAATCGAAAGCCTGGCTCGCCGCATCGCCCTTCGCCTGACGGGGCCGTTGGACGCATGGCGTGCCGTGGCGGGAGGCAACGCACGGCCGCTATCGTTCCGCAAGCCGGGCAAATACACGTTTTGGTGCCGTATCGAAGCACAATCCGGTTGGAGTAAACAAACGCAAACACCCGAGTGGACCGGCAAAGCCACAACGGCCCCCGTCCAGTTCACGGTCACCGAAATGCCGCCACACCTTCGCCGCGCCGGCCTGACTTGCCAGCAAGTCCGTGATTTGCAGACGCTGTTGGGCAGCACCGCCTCGTCGGACTATCAGAGAGCACAAGGGCGGATCCAAAAAGCGATCGTGCGAGCCGACAACGAGGCGCTGGCGATGCGGATGGTCGAACTGATCGAGAAAAGAATCAACGATGATCCGTTCGCGTTGAACGTCGGCTGGCAGAACCTGGTCTACTACCTGACTCTTCGTGCCGCCGGCGACGGCCGTGCGCTCGGCATCGACGGGCCGTACCTGCCCCGGTTTGCGCGGCTTTGCCTGAAGATCATCGAACGGCAGTTGGCTGAACCGCAGGACCGCTGGAGCAATTGGGGTCACCCCTGGTCGTCGATCGTGGCCTACCTGTCAGCGCACGGCGACGACACGGCCCTACGCGACGGCGCGGTCCGTCTGGCCAAGCGCTACGCGAAACTGCCGAAGCAGCCGGCCGACGCATCGCTTCCGGTGTGGCGCGACGACTCGCGCACGCACCACCTGGCACATGTCCGATTGGGTTTTGCCTGGCAGGCCCTGACTGAACTGGGCGTGCTGAAGGACGGCATCACGCTCGATGAGGCGAAGGCGATACTCGGACCGCCGACGCTTCCGCAACTCCGCAACGAAGACGACCCATACGTCCATTGGCACTACCATTCGACGATGCACACTAATCCCCGCCTCGTCGCCGACCTGCGCAACGGAAAGCTGTACAACATCCGGGTCGGCTCCAGAAAATAGGCAGTGAGCACGATGCCCCCTTGTGGCAGCAGTGGTGGAAGACTCACAAGAGCCAATACGAGAGACCGTCACCAGGCGAGAGACGTAACTGAATAATGTCGTTTGGTTCGGTTTCGCCAAAGCAGTCACTTGACCCGAGGAGATCTGACCATGACCAGTCTGAAACGAGGTTTCGCAATGTCTTCCGTTGTCCTGGCGGTATTTGCATTGGCCGGGACAACCGGTCTTTGTGCCGAGGGCGCGTCCTCGGTCGACCACCAGAAGGTGGCCGGCGGAGGAGAACCCTGGCTCCAATTCCGTGTGACAGAGGCAGACCTCGGCAAGATAGTGGCAAGTCGCTGTGAGTTCGCCTTTCCGAAGGACGTTCAGGTGCGGGATACCGCCAGCTTTGCGATGAAAGACGGCTACCTGTTCGTGGGTAAGGAAATGCTCTACATCACGGATCGTGCGGGGAAGCTGGTCGTCGAGCACAAACTGCCGCACCCGAGTGTACGGGGCTCCTTCCACTGGGGCAACGACTGGTTCGGCTACTCGGACGCCAGCGCCGGATGGAAGGCAACCCGACTCCGAGTGTTTCATGCCAACGGCAAGGAGATCGGCAACGTCGCGGTGCCGGTCTCGTGTATGGCGGTTGTGTCTCAGGACGGGTCTCGGGTCTTCTTTCTGCGAACGAAGGATCCGGACGGCTTCGGCCTGCAAGGTCCGATCGTCGCCGACGTCCGAACCGGAAAGGTCCTGAAGGTACACCGGCTTGATTTCCGCAGCATGCTGCCAGGCCAATATATTGGACCGACCAAGGACGGACTCATCGCAGCAGATATGCACTCGTCACCCGGAATAATCTACTTCAATCCCGAGGGGGAGATCGCATGGCAATCGCCGCTTATCCGTTTCCGTTCTTATAACGCACCAACTAGCGGTCAGTACGTACTGGCCGTCAATCCCAATCGGGAGACAAAGCCTTCCGGTCTGAAGGTCCTGGACGGGAAGGGGCAGGTGGTACTGGAGAAACGGCCCGTTCCGACCGGCTGCGTTCGGCTGCTTCCGGACGACAAGCGGCTCTTGCTGGCGTCCGATGAAGACAATCAACGGGTCCGGCAACTGTACCGCCTGAAAGACGGAAGCCGCCTGTGGTCTGTGCCCCATCCGATCGTCCACGCAGGCGAGTTCGATTACGCTTGTCTCAGCCCGGACGGCGCCCGCCTGGCGAGCTTCCTTCGGAAAGGCTCCGGGAATAACCGTGCAATCGACAAGGACGGCCGCGACACGTTCACGATCGCGGTGCTGAACCTTACCACCGGCGCGGAACTGCTGCGTCAGGAACTGCCGTTCCGAGAGGAACCTGCCCATTATCGGCAGCCCCGATGGACGGATGCCAAGACCATCGAGTTGATCTCGCAAGATTACCTGTATCGGATTCGTCTCAAGTTCTAGCGACAGTTGAGGGAAACCTGTGATGAGGTCGGTAGCTCAGTCTCGCCGGGACAGTCAGTTAGCCCGAGGAGCGGAAAACCGGTTAAGCCCCGTTGGGCGAAAAGGATGAGCAGAGGATTGAGGACGTAACGCTGTTACAAACTTGTTGCGCCGGGCGGCCGGGCCCGGAATACAATGGACGCTGGACTGCTGTCGCGCGTTGAAACCGGGAGGTGAAATATGAATATCCAGTGCCAACCCCGCGACCACCTGATCGGGGCGTGTCTTGCCGTGATTCTTGTTGCCTCGGCCGCTTGGGGCGTCTGGAGCGCGTCGGCTCGGCTTGCGAGCGCGGAGGATGCGCCCAAGCAAGAAACGGTTGGTCAACAAGCGGAACAACTGAAAGCGCTGATTGCCCGGTTCGAGGAAGCCGAGCATGGAGACGACAAGTGGTTGTCGATGCAGAAGGTGTACAACCTGGGTACCCCCGAGGCGTTCGCTTACCTCTGCCGCTTTGCGGAGGATCCGAAACAACCGGCAAACGACCGGCTCAACGCAATGCTGCTTCTGAAGCCGCTCGCTGCGGAGGAGCCCGGCCGGATCCGGTCGACGTTTCTCCGCCTGCTGGACGACGCTCAACCCCGAGTCGCAGAGGAGGCGGCCGCGCACTTGTCGGGCTTGGCAACGGCCGACGCTATTGCGGCCCTTCAGAACCATTGGCCGGCGGACCGTCCCCCGGCCTGGGCAACCATGGCGGGACTCCGTTTGATTCGCCACATGGACTCTCCGGCCGTGAAGAAGGTCTTTCAGGAGCGGATCGAAGCTCCCGGTATGTCTTTCACCAAGCACGGCGTCGTCGACCTGAGTGAGTGGACCGAAATCCCTCCCGAGTATCGCGCCCGACTGCTCGGGTTCATCAAGTCCCGGCCGTTGGACCGCCGCCGTCTGGTATGGTTGGCGGCAAGGTCCGCCGCCGCCGCGGGCAGCTTCGATGCGCTGGATTTCCTTTGCGACCGGCTGGTGGCGGACTGGTCCGTGCCATCGTTTGACTTTGGCTACGTTGAGCTTCAAATCATGCAGGGAATGCTCGGCAAGCACCGGGCATTGGCGCCTTCCGACGAGGAGGCGGCCCGGACTCGACAAATCGCGGGAGACTCGCCGACCTGCCCAGTGTTGAAGAACCAGGGCCGCCTTTTCGTACTATTAGATCGGGGCCACCCGGCCGCGGATGGGATCTTCCGCATCACGGTGATCGATGCAAACTCGCATCAGGTGATCAAGACCATCGGCACCGACGGTCGACTGAAGAAAGCCCGACCGGTGCCGTTGAAGCGTCTGGATGGCCCGCACCAGCCCGCGGACAAGCCAGTGTCCGAGGGCCAAGAAAGCACACCATGGCCGACAAGGCTCGAAGCTTTCAGCTACCAATACATGCCGACGGCTTTCGGTAGCAAGACGGACGTGGGAATGGATCGGAGCGGCCATGTATCCTACGGTTTCTCGTCAGCGCCGCACACAGGCAGTGGGGGGCAGACGACAACCAAGGACTGGCATATCTCTAAGAAAGAAGCAGAGCAATTCCTTGATTCTCTGGTGAGTACGGGCGTTCTCGACCTCGGAATGGTCGGAGCCGCCAAGTATCCATTGCATTACTTCGAGTTTGCATCCAAAGGCTGGCAGAAGAAAAGTCGTCCTGCTCGCCTCCCGGATTCGATCTGGAAACAGATGCTTCCCCTGATGATTCACGCTCACCCGGAAATGTGGCAAGAAAACACCAGACCAGAGGGCGTAGCAGAAGCGGAGATGGCCGTACCGCCGAAGCCCGTCCAGACTTGGCGGAAGAAGTACCCGGCTTTCTCTGCCGAAGGGACCAAGAACCTCAAGGCCAAGGCGCCGGTGCTGGTAACCGGGATATCACCGGCGTCCGAGAAGCCCGAGACATTGCAGCACTCCTTCACCGTCGAACCGGCGACTGAGGGAGCCGATGTACGGCCGCCCGCAGCGGCTGAGGAAAAGACATCCTGGACCGAGAAACGCGAAGCATCTCCGGAATCCCGCCAGCAATTCTACGAGGCCCTACGGCGATCACGGGGAACAGCACGTGCGATTGCCCCCGCAGCGCTGATATCTTCCGAGGGCGAGTTACAGCATCGACTCCGCGGAGGCGAAGCCACGATGCAGATCGGTACACCGACGCTGATGAACAGAGTGGGGTGGCGAGGGTGGTGTGCGGAAGGCTGCAATACGCTTGTCGCCGAGGGGGAGTGGTCCAAAGCCGGCGGCGGTCTGCAATGCCGGCTGTACGTCGCGCCCCACGATCCGGCCAAAACGAAGCCAGTTGACGCACTGACCTTCGAGATCCGAAACGTCACGGACAAGCCGATCACCGTCCCCGTGTATGGTCCCGGCGATGCAAGGCTCATGCTTGCCGTGACGGTCGAGAGCTATCCGGAGCTCGAGAGTCCCCACTTTATCTCCGACGCCCTGATCAGCCCGCTTGTTCTTCAGCCGGGAAAAACCTTCACATTCAAAGTCTCGGGGCAATACAGCGTTGCACACTGGGGCCGCCGCGACGGCAAGGTAGTCCTCTTCGATCCTGCCGGGAAGACCTACCAACTCCGCGTGACGATGGACCCTGGAGTGAACGAGATCGGAATTCCGGATACAACGGTCAGCCCGCCTCGATGGAGCAAGATCAAGTGCTGGACCGGCCGGCTGATTTCCAACACCGTCGCCGTTCCACTGCCGGCCCGAAAGAAGCCTGCCGTCCACTGGACGCCGGTCCAAAGCCAGACTAAGCCCTCCGATCTCTCTGCCGCCCAGCAGGGCGCCGCAGGCACGTCGCAAGTCGAGGCAGGCGCGCGGCCGTCGGGCATGGTTTGGGCCTGGGGCGGCATGGCGACGTCAAAGGGGCCGGCCGCCACGGGGATGATCCGCGAGGTTCAAGACGTGGTCGCGGTTGCCGCGGGGTCGACCACCCTTTATGCCCTGACCAAGTCCGGAGACGTGTGGGCCTGGGGCCACGGTCCTTGGCGCCTCGGTGCCGGGACAAAAGAGGACTCGCCGACGCCGGTCCGGGTCAAGGGGCTGTCGGAAGTCACGGCCATCTCCGCGAGTTTCGGCCATTGCCTTGCGCTGAAAAGGGATGGAACGGTCTGGGCATGGGGCCACAACTTACGCGGCCAATTGGGAGACGGGGCCAGGGAGAACAGAAACGTCCCCGTGCGAGTGAAAGACCTCAAGGACGTCGTGGCCATCTCGGCGGGCAGAGACCACTCGTGCGTGCTCCGCAACGACGGCACGGTTTGGGCCTGGGGCGACAATCACTACGGGCAGTGCACCGAAAGTAAAGACGTGTTGCACTGCCTGGCGCCCGTTCAGATGGCGGGGCTCTCCGACGTGGTTGCCATCAGCAACGGGTACACACATAACCTGGCGTTGCGGAAAGACGGTACCGTGTGGCAGTGGGGCTATCCTGTCCGCAAGTTCTCCCGCGTTGAGCCACTCGATCGCGTCAAGGCCATCGCCGCAGGTGCGTGGTTTGCCTTGGCGCTCAAGGAAGACGGCACGCTCTGGACGTGGGGGGAGTTCGAGCAAGCCTGGCAGCGGATAGACTTCGCCGGCGTCGTTGCGTCCTACCGCCGGGAGGAATGCGGCGAACTAATCCTCCGGAACATCTACCAGCGGTACGTGCCCCACCAGGTAATGGACTGGCGCGACGTGACGCTGATTGCAGCCGAATGCCGAGCCGTGGTAGCCAGAAAGGACGGCTCCGTTTGGGAATGGGGCAAAGACTACCCGCTGCGCCGAATTCGGGAGATTCGGTCTCCTTTGGCCCTCGGCACCAGTTGGAACATGTCCCTTGCCTTGATGGGAAGTGACCAGGTATCACGGATCGAGGCGGAACCACGCGATCCATTTGCCCAGGCAACGGCAAAAGACGTTCCCGCCCTGATCAAGGCCCTGAAAGACATCGACGCCAACACGCGTGTGTCAGCCGCCAGAGCGTTGAATCTGTTGGACCCTGAGGCCACCAGAGAGGCCGCCGATGCGCTCGTATACGCCTTGTGTCAAGACGACGATCCGAGGGTGTTGGGCAATGTGCGGAACGCACTTTCGGCTGTTGGGTCCCCGGCGGCTCCCGCCCTCATGAAGGCACTGACCGAGCCTTCGATGGTGGTACGACGCAGGGTCGCTTACGTCCTGGGAAGGATGGGGCCAACGGCCCGCGACGCGATCCCTGCGCTGCGTGAGGCATCCCGAGACCAGAACGAGCGCGTCCGCGAGGCAGCCGAATGGGCATTGGGGCAAATCCTGCCACCGGCCGAGTCGGCACCGCAAGTTCCTGATGATGGGAATGATACGCCAGATGACGACACCCATCCGTAGGTCCTGGCCGTGGTCCGCGTCAAGAAGTTGAAGGCGAGCTTCGATCGATTCCTGAACCATGAAAGGAGCGTCCGCGATGGACACTATCCGACGAGTAGGTGAAACGATCGGCCTTGGTCTGTCTGGGATGTCGTACGAGGCTTGTTAGAATCGCGTTTCTCAAACCACGTTTCAAGAGAGAAGGAGAACGATATGTCCGCGAAAGTGAATCTGGTTGCTTGCCTGACGGTGGCCCTGTTGATCGCCGCAGGCTCCCCTGCACAGGCGACTGGTGCAGAACTGAGCACCCTCTCCGGCAAGGAACTGGTCAAAGAGTACAAGAACGCCGGCATGGCGCTTCGAGGCACTTGGGCTGTGCCCACCGACAAGCCTTTTGCCCATGCGCTCAGCCCGATAACACCGCAATACCAGCTTTTTCAAGCGGCACGTCGCGAAATCGTCAGCCGCGGTTCTCGCATTGTGCCCGAACTTCTCGAATTCCTGCGGCAGGAAGTCTCGCGGCGGCAACTCGCGGATACCGACGGACCTGTTCCGGGGTTTACGGGCGACACGATCAGCCT
>Ga0180429_10004594_pt1 | contig 11006 bp, 10 predicted proteins | sample SS_ome_FD_132428 | JGI IMG/M metagenome (GOLD analysis project Ga0180429, IMG submission 132428) | Hypersaline lake sediment archaeal communities from the Salton Sea, California, USA - SS_1_S_1 metaG | ecosystem: Environmental > Aquatic > Non-marine Saline and Alkaline > Hypersaline > Sediment ... | reverse complement strand
GGCCGACCAGCAGATCGCCGCGCTGATGGCCGAGATCGAGAAGCTCAAGTCCTCCGGCGGCTCGACCCAGGAGATGGCGGCCCTGCAGAACAAGCTCGACCAGGCCAAGGAGGCCAAGGCCGAGGGGGTCGAGGGGTCCGGCGGCGGCGAGGAGCAGCAGCCGGCAGGGGGCGACAAGGAAGCGGCCAAGGCCGGTGGCGACAAGGGCGGCAAGGGCGGCAAGAAGGGCGGCAAGGGCGGCGGCAAGGGCGGCGGCAAGGGCGGCGCGAGCCCGGCGCCCAAGGGGGGCGGCGACAAGAGCGATCCGCTCGGCGGCAAGGCCCCGAGCAAGAAGCCGGGCAAGGGCAGCGACGAGCTCGACGACCTGCTCGGCGGCGCGGTCAAGGGCCCGCCCAAGAAGCCGAAGAAGAACGATCCGCCCAAGGGCGGCGGTGGCGGTGGTGGCGGTGGCGGCGGCGGCTCGAGCTTGCCGGCGTCGCTGTCGCGGCCCCAGGTCCAGGCCGGGATGAACGCGGTGGCCGGGGCCGTGCGGGCGTGCGGTCAGGGCGCGGGCGGGTCGATCAAGATGAGCGTGACGATCGCCGGCTCGACGGGCCGGGTGAAGAGCGCGACGGCGATGGGCTCGCACGCGGGCACGCCGGTGGGGCTGTGCGCGGCGCGGGCGGTTCGCCGGGCCAAGTTCCCCAAGTTCGGCAAGCCCTCGCTGACCGTCAAGTACCCCTTCAAGCTCTGAGACAGATTGGTTCTTGCACCGGCCAACCCGGCGCGTGCCCGCTTGCCCGGGCGCGCGTCGGGTTGTACCCTTTGGGCTCGTCGAGCGCGGAGGGGATTCCATGGCCGACTCCGAAAGAAACGACCTACTCGATCTCGGCGGCGCCGATGCAGAGAGGGCCTGGCGCCTCGCTCACGGTCTCGACATCCAGCTCGAGGCCTGCCAACACCGGGGTGATACCGCGGAAAAGACCCTCGAGACGGTCGTGCCGTGGATCATCGAGCAGATCGGCGCTCAGGGGATCGCGATCGAGCTCCTCGGACGCGGTGAGGTGTGGAAGGTCCTGCACTTCGGCGGCGATCGGGAGCGGCTCGAAGCGGTCGCCGCGGAGCAGCGGATTCAGACCGCGGAAGACGGCCGCTTGTGCTGCCTGCCGATCGACATCCACGACGAGACCCTGGGCTACATCGCCGCGTCCTTCGACAGCGCGCCGCCGTCCCCCGGGGCGGCGGCCCTGCTCGAGATCGCCTGGGAGGAGCTGGACAACGTGCTCTACGAGCTGCGCCGCGCGCGGTTCAGGCACGACCAGGTGATCGAGGTCGAGCGGCGGCTGCAGAACCACGTGCTCGAGCAAGCGATAGATCACACGGCCGGGTACGTGATGGCCGAGACCGGCGCGTCGGGCCTGGCCGTGGTCTACCTCGAGGACACGGGTGACCGACCGCGGCGGCGGTGCCGCGCGTTCGGCGGCGGCGAGCTGCTGACCTCGGCAGCGACGGGCGACGATTCGGAGCTGGGGCGGCTGCTGGGCTCCGAGGGCTCGCCCGAACCGGCGGGGCTGCTCGCCGCGGCCGGCCTCGAGGTCCACGCGATCTGCACCGCCGTGATCGAGACCGGCCTGACCTCGATGGCCGAGCACGGCTTCGTGGTCGTCACCGGTGCGGAGCGCGCGGTCACCGGGGCCGAGCTCGAGCTGGTCCAGCACTTCGCGGTGGCCCTGGGCCAGCGGCTGGTGGACTACCACAAGGACCAGCGCTACCTGCAGCAGTTCTTCTCCCCGGACACGGTCACCCGACTGCTCGCGGTGCAGGACTACCAGCACGAGTTCCTCACCCCGCGCCTCCGGGACGTGGCGATCCTCTACACGGACATCAACTCGTTCACAAAGATCAGCGAGCAGATCCTCGACGGACCGGCCGAGGTCGGCGCGCTGATCGACTACTGGTCCGCCGGCGTGGTCGAGATCCTCTTCAAGCACGGCGGCGCCTTCGACAAGATGGTCGGCGACTGCGTGATCGGGTTGTTCGGCACGCCGTTCGACGACCTGACGCCCGAGCAGCGGGTGGCCGGCGCGCTCCGGGCCGCGTTCGAGATCTGCGAGTACACCGCCACGCTGACCGGCATCCCCGAGGTCGAAAAGATCCGCTCGAGCGATCTGATCCCGGGCCTGGGGGTCGCCACCGGAGTCCACTTCGGCAACACCATGGTGGGCACCTTCGGCCCCAACAACGCCTTTACCGCGTTCGGGCGCGAGATGAACAACGCCGCGCGGCTGCAAGGGGTGGCCGGGTTCCGCGAGATCCTGATCATGGACGCGGCCCGCGACGTGCTCGCCGGAGTCGGCCATCCGCTCGAGCGGGAGCTCGAGTGGGGCGAGGTCAAGCAGGCCTCGGTCAAGAACGTCCAGGACCCGCTCAGCTTCCACTCGTTCGTCTGGAGCGCCGAGAAGGGCTTCGGTTAGAGCCGCCGGGAGCTCCCGTGACCGCTTGCACACAGAGGTTCGTTCTCGCCGGCCAGCCGGTCGTGATCGAGCACCGCACCGGCGCTCTCGAGGGGATCGTCGCGCGCCTGTACGAGCACGGGGCAGCGCCCGCGAGCCCGGCTGCTGACGACGATGCGCTGCGGTTGGTGGTCGAAGCAGGACAGGGCCGCGCCCCCGAGCTACCCGCCGAGGAGATCCTCAGCCTCTCGGCCGATCGGCCGATCCGCGGAGCCCTCGGCCGGGACGTGCTGGCGCTCACCGACGGTCGGACCTACGCGACCGCGGACTACGCACGGGGATCGGCCGGCCTGACCATCTACGAGGACGACGAGGCGGCGCTGTTCGTCGCTGCCCGGCGGCTGTTTCCGATCGTGCTCGGTGAGCTCCTGCGCTGTCGCGGTTGCTACCCGGTCCACGGGGCCGCGATCGACGGCCCGGGCGGCGGGATCCTGCTGCTCGGCGACTCGGGGGCCGGCAAGTCGACGCTGGTCTACCGGGCCCTGAGCCAGGGATTTCGCTGCGTTGCCGACGACGGCGTGATCCTCGCGCCCGGGGGACCAGGAGGAGCGCGAATCTACCCCTTCTATCGGGATTTCACGCTCGATCCCGCCCTGCTCCCGACCGGCCTGGACCTGCCGGCCGTGCCGTCCGAGCCGGCGCCGACCTACCCCAAGGTGCGCGTCGAGCTGCCGTCATCTCTCTTGATCGAGTCGTGCGTGCCGCGCAAGCTGGCGCTCGTGCGGCGGGCGGACGCCCCTGCCTCGCGGGTCGAGCCCTGCACCGAGGCCGAAGCCGTGGCCGAGCTCTACCGCCAGCACCCGTGGCTGGCCGTCTACCCCCCGCTGGCACAGCCTCACCTGGACGAATTGGCGACCCTCGCGACCGCGTGTGCTAAAATAACTGTTCACTCTGGAGTTGATATCCTACAGAGTGGACATAAATTTGTGATGGAGCAATAGCTGTTGACCGACGAATCCAGAAGGCGCTTTCTCACCGGCGCCGCCGCTCTCGCTGCCGCTGCCACGACTCCGCTGGCCGTGAGCCGTCTCAGCAGCACCGCGTCCAACCGGAGGATGGCTTTCGAGTTGAACGAGACCGGTGCTATCGTCTACCAGAGGTACAGGGAGGGCCGCGGTGTTTCGAGCATCGCGGTCGAGATCGCGGACCGCTACGAGGTCTCGCTCGACGATGCGGCCAGGGACGTGCGCGGGTACGTCGAGCAATTGCGGCGGGTTGGTTTGGTGACGTGACCGACAAGGACGAAAAGAACCGTCGGCCCTACGAGCCTCCCCGGCTGGTGCCCGTCGACCTGGTCAAGCTGCGCAGCGGCTCGCGGATGGCCTCGGCCACGCCCGGGTACGTGATCGCTCAGGCGCCGGTCTCGACCTCCAACGTCACCGGCGGGGTCGTGTTCGGCTCCAAGGACGGCCCACCCGATCCGGAAGACCCCTGGCGCTGACCGATGTCCTCGCCGACCCCTTTGCAGATCGGGGTGGAGCTCACCTCTCGCTGTGACCTGCGGTGCCGCCACTGCCTGCGCGACGCCGACGAGCCGGCGGTGGACTTCGATCTCGACCTGTTCGAGATGGTCGCGTCCCAGGCGGCCCGGTTGGGACCGTTCCACTTCGCGCTGACCGGCGGCGAGCCCACCCTGCACCCCCGGTTTTCCGACTTCCTGCGCGTGCTCGCGAATCACCGGCTGACCGCCCACGTGGTGACCAACGGCGTGCGATTCCCTGAGATCCGCGAGCAGCTGCTCGAGCTCCAGGGCACGCTCACCGGCGTATCGGTCAGCCTGGACGGGGCGGACGCGAGCACTCACGACGAGCTCCGCGGCCCGGGCTCGTTCGCCCGGGCGATGATGGCGATCGGGCTGGCCGTGCGGGACGGCTGGCCGGTCACGGTCCAGTGTGTGGTCTGCCGGGCGAACCGGCGCCAGCTCGCCGAGGTGACCGCGCTCTGCGGCGAGATGGGGGTGAGCCTGCTCTTGTTCGCCGGAGTGATTCCCACCGCGCGACCGCGGGCGAACGACCTGGCGCTCGACCGCGACGAGCTCAAGGGCGTCGCGGCCGAGGTCGTGGAGCTGGCCCGGGTTGCCGACCTCCGCGTCGGCGTCTCGACCGGTCACTTCGACCCCGCGCCGATCGCCCACTGCGAGACCCTGCGGCACCTGGGATACAACGTCGACGCCCGCGGGCGGCTCACCTTCTGCTGCCAGCTCTCGGGCGTCGCCGGCTCGGACGACGACGTGATCGCCGACTTGCGGCGCGTTCCCCTGGCCGAGGCGCTCCGGGCCCACGTGCGGATCGCGTCGGACGTCACGGCTGAGCGGCTGCGTCGGGTGGCCGAGCACCCGGACGATCCGTGGTTGGGATTTCACTGCCAACACTGCTACGCCCGCTTCGGCAAGCGCGGTTTCGAGAGGGATCCGGATGACGAAGAAGGCTGACCAGCGCGGGACGGCGGGCGATGATCGGGTCACCCCGCGGCTGCGCGGCGACCAGGTCGCCTACGCCTCGTTGTCGAACGACGAGGCGGCCGTGGTCCAGCTCGAGCGGCGGGAGTTCTACACGATGAACGCCACGGCCAAGCTGATCGTCCAGGCCGTCGACCAGGGAGCGTCCCTGGACGAGATCGTCACGCGGGTGGCCGCCGAGTTCGACGTCAGCGAGGACGCCTGCCGGGCCGACGTGGAGCGGTTCCTGGACGAATTGGCGAACGCCGGCGTGATCGAAATCTGAGTCGGTTTCGGGGCGGAGCCCTCAGGGGCAGACCGGATCGTCGCCGCAGACGAAGACGTCGCCCGGGCATTCGATCAGGGTCTGCGCGCAGTCCATCACGCAGCTGTCCACGTTGTCACAGTCGAGAACGCACTCGGCCTGGTCCTCGCACTTGAGGAAGCAGTACTCGGTGTTCGCGCAGTCGATCGTGCAGCTGGACTGCTCGCACTTGTCGATCACGCACTTGTCGACATTGTCGCAGCTCACGTTGCAGACCGAGTCGTCCTTGCACTCGGAGATCTTGCAGTCGTCGTCGCTGTTGGAGCAACTCAGGTTGCAGGTGGTCCAGTCGTAGCACTTCTCGATGTGGCAGTTGGTGTCGCCGTCACAGCTCACCGAGCAGTCCGCCGTGTCGTGGCATTCGTCGACCATGCAGTCGCCGCTGTCGACGCAGGCGATGTCGCAGTCGGCCCCGTCCTGGCACTCGGTGACCTTGCAGTTCGTGCTGTTGTTGCAGGCGATGTCGCAGTCTGCGCCCGCGTTGCAGAGGTTCATGTAGCAGTCGCTGCTGTCCACGCAGTCGATGCCACACGTACCGGTGTCGCAATGCTCGACGTCCACGTTGGCGCCGCCGTTCGATTCGACGTAGCAGGTCGTGCCCTGGTCGCAGGTGGCGTGGAGGTCGTCGCCGCTCGACGGGTAGAAGTAGCAGGCGCAGGACACCTCGGGGCAGTTGACGCTGCAGCTGCTGGTGCAGGTCTCCTCGCAGCAGTCGTAGCCGCTCGGGCAGCCGCCGGAGCACCCCCCCCAGCACAGGCACCCGCCGCCGCCGGGGTAGATCGAGGCGTCCGCGTCGTCGCAGTCGTCGCCCGCGTCCTCGTCGATCTCCTCGTTGAACCGGTCGTCGTCCGCGTCGCCGAAGATCTCCGACGACGGTGAGCCGAGCTCGGCGAGCACGTCGACCGCGAAGCTGAACGGCAGGTCCTCGGGGTCGTAGATCGACATGTTCTGCTTGGCGCTGGACCCGTTCTCCCCCGGGGGCTCCTCGATGTCGGCGTAGGCGTACCACGCCCCCACGCCGGTGCCGCCGCCGTGGGTCTGCTGGAAGGTCACGTTCACCCCGTCCGGGGTGATCCACAGGACCTGCATGATCGGCTCGTCGAAGTCGCTGGTGTGCTCGTTGGTGATGCGCACCGTGGCGCTGATGGTGTGGGTCGAGGGGTTCCACGACCCGGGACCGACCACCGAGCAGTCGGACAGCACCGAGGTGAGCCCCTGCTGGATCGTGTTGCCGTCTTGGCCCGGGTAGCCCTCGTCCACGAGCGGCTCCACCGTGATCTGCGGTCCGTTCGGGCAGTCCGGAACGACGTGGAAAACGAACTTGCCGACCGAGACCCGTCCGCGCTGTCCCTGGTCGACGGTGACGTCGTCGGTTGTGGTGACCACGGTCTTCTCTTCGTCGCCGGAACACCCCACGAACAGGAACAGCCCCGCGAGCGCTACGCACGTCATTCCCAGCATACGCATCGGTACGTCCTTCTTTTTCGGGCGAAGCGCACGCGCACTGCCGCCGTTAGCGCGCACACCCCGTCTTCTCTATCATAGAACTTTATTTTTCTAACCGCACGCGATTTTTCCGCGCGAGTCGGCAGGATGGTCTATCTAGCTGTTTTGTTTGGGGTTTAGCAGAGGTCCCCGCGCCCGGCAGCAATGCAGACGTCGTAGGGGGCCAGCTCGTAATCCCAGATCCGGACTCGATCCATGCCACCGAGGAACTGGTCGCCGCCGCCCGGGGCCTCCTCGCAGAGCAGCATGTAGCCGGTTCGGTACCGCACCGAACCGTTGCGCGTGGTGTGCCCGACCTCCTCGCCGTCGAAGTAGAGGGTGTGGTTGTACCCGTCGTAGGTGCAGGCCACGTGGTTCCAGCGCCCGGCCTGGATGCCGGTGGCGGTGACGGTGGCGACCGCGTTGTTGAGGCCGTAGAGGCAGCGAATCTGGCCGCCCGGGTGCAGGTAGATGCCGTACTGGTTGTCCTTCTCGAGCAGCCCCATGCGGTCGGAGCCGGTGGGCAGGGACTCGGGGAAGATCCACATGTCGATCGACAGCTCGGTCGGGCAGAGGCTCGCGTCGTGGTCGACCTGGATCGCGCTGGTGGCCGTGGTGAAGATCGCCGAGCCCTCGATCCCGGACGCGAACGATGTGCTCGACGCGCTGGCGTCGTTGTCGTTGGACGTCCCGTCCTGGGTGTCGCCGTCGAAGTCGTAACACGCCCGCAGCTCGGAGCCGAACGTGCACAGGGGCTCGAGACAGACCTGGCCCTCCGGGTTGTGGGCGGCCGAGTCGTCGTCGCAGTCGTCGCCGGCGAGCTCGTAGGGCTCCTCGTTGAAGCGGTCGTCGTCCGCGTCGCCGAACACCTCCGAGCTCGGCACGCCGAGCTCGGCGAGCACGTCCACCGCGAAGCTGAACGGCTCGTCGGTCGGGTCGTAGATCGCCATGTTCTGCTTGGCGCTCGCGTCGTTCTCTCCACCGGGCGGCGCCTCGATATCGGCGTAGGCGTACCACGCGCCCACACCGGTGCCGCCGCCGTGGGTCAGCTGGAAGGTGACGTCGATGCCGTCGGGAGTGATCCACAGGACTTCCATGATCGGCTCGTCGAAGTCATCGGTGTGTTCGTTGGTGATGCGCACCGTGGCGCTGATGGTGTGGGTCGACGGGTTCCAACTGCCGGGGCCGACCACCGAGGCGTCGGCGAGGACCGAGGTCAGCCCCTGCTGGATCGTGCTGTCGCCCTGTTCGGAATAGCCTTCGTCCACGAGGGGCTCCACCGTGATCTCGGGACCGTCCGGTCCGTCCGGGATCACGTGGAACACGAACTTGCCGACCGAGACCAGCCCCTCGAGGGGCTCGTCGTCCACTCTGACGTCGTCGGTTCGGGTCACGACGGTCTCTTGGTCGTCGCCCGCGCAGCCCTGCAGCAGCAGCATGCCGGCGAGCGCAAGAAGCGGGATCCGCAGTTTGATCATGGTTTCTTCCTTTACGGGCGGGCGGGATCCGCCCACCTCGACTTGTCAATCATAATGATTGTTTGAGTCGAAGACACCCGGTTTTTTGGGGAAACTAGTCCGATTTGAGCGGGATCACGGCGGCGAGCTCGTTCATCGCGGGTGACCAGTCGTCGTTGCAGATCGAGAACACGTACCCGCGGCTGCCGAACTCGAGGGCCAGCTCCACCAGGCGGCGCGCCGGGGCGGCACGGGTGACCTCCACCTCGTCGACCACTCGCGTGCACGCCGGCGCGTAGTAGACGATGTTGCCCATGGGATCGCCGACCGTCTCGTAGTCGTACTGCATCTTCTCGTGGCTCAGGCAGCCTTGGATCTCGTCGCCCCAACCCTGGCAGGCGCTCCCGATCGGCACCCCCACGATCGCTGCGAACAGCACCGCGTCTGTCTTGTAGCCCTTGAGCTCCAGGAACGCCAGGCGGTACTCGTCGATCGGGTAGAGGTCCTCCGGGTTCTCGCCGCAGGCGATGTTGACCTCGAGCTGGGGCATCTCCTGGATCTCCGGCGAGGCGAAGAACGAGTTGCTCGCGATCGAGCAGTCGTCCTCGTCGCTGACCAGGATCACCGCCAGCAGCGCCTCGTCGCGGACGAATCCGAGCTGGTCGATCCGGTTGAGCGCACGCGCGGACGACTCCAGGTGCTGCTCGAAGCCGCAGCCCTCGGTTCCCAGGCTGGTCAGGCAGGCGACCTGGGTCGCCACGTGCGGGTTGGGCACGTCGCTCGTCACCGGCGTCTGGGCCCAGTCGCCGTTCAGGTGGGGACAGTCGACCGTCGTGTCGTCGAGTGGAGCCGAGCAGGCGCCCTCATCGTCACCGCCGATTCCCTCGCAGGTCCACCCGCTGGGGCATTGGGCCGCGGACGAGTCACAGGCGATCACGTCGTCCTCGACTTTGATCTGCTTGCCCGTCCCGTAAGTCTGGAACGCGCCGTTGTCCCCGTTGGCCGTGCAGTGGATCGGGAGCTCGGACCCGGGCCAGCCGTCGCCCGTCTGGTAGGGATTTCCGCCCCAGGCCAATCCCAGGTCGGTGGTGACCACCGCCACGCGGACATCGTCGAGCCCCGAGACCAGCCCCGAGGTGGGCAGCGGGTTGACCAGCCCGTTGATCAGCGTGAACTGGGACGTCCCGAAGCTCGTCTGCTCCTCGTCCATCGAGTCGGAGTTGTCCACCACCAGCAGGATGTCCACCGCTTCGTAGAGGCTGTACCAGTCCGAGCCCACGTCCGAATCGCCGACGCCGGCGTCGCTACCAGCCCAGCGGTAGAAGTCGGACTTGCCGCACCCGGAGACCAGCAGCGCGAGCAGCGCAGCGGCCAGGAGCCCTGCGGCGGTCTTCGTGTGGATCGCTCTCGGCATCACGTGCCCCCTCCAATCGGTCAGCCCCTTTGTCATTCTATGAGCCGCTGGGGTTGATCGAAAAAAAAGAGCGCGGGATATAACTTTTAGACGTCGGGGATCGACTCAGCTGACGTGGAGGTGCGCGGTTGGGAGGCCACACGGATATCGAGCGCGGCGAGCTCGCCGAAGACCAGGCCCTGGTCGAGCGGGCTCAGGCCGGCGATCGGGAGGCGCTCGGCGAGCTGTTCGTGCGGCACGCGAGCACGGTCCGGCGGCTCCTGGCGAGCGTGATCGGCCCCGGGGCCGATCTGGACGACCTGACCCAGGACGTTTTCGTCCAGGTCCATCGCTCGTTGCCGCGGTTCCGCCGGGAGGCGCGCTTCACAACCTGGCTGCACCGGGTCACGGTCAACACGGCGATCTCGTTCCTGAGGAAGCCGCGGGGCAGGGTGCTGCCCACCGAGCCCCAGGCCCTCGATCGGGTCGCCGGGGACTCTGGGGCGGACCCGCACCGCGCGCACGTGGGGCGGGAGATGGTCCGGCGCCTGTACCGCGTGCTCGATACTCTGACGCCGAAGCGGCGCGTGGCCTATACGCTGTTCGAGATCGAAGGGCGGTCGATCGCCGAGGTGGCCAGCTGCCTCGGCGTGCCGATTACGGTGGCCAAGTCACGGATCTGGTTCGCCAGACGCGAAGTCGTGAAGAAGTCGGCCGAGGACGAGTACCTCGGCCCGTTGATCGCGGGGTTGGAGAGATGAGCGAGGACGTACGAAATCAGGGCGACGAGGATCTGGTCCGTGAGTTCAAGGACGCGCTCTACACGGACGTGGAGCAGGGACCGGCTCGCCTCGAGTTCGAACGGCGCCGGCTGGTCGCCAGGCTGGCGTCGCCGGGCCCCGAGCAATTGGGCGCGCGCCGGGTCCGGCCGCTGGTGCTCGGATTCGCCGCTGCGTGCGCGGCCGCCGCGGCGGTGCTGATCGCGCTGGCCGTGCTCCCCGAAGACCCGGGGGCCGGAGCGGAGCGCATCAACCTCTCCGGCCTGTGGCGGGTGCGCGCCGGCGACGCGTTCGTGAGCGGAACTCCGGTGCGGGTGCCGGTCGGAGCCGGAGCCAAGATCGTGCTCGAAGACGGCAGCACCCTGTGGCTCGGGTCTGGCGTCGAGCTCACCGCGCTCGACGAGGAGGTGTCCGCGATCCGGCTGGACGCCGGGCGGCTGCTGGCCAGCGTGGCACCGCGGCCCGGCGATTCGCCGTTCCGGGTGGTCAGCGGCCGGGCCAGCGTCACGGTCCACGGCACCGTGTTCTCGGTCGCCAGCGGTGACGACCAGGATCGGGTACGGCTGCACGAGGGCGAGATCAGCCTCGACATCGGCGAGGAGCAGATCGACGTCCAGCCAGGACATCAGGTCGACGTG
>Ga0180429_10004591_pt1 | contig 11011 bp, 11 predicted proteins | sample SS_ome_FD_132428 | JGI IMG/M metagenome (GOLD analysis project Ga0180429, IMG submission 132428) | Hypersaline lake sediment archaeal communities from the Salton Sea, California, USA - SS_1_S_1 metaG | ecosystem: Environmental > Aquatic > Non-marine Saline and Alkaline > Hypersaline > Sediment ... | reverse complement strand
CTGATCCTGCTGGGCAACCCGGACGTGCACTTCAGCGGCGACGACTGGGTGCGCCTGGGGCTGCTGCTGGTGCTGTCCTGCCTGACCGTGGGCCTGGTTTTCGTCTTCAGCGCCATGGTCTCCTCCCTGACGCGGACCTCGGCCACCTCCCTGATCATCTGTCTCTTCGCCTGGCTGGTGTGCGGCGTGGGATACGCCAACGCCCTGCCGGCTCTCACCCGGTACGGCATCGACTACCCTCCCTGGACGGAGTACATCGAGCAGGCCCGGGAGGAATACGGGCGTCTGGGCGAGTACATGGACGAGTGGGGGGAACGGCACCCGTCGCCGGGCGAGGCGTACCTGGCCGGGCACCGCACCCGGGGCATCCTGCGGTACGCCCACCCGGTGGGGTACGAGTGGCTGGAGCGGCGGTCGGAGGTGGAGTTCAACCGCCTGCTCGAGGTGGCCGACTTCATCAACAAGGTTCGAAACGAGAACCAGCAGCCCCTGGCCGAGCAGGAGCTGGCATCGGACCGGTGGTCGATCCTGTCGCCGCTGAGCAGCTACCGGACGCTGGCCAAGTACCTGGTGCGCTCGTCCCTCGACGACCTGTTCCACATCGGCGACTTCGCCAATCAGTACCGCCTGACCTACGTCGACTACCTGCGCACGCGCATGGAGTCCACCTCGTGGCGGCGGTGGTTCTCGGACGAGCCTCAAGGCCGGGAGCCGATGATCCCGAATCCGGAGCAGGTGACCGAGCAGATGCTGCGGGAGGGGTCGCAGTTCATGCAGGAGCGGCAGGCCTGGATCGCGGCCCAGGAGGAGCGGGCCCAGGACGATGCGGCGCGCCACCTCGACCTGACCGACCTGCCCAAGCACGGCGACGGCTGGAGGCGGTCACTGCCCGAGTCGCTGGCCCTGATGGGGCCCGGGCTGGCCGTGCTGCTGCTGTCCTTCGCGCTGTGTGTTGCGGTGACCGTGCGCCGCTTCCTGCGGTACGAGGTGTGAGGCGAGGCTACCGGAGATAGACCCCCCGTGCTGACGATACTCCTACATCAGCTCCGCGAGCACGTCACGTCGCTGCGGGTGCAGCTGAGTCTGCTGCTGGTGCTGGCCTTCTTCGGCGTGAACGGCACGATCTACGCCTGGCGTCTGGAGAAGCTGCCGGAGATCGAGGCCGGCCTGGCCGCCGACATGGAGCGCCGGTACGACACGGTCCAGACCGTCCAGGAAGCGGTGTCCCGGTGGTACCGCATTCAGAACCGGGCGGTGGGCACCGAGTTCATGGCCGAGGGCGGCTTCGACTGGCTGTGGGGCGCATTCTGGTTCTCGCCCAGCTCGGGGACGCCGCGGTGGTGGTATCTCGCCCGCGACGTCAACTTCCACATGAGCCCCTTCGAGAACACGGACTGGGTGCTGATCGTGCGGGTGGTGCTGTCCTTCCTGTGCATCGTGCTGGCGTACGACGGGATCTCGGGGGAGGCGCAGCGCGGCACGCTGCGGCAGGTGCTGGCCAACCCCCTGTCGCGCGGGCGCGTGCTGCTGGGCAAGTACCTGGCGCACTTGGTCGTCATTGTGGCGGTCACGGTGACGGGCACGGTGCTGAGTCTGCTGATCCTGTCCCTCCACGGGGTCCTGGACGTGAGTGCCGGCATGGTGAGGGGGTACGTCGTGTTCCTGGCCGGCACGGTGGTGTACGTGTCGCTCTACCTGTTCCTGTCGCTGGCCGTCTCGGCCCTCACCCGCACCTCGGTGGCTTCCCTGGTGCTGCTGACGCTGATGTGGGCCATCCTCACCGTGATCATTCCTCAGACCTCGTACCTGGTGGCGGTGCAGAGCGTGCACCAGCCCGAGCGCTGGTGGCAGGCCGCGCAGAATCTACAGGAGGAGACGTGGGAATCGCTCAACGCCAGCGGCCTGGCGCCGAGGGATCGCGACCTGGCCGCAGCCGATGGCTTTGCCGTGGAGCGGCAGGTGGCCCGCGAGCTGGGAGAGCTGGAGAAGGCGCAGCGGCGGGCGACGCAACAGGCGCTGGATCGGCAGATGCAGCGGTACCAGGTGGCGCGCTCGCTCAACCTGCTGTCGCCGGGGTACGCCTTTCAGTACGCGGTGGAGGCGCTGCTGGGCACGGGGGTGGCCAAGCGGCAGAACTTCCACGGCCAGGCCCTGGACTACCGCGAGACGGTGCGCGACTTCCTGCGGGGTCGGGATGCGGCGGACGGGGACTCGCCCCACGTGCTGTTCATGCCGGAGTACATGTCCGAGGCGCCCCTGGACGGCGACGACATCCCGCGCTTCCAGGAGCGGCCGCTGGCGTTTGGGGAGGGGCTGCCTTACGGGATGGCGGCGCTGATCGTCTTGCTGGTGGAACTGCTGGCCGCCTTCCTGCTGGCCTTGTGGGCCGTGAACCGGGCCGATGTGACGGGGTACGCGGTGTCGCAGGACTGAAAAGCGGGGGACAGGGCAGAGGGTTGGGGGTGGGCACCGCGGGGCGGTGCCATACCGCATCGGAGCTTCCAGCCTTGTGCCAGGAGCGACAGACGGCATGAGCACCGAGTACATCGACCCGCGCACCTTCATCGGGCAGATGGTGGAGATCCACGTCGACCGGCCCATGGGATCGCGGCACCCGAAGGTGGGGTTCATCTTCCCGGTCAACTACGGGTACGTCCCCGGCGTCCCGGCGCCGGACGGGGACGATCGGGACGCGTATGTGCTGGGGGTGTTCGAGCCGGTGGGGGCCTTCACCGGTCTCTGCATCGCCGTCATTCACCGCGAGGACGACGACGATGACAAGCTGGTGGTGGTGCCCGACGGGGTGGAGTACTCGGACGAGCAGATCCTGGCCCTGACCGAGTTCCTGGAGCGGTTCTTCGAGTCGTCAGTGGTGCGGGAAACGGTGTAGGGGGCCGGTACTCTACCGAGGGCTGCGGCGCGACGTCTCCACCACCGTCTTCTGTGCCTCGAGCGCCTTCGCCACCACCGCCCGGGCCGCCGCCAGGGCCTCGGACCCGATCCCATTGGCCGCCTCGAGCACGCCCTTCCGCGCGGCATCCACATCGTCGTCCCCGTCGTCCCGGGAGCGTGTCATCTCGTCCCTGATCGACGCCTGCGCCCTCCCGGACATATTGGACAGCACGAAGGAACGCAGCTCGTCCGAGCACCCGCGCAGAGCCAGGGCCAGCTCGGCTGAGGTTACCTCCCGCATGGTCATCTGGATCTCCCGCTCCGTCAGCAGGAGCAGATCGTCGATGCTCTCCAGGCCGGGGAGCCCGTCCTCCGACCGCGGGTGGTAGCGCTTGGGGATGCGCCCCTGGAAGGCGCGCTCCCGGTCGACGAACTCCTGGACCTCGGAGGGGAGGAACGGCTCGCACCTCCTGTAGATCTCCTCGGGCGCCAGCCACATGGCCGGTCCAAGGACGCTCGGCTCGACGGCCGCGAAGAGGGCGGTCTTGTCGGCGTCGGGCAGTCTTGCCAGTTCGGCGAAGCCTGGGGCGCAGTTCATGGGTTGGTCCCTTGTCGCGGTCGGCGGGAGGACGTCGGTTGGCCCTATGATCGATGCCGCGACGGCCCTAGCGCAAGCGCATCTGATCAGGCGCTCCGTCGAGGAAGCCGCGCAGGCGCGCCTCCAAGACAGCCGGATTGACACCCATCTGCAGGCAGACCAGACCATCGGCGACCATGGCGGAGCGGGCCGCGACGTGCTGAGCCAGAGTCTGTCTCCAGGGGGCCAGGACCAGGAAGACCCGAGGTATGTCCGGCGGGCCGGTCTCGGCTAGGAGGTCTCTGGCAATTGCGGCTCGAGGATGCGGCAATCCAGCTCCCGGTACTTGCGGAAACCGCGATCAAAGGTCACCAGCTGGCAGGGCGTGCAGGCCGCAAAGGCGGCGAGGTACGCGTCGTTCCAGACCTTCGGTGAATGGGAGGCGCCGCGCGTCAGAGACCGCCACGTCGACTCCACCCGGACGGGTTCCGGGAGGAAGGTTACGGACGGGTGGGTCTGCAGCCGGTCATAGGTCTGCCACGCCTGGTCCAGTGTCTGTGTGTCGGCACCGAGTACCGCCGGGTTGGTGATCAGGCGCAGGAAGCTCTGCTGTGTCAGCCGGCAGAAGGCCAGGTGCTCCTGCTCTGCAGCGGTGCGCCAGGCGTGAGCGACCTCGTGATGGGCGTGGACGTCAAAGGCGAGGGCGATCCAGAGGTTGGTGTCAGGCAGGACCATCGCCGACCGCCTTCCCGTCCTCTTCCTCCAGTTGGGTGGCTGCGGTGTCCGCGTCGAGGTCAAGGCTCCCCGGCCTGGACGAGTGGACCACGGGGAAGGGCGCCGCGGTTTCGACGGGCAAGGGGTCGCGCAGCTCGCGCTCAATGGCGTCCAGAATCAGTCTTCTCATGGTGGCACCGCGCAGGGCGGCCTCGGACTTCAGTTGACGGTAGAGGGCATCGGGCAAGTCTACGGTGGTCCTCATGGGGCTCTCCATAGTTACATATTTCCATAAATATGGCGCATCCGCTGAGGACCGCAACTCCGGGGCCGCGGGCTCGGCCGGAGTCGAATCGAGGCTTCCCGCCCAGGCCGAGACAGGAGGCAACTGCGAGATCCGTGCCACAGGTCTCTCTGTGAAAGAGCCGCGATTCGTGTGTCACTGGAGCGCACTGGTGGGGCTCTGAGGCTCCACTTCGGCGCAGAGCCTTGTCGCGACAGTCTCGAGTCCGGGCGACCGGGGAATGATAAACGCCCGATTATGTTGCTCTCAGTTGACAGGCCGGGCTGGACAGGGGGCGTGGTGGACGGGGTGGCACAGCGGCGGGGCAGGCCGGGGACCGCAGGGAGTGCAGCGAGTGGGCAGGGCCAGGGGGCGGGTGACCTACCAGGCCAACTTGCTCAGCCCTCGCCCCTCGGTCAGTCGCCGCGCCAGCCTGGCGATCTCCGGATTGGGGTCGTTGACGGCGGCCTGGAACACGTCTTCGTGTACCGCCGGGTCGAGGTGATCGAGGTGGCGCACCAGGGCCAGGCGCACGTGGGGCTCGGGGTCGGTGACGCCGGCCCACACCCAGCGGGCGCGGTCGTCCTCGTCGTGCCGGGCCAGCACCTCCAGGGCGGCGGCGCGCAGTCGGCGCTCGGTGGCTTCGGCGAGATCCTCGACGATGAACGGGTTGACGTCGTCGCAGTCAGCCAGGGCCTCCAGAGCGGCCACGGCCACGGACTCATCATCGTCGTCGAGGAACATTGTGCACCAGTCGAATAGATCCGGAACCTGCAACTGGGCCAGCAGGCCCAGTCCGCGGACGCGGCGCCGCGGCTTGGGCGACAGCAGGCAGTTGAGGGCCTCGTCCTCCCGCCGGTCGCCTTCGTCCGTCTCGTCGTCGTCCGCCACGGTGTGCAGTTCGCCGGCGCCATCGTCGAAGTCGTCCTCGTCGAGGCGGGGGCCGCGCACGCGCAGGGTGCGCAGGTGCTCGTAGTCGATCTGCACGCCGTCGAAGAACTCGGGCAGCCACTGGGCGGCAACGGCCAGCAGCTCCTGCTGGTTGACGCGGGCGCTGGGGTTGACGGCCACGCGGTTGCGCACCCAGGTGACGAGGCGCTGGATGCCGGGGTGTCGGCGGCTGACCCCCTTGTGGGGCCGCAGGTGAAGGAGGCGGTTGACCCACCGGGCCAGGCCGAAGGCCTCGTCGGGGATGTCGTAGAGGAAGGGCAGAGGGCCGCCGTCCCGCCGGTGCGGGCACAGCACCGAGGCGGGCACGGGGCCGCGCACGGAGATGATGCTGCCGCGGTGGAAGACGCGGCCGCCGCCGAGACGCTCCTGGAGCGCCTGCAGGTCCAGGTTGCAGGCGAGCACGATGGGCTGGTCGCCGCCGCGGCTCGCCTTGTGCTTGGCCCGCTGCCGGGCGTAGTGGTAGCTGCGGGCAAACCACACGCGCCGGGTGTGGCCCCTGGGCCTGAACCCCTCGCGGCGGATCTGGCGGGCGCTGCGGCGGGTGGTGCCGTGGTAGACGAGCACGGTCTCTGGCTCCGGGAGTAGGGGGACCGTTCTCACGGTGGCCCTGCGGCCGGCACAATGTCAAGGAAGACTCGGCCTCGCCAACAGGTCCCTCGGCCTCGCGGCCCTCGGTCACGGTCCCGGGTGCAATTCAGGCCGGTCATTGGACTTCCGAAGCGAACCACCGGCAGCACTACAGAGCGCCACCGGAGATGGGATTGCCCTCCAGATGCTCGTCCGTGGATCGCCTCCGCCGGCCGCCTCAGCCGGCCACTACCTCCATCACGGCATTCCCGCCGGCCCCGCCGAACACGTGCAGCTCGCCGAGCGCCTTCCCCTTGCCGTCGCGCTTGACGAACCACTCGAGCCGGCGGCCGCCGGTGACGCCGGGCAGGTGTCCCAGCTCGTAGTGCCCCTGCTGTGACAGCAGTTCGCCGGCCGGGTGGAACTCGACGCGCACCGGCCGCAGGCGGCGCAGGCCCGCCCCCTTGGCGCTGACGTGGGTGGGGAACTCGCCGCGATTGGCCACGCGGGCCCGCACCCGCCAGATGCCGCCGCCGACGTCCTGCGCCTCCACGTCCTCGATGGCGATGCGCGGGTGGCGCCGGGCGTGCTCCAGGATGAAGGCATGGGTGCCCCGGGCGATCTTCTTGAGCCGCGCCTGGGTCTGGTTGGCCAGGCCGCAGGAGAGGAAGCCGCCGATCTCGACCGGCCCCAGCTGCGGGTGCTCAAAGCGCTTCCAGGGTTTGAAGAGGGGGTGCTTGCGGCCGCTCTTGTCCCACCACTTGAGCACGTGGCGCATCTGGCTTTCCGCCTCTTCCTCGGCGAAGATGCCGAACTGGGTCGAAGTGTCGAGGCCGGCCGCGTCGCGCGCCGTGCCCAATTCGAACTCGAAGACGTACAGGCCCAGGTGGTGGTAGCCGAAGTTGTGGAAGTGCCCGCGCAGCTCAATGTCGCGCTGCCAGGTGCGGTGGTACTTGACCACGGGCACGACCGGAAATCCTGTAGAGTCGGCGCCGAAGCGGGCCAGCTCCTCCAGCACGCGCACGTCGCTCTCGGGCAGGTCGGCGTCGCCGCCGGTGGAGGGCGGGCGCAGCACGGCGGCGGGCCCCGTGTGATACCCCAGCACGCCGAAGATGTTGGTCCGGCGGTGAAGGAACTTGCTCAGCGCGTGCATCTCCGGCTCGGAAAACGGGAAGTCGCCGGCGCCGGGCTGCTCGGGCTCGGGGCGCCAGTCGTAGGACCAGTTGCGGTTCCAGTCGAAGCTGCGGCCGCCGATGCGTATGTGGTCGCCGCCGTCCCAGGCGTGGATGAGGCCCTCGGGCAGGACGCGGTAGAAGGGGCCGGTGGAGTAGGCCCGTCGCCGCACCATCAGGCGCGGGTCATCGGGGTCGCGCACGAAGGCGCCGTCGGGGTGCGGCTGCCGCATCGACAGGATGAGCCCGTCGCCATTGACGTCCTCGGGATAGAGAGCGTTGGCCACGATCTCGGATTCGTCGGTGCGGCTGCGGATGGCGCCGCCGGTGGTGACGGCGAACTCGGCGCCGTCCGGGTTGAGGCGCGGCACGATGTAGAAGGTGAGGCGCTGCAGCAGGGCTCGGTCCGCGGTGAGCAGGCGGTGCGCGTCGTACAGCGCCAGGTGGGTGCCGGCCACCTCGGAGGCGTGGATGTTGGCCTGGACGAGGTAGGCGGGCCGGTCCTCGGGGGCGCCCGTGCTGAAGTCGGTGAGCACGAGCAGGTGCACGTCGCGGCCGTCGCGGGAGGTGCCCAGGGACTGCAGGTGGCACAGGTCGGGACGCGCGGCGGCTAGCTTCTCGACGTAGGCCGTGACGTCGTCGTAGGTGAGGAAGTGGGCGAAGGGGGCGGGGGGCACTGTGCCAGTCGCTGAACCAGTCGCTGAACCAGTCGCTGAACCAGTCTCTGGGCGAGTTGCAGTGCGGGATGCGCGCTTGGCCATGGCAGCTCTCCTGTGAGATGCGGCAGCGGGCCGGGGCCGCCGGCTCGAAGGCGGGCGCTTCGCGCCGCGCCAGCCCACGAGCCGAAGCGTCCGCCCGTCCGTCAGTCGCTGCGGTACTGCACGTCGATGCTGCGGTTCTCCTCGTTGGCGCGGTCGGCGAGGAAGCCGATGAGGTGGCCGGTGACCGAGTCCTCCAGGCTGGTGGTGGACAGCGAGGCGGGCTCGCCGCGGATGACGTTGAGGCAGTCGGCCACCAGGCGCATGTCGCCGCCGCCGTGGCCGCCAAAGGCGCCGGTCATGTCGCCGCCGACCTTGAGGTCCACCAGCTCCTCCGAGTACTCGTGCCCGGGCCGCGGGTCGATGTGGCGCACGGCAAAGGCGCTGTCGCTCATGTTGCCCTGGATCTCGCCGCGCGTGCCCACCAGGTGGATGGAGCGATCCGGCTTGGAGGTGCCGCCGATCATGTTCAGGGTGGCGGTAGCCCCGTCGGCGAACTCGATGATGACGGACTGGTGATCGACCACGTCGTTGTCGCACTTCCACACGCAGCGGCCGTACAGGTTGTCGGTCTCCAGCGACTTGATTTTGTCCTCGATGGTGGGATTCTCGATATGCTCGAGGCAGTCCCACACGTAGAAGGACCAGCGCTCCGGGTGGTCGATGTAGTGCTTGCGGGCCGAGTACAGACAGTCGGCCTCGATGGGGCAATCGACCAGGCAGCGGGTGCCGGCCCCGGGCGGCGCCTTGTCGGGGGTGAACTGGTAGTTGGAGCCGAAGCTGGCCACGCGCCGCGCCGGCACACCCGTCTTCATCCAGGCGATCAGGTCCAGGTCGTGACAGGACTTGGCCATCAGCATCGACGACTGGCAGTAGCTCTTCTTGTTCCACTTGCCGCGCACGAAGCCCACGGCCTGGTGGTGGTAGGACACGTGCTCCACGGCCTGCACGCTGAGCACGTCGCCGATGACGCCGTCGGCCACCTGTTGCCGGATGGCGGCGTAGAAGGGGGCGTACCGCAGCACGTGGCAGATGACGACCTTGTTGTCGTGGGCGCGAGCCGCGTCCACGAGCTGCCACATCCCGTCCTCGTCCGTGGCGAAGGGCTTCTCCAGCAGCATGTCGTAGCCGCGCTCCAGCAGCGGCACCGACGTAGGCACGTGCTGGTGGTCCATGGTGCCGTTGATGATCAGGTCGGCCTGCCGGGGCAGGCGGGCGAGCTCCTCGGCCGTTTCCCAGCACCGGTCGGCGCTCAGGCCGTACTGGTCGGCCACCTGCCGGCGGCGGCGCTCGATGAGGTCGCAGACGCCGACGATCTCGAGTTCGTCGGGGTGCTGCTGCGCGTATGAGGCGTAGAGGACGGCGCGGTGGCCGGCGCCCAGAACGATGGCGGTTGTCTTGGCGGGCACGGTCTACTTCTCCTGCTCGCCGGTGGGTTCCCAGCCGGTGGAGACGTCGCCGAAGCGGGTGTTGTAGTACAAGGGCTCCTCATTGCGCAGGATGTCCCCGAGAGCGGCCAGCTCCTGAACCGTGTCGGGGTTGATGGAGGCGGTGGTGCCGTCAACCAGGCGCAGGTTGATGGTGCCGGTGTTGGTCTCGGCCCGCCAGTTCAGAGAGTAGCTCTCAATCTGCTTCCACACGGCTCAGCTCTCCTCGTACACGGCTTCGCCCTCGCCGTACACGGCAACGGGATACCGAGTCAGGTCGAAGGGGTCGCCGTTCCAGCAGGTGAAGGAGGCCCACTTGGTGCGGGCCAGCGTTCCCAGGTGGCGGTCGATGCCGAGGATGCGGGCGTTGCCGCGCGTGATCAGCTCGATGGCCTGCTGCCGGCTGTACCCCTGGCGGATGAACCACCGCGTGGTCAGCAGCAGCTGGCGCGACGGGGTGACGGGATGGTCCGTCATCAGGCCGCACTCGACGCCCGACTCGATGAGGTGGCCCACGTTGCTCCAGTGCTTGTGGCGCAGCTCCACCTTGTACGCGAAGGAGTCGAGGGGGCCGTACACCACGGGGATGCGGCGCTTCTTCAACTCGCGGAAAATGGCCGGGTCGTACACGTCCATGGCGTGCTCGATGGTGAGCTTGAGGCCGAACTCGTCGACCACCCGCAGCAGAGAGGCGATGTCGTCGATCTTGTGGACGTGGGCGCGCAGGCGGTCCTTGCCGGTGATGAGGTCGCGCAGCACCTGCTCGGCGGCGGTGAAGGTGATGTCCTTCTTCTTGGCGCCGCGGGCGGCGCGGTACCTGGCGTCCTTCTGGCGCACTTCGTCGAGCCGCGCCCGCAGGATGGCCATCGTCCCCATCCGCGACGAGGGGCGCTCGCCTTTCCAGTGGCCGGTGGAGCGCGGGTTGTGGCCAAAGGCGCTCTTGATGCCGGCGCGGGCGATCAGGGCCTGGCTGCTGTCGGCGGCCCAGTGGCGGATGACGGCCGAGCGGCCGGCGATGATGTTGCCGCTGCCCGGCAGGGCGCAGGAGTAGAGCACGCCCATCTCGATGGCATCGGCAAAGGAGGGGTCGTCGAGCTGCACCGAGTCGAGGGCGTCGGGCAGGGGCATGAGGATGTCCATGTGCTCGTTGGCCTCACCCTCGTTGGCCGGCTCGGCGGCGCGGGCCATGCCGATGTGGCTGTGGGCGTCGATGAAGGCGGGGGTGATGACGGCGCACTCGCCGACCTGGGTGCCCCGTTTGGTGCGCGAGACGCCGGTGATGCGGTTGCCGTCGAAGAGGAGCCAGGCGTTCTCCTCGACGGAGGAGCCGGTGTAGACGAGGTCGGCGTGGATGGAGCGGATCATGGAGGGTGCCTTTCCGGTGTAGGTTCAGCCCTTGAAGCGATCGTCGGCCTCTGCCGCGCGCCGGCGTCCCTCGGCCAGCCACCCCAGCCGCTCGGCGCCGGGGGCGTCAAAGTCGGCGACGTGGGGCTTGATGTCGAGCAGGGGTGTACCGTCCAGCACGTCGATGCCGAGGACGTGCAGAATGGGACCCTCGACGCGTTCGAGGCGCACGACGGACAGGCCGATGGGGTTGGGGCGCACCGGGGCCCGGGTGGAGAACAGGCCGCGCTCCACTGTGTCCAGGAAGGGCACGACGGTGAGACGCG
>Ga0180429_10004590_pt1 | contig 11012 bp, 8 predicted proteins | sample SS_ome_FD_132428 | JGI IMG/M metagenome (GOLD analysis project Ga0180429, IMG submission 132428) | Hypersaline lake sediment archaeal communities from the Salton Sea, California, USA - SS_1_S_1 metaG | ecosystem: Environmental > Aquatic > Non-marine Saline and Alkaline > Hypersaline > Sediment ... | reverse complement strand
TCTCCGCCAATGTCCGCCGACCGGGTTCCATCCCGGAACGCGGGATGACGGGAGTGACGTGGACGGCAGGGATGTCTGGGGAAGTCAACGACAGCCTTGCGAAGGTCAGCGCTGCCGCACCGCCGAGGGTGCCCCTGGTGGCGGAGGTGGTGGCAGGCCGAGGGCGGGGTGAAACCTACTAAGAAACTGTCCTCGGCCGAGCCGGGATGGGCGCATTCGCACCATTGGCTTGTCGACCTTGCTGTCTCAACTATCGCTGCCTCTACAGCGGAGCACAAGTGTATTCCATTTCAGAGTGGCGTGCGTGCGCGCCATGGGCTTTCTCGCAAGGTTGTCGTGCAACGGTACCACAACCATCAGCCCGCCCTGCCCACGCCCGAGACAGGAAACCATCCCTCAACCCTCCCGCCGGCCGGGCCGCGCTACCTGCAAATCCTCCGCCATGCGTCTCCGAATCTCCGGATCGTCGATGTTCGCCGAGTGCCCCTCGAGATCGGCTGCCATCGGCGTCGCCAGCCACCAGATCAGCGCCGCCGGCTCCTCCGGCGGGCGCAGCACCCCGCGCTCGTGGTACATCCGGTACCGCTCAACCCCCGGGAAGGCCTCCTCCGACTTCTGACGGATCTTCCGCTGCATCCCAGTATCGACCACGCCGGGAATCACCGTGTAGGCCCGCACCAAAATCCCGAACGCATCAAACTCCGCCCGCAAGTTGCGCACGAAATGCGCAAGCCCGGCCTTGGCCGCGCAGTACGCGCTCCAGTTCACAACCGGATGCGACGCAGCCCCGCTGGATGTGAAAACCAGCACCCCCGCGTCCCGCACGACCATGGACGGGAGGAACGCTCGGGCCGCGAAAAACGCCCCGGTCAGGTTGATACGCACGTTGTCGGCCCACGCCTCAGCATCCACCTCCCAGGTCGGCCCCACGGGCTCGATCACGCCCGCGTTCGCCACGACAATGTCGGCCTCGCCGAAGGTCTGCTCCGTCTCCTGGACCAGAGCAGTGACAGCCTCCCAGTCCGAGACGTCGGCGCTGATGGCCCGGGCCTCACCGCCACCCCTTCGAATCGCCCCCGCCACCTCCAGGATCTCGGATTCCGTCCGCGCCGTCACGACGACCCTGGCGCCAGCCTCCGCCAACTGGAACGCCGTTGCGCGACCAATGCCGCGACCGCCGCCCGTGACGACCGCGACCTTGCCCTCGAGACGAGCTCGTTCCGGGATGCTATTCGGCCCCATCCCTATCCTTCTCCTCATCGCTCCGCGCCGCCGCACGCTCCGGCTTCCGCTCCAAGCCGATGATCTCCACGACCTCCCTGCCCGAGATTTCTTCTTTCTCCACGAGGGCCTCGGCCAGCCGATCGAGAGCGTCGCGGTGCTTGCGCAGCGTGGTGACGGCATGCTCATAAGCCCCATCGAGAATCGCTTTGATCTCCTGGTCAACCTCGCGGGCCGTATGCTCGCTGTACTCGCGGCGCTGCCCAATCTCCTCGCCGAGGAAGACCTGGTCCTGCCGATCGCCGAAGGCCATATGACCCAGCTTCTCGCTCATCCCCCAGCTCAACACCATCTTGCGTGCCAACCGCGTGGCCTGCTTAAGATCATCCTCGGCGCCGCTGGTGTGGGTGTCGAGCACGACGTCCTCGGACGCGCGTCCGCCCATCATGACGGCCAGGCGGTCGACCATGTACTCGCGGTGATAGATGTACCGTTCCCGTTCGGGCAACTGCTGGGTGACCCCCATTGCCCGCCCGCGCGGCACGATCGTCACCTTGTGGATCGGATCGGCGTGAGGTAGGACGGCGGCCAGCACGGCGTGCCCAGCCTCATGGTAGGCGAGCAGCTCGCACTCCTCGTCCAGCAATGCCACACTCTCCCGCTCCAGGCCCATCATCACCTTGTCGCGGGCTTCCTCGATGTCGTCCTGCTCGACGGCGTCCTTGTCCTGTCGCGCTGCGAGCAGGGCGGCCTCGTTAAGCAGGTTCTCCAGGTCAGCGCCGCTGAAACCCGGCGTCCCGCGTGCCACCCTTTCCAGGTCCACCTCCTCAGCCATCGTCTTGTCACGGGCGTGGATCTGGAGGATCGCCTCCCGGTCCCGCAGTGTGGGCAGATCAACCGTAATACGCCGGTCAAAGCGCCCCGGCCTCAGCAGGGCCTGGTCCAGGATATCGGGACGGTTCGTCGCCCCCACGACGATCACGTCCTGGTGGGGCTCGAAGCCATCCATCTCCGCCAGGAGCTGGTTTAGCGTCTGCTCCCGCTCGTCGTGTCCGCCACCGACGCCGGCCCCTCGCCGCCTCCCGATGGAATCTAGCTCATCGATGAAAATGATACTGGGCGAGGCCTCCTTCGCCTCCTCGAACAGATCACGGACCCGCGAGGCTCCCACGCCGACGAACATCTCCATGAAGTTGGAGCCCGTGATGCTGAAAAACGGCACCTCGGCCTCGCCCGCCACCGCTCGAGCCAGCAGCGTCTTCCCCGTCCCAGGAGGACCCACCAGCAGGACGCCCGTGGGAATCTCCCCACCCAAGCGCTGGAACCGATCGGGGTGCTTGAGGAAAGCAATGATCTCTCGCAGTTCCGTCTTCGGCCCCCCGAGGCCAGCCACGTCATCGAAGGTCGTCCGCTCCTTCCGACGGTCGTAAAGCTCGGCCTGGCTCTCCCGCATCGAGAAGATGGAGAGGGCATCCTGACCCCGGCTGCGCATCTGGCTGAAGACCAGATAGCCGAAGCCGATTAGCGCGATGAGCGGCAGGAAATTGATCACCAAATCCAGGAAGGAGAACTCCGACTCCGGCCGTGTCGTGACCTGGACGTCCTGCTCCTCCAGGAGCGAGAGGAGCTGCTCGTCGCCAAAGGACGGTAGGTACGTGGTGAACTGCTCATACGTCACCGTCTCGCCCGACTCAGTCGTCTCCTCCACCGGTTCCTTGAGTTGCCCCTCAATCGTTTCGCCCATGACAGTGACCTGGCTGACGTTGCCAGCCCGGACCTGCTCGCGGAAATCGCTGTAATCGACCTGGGTAACATCGCTGAACTGATTGCTCAACGGTCCCCAAATCGCTGATGCCAGGGCGAGGCCCAACAGCACCCAGATGATCAACCCTCTCGTCCGACAACCACCAATGCTGAACCGCCTTTGGCGCGGCTCTTTCTCTTGATCCTCACGTGGTTCGTCTTTGCGTCGTTCTTTCATGATTCAGTCTGTCCTAGGTCCTCTCACAGCCACTGCCGAACCGGATACCCGCCTCGGATTCAGAACGATTATACAGGCTTTAAGGTGCGGCGCAAACCTCAATGCCGTGGCGGAGCCGTCGACCTTAGAGGTTTCTGTCCAGAGCTGATTGATCCCAGGGCGTGGGCTCCCGCATGCTCTCTGTAAGTGGCACACTGACGTTGAGAATCCGTAGGGTCTCCCCCTTCCGTCGTGACGAATCCTGGTCATCCCCTTGACAACTGGGCCTTCCCAGCTATAATTATGACCCTGGTCAACTTTGTGCTACGGTCATAAATTTAACGAATGGTTAACGACGCTCCTAAGGCCCACTCGGAGGCCAATGAGCGAGGAGGCTCAGTGAGACGACGGACATACTACGTCATCGTGGGTGCGCTTTTGATCGCCGCGGCTGCGGGGGTCTACGTCTGGCGCACCAGGACAGCCCAGAACGCCCAGGAAGACGTCGCCCGCGCCGCCCGGGCACAACGCGGGCCCATGGTCGTGGCAGTCACGGCCTCCGGCCGTATCAAGCCGGTTACCCGAGTCGATCTGAGCTTCGAGTCCCCGGGGCGTGTGACAGAGGTCCTGGTGGAGGAGGGAGACGAGGTAGACGCCGGACAGGCCCTGGCCCGACTCAAGACGGATCAGCTGGAAGTTGAGGTGAGGCAGGCTCGCGCGGCGCTGTCCGGTGCAGAGTCCCAGCTCGCGGAGTTGGAGGCCGGCCCGACGCCGGAGGAGATCGAACAGTCCGAGGCGAATCTTCGGGCAGCGGAGGCCCAGCTCGCTGCCGCTGCTGCGAATCGGAACGGGATCGCTCAGGGACCGACCGACGCGGACATAGCCGCAGCGGAGGCCCGGGTCACGCAGGCGAACACCGAGAAGGAGATCGCCCAGGACAGTTTCGACCTGATCAAGGAAGAAGGTACTGAGAAGGAGCACGCCAACTACGATCTCTACACCGCCAAGCAGGAACTCGCCGCTGCCCAGGCCCAACTTGAAGACGTCCTCTCCGGCCCGGACGGTGCAGAGCTAAGGGCAGCCCAGTCGAACGTAGCGGCTGCCGCCGCGCAGCGCGACGCCGCCCAGGCGCAGCTGGACCAGCTCCTCGCGGGCCCCTCCAAGGAGGAGATTGCCGAGGCGGAGGCCCAGGTTTCGCAGGCCGAGGTCGCCGTCCGGATCGCCGAGCATGCCCTGGAGCGAGCCACGCTACGTGCCCCAATTGCCGGCATAGTGACAGAGATCAACGTGACACCCGGAGAGACGCCACCCACCCGTGAGGCCCCCATGGTCCTGGTCGACAACACGGCCTTCCACATCACCGTAGGGGTCGACGAGCTCGACGTCTCCCAGTTGGAGCGCGGTCAGGAGGTCGAGATCACCGTCGAGGCCCTTCCCGATGCGGAGGTTGGCGGTACCGTCGGCACCATTAGCCCCGTGGCCTCTCAGGAGACGGGGGTCGTCGCTTACGACGTGGTGATCGACCTAGCCCCTACGGAGGCCCCGCTGCGTGCCGACATGTCGGCCAACGCAACGATTGTCATCGAGGAATTGAGCGACGTGCTGCAGATTCCCAACTGGGCGGTAAGGATCGACCGGGCAACCGGCGACACGTACGTCCAGCGTCGGGCCAACGGTGAAATTGGGCGGGTCGATGTGGAGCTTGGCGTCCGCCACGACGGCGTGGTGCAGGTCATCAGCGGCCTCTCCGAGGGTGATGAGGTCGTGCGTCTGGAAGCGGGCGCTTCCTTCGGTTTTGAGTCGTAATAGAGGGTTGATAACGGATGAATAGGAAAATCTTGTACGCAGCACTCAGCCTCCTTCTGATCGGTGCCGTCGCCGGAGGATTAGTCTGGCGCTCGCGGCAGCGGCGCAGCGAGATTCCGGACGACCTCCGTTCAGCCGTGGTCGAGCGAGGGGAGATGATCGTCGCCGTGTCCGCCAGCGGAGCTATCGAACCCGCCCATCGCGCCGATCTGGCGCTGGACATCAGCGGACGGGTGACGGCAGTGCCGATTGAGGTCGGAGAAGAGGTACAGGCAGGCGATCTCCTCGTGGAACTCGACACGGAACGGTCAAGGCTCCAGCTGGAGCAGGCGGAGGCCAATCTGGCCTCGGCGGAAGCCCAGCTGGCGAAGCTCAAGGCCGGCCCCGGGGCTCAGGAGGTTGAGGCCAGCGAGGCCAACGTGCGGGCCGCCGAGGCGCAGGTCGGCGTGGCGGCAGCCGAGCGGGATCAAGTTGCGGCCGGCGCCGGTCAGGCCGCGATCGCATCGGCCGAGGCCGAGGTCGCCTCAGCTTTGACCCAGCAGAAGAAGGCCTACGACTGGCACGAGACAACGATGGAGTGCCGGACGATCGAGAAGGACGCCGGAGACGTGATTCCCATCGGCGGCGGCCAGACGATCACGCTGACCCAGGGTTTCGAGAGGACCATCTGCCCCCTTCTGGGCGTTCCGGAGGAACAGGCTCGCTACCGCCTAGAGGCCGCCGACGAGGCTCTTGAGGCTGCTCGAGCGCGCCTGGACGAGGCCGAGGCGGGATCCGACGTAAACCAGCTGAGCGCTGCCCAGTCGAACGTAGCGGCTGCCGCCGCGCAGCGGGATGCAACCCGCGCCCAGCTCGACTTGCTGGTGAAAGGGGCCTCGCGCGGACAGATCGAAACTGCAGAGTCGAATCTCGATCAGGCGGCGGCTACTGTCGAACAAGCCAGGATTACCCTGGAACAGGGCCGCCTGGAGGCACCTCTCGACGGGGTCATCGCCGCCGTCGATGCCCTGGTGGGCCAGCAGGCCGCGGCAGGCGTGCCCATCGTTACCGTGATCGATCCCTCCGTCTTCCACGTGACCATCGGGGTCGATGAGCTCGACGTGGGACGCCTCGACATCGGTCAACGGGCCAACCTCTCCTTCGATGCACTGCCGGACACGGCGGTCACCGGCACGGTGAACCACATCGGTGAGGTCGCGGCGTTGGACAGCGGGATCGTGACGTACGACGTACGCATCGACCTCGCGCCCACCGAGGCGCCCATCAAGAGCGATATGACAGCCAGCGCCACCATCGTCGTGGAGGAGATCCCTGATGCACTGATGATACCTACCTGGGCCATCCACGTCGACCGGGAGAGCGGTCAGTACTATGTGCGTCGGCGCACACCGGGCGGCTTCGAGCGCGTGGATGTGACGTTGGGGGCGCGGCACGAGGGTGTTGCTCAGGTGGTGAGCGGCCTCTCCGCCGGCGACGAGGTTGTGCGGTTGCCAGAGTCCTCACAGTTCAACTTCGGGGAGGGGTTCGGCGAATGAACGCCATGAACGCACCCGTTATCGAGCTTCACGACATCAGCAAGGTCTACCAGATGGGAGAGGTGGAGGTGCACGCCCTCCGAGGCGTCTCGCTCGAGATCTACCAAGGTGAGATCTTGACCATCATGGGCCCATCAGGCTCCGGTAAGTCGACTATGATGAACGTCATCGGCTGCTTGGATCAGCCGACCGCGGGCACCTACCTACTTGAAGGCGACGATGTCGGCCATCTCCACGACGACCAACTTGCAGAGATCAGGAACCGGCGCATCGGTTTCGTCTTTCAGACCTTCAACCTGCTTGCGCGTACGACGGCGCTCCAGAACGTCACCCTGCCCCTCATCTACGCCGGAGTGAGCCGGAGCGAGCGGCGCGAACGGGCGCGGGAAGCCCTGGAGACCGTGGGGCTTGAACACCGCCTGGATCACCTTCCGACGGAGCTCTCGGGCGGTCAGCAGCAGCGTGTAGCCATCGCCCGGGCCCTGGTCAATCGTCCATCCATCATCCTCGCCGACGAGCCGACGGGTAACCTCGACAGCAAGTCGGGTGCCGAGGTGATGGCCGTGCTCCAGGGATTGAACCGCGATAGCGAGATGACCGTCATCCTGGTCACACACGATCCCAAGATCGCGCGCCACACGGAGCGTATCATTCATCTCTACGACGGCGCCATCACCCACAACGAAAGGGTTGACGAGCCTTTGGTCGCGGAGCCGGATGAGGACCCAACCGATGAATCCTCAGGCGCGTCGGACGGCCCGGCGCCGGAAGGCCCGGCGGCAAACGACGGGACCCAGTCCACTCCGTCCGACGCCGTGCCCGTCCTGCAGCGGGGCCTGCCCCAGGGAGGTCACACCTCGTGAGCTTCCTAGAGAGCGTTCGCATCGCCCTGCGGGCCCTGACCGCCAACAAGCTCCGTTCCGCCCTGACGATGCTGGGCATCATCATCGGCGTGGGCGCCGTCATCGCCCTCATGTCGGCCGGCGAGGGCGTCTCCGCCTACGTGGAGGACCAGTTCCGCGGTTTCGGCTCCAACCTTCTCTTCGTCGTCCCCGGAGCAGCTGAGCAGGCCACCGCTGGTCAGCCCGGCACCATCGTGGGCGGTGCCGAGCTGACGAACGACGACGTCGAGGCCCTGCGTGATCCGATCCGAGCCCCGGACGTCGTCGCGGTCTCACCCACTGTCGTCCAGACGACCATCGTCGCCACGGCCAGGGAGGACATGGTCTCTCGCGTCGAGGGCGTCGCACCCGACTACGCTGCCATCCGCAAGTGGTTTCCGGCCGCGGGCGAGTTCATCCGCGAGACCGACGTGGAGGCCCGATCGAGGGTCGCCGTGCTCGGTCAGGACGTCGTCGACGAACTCTTCCCAGACAATCCGTTTCCGCTGGGAGAGACGATCAAGATCAACGACGTGCTCTTCCGCATCATCGGCGTCATGGAGAGCAAGGGGGGCTCGTCATTCGGCAGCCAGGACGAGACCGTCCTCGTACCCCTGACCACCATGCAAACCCGTCTCGTCTCGATGCGTAGCCAGTCCGGCGACTATCAAGTCTCGCAGATTATCGTCGAGGCATCCAACAAGGACCGCATCGATGCCGCCTCACAGCAGGTGGCCACGATCCTGCGCGATCAGCACGAGATCGACTTCACGGACGAGGACGATTTCACCATCATCAGCCAGGAGGACATCATCAGCATCTTCGGCAACATCACCAACGTGCTGACGACATTCCTCGGGGCTATCGCCGGCATCAGTCTGCTGGTGGGTGGCATCGGCATTATGAACATCATGCTCGTGTCCGTCACCGAGCGGACCCGCGAGATTGGACTGCGCAAGGCCGTCGGCGCACGCCGCAGCGACATCCTCGGGCAGTTCCTCCTGGAGGCGATGACCCTCTCCTTGGTCGGTGGCCTGCTGGGAATCGGACTGGGGGCTCTGGGCGCGTCCATCATCTCCAGTCTCGTTGACGGGTTCGATGCCGTCGTCACGCCCCAGGCCGTGATCCTGGCGACCACGTTCTCGGCCGCTGTGGGCCTCATCTTCGGCGTCTATCCAGCGCGCCGGGCCTCCCTCCTCAATCCCATCGAGGCCCTCCGCTACGAGTAGCATCCGCAGATTTCGCAGATTTCGCAGATTGGTTAACCCTTTGCCGCGATGATCGGGGGCGTGATCCCTTAGAACCGCCGGAGTGTACGAAGCGCTTGCGCTCCAACGAGGGCGTGCCAAAGTTCAAGAGCAGCCCGGTTTGCAGCCCAGCCGCTCTCAGGTAGTTGTTGACTTGGGATATCTCGGCGCCGCTCAGCCGCTTGAGAGCCTTGAGTTCGACAATGACGGTGTCATAGCAGAGGAAATCGGCTCGATAGGTAGCGTTCAGCCGCCGACCTCTGTACGAAATGGGGAACTCAACCTCGCGCTGGCAGGGGATGTCCCGAATACCCAACTCGATGGCGAGGGCTTCTTGATAGACGCATTCCAGGAAGCCGCATCCTAGCTCCCGATATACGGCCATGGCCGCCCCAATAATCGCCTAGGTCCTCGGATCGTTCTTTCCATACTCGTCCCCTCCCTGATCAACAGATGGCAGCCGCGGCACTACGCAGAGTACTCAGATTCCTCAAAGAAGCCCGATCTGCGCAATCTGCGCAATCTGTGGATCAAGTTAGCCGCTGTTGGACGCCGTACCACGCCTCGTAGACCACCTTCAACGCCGCGAAGGACGTGATGTCCGAATGGTCCAAGGGAGGCGAGACCTCCACCACATCCATGGCCCGCACCGGCAGCTCCCGACAGACCGGACGCACCAACTCCAGTAGATCCCGCGTACTCGGCCCACCCCCCTCCGCGTAGCCGGTGCCGGGCGCAAACGCCGGATCGAGGCCGTCGATGTCCACGGTCAGATAGACCGCACCAAGATCCCCCAGTGCCTCCACCACCTCCTCCGCCACGGCCTCCATCCCGCGCCGATAACACTCCCGCGCCGAGTACCAGCGCATCTCCGGATGGTTCTCCATGAAGCTCCACTCCTGCCCCGCGATGGACCGCAGCCCCACGAAGATGAGTCTCTCGGGCTCCAGCCCCGCCAGCTCCAGCGCCCGGCGCTCCGTGCAGGCGTGGGACCAGCGATGCCCGCTGTGGCTGTCGAACAGGTCCGGGTGGGCGTCGAAGTGCACGACACCGAAGGGACGGTCCCACGCCCTATCGCACGCGCGCATCAGGGGAATCGTCACCGAGTGATCCCCACCGAGGAAGAGCGCAAACGGGTGTCCTAGCACGTCCAGAGCCCGTGCCTCGACCATGCCGAAGTAACGCGTCCACTCGAGGTCCACCGGCACGTCCCCGTGGTCGCGCACCGAGACGGTCAACGGCTGACCCTCGTCCGCGCACCGCGCCAGGTGATTGCTCAGCTCCCTGAGCCTCGCCGGGGCTGCCGCCGCCCCCGAGCGAAAACTGACCCCGCCATCGAACGGAACACCGAGCACGCCGACGGTAGCCATCCCCGGTCGATCCTCGACCCCCTGTGTCAGGCCGCTCCAGATCCCTCTGGCTGCTTGGTGTGGTGATCTTTGAGACATCGCCGCTCCTTTCTCTTGACACCCAAAAAATCCAACGAACTCTTCTGCCATCGCAGACACGGTTGGCAGCAGACGCCTCCAGAACGGGACGCATTCACGAAGACCTTTACGATCTGCGCTGCATACCACAAACAAAAACCCACCCCCGTGCCTTCCGGCAGCTTGGGGTGGGTCTTAGTTCCACGTCCATCCATGGATCCGACCGTTGCTGGTCAGGCCGCAGCTCGCGTCGCTGCCCGCTGGCGGGCCGTCTTCTCCCACACCACCAGTAGGGGCACGGCGATGAAGATCGCCGAGTACGTCTCGCTCACCATTCCGACCAGTAGCACGGAGATGAAGGGTTTGATGGTCTCGCCACCGAAGAGGATGATGGCGACCATGACGAACATCGCATTGAGCTGCGTCGCCAGAGAGCGGTGGATCGTCTCCAGGATCGAGCGGTTAACGACCTTCTCGAAGGGCTCACGGCGGTACTTGGGGATATTCTCACGGATGCGATCGAAGACCACGATGACGTCCTGTACCGAGAAGCCGATCACGGTCAGCGTGGCCGTCAAGAAGAGAGAGTCGACCTCCCAACCGGCCACGATGCCCATTAGAGCGAAGAAGCCGAAGGCGATGATCAGATTGTGACTCATCCCGGCAATGGTGCAGACACCGTAGCGGAACGCGTTCGGTACCTTGCGGAAGGAGAACCACATGAAAGCCACGATAATCAACGAGGCGACCAGAATCGCGAGCCCCGCCGCCCGAGCCACCTCGGTGCCGATGGCTGGCTCCACTGTGTCGAAGGTCAGTGCGTCTCGATTGAGCGTGCCGACCCCCTCAAGCGCACTTAGGAGCTCGCCAACCTCCTCAGCGGTGACCTCGCGGGTGCGGACCTGCCAGCGGTATTCGTCCGGCGCCCCCAGGGG
>Ga0180429_10004588_pt1 | contig 11015 bp, 11 predicted proteins | sample SS_ome_FD_132428 | JGI IMG/M metagenome (GOLD analysis project Ga0180429, IMG submission 132428) | Hypersaline lake sediment archaeal communities from the Salton Sea, California, USA - SS_1_S_1 metaG | ecosystem: Environmental > Aquatic > Non-marine Saline and Alkaline > Hypersaline > Sediment ... | reverse complement strand
TGCCGGCAGACGAGGCCGGAGCGGACATGCCCCCCGCCGTCGCTCTGGGGCAGGACGAAGTGGCGGCCCTGGGCCAGGAACTGGCCGAGCTCTTCGATGGCGACGCGCCCCCACTCGACGAGCCCGCGTCTCCCGGCGAGCCCGCGCCGCCTGATGAACCCGTTTCACTCGACGAATCGAGTTCGCCTGACGAGTCGGGGCCACCCGAGGCGCCCGCCTCATCGGCGACGGCCCCCGCGGCAACCGAAGGAGAACCCCCGGGACCGGTGTCTACACAGGGGGACGACCTGGCGCCCTGTGTTCCGGCCGATCTCGGGGATCCGGCAGATCTGGAGCCAGCCCCGGTGGCGCCCGCCGAGGCTGCCGTCGAAGTGCCCGTCGGCGATGCACTGTCCGCCCTGCCCGCCACGTCCGAAATTGGGAATCTGGCAGGGGACAGCGACATCCCGGCCCCCGACGCCGCGACGGCTCCGGCGGGCGTGGCCGTGGCCCGGCTGGGCAATGGCGACCAGGAGTTGGCAGACCTGGTGGGTGACCTGACCTCAGGCGCTCCGGAGTCCGAGCGGCTTGAGGCAGCCGACGCGCCGCCCCCGCCGGGGTCGGCAGCAGCAGCCAATGGCGGGCCCGTGCCCGCCGTGCCCACACCGACCCTGGCCCGGCTCTATGCCGAGCAGGGCTTTGCGGATCGCGCCGCCTCGGTGTACCGGCAGGTGCTGCAGGCGAGGCCGGATGACGAGGAGGCCAGGCTGGCGCTGGCCGGTCTCGAGGGACCTCGTTAGGGAGAGCCAGTACACTCGCGCCCATCGCGGCGACTTCACACAGGAGCAGGATTTCTCAGGCATGGCAGACACCACTGATTTCCGCAACGGCTACACCATGAAGCTCGACGGCGCGATCTGGGAGATCGTCGGGTTCCAGCACGTCAAGCCCGGCAAGGGCGTGGCCTTTGTGCGCACGCGTCTGAGGAATGTGGAGACCGGGGCCGTGCTGGAGCGCACCTTCCGCTCCGGCGACAAGGTGGACGACGTGCGCATCGAGAAGCGCGAGATGCAGTTCCTGTACAGCGAGACCGACGCGTACCACTTCATGGATCTGGAGACCTACGAGCAAATCGCCGTGCCCGAAGCCACGATGGGCGAGTCCGGCAAGCTGCTGCTGGAGAACGGCTCGGCCCATATACTGGTGGCCGAGGGCAAGACCATCGGTGTGGAGTTGCCCAACTTCGTCGAGCTCAAGGTGACCTTTACCGAGCCCGGCGTGAAGGGGGACACGGCTACCGGGGCGACCAAGCCGGCCACCGTGGAGACCGGCGCCGTCGTGGCCGTCCCCCTCTTCGTGAACCAGGGCGACGTGCTCAAGATCGACACGCGCACCTCCGAATGCGTCGAGCGGGTCTAGAGTCCCAACCGGCGACGCGGAATCGCGGCGCCGGCAACAGCATCGAGGGGAGCAAGAGGCTTGAACGAAGACAAGATTCGCCGACTCATCGAGATCTTCCGCGAGAGCGGTGTGGAGGAGATGGAGTACCAGGAGAGCTTCTGGCGCGGCATCCGGCTGCGCCTCGGGCGCCAGACCCAGGGACCGGTCGTGCTTCAGGCAGCCGGCGCCGCCGCGACGCCCGCAGCCGCGCCGCCTCCGGCTGCGGCCGCGCCCGAGCCCGCGCCGGCCGCCGGGACGGCCCCCGCGCCGGCGCGCGAGGAGGACAGCGGTCTGCACGTGATCGCCGCCCCCATGGTGGGGACCTTCTACAGGTCGTCGTCGCCCGATGTCGAGGCCTTTGCCCAGGAGGGCGACCGGGTGCGCGCCGGCCAGACCCTGTGCATCATCGAGGCCATGAAGATCATGAACGAGATCGAGGCCGACATCGACGGAGAGATCGTGTCGATCGACGCCGAGGACGGCGGGCCGGTGGAGTACAATCAGGCCCTCGTCCACATCAGGCCAGGCTAGACCACCGTGTTCGACAAGATACTGGTCGCCGACCGGGGCGAGATCGCCCTGCGCGTCATCCGCACCTGCCGTGATCTGGGCATCGCCACCGTAGCGGTGTACAGCGAGGCCGACGCCCAGTCGCTGCATGTGATGCTCGCCGACGAGGACGTCTGCATCGGTCCCCCGCCGGGCGAGCGCAGCTATCGCCACTTCGCCAACATCATCAGCGCCGCCGAGCTCACCAACGCCGACGCCATCCACCCGGGGTACGGTCCCCTGGCCGAGAACGCCGAGTTCGCCGCCCTGTGCCAGTCCTGCGGCATCAAGTTCATCGGGCCCACCGTCGACGCCTTCGAGCGCATGGGCGACAAGGCCCGGGCGCGCCGCAGCATGCAGGAGGCGGGAGTGCCGGTCATCCCCGGCAGCGACGGCGAGGTCGAGTCCCTGGATCACGCCGTCTCCCTGAGCCACGAGATCGGCTTCCCCCTGCGCCTCAAAGCCTCACTGGGCGGCGGCGGCAGGGGCATGCGCGTGGTCCACTCTGAGGACGAGTTGGCCGAGGCCTGGCAGCTGGCGCGCCTCGAGGCGCGCAGCGCCTTCAGCCGCGATGCCCTGTACATGGAGCGCTCCCTCGAGTCGTCACGGCACATCGAGATGCAGGTGTTGGGCGACGAGCACGGCCACGTCGTGCATCTGGGCGAGCGCGAGTGCTCCATCCAGCGGCGCCACCAGAAGCTGCTGGAGGAGAGCCCCTCGCCGGTAGTGGACGAGGACATGCGCCGGCGCCTGGGGGAGGCCGCCGTGTCGGGCGCCGCCAGTATCGGCTATTGCAGCGCCGGCACCATGGAGTTCCTCGTCGACGCGGACGGCGGCTTCTACTTCCTGGAGATGAACAAGCGCATCCAGGTGGAGCACCCGGTCTCCGAGACGGTCAGCGGGCTCGATCTGATCTCCGAGCAGATCCGCATTGCCAGCGGCCAGGAGCTCGGCTATGATCAGAACAGCGTCGAGTTGAGTGGCCATGCCATCGAGTGCCGCATCAATGCCGAGGACCCGGAGCGCAACTTCATGCCCTCTGCCGGCACGATCAGCGCCCTCCACCTGCCCGGTGGGCCAGGGGTGCGCATCGACAGCCACATATACCAGGGCTACCAGGTTCCTCCCTACTACGACTCGCTGCTGGCCAAGGTCATCGCCTTTGGCCGCGATCGCACCGAGGCCATCGTGCGCATGCGCCGGGTCCTGGCGGAGATCACCATCGAAGGGGTGGCCACGACAGTGCCCTTTCACCGGAATCTGCTGGAGGAGCCCGACTTCGTCGAGGGCCGTTTCGACACAGACTACGTGAGCCGCAAGGGTCTGGGCTGACCCGGCGGCCGCCTTAGCCACAGGAGGAAGAGATGGGGAGCGATCCTGAGGGCAGGATCCCGGAGGAGCTGCACTACAGCGAGCAGCACGAGTGGCTTTCGCTGGACGGCGAGGTGGGTACCGTTGGCGTAACCGACTACGCCCAGTCCGAATTGGGGGACATCGTCTTTGTCGAGCTGCCGGAAGTGGGCGACTGCCTCGAGAAGGGGCAGGCCTTCGGCACGGTAGAGGCCGTCAAGACGGTGGAGGATCTCTACAGCCCGGTCAGCGGCGAAGTCATCGAGATCAACACCGCCCTGGAGGACGAGGCGGAGCAGGTCAATGCCGACCCGTACGGCGACGGCTGGATGATCCGCCTGCGCCTGGACAAGCCGGCCGAGACCAAGGATCTGCTGAGCCCCTCGGACTACGCCGATCTCATCGCCGAGGCCTGACGCGCCCCAGTCGATCCCACCGATCTTCAGCTGGGGGCCGGCCTCATCTAGGCTGGCCCCCAGCCCCTTCCGCCCCAACGGCTTGCGCCACCTACTTCACCACCTCCACCGGTGACCCCGCGCTTGACTTCCCCCCCCTCAAGCGCTTAGCTTTGTAAGTTTCGCTGACGCCGCATCTGTCGCGTTCTGCAGCCCCATTCGGGGGCGGGGGGACCAAGGTGTCGCTGAATGGCAACGTACTCGTCCTCAATCAGAACTACGAGCCGCTGAACGTCTGCTCGGTCAGGCGAGCCCTGGTCCTCATCTTCCGGGGCAAGGCGCAGCACGTAGAGACGACCGAGCGCGTGGTCAGATCGGTGCGCCAGGAGTTCGCGGTTCCCAGTGTCGTGCGTCTCGACCGGTATGTGCACGCGCCGCGGCGTCGGGTGGTGCTGTCAAAGCGGAATATCCTGAAGCGGGACAACCACCAGTGCCAGTACTGCGGCCGCCGCGACCTGAAGCTCACCATCGACCACGTGGTGCCGCGGCGCCTGCACGGTCCCGAAACGTGGGAGAACCTGGTTACCGCCTGTGTGGTATGCAATGCCAAGAAGGGCGATCGACGCCCGGAGCAGGTTGGGCTCAAGCTGATGCGCAAGCCCAAGCGCCCCAACAATATCACCTTCATCCGCAACTTCATCGGCGTGTCCGATCACCGATGGAAGCCCTACCTCTTCCTTGACTGATCAGCCCAGCGATCCCGCCCTGCAGCCCGACGGGCCCTCCGCGCCCGCGGCCGGCGGCGCGGCTGCGCCCGCGACGCGCGCCAACCCCCTGACGGCGGAGGCCTACGGGGTTGTGCTCGACGCCTTTGAGGGGCCCCTCGATCTGCTGCTGTTCCTGATCCGCAAGAACGAGGTAGACATCTACGACATCCCCGTCGCCACCATCACCACGCAGTATCTGGAGGTGGTCCGACAGGTGCGGCTGACCGACCTGGAGGGCGCCAGCGACTTCGTCCTCATGGCGGCGACACTCATGAAGATCAAGTCGCAGATGCTCCTGCCTCGGGAAATCATGCCCGAGATGGAGGACGGCCAGGGCGACCCCCGTCAGGAACTGGTGCGCCGTCTGCTGGAGTACCAGCAGTTCAAGGAAGTGGCCGAGTGGCTGGGCGTGCAGGGCCTGGAGCAGCGCGACGTGTACCCCCGGGGACGTGCCCCCGACGACACGTCCGACGGCGAGGCCGTCCTGCACCAGGTCAACCTCTTCGACCTGTTACAGGTGTACAAGCACGTCCTCGACAATGTGGACAACGCCTTCGTGCACCGCGTCGTCGAGGAGCAGGTCACCATCGAGGCCTGCATCGAACTGGTTCTGGGCGAGCTGGACCGGCGCTCCCGGCTGCGCTTCATCGATCTGGTGTCGGGACAGACACGCGAGGCCATGGTGGCCACCTTCATCGGCGTGCTCGAGCTGCTCAAGTCGCAGCGCATCATCGTGCAGCAGGCCCGGCCCTTCGACGACATATGGATCGAGTCGCGGCCGAAGGACGAGACCGATACCGCAACCGGAACGGGCGGTGGCAGTGACGCTGGCGCCGCCGAGACGACGGCGGACGACGGGACGGCCAGGGCCCATCGCGCGGAGTCGGAGGCGGGGGCACCCCCGGCCGGGGACGGGAGCGGTCAATGAGCGAACCCATGGAGCCCGACAAGATTCGGGCCATCGTCGAGGCCATCCTGATGACGGCCGATGCCCCGGTGAGTCCGGGCAAGCTGACGTCGCTCATCAAGGGCGTCAATGGACGCGATATACGCCGGGCCATCGACGAGCTCAACGACCAGTACCAGACCCACGGTCACGCCATGTCCATCGTCGAGGTCGCCGGCGGCTTCCAGGTGGCCACGCGACGCGACTACGGGCCCTGGGTGCGCAAGTTCCACGACCGCGGCTATGTGCGGCTGTCGCAGGCTGGCCTCGAGACCCTGGCCATCGTCGCCTTCAAGCAGCCCATCACCCGCATGGAGATCGACAGCATTCGGGGTGTCGACTCCGGCGGCGTGATCCGCACGCTGCTCGAGGTCAACATGATCCGCATCGTGGGGCGCTCCGAGGGGGTCGGGCGGCCCATGCTCTTCGGCACGACGCGCGACTTTATGACTCACTTCGGCCTCAAGAGCCTGGCCGATCTGCCCAAGCCCAAGGAGCTCGAGGAGCTGCTGGCCGAGGGCGAGCGCAAGGCGCGGGCCGGCGGCGAAGAGGGCGCCGAGGCAGCGGCGGACGCGGGGGCGGGTGAAGCGGGCGAGCCCGGCGACGGCGAGCCGTCCGCGAGTGAGGCGGACGGGAGCGAGGCGGACGGGGCCGGTCCCGAGGGGGCCAGCCCCGAGGGCGAACCCGAGGCGGCCGGCGAAGATGGCCTGGAATCGGCGGCAGACGACGACATCCTGGGGCCGGCGTCCGACGCCTCCGACGAGGGCGACCCTGTTGACGGTCCGGACGAGGACCTTTCTGCCGAGGACGGCCCCGTGGGGGATGACGGCGATGGCTCGGTCGAGGACGCACAAGACGCCGGCGATGAAAGCGACGAGGACGAGCCCGGCGATGACGACGAAGACGACTCCGCCGAGGACGACGGCGACGACGACGAGCCGCTGGCAGATGGCTGAGAGATCGCGCATGGCGCCCGCCGAAGTAGCCGCGAACATGCGCCTCAACCGCTATCTGGCCCGCTGCGGGGTCTCGTCCAGACGGGGCGGCGACGAGCTGATCCGCGGCGGCGCGGTGCGAGTCAACGGCCATGTCGTGGACCTGCCGGGCAGCCAGGTGCGCCCCGGCTCAGACCTGGTCGAAGTGGATGGCCACCGCGTCGAGCTGCAGGAGGACTTTGAGTACGTCCTGCTGAACAAGGCGGCCGGGCTGATCGTCACGCGGCGCGACACGCACGGCCGCACTACCGTGTTCGATCACGTCGACGGGCTGCGGCCCGGGACCGTGGCGGTGGGGCGGCTGGACCGCGACACCACGGGGGTGCTGCTACTGAGCGACGACGGCGAACTGGGGCACCGGCTCATGCACCCGCGCTTCGAGGTGGAAAAGCGGTACGAAGCCGTGGTTCGAGGCACGCCGTCGGCCGAGGCCCTCAGTCGGCTGCGGCGCGGCGTGGAGTTGGAGGACGGTGTCACCTCGCCCGCCGAGGTGCGCTCCCTGGGACCGGAGCCCGGGACACGCGGCCGGCGCACGCGACTGGAGATCTGCATCCACGAGGGGCGCAAGCACCAGGTGAAGCGCATGTGCATGTCCGTGGGGCACCGCGTCGTGAGACTCGCGCGCACCGAATTCGCCGGTCTGACGCCAGGAGACCTGCGCCCCGGTGAATACCGGCCGTTGCAGGCGGCCGAGGTGCGCGAGCTGGCCGGGCGTGTCGGCCTGAAGCGCGCCGGCTAGAGCAATGGCCGGCCCCCGCGGACTGACCATCGCCATCGACGGCGTCGTCGGGGCGGGCAAGTCGACGGCCGCGCGCGGTCTGGCCGCGGCCCTGGGATACCGCCACCTGGACACGGGCGCCATGTATCGCGCCGTGGCCCTGGCGGCCGGCCGCCGCGGCGTCGAGCCGGCCGATGACCAAGGCGTGGCGCGCCTGCTCGGCGAAATGCGGCTGGACCTGGAGCCGCGCGCCGAGGGCGTCCGCGTCCTGCTCGACGGCGAGGACGTGAGTGAGGAGATCCGCCGACCCGAGGTGGCCCGCCGCGTGGGGAGCTTTGCCGACCTGCCGCGCGTTCGGCGGGCCATGGTGACGCGCCAGCAGGCCATGGGCCGCGAGGGCGGCGTGGTCGCCGACGGGCGCGACGTGGGCACCGTCGTCTTTCCCGAGGCCGACCTGAAGGTCCGCCTCACGGCCACCGAGGCCGAGCGCGCCCGTCGGAGGTGTGCCGAACTGCTGGCCCGGGGCGTGCGCACCACGGTGGAGGAAGTCACCGCCGACCTGCGCCGCCGCGACGCCGAGGACCAGCGGCGCGACTACGGCGTCGCCGCCCGGGACGAGGCCGCCGCATCGACGGCCGACGTAGTTGACTTTGACACGACCGGCCTCGACCTGGACGCGGTGATCGCGCGCCTGGCCGACTGGACCCGACAGAGGGGGGGCTGACGGAGCCGCCGCCGCGCAGCGAGACGGCGGCGCTCCCCCCTGGCAGTGCCAATCCGTCCCCGACCCGTTGACCGGTGGAGATACCGCCGGGCCCTGGACGGGTCACTACTCAACCCCCGCGGCTGCCGGGATTCACCCGATGCCGCGGACCCGAGAGGAACAGCACAGATGACGGAAGAAACGCCACAGAACGCCGAGGAGCCGACGGTGGTCGAGGCCACCGCGACCGCGCCGGCGCCCAAGCCGATCTACGGCAACGCCAGTATCGAGGAGCTCGATTCGCCGGAGTACACCCCGGAGCAGATCGAGGAGTTCTCACAGCTCTATGACGAGAGCTTCTCCGGCATCCAGGAGCAGGAAATCGTCAAGGGCCGCGTCGTGGGCATCAACCCCAACGAGGTCCTCGTCGATATCGGCTTCAAATCCGAAGGCGCCATCCCCATCCGCGAGTTCGGCGACGACCCGTCGGCCATCGAGATGGGTCAGGACGTCGAGGTCTTCCTGGAGAACGTGGAGGACCTGGAGGGCCGGGTCGTCCTCTCCAAGCAGAAGGCCGACTTCATGCGGGTGTGGGACAAGATCAAGGAGGCCCACGACACGGGTAACACCGTGGGCGGCCGTCTCATGCGCCGCATCAAGGGCGGCATCGTCGTCGACCTGTTCGGCGTCGAGGCCTTCCTGCCGGGCTCCCAGATCGACATCCGCCAGGTCAAGAACTTCGACCAGTTCCTGGGCAAGGAGTTCGAGTTCAAGATCATCAAGCTGAACAAGGCGCGGCGGAACATCGTCGTCTCCCGCCGGTCGGTGCTCGAGGAGGAGCGCGACCGCCTGCGGGCCGAGCTCATGAAGGAGCTGGAAGAGGGCCAGGTCCGCGAGGGCGTGGTCAAGAACATCACCGACTTCGGCGCCTTCATCGACCTGGGTGGCCTCGACGGACTGCTCCACATCACCGACATGTCCTGGGGCCGCGTCAGCCACCCGTCGGAGATGGTCAACATCGGCGACCGCATCCGCGTCAAGGTGCTCAACTACGACCGCGAGCGGGAACGCATCTCCCTGGGCCTCAAGCAGCTCACGCCGCACCCCTGGGAGAACATCGACGAGAAGTTCCCCGAGGAGACGCAGGTCAAGGGCAAGGTGGTCAGCATCACCGACTACGGCGCCTTCGTGGAGCTCGAGGAGGGCATCGAGGGCCTGGTCCACATTTCGGAGATGTCGTGGACCCAGCACATCCGCCACCCGTCCAAGCTGGTCTCCATCGGCGACATGGTCGACGTGGTGGTCCTCAAGCTGGACAAGGAGGGGCAGAAGATCTCCCTGGGTATGAAGCAGACCGATCCGGATCCCTGGGAAACCCTCGACGCCAACTACCCGCCTGGCACGCAGATGGACGGCAAGGTCAAGAGCCTCACCAACTTCGGCGCCTTCGTCGAGATCGAGGAGGGCATCGACGGCCTGGTGCACATCTCGGACATGTCCTGGACCCGGCGCATCCGCCAGGCCAGCGAGATGTTCAAGAAGGGCGACGTCATCCCCGTGGTGGTGACCGACGTCGACACCAAGCGCCGCCGCATCTCGTTGAGCCACAAGGCTGCCTACCCCAACCCGTGGCCGGATCTGGCGCGTCAGTACGCCGTCGGCACCGAGTCGGTGGGCAAGGTCTCCCGCGTGCTCGAGCGCGGCGTGGTTGTCTCCCTCGAGGGTGACGTCGACGGTTTCGTGCCGCTGTCGCAGCTGGGCATCGAGAACCTGGAGACGCCGCGCCAGAGCTTCGAGGAGGAGCAGGACCTGCCCCTCAAGGTGATCGAGTTCGACCAGGACCAGAAGAAGATCGTCCTCAGCGTCCTGGAATTCCTGCGCGACAAGGACCAGGCCGAGGTCGACGAGTACCTCGCCAGCCACCCGGTCAAGCCCGTCGAGGAAGGCGAAGTGGCGGCCGACCAGGACGAGGAGATGGAGAGCTGGGGCGACAACGCCTCGTGAGCTGAGCTCTTCACCCTCTGCAGCACACCGAGCCGCAGTCGGCGCCATGCCGGCTGCGGCTCTCCTCCATCGCGGCCCTCCCGGAGCCGCCCATACCGCCCATGACCGCGTCCAAGCTCTCCCCCGCCATGGAACAGTACATGCGCTTCAAGGGGCAGCATGAGGACGCCATTCTGTTCTTCCGCATGGGCGACTTCTACGAAATGTTCTTCGACGATGCCCGCGAGGCCGCCCGCCTCCTGGGTCTCACCCTGACGTCCCGCAACCACGGCAAGACCTCGGGAGAGGTGCCCCTGGCCGGCATCCCCCACCACCAGCTCGAGCCCTATGTGGCCAAGCTCATCCGCCAGGGCCGCAAGGTGGCCATCTGCGAACAGGTGGAGGACCCCAAGAAGGCCAAGGGCATCGTCAAGCGCGACGTGGTACAGGTGGTGTCCCCGGGCACGGCCCTGTCCGACGCCATGCTCGACCGCCAGCGCCACAACTTCACCGCCAGCCTGTGCCCCGATGGCGACCGCGTGGGGCTGGCCATCGTGGATCTCTCCACCGGCGAGTTCTCCGTCGACGAGGTCGAGGCGCCGCAGATACGCGACGAGCTGGAGCGCTGCGGCCCGGCCGAGCTGCTGGTCAGCGACGCGGCCGACCCCGCCTGGCTCGACGGGCTGTGTCAGGCCCTGCCCGGGGTCACGGTGAGCCGGCTCGAGGACTGGCGCTTCGAGTACAGGCACGCCCACGAGACCCTCGTCGAGCAGCTCGGCGTGCAGTCTCTGCGCGCCTACGATGTCGAGGATGCCGAGCTGGCCGTGCGCGCCGCCGGCGCCGCCGTCGAGTATCTGCGCGAGAACCAGGGCGGCGCCCTGGATCACATCCGCCGACTCCAGCGGCGGCGGCGGCAGAACTACCTCCTGCTGGATGCCAGCGCGCAGCGCCACCTCGACCTGGTCGCCAACCAGCAGGACGGCGGCCGCGACAACACCCTGCTGGAGGCCATCGACCGCACCTGCACACCCATGGGAGCGCGGCTGCTGCGCCTCTGGATCACCGCCCCCCTGCGCGACCCCGAGGCCATCGAGGCCCGCCTCGAAGCGGTCGCCGCCCTCTGCGGGGGCCGCGGCAGTCGCGACCAGCTGCGGGAGCGCCTGGGTCACGTGGGCGACCTGGAGCGCATG
>Ga0180429_10004585_pt1 | contig 11019 bp, 6 predicted proteins | sample SS_ome_FD_132428 | JGI IMG/M metagenome (GOLD analysis project Ga0180429, IMG submission 132428) | Hypersaline lake sediment archaeal communities from the Salton Sea, California, USA - SS_1_S_1 metaG | ecosystem: Environmental > Aquatic > Non-marine Saline and Alkaline > Hypersaline > Sediment ... | reverse complement strand
TCGTAGGAGGGGTCGAGGAAGGCTTTCAGCCGTTCTTTCTGGTAGGGCTTGAAGAAGGTCACCCATCCCAGGGCCAAGACGAGAACCAGGAGGGCGAGTGCGACGGCGGACCACCGGAGGATCTTGAGAAGGGAGAACCGGGTCGCATACAGGGCGGTAGCCGCGATGGGCATGAAGACGGTGGCGGTGCCGAAATCCGGCTGAGCGAGGGTGAGCCCCATAGGCAGCGCCACGATGGCCCAGAGGACCAGGAGTTCCCGGAAGCCCGCGGTGCCGTCGCTCAAGCCCTTGATGAAGTTTGCGCAGCAGAGGATGACGGCCACCTTGGCCACTTCGGAGGGCTGGAAGGATAAGAGCCCGAACTGGAGCCAGGAGCGTGCACCGGAAACCGGTTCTCCCAAGACCAGCAGGTAGATGAGGAGGGCGCAGCATCCTCCGAGCAGCAGGTAACTGTATTCGAGCCAGATGTTGTAGGGGATCAGCAGCCCGGCGAGGAGCGCCACGAGGGCGATCACGTCCCACAGGACCTGGCGTCCCCCCAGGTGGACCGGATCGGAAATGGTGGCCGATGTGACGAAGATGGTTCCGACGGCCATCAGGCACAGAACGACCAGAAGGCCGGGAAGGTCGAACTCGCGCCAACTCGCTTCGGGGGGTTTGAGCACCACGGTGATCTCCTAGTCTTCGCGCAGGGCCATGAGCGCGTCTTCTCCGTAGGTCGGGGTCTCGGGCGGTTCGGCCTTCGTTTCGTAGAAGAAGGCTTTCAGGCCCTCGTGGGCGATCCGGGCCGCCTCGTCCCCCCCCTTTCCTCCATGCTCCACCAGGACGACGAAGGCCACCCGGGGCCTCTCCCTGGGTGCGAACCCCGCCACCCACGAATGATCCCGCTTGGATTTCTCCAGTTGGCTCTGGTCCGCGCCCGGTCGGTTGCGCACCACCTGCGCCGTTCCGGTCTTGGCGCAGACATCCAATCCCGGCAGGGCGCAGCGTACCCCGGTGCCCTCCGCGTTGACCGTGCGCCAGAGCCCCTCGACGATGGCCTCGATGGACTCGGGCGAGAAGGAGATGACCTCGAGGACCTCCGAGGGTCCCCGGATCACCCGGGGCCTGTAACGCTTGCCTCGCGATGCGATCATCGCGTACATGGAGAGCATCTGCATGGGCGTCACGGTGAGGTATCCCTGCCCGATGCATACGTTGAGGGTATCGCCGGGGTACCAGGGTCCGAGTTCGGCCTCCTCCTTCCAGGCGGGCGAGGGGAAGATCCCGACGCGTTCCCCGGGGAGGTCGATGCCCGTACGGGCGGCGAGGCCGGTGCGGGAGGCCCATCGCCTCAACTTGCCGATCCCCAACTCCTCCCCCGTCTTGTAGAAGAACACGTTGCAGGAGTTCTGCAGGGCCTCTGCCAGGCGAACGGGACCATGCCCTCCGCGGTTCCAGCAATGGAAGACATGATCCCCCACCTCGATCGAACCGGTGCAGCGGATCTCCCTGTCCATGGTCAGCACGCCTTCCTGGAGTCCCACGAGCGCCACGAAGGGCTTCATGAGAGAACCGGTGGGGTAGGTGCCCTGGATGGGGCGGTTGAGCAAGGGGTGGAGGGGATCCTCTGTGAGCCGCCGCCATCGGGCCCGCGTCATGGACCCGGAGAACAGGTTGGGATCGAAACTCGGGCGGCTGACGAAGGAGAGGATTTCGCCTGATTGCGGGTTCATGAACACCGCCACTCCGGATTCGCCTCCGAAGGCGTCCTCGAGGATCGTCTGGAGTTCCATGTCCAGGTTCAAGTGGGTGTCCCGGCCCGGCACGGGCTCTTCAACGATGCCGCCCCCGGGGAGGCGCAGATCCAGGGATTCCACCTCCCGCCCCAGATTGTCTACGAAGGCGATTTTCAGGCCGTTGGAGCCCATGAGAGCCGGGTTGGCGGAGCGCTCGGCGCCCGCCTTCCCCACCTCCTGGAAGATGTCGGCGTTCCGCACCCGGAGGCGCTTGGCTTCTTCAGGAGAAAGGAGGCCGACGTAGCCGATGGCGTGAGCCGCCCGCTTGCCGTACGGGTACTCCCGCCTCAGTTCCATTTCGATCCGGAGCATGCGCCACTGCTCCTGCCGGACCTCTACGCGCTCCACCCAGGAGAGGGGGATGTCGCGCGCCAGGACCGCCTCGGAGGCCACGGGGCTCTGACGGAAGGCCGTCTCGATTTCCTCCGGGGAGATCGTGAAGCCGAGGTCCTCACGGAGGAGTTCGATCGTCCCCTCGACGTCTCTTCCCCGAGACAGATCCATGACCAGCGAGAAGGAAACCCGGTTGCGGCACAGGCTGCGGCCGTCGCGGTCCAGCAGCAGGCCCCGCGAACTCCGGAGTACGATATCGCGGATGTAGTTGTTCTCGCTGATGGACCGATAACGCTCGCCCTCGATGAGCTGCAGATAGAACAGCCTTCCGAGCAGCACCAGGCCCAGGGTCCACAGAAGGAGGCGAAGAAAGGCGAATTTCTGCCGGAGATCCCGTTCCGCGTGGTATTTCTGCTTTCGTCGGCGCATGGCGCTCATATATCCAGTCTGCAGCGGTCCATGGCGAAATCGTACATCCTCCTCCAGACCAGGCGGTTGATGAGGAGGATGACGCCCACCATGAGGGTGAGGCTCAGGATCATCAGCGTGATGTTTCCCATTTCGAAGGTGGCCCGGTCCAGCATGGACCCGATGCCGGGCACCCAGTAGGTCTCGCCTCCGTAGCGGACGTATTCGGAGAGGATGAGGGCGTTCCAGCCCCCTCCCCATCCCGTGACGCTACCCGTGATCAGCGCGGGAAACATGGCCGGAAGGGTCAGGCGCTTGAAGGTCTGCCAGCGGGATAGGCTGAGGGACTGCACCGCCTCCTTCAGGTCCTGGGGGATGCTCGCGATGCCCGCCATGATGTTGAAGAGGATATACCACTGCATGCCCGTCAGGATGAGGAGAACGGAGGCCAGGTTCATCCCGCCGAATACCTGAACCACGAAGACGACGATGACCGGAAAGAGGGCCGTGGCGGGGATGGATGCGCCGATCTGCGCGAGGGGGCGTACGACCCGCCCGATGCTGGGGCTGCCGCCCGCCCATACGGCCAGGGGAACGGTCCAGGCGAGGGCGATGACGTAGGCCAGGAACATGCGTCCCGTGGACAGGGCGATGGCCTCGGGCAGGCACCACGCTTCCGCGGGCCAGGGCTGCAGCAGGGCCTCCGATACCTTCCAGGCGGTGCAGAGCACGCCGGCGCCGATCAGGATCAGCAGGAGCCAGCCGAATCCCCTCCACAGGACATTTCCCAGCGGACGAGCGGGCCTGGAGAGGGAGGAGAGCCTCTCGGAGCCTTCCCAGAGCAACGATGAGGCGGTCCGGGCCGCCATGCGGAGCCGTTTCCGGATGAAGATCCGCATCTCCCTGCGGAGCCGGCCGGGCTTCTCGCGCGCGATGCTCGCGTAAGGCCGCACGAGCGAAGAAGCGGAAATCTCGTAGCGGAATCGCGTGGACCAGTCCAGGAGGGGCTTCCAGAGGAGGCGGTCCATGATGACGATGATTCCCACTTGGACGCCGAGCCCGATGAAGGTCCCGATGTAGTATCCGCGTTCCACGGTAACGAGCAGGAAGGCGCCGAGGCCGGGAAGGCTGTACTCGACCGGCCCCACGGAGATGATTTCGCAGGCGATGAGGAAGTACCATCCTCCCGCCCAGGAGAGCATGGAGTTGTACACGAGCTTGGGGATGGAGGCGGGGAAGTACAGCCTCCGATAAGCCTGGGCCCGAGAGAGGCCGAACGACCGGATGGCCTCCACCGAATCCCGGGGGACGGAACTCGCCGATTCGTAGACGCCGTAGGCCATGTTCCACGCCTGGCTGGTGAAGATGAGGAACACGGCCGCCATCTCCACGCCGAGCCGCCCGCCTCCCCCGAGGGCCACGAAGATCGTGATGGCGACGGGGAAGAAGCCCAGCACGGGCACGGATTGGAGGATGTCCAGAAGCGGGATCAAAATCTTGCCGATGCGCGGCTTGGTGGCGGCATAGTAGCCGAAGGGGAGGGAGAACAGAAGGGCCAGCACGTAAGCGGCCGCCATGCGGAGAAGGGACCAGAGCGCATACTCGGGCAGGCGCCCCAGCTCCGACGAGGGCGGGAGGGAGTCCTCCGCCGCTCCCTGCCAGGGAAGGGTCTGGCTGAGGGCGGTCAGGAGGAGCACTCCGATGAAGAGAAACAGATAGATGCGCGTGGGCCGTTTCACGGTTCTCTCCTCCCGATGAGGATACGGCGGGAGGACCGTGAACGCAAGGTCTCCGGCGCGTTTTTGACCTTTCGGAACGACGCGGGAGCGGGCGGCTGGAAATCGGCCCTTCGAGGGAGTATCATTGCTCCTTCCGCACCGGATGGCCGCCCGGGGGGGGCGGTTTCCGTTCGATCGGAGGGGACGATCGCATGTCGAAGCACAAGGTCAGCGTCATCGGAGCGGGCAACGTCGGGGCCGCCACCGCCCAGCGCATCGCCGAGGGGGGGCTCGCAGACGTGGTCCTGCTCGATATCGCGGACGGCGTGGCCGGCGGGAAGGCCCTCGACCTCTGGCAGGCGGCTCCGGTCATGAAACACGACTGCAGGCTGCTCGGGGGAGGGGATTACGCGCTGACCCGCGGGTCGGATATCGTCGTCATGACGGCGGGCATCGTGCGGAAGCCCGGCATGAGCCGGGACGATCTCGTGCGGACGAACTTCAAGGTGGTCTCCGGCTGCGCGCGCGCCTGGCTGGAACACTGCCCCGACGCCATCATCATCATGGTGACCAATCCCCTCGACGTCATGGCCTACACCGCCTACCGCTTGTCGGGGCTCGGGCGGAGCAAAGTGGTGGGCATGGCCGGGATCCTGGACTCCTCGCGCTTCAGATCATTCGTAGCGGAAGAGCTGGACGTGTCCGTGGAGAACGTCCACGCCTTCGTGCTCGGGGGTCACGGGGACGACATGGTCCCCCTCGTCCGCTACACGACCGTGGCCGGGATCCCCCTTCCCGAACTGCTTTCTTCCGACCGGCTCGAAGCCATCGTGGAGCGGACCCGGGCAGGCGGGGGGGAGATCGTGAAGCTGCTCGGGACGGGCAGCGCCTACTACGCCCCCGCCGCAGCGACCTACGAGATGGTGGAGGCCATTCTCCGGGACCGGAAGAAGATCCTGCCCTGCTCCGCCTTCCTGGCCGGAGAATACGGACAGCACGACGTCTTTGCGGGCGTTCCCGTGAAGCTCGGGGCGGGAGGCGTCGAGGACATCATCGAAATCAGGCTCACAGAGGGGGAGCAGCGGGCTTTCGATGCGTCCGCCTCTCACGTGAAGGAAACCATCGCAACGCTCCAATTCTGACCCGATGGAGGAGGCCAGGCCTCCTTCAGCCATTACTCCGGGACATGCCCATGAGAACCATACCGTCTCAAGAAATCGTCAAACCGCTGGCCGACATGATCATCCAGGCGAATACCGTGCTTGGGGAGGACATGTTGCGAACCTTCCGGCAGGGGGTGGACAGCGAGAAATCCGAGGTCGGCCGGGAGGTACTGAACCAGCTCCTCGACAACGCCAAGATCGCCCGTGAGGAGAAGATGCCCTACTGCCAGGACACCGGCTTCGCGGTGATCTTTGCGGAAATCGGCACGGACCTGCACGTCGAGGGAGATCTCACCGAGGCCATCAACGAAGGTGTCCGCAAGGGGTACGAGGAGGGCTACCTCCGGAAGTCCATCCTGGGCGACCCCCTCAAAAGGAAGAACACCGGAGACAACACGCCGGCGGTCATCCACTACTCCTACGTTCCGGGAGACAAGCTCAAGCTCACCTTCGGAGCGAAGGGCGGGGGCAGCGAGAACCAGTCCAGGCAGGGGATGCTGAAGCCCTCGGACGGGGAGGACGGGGTCAAGGATTTCGTCGTCGAGACCGTTTCTCTCGGAGGGGCCAATGCCTGTCCGCCGCTGGTCCTCGGCGTGGGGATCGGAGGCACTTTCGAATTGTCCTGCATCCTCGCCAAGAAGGCGGCCATGAAGTCGCCCGATGCGCGCAACGAGGATCCTTACTACGCCGATATGGAGGACGAACTCCTCGCCCGCTGCAACAAACTCGGGATCGGGCCCATGGGGCTCGGGGGAACCGTGACCGTCCTCGGCGTGAATATCGAGACCCATCCGTGTCACCTCGCCTCCCTGCCCGTCGCCGTGAACGTCAACTGCCACGCGGACAGGCACGGTGAGATCGTTCTCTGAGGGGAGCACCATGGCCGAAGTGAAACTGACGACACCCCTGACCGATGAACAGGCCGCCTCGCTGAAGATCGGGGACAAGGTTATCCTCTCCGGAGAGATCTACACCGGGCGGGACGCCGCCCACAAGCGTCTCGTGGAGGCGCTGGACCGAGGCGAGGAACTCCCCTTCGATCCGAAAGGGGCGGTGATCTACTACGTCGGACCGTCCCCGGCCAAGCCAGGCCAGGTCATCGGATCCGCCGGATCGACGACCTCCTACCGCATGGACGCGTACGCGCCCCGCCTCATCGCCCTCGGTATGAAGGGCATGATCGGAAAGGGCCGGCGCGGAGACAACGTGAAGGAGGCCATGGCCGAACACAAGGCGGTCTATTTCGGCGCCACGGGCGGCGCGGCGGCGCTCATCTCCAAGTGCATCAAGAAGTGCGACATCATCGCCTACGATGACCTGGGGCCCGAGGCGATCCGGCGCCTGGAAGTGGAGGACTTCCCGCTGATCGTGGTCACCGACTCCCACGGGGGCGACCAGTATATCGAGGGAAGGAAACAGTTCGAGGTGAAATGAGCCTCGGGACCATTCTCCTCGGAGGCGCGGGGATCGAGGAGGGGCCGGACGACCACCGGGCAGGCCCCGTTCTACCGGGCTGAGGGAGCCGCGGCCCCTTCGTCCCCCCTCTTCCTTCGGAGCCGGGACCGAACCAGGCACCCCAGCCAGACGGCCGGGGTGGCGAGGATCAGGATCGCCAGCGAGGCACCCCAGCGTGGACCGGGCAGGGGCAGCACGGCCAGAAGCAGCAGGCACGCGCAGAGTCCGGAGAATCGCATGGACCGCCGCCCCGCCAGCCAAAGGCCCGCGCAGACGGCGCCGGCGAGGAGAAGGAGCCACCGCACTCCCGAGACAACGCGAACCAGCCAAAGCGGAGTGGCCCGGATCCGAAGAGCGGCGTCATCTCCCCCCACCATGAACATACGGGTCACGGAGATCCTGGGCATGCGGAATACGCCCTCCGGGATGGCGATTCGGACGGGCAAGGCCCCCTTCCGGCTGGCCCCCTTGCGCCTGGCCATCTGTCGCCTGATGGACTCCTCCTGTTTCTGCTGCACGTCCTGGAGTTCCTTCGATGCCGCGGGAGGGGCTTCCTCCGCCTGCATGGGCGCCGGTTCCGCCGCGAGGCCGGGCAGGCGGAACAGGCGATTCCCCGGCTGGCGCATCACGGTGAAGTGCCGGCCGGAAGGCCTATAGGACCGGCCGCCGGGCAGGTAGAGGGTCCAGAGGACCTCTGCTACGGGTATGTCCAAGGACGGGATGGCCGGTTCGAGGACGCCCAGGGAAGGGATTTCGCTCAGGCGCTCGAAGAGCACCAGCGAGACCGAGGCCTGCCGTTCACCGTTTCCGGGGGGGAGGGGGATGAGGAGTTCCCCTTCACCGCGTTTGGGCTTGGCCGGTTCCCCGTCCAGGAGAAGGGACCAGACCTCCGTTTCCTCCCCGTCGAAGGAGAGCTTCAGAAACTGCTTCCGGTTGTTTCGGATCGACAGGTCAAGCCAGGTCGCCTGGATGCCGTTTTCGAGCAGGAGGGTCGTGGCGGCGAGGCGTTCGATGATGGCGGTGAGGACGGCGGCGTCCGGGTGTTCGGCGATTCGGACGGAGGCCTTTCCGGGAGGGCCGGCGTACTTGAGGGCCGAGTGAAGGTTTCCGCCGTAGGCCCTCACTTCCTCGGGAATCTCCGAGGGATCCGCAGGAAGGACCCCGTCTCCGAAGGAAAGTTCCACCTCCGCTCCCTCCGCGGATACCGCGAGGAATCCCGACTCTCTCTCCACGTGCAGCGGCGCGAACCGCGGGACGGGAACGAGGCTTCCGTCGACCTCGTAGCTTCCCTCGAAGAGTACACGAACCCGCAGGGAACCCTCCATGGGGGCTCCCAGCGTCATCCTCAGGACGCGCCTCTCCTCTTGAAGGAGCATCTTCCAGTTCTCGAGGCCCTGGGCGCTGCAATCGAAGATTTCGATGCCTCCGGGGATCTCCACGTCGAAGTGATCCACGGGCGCCACGCGAATGCGGTAGTCGTGGACGAGGATGCCCCCGATGACGCCGCCCCCGAGGTCCAGGAACTGGGTTGCGGAAACGTCGACTCGCGGCGCCGCAACGACTTCCTCGCCGGCCTCCTCGGCGGTGCTCTGGAAGGGGAGGGCGTAGAGCAGGGAGAAGCGGCCGTCCTTCGACGAGGCGAAAATGTTTCGCCGGCCCGCCCGCACCACGAGGGCCTCCTGTGCGCGGAGGTCCTCGATGGGGGGTTCGGCCGTCAGCCGGATGAGGTTGCTGGCGGCCCGGGGCAGCTGGATCGACAGGCTGTTTTCGCCCGGGCGATCGGCGGCGGGAAAGGCCAGGGTGGCATTTACGGTCACGGTTCCCGGCCCGCGTGAGATCAGCTCAAGCGCGTTCCCCTTCCGGTGGAGGGTGGCCCCGGGGGCTTCGAAGTCGACGAGGGCGCCGTCGGGGAAGAGGGGGACGCGCACCCAGCCGTCCCGCAGCACCTCCACGACGAGTTTCCCCTCCAGGCGGAGCAAGCCCGGCCGAAGGGTTCCTTCGTATTCGGCCGACCTGAGGACGGCCGCTTCGGGAGGGGGCTCCGGAGGGGATTGGGGGGTGCGGCCCGCCTCCACGAGCGCCTTGAAGTCCTTCCAGCCGAGCGTGATCTCCGTGCCGTCGAGATCGGGCAGCGCGGACGATGCGGAAGCCGTGAGAGCCGAGAGGAGCAGGAGGCAGCCGATCCAAACGACGCGCGCTCCGTGAGTCATCTCAGGCGTCCTCCGCGGCGCGCCTCGCCTGTCTCAGGGTCCAGAGCGCGCCGAAGGCCAGGCCTGCGAGGAGCGTGCAGATGAACACGGTTCGATGGCCCGGGGACAGCAGGAGCACGGCCGCGAGAAGCAGGCCCCCCGTCCAGCCCCCCATGCGGCCGTATGGTTCGACGGCCTCCCAGTTCGAGGCCAGGCAAAGCCAGAGGACGAAGACGGCCAGAAGGGTGAGCAGAAACACCCACCCGCCCCCGAGGGCCGGCAGGCGCCAGGAGGCGGAGGCCTGCCGGAAGGTGACGGACGGAACCTCTCCTTCGGTCAGGATGCGCCCTACGAAGGAGACCCGGAGTCCCTCCCGGGGGATACGGATCCGGACGGGCAGGACACCCCGAGCCTTTCCGGTGGCGGGGAGCACCACCTGATCCATGGCCAGATTGGCCTGAGTGTACACGTTGGAGAGGGGGGCGGCCGTTTGCTGCCGTGCCATTCGAGCCTCGTCGACCTCTTCGCTCTGGTCCTTCCGGGCACGCTTGGCGGGAGCATGTTTACCGGCGGCCTCGTCCAGGACGCTTCGCAACTCGGCGTCGCCGAGCCGGACTTCCTTCCCGTCGCGCCGGTAGCGCACCTCGCCCAGGGGGATCTCGACGGTTCCGTCGATGACGTAGGTATCCTTCCCGTCGCCGGCCTCGAAGGAGGAGAGGCGCCCGAGGTCCTCCGCACGGCTGAGATTGTAGCCGGTGGATCCCAGATAGAGGAGACGGTTGGCCCGGTGGTCCTCCTTCAGGTTCCCGCCGAAGGAGAAATACCTGCGGTCCCTCGGCAAGTACAACTCCCAACACAGCTCCATGATGTCCACGTCCAGGCAGGGGCCGCGGGGGGCCAGCGAGCGGAGGGCGCGGAGCGGCGTTCCCCGCTGGAAATAGACGATCTCGACCGGGAAGGCCTCGGCGTCTCCGTCGGAGCCGGTCGGGGTCTTTTTCAGGGGAACGAGCAGCGACCCGTCCTTGCGGCGCGACGGCTTCACCGGCCGGTCCTCCAGGTATGCCCCCCACAGTTCGGACCCTTCGGGGAGCCGGAGGGACAGATACTGCCTGCGGTTGTTCTTGATCCGGTACCGCGCAGACGTCACGAGTTTCCCCTCGGGGCTCACGAAGGTGACGAGGTCGGCCGACTCGACGATCGTCTGCTGGACTTCCATGTCTTCATGGCGGACGATCTTCAATTCCATCTCCACGGGATGCCTGAGGTATTTGAATGCGTAGAGGATCGCGTCACCGCCTCCGGAGAGAAGGGCGGGGGGCAGTTCGGAGGGATCCACGGGAGACGCGTTGCGGACCTGTCCTTCGGGCCGGATCTCCAGATTCGTGGCGGCCGCCAGGGCGACGTGCCCGCGGTCTCGCATGACGTCCAGCACTCGCAGGTCGGGCAGGGAGGTTCGGACGGGAGTGCCCTGTTCCAGGGTTTTCTCGAAATGAACCTGGAAGGAGAATTCCCGCTTCGCACGGTAGTTCAGCCGGACGTGGAGCACGGAGGGTTCGTCCATGCCTTCTGCCGGGACGTCCTTCCATTCTCGAATGCCCGCTGCGTGGACGTCCATCACCGTGATATCCGCCGGATGGGCGATACGGAAGAGGTCCACGCCCTGCCCGTGAATCGTGTAGGAGGCCGTGGTCGTGCCCCTCAGCAGCCCCTCGCCCACGGTCACGAGGCTGGCGACATCGGCCTGCACCTTGGATTCGCGTTCGTCGGCCTCGATGCGCTGGGTCCAGGAAACGTCGGCGTCGCCGTTCCCACGGAAGGCCGCCCGAAGTTGCGTCCGGTTTCCGGATCTGTCCGCCGCGTAAACGACGGCTCCCGCCGCCTGAACGTCGATGTCGGTCCGCGGGAGGGTTACCGAGGCATCGAGAACGGGGCAAGGAGGAAACCGAAGCCGGAAGGAACGGGCGCCCCGCTGGTT
>Ga0180429_10004583_pt1 | contig 11021 bp, 7 predicted proteins | sample SS_ome_FD_132428 | JGI IMG/M metagenome (GOLD analysis project Ga0180429, IMG submission 132428) | Hypersaline lake sediment archaeal communities from the Salton Sea, California, USA - SS_1_S_1 metaG | ecosystem: Environmental > Aquatic > Non-marine Saline and Alkaline > Hypersaline > Sediment ... | reverse complement strand
GCACGAGCGCCTGATCGCTGCTCAATCCGTGGATGAGCATCGTGGTCGTCAGGGCCTGGATCAGCATCGCTCCGATCGTCGAGCCCAGCAGAGAGAATCGCCCGCCCGTCAGCGCCGTACCGCCGATAACGACGGCCATTATCGCGTCCAACTCGAGATACAATCCCGTCTTGGAAGGGTCGCCGGTGCGTATGTTTGACGTGTAGATGAGTCCCGCGATTCCGGCGCACAGGCCCGCGAAAGTATAGACCATCAGCTTGACGGCGCGGGCGTTGACCCCGGAGTATCGGCTGGCGGTGTCGTTGTCGCCCACCGATTCGATGAACATTCCAATCGCGGTCTTGCGCGTAAGCAGGACGCTGAGTGCAAACATCACCGCGACGATAGTCACGGCGAAAGGCAGTTTGAACAGGAACCCGTTACCGATGTACACGAACTCGTCGTAGGCGTAGTACTGCCCGGTGATCGTCGGGCGGAATCCTTCTGTTATCAGCATCGCCACACCGCGTCCGGCCACCATTAGCACTAGGGTCGCCACGAGCGGTTGGATTCGGAATATCGCCACGAGTATCCCGTTCCACAGACCCGCGGCCAGTGCAATCGCGATCGAGGCTGCGAGCACAATTGCAAATGGAGCTTCGTGTTTGCTGATGAGCACGGCCGCGGCGGCGCCGGAGATCGCCATCACCGCGCCCACCGACAGGTCCACGCCTCCGGTTGCGATCACCAGCGTCATGCCCATCGCCAGGAGCATTACGTATGAACCGTTCTTCAGGATGTCTATCGGGATTCCGAACAGGTGCCCTTCTTTCCACTCGAGTTCGAAGAAATCGATCGTGAAGAAGGCGTTGAATACCGCCAGGATCGCCAGCGCCATCAGCGGCCAGACCGCCGGGGTCTTCAGGCGCCAGGCGATCGCGACCAGGACGACCAGCACGGTCAGGAACCCGATCTCGGCGGGCGTTACGGAGATGTCAAACTGTATTGCCGCCGGCATCTTCGGCGCTCTCCTCGTGTTTCGCGATCAGGTGCATAATCGCCCGCTCGGTGATCTGTTTTCCGGCGAGTTGTCCTATCTGCTGGCGGTCGCGCAGGACGACCACTCGCTGCGAATCCCGCACCACTTCTTCGAGTTCGGAACTTATAAAGAGTATCGCCATGCCTTCGCGGCGGAGCGAGGCGATGAGTTTCTCGATTTCGGATTTGGCGCCCACGTCGATACCGCGGGTCGGTTCGTCGAGGATCAGCAGTTTCGGTTCGGTCGCCAGCCACCTGGCCAGCAGCACCTTCTGCTGGTTTCCGCCGCTGAGGTTTTTTACCTGCTGCTCGGGCCCCGGCGTGCGGATATTCAGGGCCTTGATGAACCTTTCAGCCAGTTGGCGCTGCCCCTTGCGCCCGATCGTTCGCCAGGCGCCCCGGCTGGCCTGAAGCGCCAGGACGATGTTCTCCCGCACCGACAGGTTTGGGATTATGCCCGCGTCGCGTCGATCTTCGGGGGTGAAGGCGAAGCCCAGCGCGATGGCCTTTTGTGGCGAGTGGATTGACACGCTTTGCCCGTCCACGGAGATCCCGCCCGTGTCGGGTTTATCTATTCCGAACAGGAGGCGTGCGATTTCCGTCCTGCCCGAGCCCAGCAGGCCCGCCAGGCCGAGCACTTCGCCTCGGGAGAGTGTCATGTCGACCGGTCCGACCGACCCCCGGCGTCCAAGGGCCTCAACGGCGACCAGGGCGCCGGCGGCATCGCCAGGCGCCGCGGGCTCGGACCGGGTTTCCATCGCCGTCACTTCCCGCGTGTCCTTTCCGATCATCCGGGCGATCAGTTCGATGCGAGGTAGATCGGCGGTCGGATACTCCCCGACGAACCGCCCGTTGCGGAGCACCGTGATGCGATCGGCGATTTCGTAGGCCTGGTCGAGGAAGTGCGTGATGAAGATGATCCCGAGCCCGCGAACCCTCAGGCGCCCGATGACCTCGAACAGTTCAGCCGCTTCGTGTTCGTCGAGGCTCGAGGTCGGTTCGTCGAGTACGAGCAGGCGCGCGTTGGTGTCCAGTGCGCGTGCGATCGCCACCATTTGCTGTATGGCGATCGAGTAGCTTGATACTTCGCGCGTCACGTCAATGTCGATTCCCAGGCGTCCCATCGCCTGGCGGGCATGGCGTTTGATCGCTCCCCAGCGGATCGTACCGAGGCTGGTGGGTTGTCGCCCGAGGCAGATATTTTCGGCCACCGACAGGTGGGGGATGAGGTTTATTTCCTGGTAGACGGTGGAGATGCCCAGCGATTCGGCGTGTTTGGTCGAGCGTGGATGAACCGGTATCCCGTCGAGGCGGATTTCGCCTTCGTCTCTCGGATACACGCCGGTGAGCACCTTTATCAGCGTGCTCTTGCCCGCGCCGTTTTCGCCCATCAGCGCGTGAACCTGCCCGGCGTGGAGCGTGAAATCCACGTTGTCCAGCGCCTGGACACTGGGAAAGCCCTTGAATATCCCCCGCATCTCCAGGAGCGCGAAGCCCTTGTGGCCGCTGCGCTTCTCGACGAGCACATTGTCGGCAGGTTCGCCCATCAATACTTTCGTGTGCCGATGAGTTTCTTGGCAACGGACTGGTCGTAGACGCCTTCCTGCACCATCACGCGCTTCTCGAAGGCGCCGTCGCTGAGTGCCTTTAGGACGTCGGGTTTGAGGAGTGTATGTTTGGCTGCGTGGGCGGTGAGCGTCTTTACCGCCAGTACGGCTTCGACGATATCGAAGAGCTGCGGGCCTAACTGCGGATTGCATTCGACGGTGCAGTTCAGTTCGCCGGCGATCATGGCCTCGAATGCGGCGCGGACGGCGTCGACCGATACGATCTTGATATCCTTACCGGGCTTGAGTCCCGCTTCTTTCATCGCCTGGATCGCGCCGAGCGCCATGTCGTCGTTGTGAGCGTACAGGGCGTTGAAGTCCTTGCCTTCGGGGGTTTTGAGGAACGCTTCCATGACCTCCTTGCCCTTACCGCGTTCGAAGTTTCCGTCCTGGGATTTGATGATTTTGATTCGCGGTTGATCGGCGATGGTTTCCTCGAAACCCTTTTTCCGATCGACTGCGCACGACGCCCCGGGCGTACCGCGCAGCTCGAAGACCTTCAGGTCGCCGGTGGTGTTTTCGACGAACCATTTCGCCGCCCGCCTTCCTTCCTCGGTGAAGTCCGACCCGATGAACGTTACGTAAAGGGACTTGTCAGTCACGTCCACGCCGCGGTCGGTCAGGATCACCGGGATGCAGGCGGCCTTGATCTCGTCCAGAACTGTCTGCCAACCGGTCTCGACCACCGGGGAGAAAGCGATCAGGTCGACTTTCTGATCGATGAAGCTCCGCAGGGCCTTGATCTGGTTTTCCTGCTTCTGCTGGGCGTCTGCGAAACGCAGATCGAATCCGCGCTTGGCGGCTTCTCCCTTGATCGAAAGCGTGTTGGCCGCCCGCCAGTCGCTTTCCGAGCCGATTTGCGAGAATCCGATCGTGACCTTCCTGGCGGTTGTCTCCTCGGGCGGTTTGTTGCATGCGGGAAGGGCCAGGCAGCACGCGCCCAGAACTGCGCATAGGATTGCGAGCGGGATGTTTTTCATGCTGGTGCTCCAATCGTGTTTGGGTTCTGAATTATCGAAGTCATCCGAGCGTCAAGATACCCCAAATACCTGCGCTCCGCAAGCTTTTGGCGCTGCGGCGCCGGGGCAATCGCATCTGAAATTGTCGGGTGTCGGGCGGTTGGGATTTCGACACAGAGACACAGAGGCTCAGAGAACGGCTAAAACCTCCTTTTTTGTTTACGGCAACACCAACGGCAATAGAGACAGAGAACGGCGCGGGAAGTTTCTATCTTTTACCGTTCTCTGAGTCTCTGTGTCGCAAACCGGCCTGACAAAATCGTTCGGACACGATAAATACTGGATGCGATTGCTCTGGTTGGGGCGCATCTCCATCAATATTTTCGTTGGTCTATGAGTTTCCTGGCGACGGACTGGTCGAAGACGCCTTCGTCCACCCTCACGCGTTTCAGGAAGGCGCCGGTTTTCAGGGTCTCCAGCACTTCGGGTTTGAGGAGTTTGTGTCTGGTCGCGTGGGCGGTGAGTTTTTTTGCGGCCAGAATCGCTTCGGCGACGTCAAAGAGTTTCGGTCCCAGCAGCGGATTGCATTCGACGGTGCAGTTAAGTTCGCCGTCGATCATGGCCTCGAATGCGGCGCGGACGGCGTCGATCGATACGATCTTGATATCTTTTCCGGGTTTGAGTCCGGCTTCTTTCATCGCCTGGATTGCCCCGAGCGCCATGTCGTCGTTGTGCGCGTACAGGGCGTTGAAGTCCTTGCCTTCGGGGGTCTTGAGGAACGCTTCGGTCACTTCCTTGCCCCGCCCGCGTTCGAAATTTCCGTCCTGGGATTTGACGACCTTCACACGCGCCTGACCGGTGATAACTTCATCGAAACCCTTGTGCCGGTCGATCGCGCACGACGCCCCGGGCGTACCGCGCAGCTCGAAAACCTTGATCTCGCCTTTGATATTGTCCATGAGCCATCTTCCCGCCTGCCTGCCCTCCTCGACGAAATCCGAGCCGATGAACGTTACATACAGCGACTTGTCGGTCACGTCGACCTCGCGCCCGCTCAGGATCACCGGGATGCCCGCGGCCTTGATCTCTTCCAGTACGCCCCGCCAACCGGTCTCCACCACCGGAGATACGGCGATCAAATCCACCTTCTGATCGATGAAGCTCCGCAGCGCCTTGATCTGGTTTTCCTGCTTCTGCTGCCCGTCGGCGAAACGCAGATCGATACCGCGTTTGGCGGCCTCGCCCTTGACCGAGAGCGAATTGGCCGCACTCCAGTCGCTTTCCGAGCCGATCTGCGAAAAGCCGACGATGACCTTCCGACCGGCAGCTTTCCCGGGCTTCTTACCGCACGAAGGCAGGATCGTGCAGCACGCGGTAACCGCCGTGCAGAGGATTGTAAACCGGATATTTTTCATGGTGTTGCTCCAATATTTTTTGGGTAGTGTATCCATTCGGCGGCCCGGAGATATTCACCGCGGCGCCGGGTGCATACAAAGGCGTTTTCCGCCGCGGTCCGGTCGTGCAACACCCGGCCGTACTTCTGACTACGATTCGCCAGAGGCTTGCCTCCCACCGGTCGGCGAGGACTCTCTGATACCGAGTGGTGGTCGCGATGTCAATACCGCGTTGCGCCGTGGCGATCGCATCTGACATTGTCGGGTATCGGGCGGTTTGGATTTCGACACAGAGACTCAGAGGTTCAGAGAAAGGCACGGCCTTCGTTTTGTTTACGACCAACGGCGACGGTAACGGCTTTTGCCACTGTTTTACGTCGCTCACGAACGAAATAGTCAGGCTTCTTTGCTTGACAGGGGCGGGTGTATCCAATATACACCATACGCATTACATATAGTCCCGAGTTATCCCTCAGAGTCAGGAGTATTCCATGTACAGGTTTTTGATTGCTATCGCTGTAATTACTACCGTTATTTTATTCACGGGTCTTGGCTCGGGCGTATACGCCCAACCGGCTGCTGCGCAGGTCGATACTCAGAAGCGGATCGAGAACCTGGAAAAACAGGTTGCCGAACTCATGCGCATTGTCAAAGTACAGGGTAAAGCGCTCCAGGAAGCCCGCGCCGAACAGGAAAAATTCGTCAGCAGAGAGAAATTCAACGCCGCGCGCGCGAACATGCTCAACGATGCTGCCGGTCGCTCGACGAAACCAAAGGGCTTTGACCTCTGGTCGACCGTGGACGTGCAGCTCTACGGAAAGATCAAGTTTGATGCGGCGTATGATTCCGGCCGGGCGAATTCGGGCAACTTCGCCCGGTGGGTGAGTTCCGGCGAGAAACAGCGTGGTGACGGGCAGTTCAACATGACCGCCAACGAGACGCGGCTTGGTTTGAAGTTCACCGGTCCACAGAGCGAGGACCTCAAGACCAGCGGTCTGGTTGAAATTGACTTTTACGATGCCGGCGCCCCCGAGACCGCCCCCCGCCCCCGCATGCGCCACGCGTACATGAATCTCGAGTGGCCCAAGCGGAAGTTGAGCGTTCTAGCCGGACAGACCTGGGACGTTATCTCGCCGCTTAACCCCAGCGTTCTTAACTACACCGTGCAGTGGTGGGGCGGTAACATTGGTATGAGGCGCCCCCAGATCCGCGTGACCAAGGGCCTGTCTCTCAGCGATGACACCGACCTGACCCTGCAGGCCGCCCTGCTCAGGACGATAGGTCATAACAGCGGATTCGACCCGGGCGATACCGGTGAAGACGCCGGGTTTCCCAGCGGGCAGGTCAGGGCGGCCGTCACGTTCCCACTGTTCGGAAAGAAGAAGACCACCATCGGCGTCTCGGGCCACTACGGGCAGGAAGAGTACGACCGCGACGCTACCGGATCTAACATCGATGTCTACAGTTGGTCGGGCAACATCGACGCAAATATCCCGATCAACACCTGGCTGGCGCTTAAGGGCGAGGCGTTCACCGGACAGAACCTGGACACATACGCCGGCAGCATCGCGCAGGGCGTCAACGTCGTGGGTAATGATGTAAGCGAACTCAGGAGCAGCGGCGGTTGGTTCGCCTTCAGCCTCGGGCCCTGGGACAAGTGGTCCTTCAACCTCGGCGCCGGCGCCGAACGCATCACCGGCGGGATCACCCTGGACGGGACCCGGGAGTCCAACGGCGCGATCTTCGGAAACGTGATGTACAAATTCAACGACCACGCGTCGGTAGGCCTGGAACTGTCGGACTGGCATACCGAGTATAAAGGGCAAAGCGACGGAAACGACATCCGCGTCCAGAGCGCCTTTATCTACAAATTCTGAGTGTTACTTGACGATCCGCACGATCTGCTTGAACTTGTCGCCCCTGGCGACTTTGAGCATCTCGAACAGCGCCATTTCCACGCCGGTTATTACGGCCCCGGCGTCTTTCATGCGCTGCAGGCCGAGTTGGCGGTTGGCTTGCGTTCGCGACGAAACCGCGTCGCTCAGCACGTATACTTCGTAACCGCCGCCCAACAGGTCGACGGCCGTCTGGTAAACGCAGATGTGCGTCTCGATGCCCGCCAGGAGCACCTGCGTGCATCCGGTGGTTTTCAGGGCGGTCTCGAATACCGGTTCGCCGCAACAACTGAAGGCGAATTTCGGGATCGGTTTGACGTTGAGATGCCTGGCTAGTTCCGCCACGGTCTCTCCGAGCCCGTCGGGATGCTGCTCGGTGCAGATCACTTCGATGCCCAGCACGTTCGCGGCGCGAATGATCCGCGCGGTGTTGTCGTAGAGGCGCTCCTTTTCGTGCATCAGCGTCGCGAGCTTGCCCTGAACGTCGATTACCACGAGAACGGTACTGTCGATCTCCAGCATGGTGTGACACCAGCCTGTCATTGTTGCAGGATTCGGCGGCGCTCCAACTCGTCAGCGATTTCCCGCGGTGTTGTGGTCTCGGTAATTTCCATCGTCCAGACGGGCCTGCCGGCATCACGGTAATAATCGGCCAGGGGCGCCGTTCGCGCCGCGAAGATCTCCAGGCGCCCGGTCACCGCTTCGATATCATCGTCGCGGCGCCCGGTCCGGTCGCCGCCGGCGTTTGTCGCGATGCGCGAGATCACCACCTCCGGCGAGCAGTTCAGCACCACCACGCCGCGAACATCCACCACCGCCCGCAGACCGCGGGCCTGGCCGACGTGTCTCGGCAGGCCGTTGAGTGCGACGAGGCAGTCTTCGTCGGCGCCTTGAGCGGCCAGTTCATATCGAATAGCCCGCAGGGCGATATGGAAATCGCTGTCCTCCAGCAGCGCGCCGGTTTCCAGCACGCCGCGTACGAATTGTATGTCGGTCTCATCGAAATCGCCGGAGGTTTCACCTGTTGCTATTCGTCTCAGGGCGGCGCCGAAATCGAAGTGTACGCACCGGCGCCCCCAGAGACCGCGGTCGGCCAGCAGTTCGCCCAGCGGGGTCTTGCCCGATCCGGTCGGCCCGATAAGAACAATCGCTTCCCGCATGCCGGGGCATTGTTGTCTTTTGCGTCCGTTTGTCAAGAATGACCGGGAAGCCCGGCGAGAATCGCCATTGCGGAGATTTGCATGTTTTTATGGTTGATCTTGTTTTGTCGCATTATTATACTCCAGACCCCTATTCCAGATTCTGGCGTACTGTCGAATGGGTCGCGTAAAGGAAGATATCGTTTCGCATTGTCAATTAATTCATGAAAGGTTGCAGGAAATATGTCTGAAGAGCAGAAAGCTATTGATTCCCTTATGAGTGAGGGCCGCACGTTTCCCCCGCCGGCGGAGATGGCGTCGAGCGCGCACGTGAAGTCCGACGAGCAGTACAAGGAAATGTACGACCGCTCCATCAACGATCCCGACGGTTTCTGGCTCGAGCAGGCCGAAATGCTCGAATGGTTCAAGAAGCCCACAAAGGCCCGCGAACACACCTGGGACACGAAAGGGCGGATCGTCAATCAAACCTGGTTCGCCGACGGTGAACTTAACGTCGCTTACAACTGCCTGGACCGCCACCTCGGTACGGAGCGCGAGAACAAGACGGCGCTTATCTGGCAGGGTGACGAACCGGACGAAGACAAGTCCATCACGTACAAAGATTTGCACGCCGAAGTCTGCAAGTTCGCAAACGTACTGAAGTCCCTCGGCGTCCAGAAGGGCGATCGCGTCTGCATCTACCTTGGTATGATCATCGAACTGCCGGTAGTGATGATGGCCTGCGCCCGCATCGGCGCGATCCACTCTATCGTCTTCGGCGGTTTCAGCGCCGACGCGCTCCGCGACCGAATCAACGATTCCGACTGCAAGATCCTGATTACCGCCAACGTTTCCAAGCGCGCGGGCAAGGACGTACCGCTGAAGGCGATCTCCGATGAAGGCCTGATCGATGCGCCGACGATCGAGAAGGTGATCGTGATCCGGCGCACGGGCGCCGAGTGCAACATGGTCGAAGGGCGCGACGTGTTGTATGACGACCTGATGGCGGAGGCTTCAACCGACTGCCCCGCAGAACCCATGAATGCCGAAGACCCGCTGTTTATCCTCTACACTTCCGGTTCGACGGGCAAGCCCAAGGGCGTTGTCCACACCACCGGTGGTTACCTGGTATACGCGGCGCTTACCCACAAGACCATTTTCGACCTGCAGGAAGACGACATCTACTTCTGTGCGGCCGATATCGGATGGGTGACCGGGCACAGCTACATCGTTTACGGTCCGCTGACCAACGGCGCCACCAGCGTCATGTTCGAGTCGACTCCCCTGTACCCCGACGCGGGGCGCTATTGGGAAGTGATCGACAAGTTCAAGGTCACGCAGTTTTACACCGCGCCGACGGCTATCAGGGCCTTGATCCGACAGGGCGATCAGTGGCCCGCGAAGTACAGTCTCGATTCCCTGCGAATTCTCGGTTCGGTCGGCGAACCGATCAATCCTGAGGCCTGGATGTGGTATTACGAGAAGGTCGGTCGCAGCAAGTGTCCGATCGTCGACACCTGGTGGCAGACTGAGACAGGCGGGATTCTCATTACTCCCCTGCCCGCGGCCCACTCCATCAAACCGGGCAGTGCCTCGCGTCCGTTCTTCGGTGTCGAGCCTGTCATCCTCCGCGAAGACGGTAGCGAATGCGGTGTCAACGAAGGCGGCAAGTTGTGCATCAAGAAGCCCTGGCCGGGCATCATGCGTACCATGTGGGGCGATCACGACCGTTTCATCGACACCTACTGGACGATGTACGACGACCTGTACTTCACCGGTGACGGATGCCGCATCGACACCGACGGCGACTACTGGTTGATGGGGCGAATCGACGACGTCGTCAACGTCTCGGGCCACCGCATCGGTACCGCCGAAGTCGAAAGCGCGCTGGTAAGTCACGATGCGGTCGCCGAAGCGGCGGTAGCTCCCATGCCCCACGAGATCAAGGGTCAGGGCCTATACGCCTACGTGACCCTGGTCGACGGCGTGGAAGAATCCGACGAACTCAAGAAGGAACTCGTCGGGCACGTCCGCAAGGAAATCGGCCCGATCGCCGCGCCCGACAAGGTCCAGTTCGCCCCGGCGCTTCCGAAGACCCGTTCGGGCAAAATCATGCGGCGTATTCTCCGCAAGATCGCCGAAGGCGTCGTCGACAAGAGCACGCTGGGCGATATTTCGACACTGGCCGACCCGACCATCGTCGATCACCTGATCGAAAACCGCCAGTAGTGTCCCGCGAACGTTCGGGTCACGACAATAACGATGTACGACACACCAACGGCCCCCGCTCTCCAAGGGACGGGGGCCGCTGTTAACACCCTCACAGGAGCGCTGTTATGAGCGAGCAAGAGTTGAAAGACGCGTCGCAAGTCGCCAATCACGGTTGGCGAGTGACGTTCGCCGGAACCGGTATTAACCTGGCGCTGGGTGTCCTGTACACCTGGAGCGTTTTCAAGAAGAACATCCCCGAAGACTGGGGTTGGACGCACCTGACGCTGTGGCCTTACGCGGTAGCCTGCCTGGTGTTCTGCCTGATAATGGTGCCCGCCGGGCGCATGCAGGACAAGCTCGGTCCGCGCCTGGTGGCGACGATCGGCGGTGTCCTCGTGGGCGCCGGTTTGATCATTTCAAGCCAGTCGGACTCCCTGTTATGGTACATACTGGGTTTTGGCGTCCTTTGCGGCGCCGGTTTCGGTTTCGGGTACGCCTCGGCGACCCCTCCCGCGGTCAAGTGGTTTCCGGCAGCCAAGACGGGCATGATCGCCGGGATCGTCGTTTCGGGTTTCGGACTGGCCAGCGTTTACATCGCGCCTCTGGCTAACTTCCTGATCGGGAGTTTCGGGATCCAGACGACCGAGCTGATCTTCGGGATCGCCTTCCTCATTGTTGTCTGCGGTCTTGCGCAGTTTCTCAAGCCCCCGCCCAAGGGATATATCCCCGCGGGCACTCCCGCGGCGCAACCTAAAACCGCCAACAGCAAGAAGGAAGATTTCTCTCCCGGCGAGATGCT
>Ga0180429_10004580_pt1 | contig 11026 bp, 10 predicted proteins | sample SS_ome_FD_132428 | JGI IMG/M metagenome (GOLD analysis project Ga0180429, IMG submission 132428) | Hypersaline lake sediment archaeal communities from the Salton Sea, California, USA - SS_1_S_1 metaG | ecosystem: Environmental > Aquatic > Non-marine Saline and Alkaline > Hypersaline > Sediment ... | reverse complement strand
TAAACCGGAATTTGGGGCAAGAAACTCCTCGACCGAGAGGAATCTGTGGATAACATTGACTTCCTAAGTTTGGGGATATACCCTTCCTTCTGATTAAGAGTCAACTCCTTTGTTTCGGTGATGATCAGCATCTCATTTAATATCAAAATTGAAAACTCCCTGTTGGGGTAGTCTGGACATATTTTGATATAGTTAGGTGTAAACCAATCCCTACTCTGGAAGGATATATGAAAAAATTACTGAAACTTGTTGGCCTGCTACTGGCTGTCGTGGTGATAACTATGGCCGTTCTGGCTGTTAGTAATATTTGTCCCCCGCAGGGACCCTGGCCGGCACCACCCTGGTGCCCGGGCTCTACCATTCCCTGGCCATTTTCTGACCCAGTCCCAGCAGCCGACCCTGTAAGTGAAATAGTAGAAGAGCCCAATTCTGAAGACAGCGCAGACACAGCACCGGTAGAAGAGGGCTTTAATGACTCGATCTCTGAAAATGAAAGGCTGGCCCGTGTTGCTATCGGATTGGTGCAGGACCTGACCACTGTAAATACTTACTTCAATGATGCTGGGTCTTCCCTGGGTGAGATCAACGCCTCACATTATACTGATGGCCTATTACTGGCCTATCGCTGTTCTGCTAAAGAGATGGCACCCTATCTTCCCGGAATTAATCTGCTGCAAACGGCTGGACAAATCCCTGCTGGTTTTCTAGATCCATTACCCGAATCGGGCTTTATTCCTGCACCAGAAGGTGCCTGTGCAGCAGGAGCGTCCCCTTCAGCTTCTTTCTTGAACGAGAAGGGAGAATTGATCACCCCGGAACTACTGGCCGCTAAAGATATTCAGGTGATTGATTTTGATACGTTAACGGGCGGATCAGTGGATGGTAGAGAGCTGCAGAACACCATCACTTCCCTGATCACTCCTGGGGATCAGGCTCTTGCCACTCCCGCCGGATGGAATGAGAAAGTGTGGAGCCAAATGACCCAATATCAGACACCAGCGGAATCCCTGATGGATTATTACCTCTGGTCAGTATCTGATGATATTGAAGCGGCTGTAGTAGATAGCATGAGTGCCACTCTCGAGAGTATGGGGTTACCCAGCATGGTAGTTAATGCATTTAATAATTCCCAGACCTCGGGCTGGTATGCGGGCTCACCACCAGAGGAAACTGATAAGATCGCGGCTATGGAGATCGAAGCGATATTCAGCGGCAAAACAGAAGGAACCATTTATGAACACCGTGATTTCAGTCTTCCCAACCTGGGAGAAATGCCCCAATTTGGACCTATGAATGGAGAAGGCAGCGTGGTTTACCACGATCCTGATTTTGGCGATTATCCTTTTGATTTGGATATCGAGTGGACCAAATGGGATGAACTTGGACGTGTCACCGAAGGCACAATTATCTTCACGGATGATGAACATGGCGCAGTCATCGAGATGGAGATATTTGAGGATAATTCTCGAGAGGCGCATGTCTTCAGAGATGGCGTAGAAGTTGGTATTGTGTATGTAGATGTGAATGGCGAAACTACCTATGAGGATCTGACAGAGTAAATAAGCCCTGTCAGGAAAAATATAAAAGGGCGACGCATCGCGTCGCCCCTACATAAAACTGACCCTTATTCATCTTACTTCTTACATTTCACAAATTACACGTATTTAATCTCCCGCGGCCACAACTACGGCCCCCGCCATCTCGTTTGAGTGAGTAAGGCTGACTGACCAGCTGGTATATCCCAGGAAATCCCCGATCTGGGCAGCCTTGCCAGACAGGCGCAGAACTGGTTTTCCAGAAGGCTCATTTAAAATTTCCATCTCTTTCCAGGAAACAGGACCGATTCCGGTGCCCAGGGCTTTGGAGCAGGCTTCTTTGGCAGCGAAGCGGGCTGCCACTTCAGCTGCGATGAGTCGGGGATTAACATCTCTGGCCTTAAACTTCTCCAGTCTTTCCAACTCGGTTTCGCTGAATATTTTTCTTAAAAAGCGAACTCCGTGACGCCCGAGCGCTTTTTCTATTCGTTCGATTTCGATCAGGTCAATGCCGGAAGAGATTTTCATAATTCTGGTCCCGCACTGGAGATTATTAAACGATCTGGATCAAGGTACTCCCGGGCTGCCTCCAGGATTGATTCAGGGGTTATCTTTTGGTTCATCTTTTCATAATTCTGCAGATAATCCAGGCCCAACTGATGTTGTTCCATAGTGAGCAGGGCGGAAGTAACGCCAGCATTAGACTCCAGGGAAAGGGGCAGTTTGCCAATATAGTTTGACTGCACATCCCGCAGTTCTTCTGAGCTGATAGGCTGACCCACAAATTTCTTTATTTCTGATTTGATCAGATCCAGGGCTTTGTCTCGATTATCGGGAGCTACGCCTGCTAATACCATCCATTGACCAGGGCCGATACTAGCACTGAGCGCGCTGTAGGCGTAATAAGCCAGGCCGGCCTTTTTGCGAACTGATTCTCCAATTCGTCCCATCATGCCAAATTGCCCCAGCACACTGTTACCCAATAAGGCGGAATAATATCCTTCCCATCTGCGAGAGGGACCAATTGTACCGACGACCAGATCTGTCTGGCTTTTTTCTTTAATGATGTGGTGATTTTCGACTGAGTTTTCAGGTGTTGCCATATCGGGAACTTGCAAGGGGCCAACTTGTTCTTCATTAAGCCAGCCTCCCAGGTGCTCTTCTGCCAGGGAGATCACAGATTCTGGTTCAAATGGTCCCACTACTACCAGGGTCATTTCTTTAGGCCCGAAATGCTTCTTGTGAAAAGCTGCCATATCCTTGACCTGGATGGCTTCGATCGTTTCAATATATCCATCACTTGGATATTGATAGGGATGACCTTTATAGAGTGTTTTATCAAACTCTAGCATGGCCATCGAGTTTGTGTCTTGAGCCCGTAAATCCAACCCTGTTAATAACTGGGACCGGACCCGCTCAATATCCTTTTTAGGAAAGATTGGATTGATGAGAACGTCTGCCAGTAGTTTCAATAATGTTGGGAGGTCTTCCGCCAAAGCTTTTCCGCCAAAACCGGCTGTGTGTGGACCGCAGCCTATTCCCAGGCTGGCACCGATCGATTCCAGGGAATCGAAAATCTCCTGGAAACTTTGGGTTTTGGTCCCGCGCATTAAAGTTGAAGTTGTAAAATCTGCCAGGCCTAATTTGTCTTGTGTGTCGTAGATACTTCCCGCCTGAATATAGCCCCCGATCGAGACGGCCATGGAATTCATATTGGGTCGGAACAGTAAAGTGATTCCGTTCTTCAACTGGATCCGGGTGATGTCATCAGGTCCGGGAAGCGATTTGATATTTAGAGTAGAAAAATCCTGCTCGGTCATTGGTTATAATTTCCCTTCTTGTGAGGATGATAAATACCCACAATGCGGTTATTTTGCTGCAGATATTGCTGAGCAACCCGCTGAACATCATCGGGTGTTACGGCCGCGATATTTTCAAGATATTTTGTGACCCACTCATAACTGGCGAACATTTTTGAGAAACCCATCCAAAAAGCCTGGTTAGTAATGCTTTCACCGCCATAGGCAAATAGAGCCTGTGTTTGTTTGACTGCTCTTTTCAATTCATCCATGTGTGGAGGGGCATCTTGTATATGCTGGATCTCTTCATCCAATATCATGAGAGCATCATCTGCCGTCGAATTTGGATGAAGTATAAATTTCAAGGTGTACAGATAGGGATCTATGGTTGCTGGAAGGCCGCCGTGAATATCAACTACCACTTCTTTGTCTTCGACCATTCGTTTGTACAGTCGGGATGTTTTGTTGGAAATTCCTCCCCCGCCAAACATGTTCAATCCTTGCGGCCCGGATAAGATGCTGTCCAGGATAAGGAGCGGGAAGAAATCAGGCTCACTTGCAGAAGGGGTGTGGTAGGCAACGTCTCCCAACACTGTTTCTCCAGGCCCTTCTACTGTCAGCCTGTGCTCTCCGCGTTGGGGGTTTTCAGGCCGATTGACCCTGGGTGGATCATTTCCGGATGGGATATCCTGGTAAAGATCTGAGATGCGTTTAAGCATTTTCTCTTTATCAAAATCACCAGCAATAGAAACAACCGCGTTATTTGGAGAATAGTAGGTTTTATAATGCCGGTGCAGATCGTTTTTCTGAATTGATTCCAGGTCTACCTTATCCCCGATGACTTCATGACCGTATGGGTGGATTCGGAAGGCCGCGCTGTGAAGCGCTTCAGAAAGCAAGAATCCCGGGCTATTTTCCCTACCCTGCCTTTCCGAGATCACGACCGTCCGTTCAGATTCTACTTCTTTTTCATCGTAGGTGGTATTCACCATCCGGTCGGCTTCCAACTCAAGGGCTATATCTATTTTGTCGGCCGGCATGGTTTCATAGTAAGTGGTCCAGTCCAGGTAGGTGAAGGCATTCCAGGCCCCACCTGAACGGGAAACGGACTTCTCCATTTCGTCAGACGAGATCTTTTCCGTACCCTTAAATTGCATATGCTCCACCCAGTGGGATATGCCGTGTTTGCCAGGGATCTCATCCCGGGATCCAACCCGGTACCAGACCCAGCTGCTGATCAAAGGGGCAGAGTGGATTTCTTTCAGTTTGATTTCCAGTCCATTTTCAAGAAAAATGGATGGAGTGGTTTCTAGTAGGCTCATAATGTTTTACTTATTGTGTGAGAGAAGCGATCAGTAGATCTAATGCCAGTTCTTCTTCCAATTGGAAAGTTTTAATGGACTGGTCGATCTCTGAAAGCTGATGATAGATTGTCTTTAGTTGAGGTAATGTGAATAATTTTGCCTGGGGCATGATCTTTTTGATGGGATACGGATGAGATCCAATCCTTTGGGCAATTTTATTGTGGTCTGACCCGGGATCTTGATCCATCAATTCCCGAACCTGGATCAACAGCCGGAACTGGCGGATCACCATTCCGAACAGGGTCAATGGTTTGTTATCTTCCAACAGCCGGCGCAGCATGAACATTGCCTTTTGACCGTCCCCGTAGCCGACGGCATCCACCATTTCGAAGATATCACCCTGGCGCACATCGGATACCAGATCCCGAACGTCGGTTTCTGTCACCGGGCGTGAAAAATCAACATAAGTAAGCAGTTTGTCGACCTCGGATTTCGCCAAGCGGGGATCTTCGTCAATGTAGCTTGCCAGCAGCTGGGCAGCCTGGTTATCGAAGCTTCCACCCATTTCTGTGGCTTGTTCCAGGATCCAATGGGTCATCGCGGGGCCTTTTGGGAGGGAGAACACCTGCATCCAGGAACGTTTGGGGTTCTTTTTGATCCACTTGATCAAAAAGTGTTTATCTTCCAGAAGTTCATCTTCAATGAGTACCAGGGCTGTGGTGGGGGGAACTGAATCCAGCAGCGAGGAGAACTTCTCTTGATTAGTTTTTCCTTTGGTCAAGGATTTTATATTATGGACCACCACCATCCGCCGTTCGGTCAGAAATGGCACTGTCTGGGCTTCTGTTTTGATGCTCGCGATGGTTGCGGATCTGCCGTCTACCGTGGTGATATCCATGGTAGTTTCGTCACCCATTTTTGGTTTCATGCGCTCTTCAAGAAAGCTGCGGATCGCATACTCATCGTTCCCGTGTAACAGATAGACCGAAGGCGATTGGTCACTCATATTAGTCCAGTGTCTTTATCCTGTGGGCGGGAGTGCCATTCAGGGTGCGTTTGGAAATTGAAGCGATCTTTAAGCTTCCAGGTTCGCCGCTGGTAGTTACTTTCTTCTGGAGTATTGGTCCCAGCGGTCGGGTTGCGATCAACGCCAGTACACTTAATAAGGTGATGATTGGAATGCGCTCAAATTTATCACGCGGTCGTTTTCCAACCCCGATCAAACCGGCCGCACCAGCCAAACCAGCAGCAAAGCCGGAGACCAACAAATTTGTACCGCAGTTTTTATGGATTGCCAGATTTGCTTGTCCAGCGTTCAACTTACTAAGCGCTTCGCTCACTGTGTTGCTCAGAATCTCGGTTGGGATATCACCCAGGATCCAGAAACCTCCCCCGTCAGAATGTCCTGCGTAGGGTTTGCCTGGGTGGGTTTTCGCCAATAAATTAAGCGTGGCGTGTTCCAGTCCGTGATTTCGTCGTGTTCGAGAGAATAGTGAATCCATAAGGTTTCCAGTTATTGTATCAACAGTTCTCGTTCTGGTGGAAAAACACCGGGATGCAGAAGATCTATTGTACTAAATACACTGAGCAATAATCAGCATTGATGCGATTTATTATATACTTCTGAGATATTACCTTTTTCATAGACTGGCACATGCTATAATTCTCTCGCTATAACTAATTATCTTAGGTTGGTGTGCCCTCTATGAAAATATTGGTTACCGGTGTAGCCGGATTCCTTGGATCGGCGCTGGCGCAGAGGCTGCTGGAGGATGGACACGAAGTCCAAGGCTTGGACGATCTTTCCACTGGAAAAGAAGAAGCCATTCCCAAGAGGGTGGAATTTGAGCTGGGGGATATGCTTGACCGCCCCAAATTGTGGACGCTGCTGCAGGATGTGGAATGTGTTTACCACCTGGCAGCTAAGGTTGCAGTCCAGGAGTCCATTTTATACCCCCGGGAGTATAACAGTACCAATGTTGGGGGCACAGTCAGCGTCATGGAAGCCATGCGTGATGTTGGCGTGAAACGAGTGGTCTTTACTTCATCGGGAGCTGTATACGGCGCCCAGAAATCCCAGCCTCTGAATGAATTGATGGTCCCTTCTCCTGATTCGCCCTACGCGGTTTCAAAACTCTCGGCTGAGTATTATGTCAAAACAATAGGCCAATTGTGGGGGATCGAGACCGTTACTCTGCGAATATTTAACGCATATGGACCAGGTCAGCATTTACCAGCAGATCATCCACCTGTTATTCCCAACTTTCTAAAACAAGCAGCAAAAGGTGGTAGTTTGATCATTCACAACAGCGGCAGCCAGACCCGTGATTTTGTATATCTTGACGATGTGGTCAACGCTCTTGTCAGAGCCGGCACAGCTACTGGTGTTGATGGCACAACCATTAACATTGGCAGTGGTAAGGAATCCAGTGTTATTGAACTGGTACAGAATGTTGTTGAACTAACTGGTGCGGATACTGAAACGATCTATAATCACAAAGCTACTGGTGGGGTGAGCCGGATGAGGGCTGATATCACACTAGCGTCGAAACTTCTGGGATATCAACCGAAATTTGAACTGGCAGAAGGATTGGCGCGCACTCTCGAGCTGGATCCCCGTTTTAAATCCAGATGATTTGACGTTCTGTCATTGCGAGGAGGACGCAATCCGACGAAGCAATCTCCTGGGTAATGTGGGATTGCTTCGGGTGTGATGCACCCTCGCAATGATAGGTATCTGTAAAGGAAGATTTCCCAACTCAAATCTCTGAGCCAAGGCCCTGAGTACTTCGCTGCGCTCAGCATTAACTTCGTCGAAAGGCTCAGAATGAGAATTCAGGGTGTGTGATTTCTATTGTAAAATTGAACTATGTCTAATCGCCTCAAAGAATCTTTTTTTGCCCGGGACACCATTCTAGTTGCCAGGGGTTTGATTGGAAAGCGCCTGGTGCGCCTGGATGGGAACCAAAGAATATCTGGGATCATCACGGAAACTGAGGCCTACCGGGGTGAAGAAGACCTGGCCTGCCACTGCCGGGCAGGACGGACACCCAGAACAGAGATTATGTATGGACCAGCAGGCCGGGCTTATATTTACCTGATCTATGGCATGTATTGGCTGCTTAATTTCGTGACTGAAATTGAAGGATCACCCGGTGCAGTGTTGATCCGTGCTATAGCACCAGAGGAAGGCAAGCCAACGATTGCTCTGCGAAGGGGAACCCAGCCTGAAAAACACTGGACTGATGGTCCGGGGAAGATCTCCATCGCTTTGGGAATTAATGGGGAGTTAAATGGTCTGAACGCCTGCGCCTCACAAGCACAGATTTTCATTGAGAACGGACACGACCTAAATCCAGAGTTGATTAAAGCTGGCCCGCGTGTGGGATTAGAGTCTGTTCCGGAACCATGGCGGAGCATCCCCTGGCGATTTGTGGTAAATTATCAACAACTGTTTAATTGATATTTAGATTATCTCTTGGAGATTTTATGTTTAGGAAACGTGAAGAACCAGCCCAGGAACAAACCCCCGTACCAATTCAAAGCCGGGTTACATCCATCCTGGGAGAAGGAACCAGCTGGAAAGGTGAGATCACTGGCAAAGGCGGCCTCCGGATCGAAGGGCTTTTTGAGGGGAAGATTGACCTTGATGGTCTCATTATTGTCAGCCGCACAGGGCGGGTTGAAAGTGAAAAGATCAAAGCTGATACTGTGATTGTTGGAGGTTCTGTCCGGAGTGATATTGAAGCGAATAGGGTTGAGATCCGCAGTACTGGCAAGGTCTGGGGGGATGTAAAAGCAGCCCGTTTCACTACAGAGGAAGGGGCCTACTTGCGGGGCAAAATACAGATGGAAGAAGAGAGCCCCCGCGATATACCGGAAGCAGAAGGACAAGATCTCGATAATAATAAAACGGATCCCTCAAAACCGACCCTAAAACCCAAAAAATCCGCTCAAAAGAAGGCCTGACTTGAAGAGATTCCTGGCTGCAGGATTAGTGATTATATTCTTGCTATCTGCGTGTTCCGGGTTGATGACCGTTGAAGAGGAATCACCTCTGCCCACTTTACCATTGCCAACAACGATAGTTTCATCAGCGACTGAGGAAATTCCTGAAATTACAGAGACGGCCATACCTTCAACAATTGCCCAGGATCGATCTTGTTTAGAAGTTTCAGGAGTAATCGAGACTTACGAGATCGCCTGGAAGGAGGAGATTTTATCAGGTCGGATATATTTACCCCCTTGTTATGGTTCAGATCCAGATCGGGAATATCCAACTTTATACATGCTTCACGGGGCTACCGGGACAGATAGTCAATGGGATGATCTTGGCTTGGATGAGTGGGCTGACACGCTGATACTGGAGAAAGAGATCTCTCCCTTGATCATCATCATGCCCCGGGAAATTACCTGGATAATATTGCCAGAAAACCCTTTTGGTGACCACCTGATCACAGCGATCATCCCCTGGATTGATAACCACTACCAGACTTTGGAGAATAGGGATTACCGGTCTATCGGGGGGATGTCGCGCGGTGGCAACTGGGCCGTTCGGCTAGGCCTATTACATTGGGGTATGTTTGGCTCAATAGGAGCCCATAGTACAGCCCTCTTTCTTGGTGATCTGAAGCGGGTGCCTGGTTGGGTGGAGATCATTCCGACTTCCCAGACCCCCCGAATCTTAATGGATATAGGGGAAGATGATAGTAATCTTGTTGATGCACAGGCTTTGCACGAATATTTACTTGGCAAGCAAATCCCCCACGATTGGCGTTTGTATCCCGGATTACATGATGAGCATTACTGGAGATTACATCTGGAAGAATATCTGAAATGGTACAGCGCGGGTTGGTCTGACAAGTAGGTCACCACTAAAAAATTAAGAACGAAGAGGATGGAAATGAAAACACCAACATTTAAGGAGTTTATGAAAATGGATTGGAATGGCATAGAGCCGTTCTATCTAGACCTACAGGAAATGGACCTGGGAGAGGATAATCTCGATAGCTGGATGGAGGGCTGGTCTGATCTACGCAAACTTGTGGACGAGAGATATGCCCGGTTGGAGCTGGCAACCGAGCTGGATACAACAGATATAAAGGCTGAGAAGAACTACCATAATTTTCTGGAGAAGATATACCCATCTGTTCGGACCGCTGATCAGAAACTTAAGGAAAAATTACTGATCAGTGACCTTGTGCCAGCTGGCATGGAATTGGTCCTGAAGAAAATGCAAACAGAAGTAGATCTCTTCTGTGAAGAGAACCTGCCTTTGATGACCGAAGAAAAGAAATTGGGCTCCCAGTACAGCAAGATCCTGGGAGCACAGACCATAGATTGGGATGGGGAGGAACTGACCCTGACCCAGGTTAAATCGAAAATGCAGACCCCGGAAAGGGATGAACGCAAGAAGCTATGGGAATTGATGTCTCAATGCCAGCTTGATGACAGGAATGAGATCAACCAGCTGTGGCAAAAGTTTATGGATATCCGTGCTGAGTTAGCGGACAACGCGGGGCACCCTGATTACAGATCATTCCGTTGGCAGCAGAAGCTAAGGTTGGATTACACACCAGAGGACAGCAAGGAATTCATTCGTGCTATCAAGGAAGTGGTTGTTCCGGCGGCGACCCGGGTTTATGAGAGATATAAAAACCACTTGAATATTGATAAAGTTCGTCCCTGGGATTTATTGAATAACCAAACAACCTTCAGTTTGCCAGCTATCAATGCCTTTGATACAGAAGAGGAATTCATCTCTCGTGTTGGGGATATTTTCAAGAAGTTAGATCCGTTTCTGGGAGGATATTTCCAGACGATGAGGGAAAATCAGCTCTTTGATTTGATGAATCGCAAAGGTAAAGGTCCAGGAGCATTCTGTACCTCTTTTGCCACAATCGGATTGCCTTTTGTTTTTATGAATGCGACGGGAAAGAGTGCCGACGTGCGGGTCTTGTTCCATGAGAGCGGACACGCTTTTCATGATTTCGAAATAAATAATCTGCCTTATCACCACCAATGGCGGATTGATATGGAATTTGCCGAGGTCGCTTCCACGGCTATGGAATTACTTTCAGAACCTTATCTGGCGAAAGAAATGGGCGGGTTTATGAGTACAGAGAATGCTGCGAGGACCCGTTTGCTGAACCTGGAAGAAAAACTGCTCTTCTGGCCCTATATGGCGGTGGTAGTTGCTTTTCAGCACTGGGTCTATGAGAACCATGAAGAGGGAAGAAATCCTGCTTCATGTGATGACAAATGGTCAGCATTGGTTGATGATTATATGCCTGGCATTGACTGGGAAGGATATGAAGACGTCAAGATGACTGGGTGGCACCGTAAACTTCACATCCACCAGGTGCCGTTCTATTATATTGAATACGGT
>Ga0180429_10004578_pt1 | contig 11028 bp, 5 predicted proteins | sample SS_ome_FD_132428 | JGI IMG/M metagenome (GOLD analysis project Ga0180429, IMG submission 132428) | Hypersaline lake sediment archaeal communities from the Salton Sea, California, USA - SS_1_S_1 metaG | ecosystem: Environmental > Aquatic > Non-marine Saline and Alkaline > Hypersaline > Sediment ... | reverse complement strand
TAGAGGGCCGTCTTGCGCAGATATCCGCGCCAGGACGTCATGGTGTGATGGAAGATCCGGCCGTCCAGGTCGCCGACGGCGACTCCTGGGGCCGGCACCAGGCCTTCGTGGACGGCCGACGGCGACAGCGTGGCGGCGCCGGCGCGGAACAGCCGCGCGTGCCGCTGGCCGGACAGCTCGCGGCAGCGCATGCGCCGGCCGAGCACGTAGGTGTCGAAGGGGATCCGCCACAGGTCCGCGGCGGCGAGGCCGTCGCCCGCGAGGCGGCGAGCCAGCTCCTCCCGCAGCCCCGGGGAGAGGCGCTCGTCGGCGTCGATCCACAGGATCCAGGCGGTGCGCGCCGCGGCGAAGGAGCGGCGGCGGGCCACTCCGAAATTCACGAATTCCTCGCGTAGGATCTCGATCCGCGCGAAGCGTTCCGCGGCGGCTTCCCGCGCCAGGAGCGCCGGCGTGCCGTCCTCGCTGCCGGTGTCGACCACCACGAGTTCGTCCGCCACGCCGGCCAGGCTGTCCAGGCAGGCCGGCAACGCGTCTTCCTCGTTGCGGACGATCAGGGCTGCCGTTAGCTTTCGCACGTGGATCCTTCCCGCGCGGCCGACCGCGCAGCGCTCAACATACAATGGAGGCACGCCCGTGTCCGATCACAATCTCAATCCCGATAGCGTCCGCGAGGCCCTGCGCGAGGTGATCGTGCCCGGCACGAAGGTGGACATCGTCAAGGTCGACCTCGTCGAGGACATCCTCGTCGAGGGCGGCGACGTGAAGGTCGTCATCAAGCACACCTCCGAGAAGCAGGAGACCATCGACGCCGTGGCCCAGCTCGTCGGCGAGCGGCTCTCGGAGCTGCCCGGCGTGACGGAGGTCAGCGTGGGAGTGCACGAGCACAAGCCCCAGGCGGAGGCCCCCGCCCACGGACCGGCCAATCCCGACCCCTGGCAGGACCGGGAGAGCCTGCCCGGCGTCAAGCGCATCGTCGCCGTGGCCAGCGGCAAGGGCGGCGTGGGCAAGTCCACCGTCGCGGTGAACCTGGCGCTGGCGCTCAAGTCCCGTGGCCACCGGGTCGGCCTGATGGACGCGGACATCTACGGGCCGTCCCTGCCCACGATGCTCGGCACGGACGGCGCGCCCGAGATCGTCAAGGGCGAGGGCATCGTGCCCATGGAGTCCCACGGCCTGCAGTGCGTGTCGATGGGCATGCTGGTGCCCGAGGGGCAGGCCGTGATCTGGCGCGGTCCCATGGTGATGGCCGCCGTGCGCCAGTTCCTCAAGGACGTGATGTGGACCGACCTCGACTACCTGGTGGTGGACATGCCCCCCGGCACGGGCGACGCGCAGCTCACCCTGGTGCAGCAGGTGCCCGTCGACGGGGTCGTGATGGTGACCACGCCCCAGGAACTGGCCCTGTCCGACGTGCGCCGCGGCATCCAGATGTTCGGCCACGTGGAGACGCCCGTGCTGGGCGTGGTCGAGAACATGAGCTACTTCCACTGTCCGGACAACGACAAGGCCTACCACATCTTCGGCGAGGGGGGCGGCGCGGCGGTCGCCGAGCAGTTCGGCCTGCCCCTGCTGGCGGAGATCCCGCTGGATCCGGCGACACGTGCGGGCGGGGACAGCGGCACGCCCGTGCTCGAGGCCGGCGACAGCCCGTCCCGCGAGGCGTTCCTGGGGCTGGCCGACAAGTTGGTCGCCGCCGTCGCCCTGTGAGCCGGACGTCATAAATGGTTGCCCGCAGGGCGGGGAGGGATCACTCTGACGCGAGTGATCCCTTTCTTCAGGAGGCGGACGTGACGGTTTGGCGCGACATGGCCAGGGATGACGGACCGGTCTGCGTCTTCCTGGCGCTGATGGCGCTGGCGTCCCACCTGTCGGTGGCCGCGAGCCAGATCCTGCTGGGCGCGGCCCTGCTGACGGCGCTGGTCCGGTGGCTGCGGGGGCGGGACCGCCCCGAGGCCCTGGCCGTGGAACTGCCGGCGGTGCTGCTGCTGGTCTGGGCCCTGGCGATGATCCCCCTGTCCCCGCGGCCGGAGGAGAGCCTGCTCTTCGCGCGCCGGTTCTACCTCTTCACCGCTCTCTGGCTGTGCGCCACGTTCGTGCGCGGAGAGGGCCGGCGGGGCGTCCTGCTCGCCCTCGCGCTCGCGGGCGCCGTCGTCAACTGCGTCTATTCCATCGTGACCGAGGCCTGGCTGCCCGGCGACTTCTCGCGCCGCATCTCCCTGATCCAGCACAGCACCATGACCGGCAGCTGGCTGGTCATGTGCGCCGCCCTGACGGCCGTGTCCTACGTGATCCACGGCCGCGGCCTCTGGTTGCGCGTTCTCGCCGCGGCATCGACGGCGCCCCTGCTGGCGGCGCTCGTGCTGACCCAGAGCCGCAGCGCCTGGCTGGGCTTCGCGACGGGCGCGGCCGTGACGGTCGCCCTGCGCCGCAAGCGGCTTGTGCTGCTGCTGCTGGCGCTGGTCGTCGGCGTGTTCGCCCTGGGACCCGACACCTACCGCGACCGCCTGCGCACCATCGTCGATCCGACCTACCGCACCAACGTCCAGCGCTTCGCCATGTGGGAGGCGGGCTGGGACCTGGTCAAGGCCCATCCCCTGACCGGCGTCGGCGACCGCAACCTCTCCGAATACTCGCCCGTGTTCCAGACCGGCGGCCGCGACGCCACGCTGCCGCACCTCCACTCGAATCCCCTGATGCTGGCGGTGATCTGGGGCCTGCCGGGGCTGGTCCTGGGGACCTGGTTCATGCTCGCGCTGGGCGTGCGCCTGTGGCGGCGGCGGCAGGTGTTCGGGCGGCAGGACGGCCGGGGGCCGCCGCTGCGGCCGGTCTGGATCGCGGCCGCGCTGGGCATCTGGACCGCCGTCAACGTGTCCGGCCTCTTCGACTGGTCCTTCGGCGATCCGGAGCTGAGCCTGGTCTTCTTCTCGACCTGCGGGATCGCCCTATCGCTGGACTGACGCCCGCCCGCGCGTTACATATCGAGGCATGCTCCTGCGCGACCACATCCCCGCCGGCGCCCTCCTGCCGGGCCTGACCCATACCACCCTGGACGACACGGTCGCCGCCGCGACACGCGCCCTGGCGACCGCCGCCGCCGTGGGCGACGCCGACGGGCTGGTGCGGCTCATGCTGTCCCAAGGGACCGGGCCCGACACCGTCGTCGGGCGGGGCGTGGCCGTGCCGCACGTGCGCACGCCGCAGGTCGCCGACCTGTCGCTCGCGGTCGCCAGCCTGGCCGAGCCGGTGGCCGTCGCCGGCGCCGAGGCGCCCGTGGACCTGCTCTTCGTGATCGCGGCGCCGGATCGCGACCCCCGCCTGATGCTTCGGGCCCTCGCCCGTCTGGGCCGCCTGATGAAATCCCCCGCCTTCCTGCCCGGGCTGCGCCGCGCCGGGACGCCGGCGGCGCTGCTGGCCGCCTTCCCGGAACGCTGAGAGCGCCGGCAATCCCCTGTTGCGATTAGAAACGACGTGGGGTATCGTTGGCACCCCGACTTCGCGAGGATTTTCCGGGGTTGAACACCCCTATTCGTCCCACCGCAAGGGAGTATGGCCAGATGTTTAAGAAGCTCAGGTCCAAGCGCGCCCTCGGAGCGATCGGCGTCCTGCTGGCCTGCGGGCTGGCGGCGACCGGCGCCCAGGCCCAGGCCGACCACCTGCTGTTGACCAAGGTGGTCGTCAAGACGCGCGTCAGCCCCCCGATCGGCAGCGAATACGTGGCGATCAACAATCCGACCGCCACGACCGTCGATCTCTCGTCGTACTACCTCAGCGACGCCACCCTGGCCGGCGCGCCCTACTGGGAACTGGTCATGGGCGACGGCAGCGGCGGCGGCGGCGCGAGCGGCGATTTCAACGCCCGCTTCCCGGACGAGGCCTCGCTGGGCTCGGGCCAGACGATCGTCGTCTCTTTGGCCGGCAGCGACGAATACCAGTCGGTCTTCGGCGTGCTGCCCGATTACGAGCTCTTCGAGGACGGCCTGACGCCCGACGACGTGCCCGACCTGGTCGAGGCCCGGCCCGGCGGCATCGGCTTCGGCCTGGGCAATCCCGAGGGCAACCTGCCCCCGAGCACGGGCTGGCTGGACGACGCCGAGACGCTGGTGCTCTACCGCTGGGGCGGCGACACCGACCTGGTCCAGGACGTGGACTACCTGACCTGGGGCGCAACAGCGCCGCGCGTCGACAAGTCGGGCGTCGCGATCGACGGTCCCGACGGCGACGCGACCGACAGCGTCTACCTGGCCGACACGCCGTCCGGCAGCCAGGATCCCATGACGGTCCACGCCTCCAACGAGGCCAACGAGCGCATCGACCTGAACGAGGGCACCGAGACCCTCACCGGCGGCAACGGCTTCACCAATCACGACGAGACCAGCGAGAACCTCTCGACGACCTGGGCGGTGACGGCCACCCTGACACCGCCGACGAGCGTCGCCCAGACCCTCGCATCCCCGGTCGTCGCGGCCGCGGCCCCCGCGACCTCGCCCCAGTACGAGAACGAGGCCGTGACCATCGACTTCACCGTGATGTCGCCCCCCTCCAACTTCGCGGACGAAGTGACCCTCTACTGGCGCGCCGACGGCGGCGACTGGCAGGGCGTGGGCGCCTCGCCCCAGAGCGCCGAGGCCTGGAGCGCCGAGATCCCCGCCCAGATCGCCGACACGGTGGTGGACTGGTGGGTGAACGTCATCGGCGAGGAGGGCGGCGCGGACACCTGGCCCAGCGCGGCGCCCTTCTATTCCGAGACCTACACGGTCGTCGCGTCGGGCGGTCCCGGCGACGGCCCGCCCCATCTGCTGATCTCCGAGGTCTGCGTCTCGGGCACCGACCACGAGTTCGTCGAGATCTTCAATCCGACGGACGAGGCCGTGGACATGAGCGACTTCTACCTGACCGACGGCGTCTACAACGACCAGGGCTACTGGATGCTGCCCGCGGGCAACCCCAGCCAGTCGACCGTCGGCGGCGGCGACTACTACGACTTCAACGGCCGCTTCCCCGACGGGCTGATGCTCCAGCCGGGCGCCGTGCTGACCGTCTCGCTGGCGGGCAGCGACGCCTTCAACGGCGTCTGGGGCGTGATGCCCGACCTGGACCTGCGCACCGACATGCGCGAGATCTTCTCCGGCAGCCTGCACAACGCCGACGGCACCAACGCCACCCTGTCGAACTCGGCCGAGATCGTCGTCCTCTACTACTGGGACGGCGCCAGCGACCTGGTGTCGGACGTGGACATGTTCATGTGGGGCTCGAGCGACAGCGCCCGGGTCCTGCGCGACGGGGTCACCATCGGCGCGTCCACCTACGCGAACGACACGCCGCTGGCCAGCCAGGACGAGTTCTCGGCGACCCACGCGATCGGCGAGAGCTTCCAGCGCCTGGACGACGCCGAGACCGGCGAGCCGACCGCGGGCGGAAACGGCCCGGACGGCCACGACGAGACCGGTGAACCGCTCAACAGCACCTGGCTCGTCACGACGGGCACGCCCGGTTCCCACGGCGGCAGCATCCTCAACATCACCGGCGTGGTGCGGGTGCCCAACGCGCCCGAGCCCGACGACATGGTGGAGGTCACGGCCACGGTCGCGGCCCAGGAAGCGCTGGTGAGCGTCGATCTGCTGTACCGCACCGACGGCGGCGCCTTCACCACCCTCGCCATGAGCGACAACCTGGACGGCACCTGGAGCGCGACGATCCCGGGCTTCGCCCTCGACACCCTCGTGGAGTACTACGTGAGCGTCGAGGACGACCAGGGCGGCACGGCCGTCAGCCCCGCCGGCGCGCCGGGCAACCTGACCGCCTACACGGTCTCGGTCTTCGATCCGGGCGATGCACCACCGCATCTTTTGTTCACCGAAGTATGCGTCACCTATACGGAGAACGAGTTCGTCGAGATCTATAATCCTACGGATGAAGCCGTGTCGTTGGACAACTACTATCTGACCGATGCCGTGCACAACACACAGGGATATTGGTTGATATCAGCCGGCAACCTCTCCAGTGAAACGATCGGTGGAGGAGCCTATAACGACTTCCAGGCTCGATTCCCGCCGGGGCATTCGATTCAACCCGGAGAAGTCATTACTGTGGCGCTCGCCGGGAGCGACGGTTTCGCGACAGCATGGGGCGTCGATCCGGACTTCGAGCTGATAGAGGATGGTGCCGCCGACACGGTTCCCGACATGCTCGAGGTCTTTCCCGGCAGCAACCAGGCCGGGCCTCCGTATGACACTGGAGCAGGATTGACGAACAGTTCGGAAGCCGTCGTCCTCTATTACTGGGACGGCGTCACCGACCTGGTCACAGACATCGATATCTTCGGTTGGGGATCGACAGAGAGCGCCTTCGTCGACAAATCGGGCGTCACGGTGGGCAGTTCTACCTATGCTGCCGATACTCCAGTTTCACAACAGCACCCGTATCCGAGTACCCACGAAGGAGGGAGCTCCTTCCACCGTCTCGCAGCGGATGAATCGGGTGAGGACCAGGTCGGCGGCAACGGTCCTGGTGGACATAACGAAACCAGCGAACCCATGGACGTCAATTGGGGAATCGACAGCGGAACACCCGGCTTTTACGGGGTGATCGATCTGGCGATAACCGGCGCGAGCCTGTCGCCGGCGCGCCCCCAGCTCGGCGAGCCCGGTACGGTCACCTTGACGGTGGCGAGTTCGGTTGATGTGGCTTCCATAACGCTTCGCTACGCGGTTGATGGTGGCGCCTACCAGGACGTGGCCTGCACCGATAGCGGTGGTGGGACCTGGAGCGGGACGATCCCCGGCCAGGCCGAGAACGCCGTGGTCTCCTGGTACGTGTCGGCGGCCGGCGCCGGCGGCGAAAGCGCCGTTTGGCCCGAAGGCGCTCCCGGTACGGTCGAGTCGTACACCGTCGAGATCATCGTCGTCGGCGAGGGCCTGGCGCGTCTGCTCCTGACGGAGATCGCGACCCTGGGCACCACAGCCGAGTTCATCGAGATCCACAATCCCAACGACTTCGACGTGCCCCTGGAGTCCTACTACCTGACCGACGCCGTCTACTACGAGGACCAGGCCTACTGGAACCTGCCCGCCGGCGCCCCCAGCCAGGGATCGATCGGCGGCGGCGCCTACGCCGACTTCCACGCCAAGTTCCCCGCTGGTTCGGTCCTCGGCGCCGGCGAGACGATCACAGTGTCGATGGCCGGCAGCAATTCCTTCGGCGAGGTCTTCCTGGAGAAGCTCCCGCACTACGAGATGTTCGAGGACAACGACTACGCTGACGGCGTGACCGACATGGAGGAGGTCTTCCCGGGCAGCATCAACGGTGAAGGCCTGCCCACGCTGTCCAACCTCAGCGACACGGGCTCCTACATCAACGGCGAGATCGTCGCTCTCTACTACTGGGACGGCGTCAGCGACCTGGTGACCGATATCGACATCTTCATCTGGGGCGAGGGCAACAGCTATTCCGCCACCAAGGGCGGCATCAGCATCGGGTCGAGCACCTACGCCACGGAGGCCGGCTATCCCGATCCGTTCATGACCGAGCACGTCCACGGCGAGTCCTACCAGCGCGTGGACTTCGACGAGGGCACCGAGGCCCAGTCGGGCGGCAACGGGTTCGAGGGCGCCGACGAGACCAGCGAGAACCTGACGACGACCTGGACGGTCGGCACGGCCGACCCCGCAGCCTTCGCGCTGCCGGAGGGCGAGGCCGCGGTGACCCTGTCCGTGCCGGCCCGCACCTTCATGCCGCGGCGCAACGAGAGCTTCCCCATCGAGTTCACCACCGAGTCCGGTACGGAGGTGGTCGTGCGGATCTTCGACCTGGAGGGGCGCCTGGTGCGCATCCTCTTCGACAGCCGCTTCGACGGCAGCGCCTCGACCGTGCTCGACTACCCGTCGATCGTGGTCTGGGACGGCCGCAACGACGTCTACGAGCTGGTCAAGGCCGGCATGTACATCGTTCACATGCAGGCGACGGACAAGCAGAGCGGGGACCGCACCGAAAAGACGGCGCCCGCCGTGGTCGCCACGCAACTGAGCCACTAGGAGGAGTCGGGAATGAAACGGAGAATCGTTGCGACAATCGCCGTCCTGGCTCTCGGCCTCTTCGCGGGGCCGGTCCTGGCGGCGTTCGATAATGTGGACATCAGCCCGCGGGCGCGGGGGATGGGCGACGCCGCCGTGGCCGTGGCGGACGACGCCTTCGCCCCCTACTTCAATCCGGCCGGGCTGGCGCGGATCCAGGGCTACAACCTGGGCAACAGCTACGTGAAGCCCTACGGGCTGAGCTTCAACGAACAGATGTACCTGGGCGGCGTGATCCCGGGCAATGCGCGGCTCGGCAACTTCGGCTTCGGGGTGCGCTACTTCGCCGTGGAGCACGAGGACGTGTTCCTGACGAAGGAGGTCGCCTACACCGTCGCCCACGGCATCAAGCTGTACGAGGACCTCCACTCGTCGGTGAGCTTCGGGACGGCCCTCAACTTCTACAGCCTGGAGTACGGCAACACCGTCTCGGGACTCGACCCCGGCAGCGACGGCGTGGCCGGCTTCGACGCCGGTCTGCTGATCACGCTGCACAGGCGCACGCGCATCGGGGTGATGGCCAAGAACATGAACAACCCCCAGATCGGCGAGGACAACGAGGAGCTGACCTCGCGGCTGCACGGCGGCGTGGCCTACCTGCCCTACGACGGCGTGACGACGACCTTCGAGTTCGAGAACTCGATCGACGGGGAGACCCAGTACCACGGCGGCGTGGAGTTCTCGGTCCTCGGCGATCTCTTCCTGCGCGCGGGCGTGATGACCAATCCCAACAAGATGACCGGCGGCTTCGGGTACGCGTACCAGGGTCTCATGGTCAACTACGGCTATTCCTCCGGCGGCGGCGTGCTCGAATCGACGCACCAGTTCGGCCTGACCTTCGCCTGGGGCGGTGAGACACCGTGACGAAATACCGACTCCCGCTCCGGCTCGCGGCCCTGCTGCTGGCGGTCCTGACCGCCGGTGGTGCGCTGGCCGCGCCGACGGGGCTGGTGGACCTCAACCGCGCGAGCCTGGAGGAGATCCTCCAGTTGCCCGTGGACGAGGAGCTGGCCCGCCGGATCGTCGACTACCGCGACTACGTCCGGTACTTCGACAACGTCTACGACCTCATGGAGGTCGAGGGCCTGACCGCCGCCAAGCTGGCGGAGCTCAAGCCCCTGGTGGCCACCCTGCCGCCCGATCCCCTCGACGCCAGCATCGCGCGGCTGGCCGCCTCCTACCGCCAGGTGAACCGCTACCTGGGCCAGGAGGGCGCCAGCGAGGGCCTCGTCGACGAGTACATCGACATGATGCGCGACCCCAAGAACGTGAACGACCTGGACCTCTTCGACCTCCAGTCGTTCCAGAACGTGTCGCCGGTCGACGCCAAGAACATCCTCATGGCGCGCGACCGGCTGGGCCGCTTCGAGAACCAGCGCCAGCTCCGCCGCAGCGACGGCCTGCGCTACTGGGCCTTCCGCAACATCCGCGACTTCGTCGTCTACAGCGACGAGGACCGGCTCGAAGAGTCGGAGCAGGTGCGGGGCAACTACGAGGTGCGCTACTACGACACCCCGTACATGCTGGACGACGACGAGATCGCCGGGACGACCCTGCTGACCGAGGGCGATCCCCACATGCTGCACAAGCTCAACCTGAATCTCTCGGGCGGCTTCCGCGCCGGGCTGCTGGCCCACCGCAACCTGGGCGAGGAATCCTGGCACGAGACCTTCAAGGGCTACTACGGGATCAACGACAAGAAATTCGGTCCCTTCCACCTGAAGCGCCTGTACTTCGGCAACTACCGGGTCGCCTTCGGCCAGGGTCTAATCATGGACAACTCGGACTTCATCCAGTACCGGCGCACCGGCTTCGGCTGGAACAAGCGGCCCATCGGGGTGCGCGGCGATCTGAGCCGCAGCCACGAGTACGCCCTGACGGGCGTGGCCATGGAGGGCAAGGCCGGTCCCCTGCACGCGACGGTCTTCTACTCCCGCGAGAAGAAGGACGCCATCATGAACCCGGACGGCACGGTCAACAGCTACGTGACCATGGAGCCACGGCCGTCCGACGCGTGGCTCGAGGACCATCTGGCCTACGAGCCGGGCGTGAGCTACGCGGCCGACCAGGATCCCGACGAGCCGACGCTCCTGAAGCGGGACGCCTTCGAGGAGAACATCACCGGCGGCAACCTCAAGCTCATGCTGGGCAAGGCCTCCTACATCGGCGTGACCGCCTACGAGGCCCGCTACGACACGTCCTTCTGCGCCGATCCGACCACCCTGGTGAGCTACTACTCCATGGTGGACCGCGATCTGCTCGAGGCCCGCGACAGCGAGATCTGGTCGGGGTACACCAGCGTCTTCAACGACGAGGGCGACACCACGCGCACCCACCACAAGTTCCGGCGCGTCTACGGCGCCGAGTTCCAGACGGTACACGACAACGTGTCGCTCCAGGGCGAGTACGCGGTCCTGCAGGATCCGCGCTACGGCCTGTTCGATCTGAAGAAGCACAGCGACGCCCTGCTGCTCAACGCCTACGCCCAGTGGGACGATCTGCACCTGCTGGCCATCTGGCGCGACTACGACGTGGGCTTCGACAACCCCTACAACCGGGGCTTCGCCAACGACAACCGCTACGAGCAGACCCTGCTGGACTCGCCGTTCCGCCTGAACGACGACCTCTACTCGTGGGTGTCGCTGAACACGCCGCAGCCCAAGCCCGAGCGGGGGCTCTTCCTGCAGTCGCGCTTCCGGGTGAGCCGCAACCTCATCATCAACGGCCTGGAGTTCGACCAGTGGGAGCGCAAGGCCGACGGGGCCGACCTGCGGCGCTACACGCTCAAGGTCGAGTACCAGCCCAAGTTCAACCTGCGCCTGCGCATGCGGCACCGCTACAGCAGCCGCTCCCAGCAGAACCCGGCCGACGTGCGCTGGTTCAGCTCCTGGGAGTCGCGCTTCGAGCTGATCGCCCTGCTGTCCAGCTGGAACCGGGTGAAGCTCATGTACATGACCAG
>Ga0180429_10004577_pt1 | contig 11029 bp, 7 predicted proteins | sample SS_ome_FD_132428 | JGI IMG/M metagenome (GOLD analysis project Ga0180429, IMG submission 132428) | Hypersaline lake sediment archaeal communities from the Salton Sea, California, USA - SS_1_S_1 metaG | ecosystem: Environmental > Aquatic > Non-marine Saline and Alkaline > Hypersaline > Sediment ... | reverse complement strand
CGGCCACCGGCGCCGTTCCACCGTCCCCGACCCCGGCCACGCCCGACCCCACCCATGGCCCCCACCCGCCGCCGTGACGCGTCCGCTTCGCTGACCGACCTCGGGTCGCTCGCCGAGGCGGCGGAATGCCTGAAAACGCTCGCCCACCCGCACCGCCTGCGGATGGTGCAGATGCTGCTCAAGGGCCGCTACCCGGTCGGATCGCTCGCGGAGGCCTGCGGCATTCCCAGCCACATGGCATCAGAACACCTCCGGCTCATGCAGCGGTGCGGCTTTCTCGCCGCCGAGCGGGAGGGACGCAGAACCTACTACCGGATCGTCGAACCACAGCTCTCCGGCATCATGGGATGTATCGAGCGACGATTTGGCACCACCGAACATGCCGCCTAGGCGGCGGACCTGGCCCGGACGTTACCTTTTGAACGCTGCCCGTTTCACCCACGGAGGATTCCACCATGGTTGCCACGATCACCCCCCAGTCCCTGGCCGAGAAGATGCGGCAGGGCGACACCGTCGAACTGATCGATGTCCGCACGCCCGCGGAATTTGAAGAGGTGCATGTCGAGTCTGCCCGCAACGTGCCGCTGGACCGGCTCGATGCCTCGGGGCTCGCCGCCGATCGCCGCGGCAACGGCCACGGACCGCTCTACCTGATCTGCCGCTCCGGCGGTCGTAGCCGCCAGGCCTGCGAGAAACTGATGGCAGCCGGGCTCGGCGAGGTGGTCAGCGTCGAGGGGGGCACGTCAGCCTGCGAGTCGGCCGGGCTGCCGGTGGTGCGGGGACGCAAGACGATGTCGCTCGAGCGGCAGGTGCGGATCGCTGCCGGGGCGTTGGTCGTGATCGGGGCGGCCCTGGCCGCCTCGGATGTCGAGCCGCTCGACATGATCGGCCTGGGCTTGGCCGGATTCGTGGGCGCGGGGCTCGTCTTCGCCGGCATCACCGACACCTGCGGGATGGCGATGCTGATCGCCAGGATGCCCTGGAACCAGCGGGCCGGCTGCGGCAATGCCACCAGCTGCTCGACCCGCAGCCTGCTCGCCGGGCTGCTTGCCGCGACGGCCGCCGTCGCCACCGCCGCCGCCCCGACTGACGAGCCGCTGCCGAGCGTGCGGGCTGCCGTGGCCGCCGGCAAGGCCGTGATCGTCGACGTCCGCGAGCAGCGGGAGTGGCAGCAGGGGCATCTTGCCGGGGCGAGGCTCGTTCCCCTCTCGGCCCTCGAACGGGGGCTCCCGGCGGAGCAGCTCGCCCGCGTGCTGCCCAAAGACAAGGTCATCTACTGCCACTGTGCCTACGGCGGTCGCTGCCTCGAGGCGGCCGATATCCTGCGGCCGCTCGGCTACGATGTCCGCCCGCTGGCCAGCGGCTACGACGACCTGGTCAACGCCGGCTTCCCCGCGGCAGTCACACCGCTGCGATAACCTCCCTTCGCGAAATACCGTTGAGCGTTTTCAAAACAGATCTTCCTGAGGAGCCCACCATGAAAATCCACCAATACTATCTGGCCTGCCTCTCGCACGCCTCGTACATGATCACCGACGAGAAGACGAAAACCGCCGCGGTGGTCGATCCCCAGCGGGATATCGACGGCTATCTGCGGGATGCCGAGGCTGGCGGCTACACGATCCGCCACGTCTTTTTGACCCACTTTCATGCCGATTTTCTCGCCGGCCATATCGAGCTCCGCGACAAGGCCGGGGCCACGATCTACCTCGGCAGCAAGGCCAAGGCGGAGTTCGATTGCACCTACCTGAAGGATGGCGACACCGTCGAGTTCGGCGACGTCAGGCTCGAGGCGCTCGAGACGCCGGGGCACACGCCCGAGGGGATCTCGATCCTCGTCTACGACCTCGCCAAGTCGGCAAGCGAGCCGGAGGCCGTGCTCACCGGCGACACGCTGTTTATCGGTGATGTCGGCCGGCCCGACCTGCTGGCAAGCATCGGGGTCACCGCCGATGAACTGGCCGACATGCTCTACGAGAGCATCCACGAGAAACTGATGAAGCTGCCCGACGCCACGCTCGTCTATCCGGCCCACGGGGCGGGCAGCATGTGCGGCAAAAACCTCTCCGATGAAACGGTCTCCACGATCGGCGAGCAGAAAAAGTTCAACTACGCCCTGCAGCCGATGAGCCTGGAGGAGTTCAAGAAGATCGTCACGGCCGACCAGCCGGAGGCCCCCGACTATTTCGTGCACGACGCGATCCTCAACCGCAAGGAACGGGCCTCCCTGGAGTCGGCGGTTGCGGCGTCGCTCAAGCCCCTCTCGATCGACGAGGTGCTCGCGCTCGAGGCGGAGGGTGCCCAACTGCTCGATGTCCGCGACGCGATCGACTTCGAGGGGGGCCACCTGCGTGGCTCGCTGAACATCGCTTTGAGCGGGAAATACGCCACCTGGGCCGGAACGATGCTGACCCACGACCGCAGCATCGTGGTGATCGCCGAGGACGGCCCGGCAAGCGACCCCGACGAGCCGGCCGAGGAGGCGATCATGCGGCTGGGCCGGATCGGCTTTGACAACGTGGCCGGTTATCTCGCCGGGGGCATGAACGCCCTGGCCGAGCGGGAAGACCTCCTCGAGTCGACCACCCGCATCACTGCCGCAGCCCTGGCCGAACTCCTCGAAGGCAAGCGGGACGGCATGGCCCGGCCGGTGGTCGTCGACATCCGCAGCGAGGCGGAGCGGGCCGGCGGTCACATTCCCGGCAGCATCAACATCCCGCTGCCGCACCTTGCCGAGCGGGTCGATGAACTGCCCGCCGAGGGCCCGTTGGTCGTCCACTGCGCCGGCGGCTACCGTTCGGCAATCGCCGCGAGCCTGCTGCAGTAGCTCGGCCGCAAGGAGGTAATGGACATGGTCGGGGGTTTCAACGCCTGGGCCGGCTCGAAGCTGGCGGTGGAGGCCTAGGCTCCCGTGCCAATTCCGCTTCCTCCCTGGCAGGCCGTCGCCGCGGGCGGTGTGGCAGGCCTCTCGATGGGGCTCACCGGCGGGGGAGGTGCGATCTTCGCCGTGCCGATGCTCGTCTACTGGCTGGGGGTCGACCCCCGCTCGGCGGTCGGGGTTTCGCTGGTCACGGTCGCGACCACGGCAATCGTGGGGGCCTTCGAACGGGCCCGGCTCGGGCAGGTCGATCTCCGCACCGGGCTGCTCTTCGCCGCCGCCGGCATGCTCGCGGCACCGGTGGGATCGCTGGTGGGCGGCGCGATCCCCGAGCCTGCCCTGCTGGTCGCCTTCGCGGTCTTGATGCTCACCGTGGCCCACCTGATGTGGCACAAGGCGAGCGTGCCGGCGATGCGGCTGGCCCCCAGCGACACCTTCGCCACCACCGCCGAGGCCAACCGCGGCCCGACCTGCGCACGGGATCCGGAGGGAAGGCTGCGGCTGACGACCCGCTGCGGGGTGCTGCTTTCGGCGGTGGGCCTCGTGGTCGGCCTGCTCTCGGGGCTCTTTGGCGTCGGCGGGGGATTTTTGATCGTGCCGGGGCTGGTCACCTTCGCCTCGATGGGCCTGACACGGGCGGTGGGTACCTCGCTGTTGGTGATGGCTTTGGTGGGCACCGCCGGGGTCGCCGGACAGCTCGCCGAGGGTCGCGTGATTCCCCTCGATGTCACGCTTGGATTTCTCGCCGGCAGCATTCCCGCCCTGTTTGCCGGTTCGATTCTCGGCCGACGTCTCCCCGGTCCGGTGCTCGCGAAGGTCTTTGCGGTGGCGATGCTCGGCGTGGGGCTCTTCGTGATCGCCCGCACGCTCCTCGCCGACTGACCGGCCCGGCGGCAGACGTCAGACGGCAGCAGACGGCAGCAAGTTCCCACGTAGGCGAAGCGATTTCACGACGCGATTTCACGGACCGCCGGGCTGCGACCGCTGGGCCTGCCGCCACTCCCAGGGTGGCTGAGGGTCGGGCCGCGACCAGAGGCCGAGCCGCTGCCGACGGGCCTCGGCCTCGACTGCGGCAAGCGAGGCATCGCTCGAGGCCGCCGCAAAATGCCAGGCGTGGCCGGTGGCGACAAGCTGGCGATTGACGTCGATGCCATCGGCATAGACTCGGGCGACCCAGCGTCCGGAGCGGTCCTTGCCCTGATCGACCACCTGCACGGTCCTGCCGAACACAAGATCGGCCAAGGCCTCGCGGCAGGCCCGCCCGGAATCCTGGCCGAGTTCCGGGGCATCGATCTCCGCCAGGCAGACCTCCTGCGTGAGGTTGGTGTCGTCGAGGCAGGTCAGGGTGTCGCCGTCGAAGACCTTCACCACTCGCCAGCGATGGCCTTGCGTGGGCGGCGGCGATCTGATGGCCTGCGTGGTCCCCGCCGCAGCGGGCACCGCCGCGGCGACCTGCCCGGAGGGCGTGCCCCACTGCGATGGCGGCGGCCCCAGCGGGCCGCCGGGTGGCATCGCCAGTGGCACCTGGGGCACCGGCTGCATCGGGGGCATCGGGGGCATCGGCTGCGGCTGCGGCACCGTTTGCAGCGGGGGCGTTGCGGCGTAGGCCTGCGGCGGCACCGCTGGCGGGGCAGCCGGCACTGGCCGCAACGGCGGCGCGGGCCGGCCGAGCGGAGAGCCTCCCCAGGCGGCGATTCCTGCAGCGGGCAGAGGTGGGCTCGGGGCCAGCGAGGAACTCGCCGGCTTGACCCCTTCGGTCTGGAAGACCCAGTTGGTCCCGTAGGGCACCGAGGCCGGGCGGGCGGGAACGGGCCGCTGGGCGACGGTCGCGCCGCTGCGGGACGGGCCGGCCGCCACCGGCGGGCCGATCGCGTAGGTAAAGACGTAGGTCGGGGCGAAGGAGACGCTCACCGGACGGCCGTCGGGCCCGATCGCCGTGGTCGTCACCGGCTCGGGCCGAAATCCCTCGGGGATCTTCCCGCCGTGGATCACGTGCTGCGGCCACGGTGTGGCCCGCACAACAGCAGCGGCCGCCCTCGCGGGCTGCGTCGCCGCTGTCGCAGTGGCTTGAACCTGCTCTTCGCCGCAGGCAAGCGACGCCGTGACCGCCAGCCACAATCCGGCAAATCCGCCCCACGGGCCACGGCACTGCGTTCGACCGACTGCCGGTGGCACGGCTGGGCCCTCCTTGGCCTCTCGCGGGCCCTCCCTGGCCGCGCTCGCGCCTACTGCCAGAGTTTCGGAACACGCACTCCTTCGGATCGAATGGCATCCGCTGCAAGCCGCAGGGTTTCGCCCGGCCACCCAAACTCACCCCGCAGGCACGCCCGCCGGGGTAGGCTTGAGAAATGATGCCGATTCCCCGCCGATGCCGCCGCCACACAACGCGTCACCGCTCACCGCATCCTCGCGCAGCAGCCGCGTTCCAGAGACTGCTTGGCGTGCTGGCCGCCGCCTGGGCGACGGCCCTGGCCGCCGCGGGAACCGCCGCTGAGCCGATCGACCTCGAGCGGGCCGCGGCGACCGCCCGTCGGGCGGGGCTCTCGATCCATGAGGGCCACCATCTGCTGCTGCTGAGTGACCGCCCGGCCGCCGACACCGCAGTCGCCGAGCTGCCGAAGATCTTCGACGAGGCCTTCGTCAGCTGGTGCGACCATTTCGGCATCGCGGCCGACTCACTCGCCGACTGGCGGGCCCTCGGCTGCCTGATGACCCGCCGCGACACCTTCCGGGCCTGCGGACTCCTGCCGGACACGATTCCCGATTTTGAAAACGGCTTTTGCGACCGCCGCCGCTTTTGGATCCGCCAGCCCTCGAGCCCGGCCTACCGCCGCCACCTGCTGTTGCACGAGGGGGTGCACGCCTTCACCCTCACCGTCCGCAACCTCGCCACGCCGCCGTGGTACACCGAGGGCATCGCCGAACTGTTGGCCACCCACCGCCTCACCGACGGCCGCTTCGAGGCCACGCCGATTCCCGTCGATCCGGGCGACGTCGAGCAGCTCGGCCGGATCGAGGCGATCCGCAGCCTGCGAAGACGGCAATCCGCCCCCTCGCTCGCGGAAGTCTTCGCAACGCCCGCCGACAGACACCATCGCATCCCGGCCTACGCCGCGAGCTGGGCGGCGGTCGCCATGCTCTCGAGACACCCCCGCTATCGTGAGGCCTTCGCCCGGGCCGAGCGGGGCCTGCTCGATTCGCAGTTCACCTCGCGGCTCGAGGCGACCGACGGCTTCGATACCGCCGCGGCAACCCGCGACTTCGATGCCTTCACCGCCGAGCTCGACTACGGCTACGATCCGCAGGCGATGGCAATCGACTTCTCGGTCGGGCCGCCGCTGGCCGGGCCGCGGAGCCTCGCGGTGCCCGCCGCACGGGGCTGGCACAACGCCGGCGTCTCGGCACGGGCCGGAGATCGCTGCCGCTTCAGGGCGTCGGGCCGGGTCTGCCTCGGCCGACTGCCCGCCACGGCGGAGTCTCCTGCCCGCCCGATTGAGAGCGAAGCCGACGGCATCTCGCTGGAGTGGTATCGCGGTCGGCCGCTTGGCCGGCTGCTGGTGGGGCAGTGGCGTGCCGCGCCACAACGCGGGCGGCCGCAATTCGAGCGACTCGCCGAGGGGGTCGATGGCATCTTCACGGCGGCCGTCGATGGCCCGATCTTCCTGAAGATCAATCAGCCGCCCGGTCGGCTGGCCGTGGCAGAGGGATCCTACCGCGTCCGGCTCGAACCGGCGGACTGACCGCGGTGTCCCGAGCCCCGCAGGCGACAGTTCTCAGCCGGCCGCCCCGGCAAATTCGCCCTCGGAGATGCTCGGCAGATGGGTGTGGCCCATGAGTGACAGGTCGATCGCACGGGCGGCCTCGCGGCCCTCGTGGATCGCCCACACCACCAGCGACTGGCCCCGCCGCATGTCGCCGGCGGCGAACACGCCCTCGCGGCTGGTGCGGTAGTCGCTGGTCTTCACGTTGCCCCGCTCGTCGAGTTCCAGACCGAGGTCCTTGATCGGGCCCTCCTGGTTGGGGCCGGTGAATCCCATCGCCAAGAGGGCGAGCTGGCAGGGCCATTCCTCTTCGGTGCCGGGCAGTTCACGGAACTTCTGCCGGCCGCTCTCGGCATCGGTGTACCACTCGATCCGCACGGTCTTCGCACCGCGGAGACGGCCCTGCTCGTCGCCGAGAAACTCCTTGGTGAGAATTGCCCACTCGCGGCGGCAGCCCTCCTCGTGGGAAGAACTGGTCCGCAGCATCTGCGGCCAGGCCGGCCAGGGCGTCTGCTCCGGGCGGTCGGGCCTCCGCGGATACTTGCCCAGGTCGGGCGGCTGGGGGAGCAGTTCAAACTGCGTCAGGCTGCGGGCCCCCTGGCGGTTGCTCGTGCCGTCGCAGTCGCTGCCGGTGTCGCCGCCGCCGATCACGATCACGTCCTTGCCGGTGGCGGTCAACTGCCCGACCACCTCGTCGCCGGCATTCCGCTTGTTCTGCTGCGGGAGGAAGTCCATCGCGAAATGCACCCCTTCGAGGTCGCGGCCGGGAATCGGCAGGTCACGGCCAAGCGTGGCCCCGCCACACAAAAGCAAAGCGTCGTAGTCGTCGATCAGTTCCTGCGTGGGCACCTCGGCACCGACATTGGCGCTGCAGCGAAACTCGACACCCTCTTCCTCCATCTGCCGAATCCGCCGCCAGACCCGCCACTTCTCGAGCTTGAAGTCGGGGATGCCATACATCAACAGGCCGCCGGGCCGGTCGGCCCGCTCGAAGACGGTCACCAGGTGCCCGGCCCGGTTGAGCTGCTGGGCCGCGGCGAGTCCGGCCGGGCCGCTGCCGACGACGGCCACCCGCTTGCCGGTCCGCACGGCGGGCGGCTCGGCCACCACCCAGCCCTCGTCGAAGGCCCGGTCGGCGATCGCCATCTCCACCTGCTTGATTGCGACCGGATCCTCGTTGATCCCCAGCACGCAGGCCGCCTCGCAGGGAGCCGGGCAGACCCGGCCGGTGAACTCGGGGAAGTTGTTGGTCGCATGCAGCCGCTGGCTGGCTTCGTGCCACTGCCGTCGATAGACGAGATCGTTGAAGTCGGGAATGATGTTTCCCAGCGGACAGCCGGTGTGACAGAAGGGAACGCCGCAGTCCATGCAGCGGGCTCCCTGCTCCCGAAGCTGGTCCTCGGGAAGAATCGTGAGGAACTCGTTGTAGTGCTTGAGCCGCTCGTCGACCGGCGCGTAGCCGGAGACCTTCCGCTCATACTTCATGAACCCCCGTACGTCACCCATCGTCAATCTCCTGAAAAGGTGCCAGCCACCAAATTTGGGCAATCTGGGTCGGCGGCACGTATCTATTTCACCCAAATTTGGTGGCTGGCACCTTTTTGGCGTCGTTCTGATCCTGTTCCGCGAGTTTGCGCAGCTCTTCGAGCGCCCGCTTGTAATCGGTGGGCATGACCTTCACGAATCGGTCCTGCTCCTGCGGCCAGTCGTCGAGAATCGCCCGGCCCCGTGGACTGTCGGTGTATTCGACATGCTTCTCGATGCTGCCGTGGACGTAGTCGAGATCCTGTCCGTCGAGCGGCTCGAGTTCCACCATCTCCATGTTGACGAGGTTCCGGAAGCGGCCCTCCCGATCCCAGACATAGGCGATGCCGCCGCTCATCCCGGCGGCGAAGTTGCGACCCGTCTCGCCGAGAATCACGGCACGCCCGCCGGTCATGTATTCGCAGCCGTGATCGCCCACGCCCTCCACGACCGCCTCCACGCCGGAGTTCCGCACCAGGAATCGTTCGCCGCACAGTCCCCGGATGTAGATCTCGCCGGCGGTCGCCCCGTAGGCGATCACGTTGCCGGCAATCACGTTCTCCTCGGCCGTGAAGCGGGCCTCGCGGTCAGGACGCACGATGATCCGCCCACCGGAGAGCCCCTTGCCGCAGTAGTCGTTGACGTCGCCCTCCACGGTCACCTCCACCCCCGGCACGCCGAAGGCCAGCAGGCTCTGTCCGGCCGAGCCGCGGAAGTGGATTCGGATCGTGCCATCGGGCAGACCCGCCGCCCCATACCGCCGCGTCACCTCGCTGGAGAGGATCGTGCCGGCGGTGCGGTTGATGTTGCGAATCGGCAGGTCGACCGCCACCGGTTCGGCACGTTCCAGGGCGGGGCTGCAGGCCTCGAGGAGCGTCGTCATGTCGAGCGACTCCTCGATGCCGTGGTCCTGGGCCTCCTGGCGGTAGGTCTTGATGTGGGCCGGCACGTCGGGCTTGTGCAGGATCTGCGAAAAATCGAGGCCCTTTGCCTTCCAGTGGGCAATCGCCGCCCGCGTGTCGAGCCTGTCGACTCGGCCCACCATCTCATTGATCGTGCGGAAGCCGAGCCTGGCCATCAGCTCCCGGATCTCCTCGGCGAGCAGGAAGAAGTAGTTGACCACATGCTCCGGCTGGCCGTTGAACTTCCTGCGAAGTTCGGCGTCCTGCGTGGCGATCCCCACCGGGCAGGTGTTGAGATGGCACTTCCGCATCATGATGCAGCCCATCACCACCAACGAGGCGGTGGCGATGCCGTACTCCTCGGCCCCGAGCAGGGTGGCCACGACCACGTCTTTGGCGGTGCGGATCTGGCCGTCGGTCTGGACGGTGATCCTGCCCCGCAGGTCGTTCATCACGAGCACCTGGTGGGTCTCGGCCAGGCCCAGCTCCCAGGGGAGCCCGGCATGGAAGATCGATGTCTGCGGGCTCGCCCCGGTGCCGCCATCGTGACCCGAGATCAGCACCACGTCGCTCTTGCCCTTGGAGACCCCGGCGGCCACCGTGCCCACGCCCACCTCCGCCACGAGCTTCACGCTCACCCGGGCGTGGTGGTTGGCGTTCTTCAGATCGTGGATCAGCTGGGCGAGGTCTTCGATCGAGTAGATGTCGTGATGGGGCGGGGGCGAGATCAGACCCACACCCGGCGTCGAGTGGCGAATCCGGGCAATCTCGCGATCGACCTTGTGCCCCGGAAGCTGGCCGCCCTCACCCGGCTTGGCCCCTTGCGCCATCTTGATCTGCAGCTCCTTGGCATTCACGAGATAGAGGCTCGTCACGCCGAATCGACCGCTGGCGACCTGCTTGATTTTCGAGTTTTTACTGTCGCCGTTGGGCTCGGCCTGGTAGCGGACCGGATCCTCGCCACCCTCGCCGGTGTTGCTCCAGCCGCCGAGCCGGTTCATCGCAACGGCAAGCGTCTCGTGGGCCTCCTTGGAGATCGAACCATAGGACATCGCACCGGTCGCAAACCGCTTCACGATCTCGGTAGCCGGCTCCACCTCCTCCAGGGGCACGGGGGGCTCGAGGCCCGGGTGGTCGTCGGCAAAGCGGAAGTCGAGCATGCCACGCAGCGTGAGCAGCTTTGCCTGCTGCTCGTCGATCAGCCGCTGGTATCGCTTGAATTCCTCGCGGCTGTTGATCTGCGTGGAGCGTTGCAGCGAGGCGACCACGTCGGGCGCGAAGACATGCCGCTCGCCCTTCCGCCGCCACTGGTATTTTCCGCCCACGTCGAGTTCGAGATTCTGCGGCACGGCGGTCCGCGGCCAGGCGTGGGCGTGGCGACGGAGCGTCTCCTCGCAGATCTCAGCCAGACCGATCCCGCCGATGCGGCTGGGCGTGCGGGCGAAGAACTCGTCGACCACCGCCGCGTCGAGTCCCACCGCCTCGAAGATCTGGGCTCCGCGGTAGCTCTGCTGCGTGGAGATGCCCATCTTGCTCATGACCTTCAAGAGGCCCTTGCCCACCGCCTTGATGAAGTTGCGGTGCAGTTGCTCCCGAGGGGTCTGGGAGTCGAGCATCCCCTCGGCCTGCATCTGGTCGATGGTGGCGAAGGCGAGGTAGGGATTCACCGCTCCGGCCCCGTAGCCGGTGAGCATCGCGAATTGCTGCACCTCGCGGGCTTCGCCGGTTTCGACCACGATCCCGCACCGCGTCCGCGTGCCCTCCCGCACGAGGTGGTGGTGCACGCCGCCGGTGGCCAGCAATGACGGCACCGCGGCCATCTCGGCGGAGGCACCGCGGTCGGAAAGCACGATGATCGTGGCCCCGTGGGCGACTGCCTGCGAGGCCTCGGCCCGAACCTCGTCGAGCCGCTGCCGCAGGCCCTCGACGCCCTCGCCGGCCGGAAAGAGCAGGGAGATCGTCTT
>Ga0180429_10004576_pt1 | contig 11031 bp, 6 predicted proteins | sample SS_ome_FD_132428 | JGI IMG/M metagenome (GOLD analysis project Ga0180429, IMG submission 132428) | Hypersaline lake sediment archaeal communities from the Salton Sea, California, USA - SS_1_S_1 metaG | ecosystem: Environmental > Aquatic > Non-marine Saline and Alkaline > Hypersaline > Sediment ... | reverse complement strand
CGCCATGGACGGCGAGGTGCTCGGCGCGGCCGAGAGCCAGGGCGGAACCACGACGGTGCTCATCACACCCCCCGGCAATCCGGGCATCATGTATGTCACCGTGACCAAGGCGAATCATGTCCGCTACGAGGGACAGGTTGTGGTCCAGACCGGCGGCCCGCTCGCCATCTGGCCCGACGACATCCCCAACTCGGTTCTGCCCGGTCCGGAAACGAACGTCACCGTCTACATCGTCGACGGCGTGGAACAGTACGTGCCCGGCTCGGGAACGCTTTACTACCGTTTCGATCCCAACGATCCCTTCGACACGGCTGCGCTCACCGACCTCGGCAACGACCAGTACAACGCATGCATCCCGGGCGCGCGGCCCGACAGCGTGCCTGAGTTCTACTTCAGCGCCGACAGCTCCGGCGGATCGACGCTCTACTCGCCGCCCGACGCGCCGAACACGACCTACGGCTTTGCGCTCAAGGGCCTCCTCGAGAACCTCTTCTACGACGGTTTCGAGACGGGCGATTTCGGACCGGCGTGGCAGACCTTCTTCACCCCGCCCGGCCGGATCCAGGTGACGAGCGCCAATGGACCGATCGGCAATTATCACGTGACCATGGATTCCGGTCAGGACGGAACGTACTGCACGTGCAGCATGTCGCTCACCCTCGACCTCTCCGATACGCCCGAGGCCGACCTCTACTTCATGTTCAAGGAGTTCAGCGACGAGACCGATCCCGAAGACAACGTGAGCATCAGCGAAGATGGCTCGACCTTCTACCCGGTCTTGACCCTCGAGGGCGGTTCGAGCTACGAGCAGCGCTATCTCGACCTCGACTCGGCTGCGTCGTCGGCGGGCATCAGCTTCTCCGATAATTTCGTGATCCGCTTCCAGTGGTATGACAACTACGGGATCACCACCGACGGCTTCGCCTTCGACGAGATCAGGGTCGAGCGGATGAACATGAATCCCACCGCGTGGGTGGGCGCTTACGAAGTCTCCGGTTCGACCGCCTTCGATCTGCCGATCTACCTCGACGCGGGCGCGGCCAACGCCGGCCGTCCCTATCTGCTCTGCGGCAGCATGAGCGGTTCCTTCCCCGGCACCGATCTGCCCAACGGCGACACGGCGCCGCTCAACTGGGACTGGTGGTCGCAGCACATTCGCGATCATCTGTACATCCCGATCTACACCAATTTCTACGGGAATCTGGACAGCGAGGGCGAGGCGATCGCCCACCTCAACCTGCTTCAGCCCTATGCACAGCCCTACATCGGTGAGACACTGACTTTCTGCTACGTGCTCTACGACAACTACGAGTTCGTGTCGAATCCGGTCAACGTCGAAATCCAGCCCTGACGGGGTTGACTGATTCCGGCTGAATTAATCAAATACGCCCCCCGGCCCTCGGGTCGGGGGGCTATTATATGAAAGCAATGGGCGTAATATTCGACATCAAGAGGTACGCGATACACGACGGGCCCGGGATCCGCACCACCGTCTTTCTCAAGGGGTGCGGCCTCGAATGCGCCTGGTGCCACAATCCGGAGAGCCAGGCTTTCGAGCGCGATCCGCTCTATCGCGAAGGGCGCTGTGCGGCGTGCGGCGCGTGTGTCGATGTCTGCGAGGGGGCGGCTCTCAGCGTGGTGGAAAACAGGGTTCTCTTCGACGGGGCCGCCTGCACACTCTGCGCGGCGTGCGTCGATGCGTGCGTGCGCAACGCGCGCGAGCTCGTGGGCCGCGAGGTGACCGCCGGCGAGGTCTTGGCCGAGATCAGGAAGGACCGCGTCTTCTTCGACGAATCGGGCGGCGGCGCCACCTTCTCGGGCGGCGAACCTCTGGCGCAGGGAGCATTTCTCGTCGAGATGCTCCGTGCCTGCGGCGACGAGGCGATCCACACGACGGTCGACACGAGCGGCTACGCCGAGCGCCCTGTTCTCGAAGAGGTGAGCGGCGTGACCGATCTTTTCCTCTACGATCTGAAAGTCATCGACGACACCCGCCACCAGGCCCTGTGCGGCGTTTCCAACGAGGTGATCCTGAAAAACCTCGTCTGGCTTTCGGGCACGGGCCGGCCGATTCTGGTCCGCTTCCCCTTTGTGCCCGGCGCCAACGACGACGCCGAGAACCTTTCCGCCCTGGGAAAGTTCGTTGCCGCCTTGCCCCGCGCCCATCCCGTCGATATTCTTCCCTTCGAAAATGTGGGCCGCGACAAGTATGGCCGCCTTCAGCGGATCTGCCCGCTCCCGGACACTGTCCCGCCCGCCCCCGACGTTGTGAACAGCGCCGTCGAAATCCTGCAAGGATACGGCCTCGATGTACGAGTGAGAGGTGAACGCCGATGACCCTGACCGAACGAATCGAGCGACTGAGGCAGGAGAGCCTCGACGCACCCCCGACCTTGTCGGCCGAGCGGGCCGAACTGCTCACCGCCTTCTGGAAGTCGGCCCGCGGCGCCGAGTCGATCGCCGTGCGGCGCGCCAGGGCCTTCGCCCACCTCATGGAGCACAAGACGATCTGGATCGGTGCGGGCGAGCTGATCGTGGGGGAGCGCGGTCCGGCGCCCAAGGTGGCGCCCACCTATCCCGAGCTCTGCTGCCACACCCTCGACGACCTGAAAATCCTCGACGAGCGGGAGAAGACCTCCTTCTCCACGCCGCCCGAGATGCGCAAGGCCTACGAGGAGACGGTCATCCCCTTCTGGGAGGGCCGCTCGATCCGCGACCGCATCTTTGCCGAGATGCTCCCCGAGTGGGTCGACGCCTACGAGGCCGGGGTGTTCACCGAGTTCATGGAGCAGCGCGCGCCGGGCCACACCGTGCTCGACGACAAGATCTATCGCAAGGGATTCAGGGACTTTCAGCGCGACATCGACAACGCCCTCGAAAAACTCGATTTTCTCAACGATCCAGGCGCATTTGCCAAGCAGGAAGAGCTCCGCGCCATGCGTGTCTGCGCCGACGGCCTGATCCGCTTCGGCGAGCGCCATGCAGAGAAGGCGCGCGAACTGGCCAAGGGCGAGACCGACTCGGCGCGCCGCGAAGAGCTCCTTCGCGTGGCGGCGGTGTGCGACCGCGTGCCGGCCGAGGCGCCGCGCAACTTTCACGAGGCGCTCCAGTACTACTGGTTCGTTCATCTCGGGGTCATCACCGAGCTCAACACGTGGGACTCCTTCAACCCGGGCCGCCTCGATCAGCACCTTTTGCCCTTCTACGAAAAAGACCTCGACGACGGGACGCTCACCGAGGAGACGGCGCGCGAGCTGCTCCAGTGTTTCTGGATCAAGTTCAACAACCAGCCCGCGCCGCCCAAGGTGGGGGTGACCGCTGCCGAGAGCGGCACCTACACCGACTTTGCACTGATCAACACGGGCGGCGTGAAGGAGGACGGTTCCGACGCGGTCAACGTTCTGACCTTCATCATCCTCGACGTGATCGAAGAGATGCGCCTCCTCCAGCCGAGCTCGTGCGTGCAGGTGAGCAAGAAGAATCCCGACAGCTTCCTGCGCCGCGCGGGGCGCATCGTGCGCACCGGTTTCGGCCAGCCGTCGATCTTCAACACCGACGTGATCGTGCAGGAGCTCGTGCGCCAGGGCAAGTCGACGCGCGATGCGCGCAACGGCGGGGCGAGCGGCTGTGTCGAGGTGGGCGCCTTCGGCAAGGAGAACTACAACCTCTCCGGGTACATGAACCTGGCCAAGATATTCGAGATCACCCTCTTCGGCGGCGTCGATCCGCGCACGGGAAAGAAGATCGGGATCGACACGGGCGACGCGGTCCGCTTCGGCTCCTTCGACGAGCTCTTCGAGGCCTTCGAGAAACAGCTCGCCCACTTTGTCGACATCAAGGTGCGGGGCAACAACGTGATCGAGCGGATCTATGCCGCCTTCATGCCGTCGCCATTCATGTCGCTTCTTATCGACGACTGCATCGCGCGCGGCCGCGACTACCACGACGGCGGCGCGCGGTACAACACGACCTACATCCAGGGCGTGGGGCTCGGCACGCTCACCGACGCCATGACGGCCGTCAAGCACCACGTTTTCGGGAGCACCCACCTGACCATGGCCGAGCTGCTCGACACGCTCCGGGAGAATTTCGAAACCAACGAGCACCTGCGCCTTGCGCTCGTCAACAAGACACCCAAGTACGGCAACGACGATGACTATGCCGACGCCGTGATGCGGCGCATCTTCGAGGCCTACTTCGCCGCCGTCGACGGCCGTCCGAACACCAAGGGCGGCACCTATCACATCAACCTGCTGCCCACCACGGTGCACGTCTACTTCGGATCGGTGATCGGCGCGCTGCCCGACGGGCGCCGCGCGGGCGAGCCGCTCTCCGAGGGTGTGTCGCCCGTGCAGGGCGCCGACCGGCTCGGCCCCACGGCGGTGTTCAAGTCGGTCTCAAAGATGGACCACGCCCGGACGGGCGGCACCCTGCTCAACCAGAAGCTGACGCCCCAGATCCTCGACGGCGACGAGGGCCTCGACAAGTTCGTCTCTCTCGTGCGCGCCTACTTCCGGCTCGACGGCCACCACATCCAGTTCAACGTGGTCGACGCCGCCACGCTGCGCGCCGCCCAGGCCGAACCGGAGAAATACCGCGGCCTGATCGTGCGCGTGGCCGGGTACAGCGATTACTTCTGCGACCTGAGCAAGGCGCTCCAGGAGGAGATCATCGCCCGCACCGAACATCAGTCTTTTTGATGAGCGGCGTGATAGGAATGGTTCTCGCAAAGGCGCCAAGGCCGCCAAGGTTAAGAAAAGAATTGGTCATAAGAAATGAAGTGGAAGGCTAATTGCTTTTCGGCGCGTACCTCTCTTCGATGACTGGCTTCCGATCAAAGACAGCACCGACGGTAAGAGTATCTAAAACCCCAAATCCACCTTAATGCATTCTTGGCGGCCTTGGCGCCTTTGCGAGAATCGTCTTATTCCACAGGTCTCATTGGCTAAAATCGGTTTCATAACCTAAGACGCGAAATGGCGTGCAGGAATTAGAGACTCACCACCGAGACCAGAAAGATAAAAAAATTAGGTATCAAGAAACCGGGTGAGGCGGCCATTCCTGACATCTCGGCTTGCATTCTTTTTGCCCGGTTCATTTTCTTGTCTCAGTGATCTCTGTTGTGAGTCTTTTTTTCTAGTAGGACGTCACGTCGATTTCGTCGAAATAGGTTCCCTCGTAGCTGTAGTTTTTCTCGTCCACGGCGAAGGTGAAGGTCCATGTTCCCGCCGGGATCCGCGCCTGGGTGATCGTGTAGCTCGCCACGTTGAAGAGCGCGCCCCCATAGGCGCGTGCCTGGTTGTAGCGCCAGATGTTGGGGAAGGTCCACCAGAAGGTGTGGGTGCGCGTGGCGAGCACCCACCAGTCCATCTCGACGCCGGCCATGTCGCCCGGATCGAGGTGGATCGTCATGGTGATCGTCTGCGTCGACGGGATCGTGAGCGGTCCGTCCTGGCCGTCGATCTTGATGTCGGGCAGGGGCGGCTGTCCGACCGAATCGACGGCGGTCTTGTGGAGCCACGAGAAATCGCCCCAGCCGTGCACCGGGCTGTGGGCCTGGACGCGGTAGTAGTAGTCGCCGCTGCCGTTGCCCGTGACGAAAAACGACGTGTCGGGCGTGTTCGACGCCAGGGTGTTGACCGAGGCGAAGTCGGCCACGGGAGAGATGTCGTCGACGTAGAATCCCTCGTCGAGGGTGTATTCGTCGGTGGTGTAGGTGAAGCGGACGAAGACCGACCGCCCCGCGTAGGCGCCGAGGGAGTAGGACTTCTGCTTCCAGCCGCTCGACGAGCCGGTGAAGAGATCGAGATCGTCCCACTTCTTGCCGTCGGCCGAAACCTCGACTGCCGCATAGTCGTAGTCGGACTCGATGTCGTACCAGGTCCAGAAACTGAGGGTGTCGCCCGTTTCGACGGGGAGAGGGAAAACGCTCGTCACCGTGCCCGTGCGTCCGTTGGAAGCGTGTGACTTGAGACTATGGTTCGACGAGTGGTAACGCTGCGTGGAGAGAGAAAAGTTGCTCAGCGTCCACAGCCCGCTGCCCCCCTCCAGGTCGTCGGTGACGCGATCGAGGCCGCTCAGCTCGTCGAGGGTGAAAGCGTCGGCGCCCGCATCGGGATTGGCCTCGCTCCACGACACGGTGTAGGTGCCGTCGCTGTCAAAGGCGGGCGCGTCGACGAGTGGCGGCAGGGCCCAGGGCGCGGTCTGCGCCTCGATCGCCGCGGCCTGCTCGATCAGGTAGAAGGCGCCGTCGTAATTTTCTTCCATGACCTGCTGAAGCTGGTTGTAGTTGGGATGGAACTCGACGCAACTCTCGATGGTATAGAAGAAACAGTTCTTGCCCTCGGCGTAGAAGCCGTGGCCGTAAGCCCAGTCGGTCGTGTCGCCCGTGACCGGGTAGAGCGTCGACGTCTGCCCCGGATCGTAGGTACCCCCGTACTGTCCGGTGATGCGCGATGCGATACCCTGTCCCACCGAAGCGAGGAGCGCATTGTCCGGTGTCTGATAACTTCCACTGTAGCCCCAGGGCCAGAGGACCAGCTCCGAATAGGTGTGGAAGGTGATCCCCGCCGTCACGTCGCTGCCGACGATAAAATCGCGCACCGCCTGCGTCTCGAGCTCCGAGAAAGCGCCCGGACCGCAGTAGGTTTCCATGCCGGGGTAGTGGGTGGTGCCGCCGTTGCTCACATCGCCCCAGTCGCCGATGGCGTAACCATTGGTCGAGCCGCCGTAGTTGCGGTTGAGGTCGACGCCCCACGTGGAGTACTGGGAAAAATAATGCCTGTTCTTGCGCCAGTCGTGTCCCTGGTCGTGGCAGTAATAGTAACCGTCGGGATTCATGCAGGGGATGACAAAGATGCGGCGGTTGTTCACCATATCGGTTACATCGGGATCGTTGCCGTAGTTGGCGGTCAGCTCCTGGCAGATGTGGAGGCAGATCTCGAGCGACGGCCACTCGCGCGCGTGGTGGAGTCCGACGAAGAGCACCTCCGCCTCTCCCTCGTCGACGCCCGGGTTGTCGCTGATCTCGAGAAGATAGATCTCGCGGTTCTGGTACGACTGCCCCAGAGACGAGAGCAGTGTGATGGAGGGGTAGTTGTTCGCAATTGACTGGAGCTCGGTGACAAGGCCGTTGAATGTGTGGTAGTCGGCGGCGCGCGCCGCGTACATCGCCTCCACATCGTAGTCGAGAACCTGGACGGCGGCGCGCGTCTGCACGAGCACCGCGTATTCCGCCTCGGTGACGATGACGTCGACGGAGTCCCTCGGAGTATTGAGCATGTCGAGCCCGCGCGGCAGTTCGTGAAGGATCGACGGATCGCTGAGATCGATACGAACGCGCATCTTTCGGGCTTCGAGATCAACGGTGAGCAGAGCGGTGAGGACGACGGCGAGAAGACAGGGCGCGGTGCGGAATGACATGGTAATCCTCCGTCTCAGGTAGTTCAAAAAGGGTTACACGCTTTCCGCTATGGGCCGTAAGATAACATAGAGAACCCAATTTCTCAACGGGCGAAGGTGGGCGAACGTCCTCCAAAGGAATCGGGTTCCAAGCCGTTTTTTGCATGTCGAGCCTGGTATCGATGGAGGCCCTTCGATTGAAATCGAAAGTTTTTACCGCAGGCCTTTTGCTCGCAGCCCTCTGTGCGGGAGGTTGCGGTGATCGCGCTGATCCGGATGGTCCGGCAGCGGGGACGAATATTCTGATTGTCGTTGCCGACGCTCTTCCTGCCAGCCACCTGGGCTGCTACGGCCAGGAGCGCCCCACGAGCCCCTGCATCGACAGGCTCGCGGCCGAGTCGGCCCTCTTCGAGGATTTTTATACGGTCGTGCCGAGCACGCTGCCCTCTTTTATCTCCCTCTTCACTTCGCGCCATCCCAAGGATCACGGAGCGCCTCGCAACGGGTGCGTTCCGCGGGACGGGCTCGAATCACTGGCCCAGTCGATGCAGGAGGCCGGTTACGAGACCGCTTTTTTTCTGTCGAGCTACTGCCTCACGGCGCAGTTCGGGACACAAATCGGATTTGACCACTTTGACGAAAAACTCGACAAGAAATCGGCTCTCCCCTCGAACAAGTTGACCCGATCGGCGCGGAGCGTGACCGACGCCGTGATCGGCTGGCTCGGCGGGCGAGACGGGGAGCGGCCCTATCTGGCGATCGTGCACTACTTCGATCCCCACTGGCCCTACGAGCCGCCCGAGGAGTTCGCGCGCCTCTTCGTCGACGCCGAGACCGGCAGCCTCGAGGCGTCTTTCGCGGCGATCCGCGCCGCGCGCGACGCGCTCGCAAAGCGGGATGGTGCGCCGGGCGACAAGGAGCGTCGCTTTCGCGATCTCCACCTCGCCGAGATCCGTTACATGGACAGCGAGATCGGCCGCCTCCTCGAGGAGATCGGCCGCAACGGCGGGGACGATGACACGGTGGTCGTCTTCACCGCCGACCATGGTGAGACGTTCTGGGAGCACGAGGATTATTTCAACCACGGACTGTCGGTTTACAACAGCAATCTGCATATTCCGCTTCTGATCAGGGCGCCGGGCGTCGTCGAGCCGGGCCGGTACGCGAAGCCGCGCTTTTCGAATATCGATCTGGCGCCCACCCTGCTCGGCCTCGCCGGGGTGGCGATCCCCGTTGATTTCGAGGGGATCGACAGGCATCGCCTTTTCACCGGCGGCGGCAGCGTCGATCCGGTGCCGATCTTCGCCGAGGCGACCAAGCCCCACAGCGCCGAGAGGGGGGCGGCGCGGCCCAACATGCGCAAGGCCAAGTGCGTCATGGCCGGCCCGTGGAAGTTGATCTGGACCCCCTGGGAAGAGGGGCGGACGGAACTCTTCAACGTGGCCGACGATCCCGCGGAGAAACGCAATCTGGCCGGCGAATCGGAGTACGCCCCTCTCGTCGACGAGCTCGGCACGATCCTCCGCGACTGGGCTCGCTCGTCGGCCGAGAGCGGACCGGTCGCGATCCCCGGCGCCGTGCAGCGCGAGCTCGACAAGCTCGGTTATGGAAAGTGAATCGACGCGGTGTTTAGACTCGGTTCATTGGGGTTGTTCGTACCCCGAAAGATCGGCTCCATGGGCCTCGACGTGCCGATCGGGCTCCTGGGTGATGACGAAGGTGGCCTTTTCGCCCGCCACGCGTGAGAAGAGAACCTTGTGCCAGTCGCCTGCGCCGGTGGTCATGTTGAGAGCCACCATCTTGTCTTCCGCCGCAAAGGTCAAATCCTCGTGGCAGACGGGGCAAAAGAGCTCCCAGACCTCGCCTTTTTCGATGACGATGTTGTGGGGTACGGCCACCTCGTAGTTGCCCGGCTCGGGATGGAACGCGAGGAGCACCTCGCGCCCTTCGCGGCGGCCAAGAAGGATCACGTTGGGGCCGGGATTGACGATCGCCGTGCATTTGGGGCAACTATAAATCCAGTCCATGATTTTTCCTCCTTGAGTGATAAGTAAGAGTACTTATATATTAGCCTCCCGGCGTCGAATCCACAAGATCCATCTAAGGAACGGGGCCGATGGGGGCCCGAAGAGGGTTTAGGTTTTTACATGGAAAGAACTGAAGCGATCGACAGGGCCATTTCGATGCTCTCACCCTGCACGCTCTGCCCGAGGGAGTGCGGCGTCGATCGGCGTGCGGGCGAGGAGGGATTCTGCGGCATGGGGAGCGAACTCGTCGTGGCGAGCCACGGCCCCCATTTTGGCGAGGAGCGCGAACTCGTCGGCGTGGGCGGGTCGGGCACCATCTTTTTTGCGGGGTGCAATCTGGGCTGCGTCTTTTGCCAGAACGATTCGATCAGCCACGGCCGCTCGGGGCGGAGAGTGGCTGTCGATCGGCTTGTGGAGATCATGCTTTCCCTCGAGGCCGGGGGCTGCCACAACATCAACTGCGTCACGCCCACTCATTTTACACCCCACATAATGGCCGCAATTTCGGCCGCCCGCGGCGAGGGGCTCTCAGTCCCCATCGTCTATAATTGCGGCGGTTACGAGTCGGTCGAAACACTTGCGCTCCTCGACGGCTTTGTCGAGATCTACATGCCCGATCTGAAGTTCGTCGATCCCGCCGCGGCCGAGACACTGACCGGTGCGCGCGATTACCCGGAGAGGGTTCGCGCCGCGCTCCGAGAGATGCACCGCCAGGTGGGCGATCTCAACGTCGACGGAGAAGGCCTGGCCGCGGGCGGACTGATCGTGCGCCATCTCGTTCTGCCCCGCAATCTGGCCGGTACGGCCGACGCCATGCGCTTTCTGGCCGACGAGATCTCGACAGGCACTTATGTGAACGTCATGAACCAGTACCGCCCCTGCCACAGAGCCGATGAAATTTCCAGCCTCGATCGGCCCCTCCGCCGCAGGGAGTACGCCGACGCCGTCGACGCGGCGCGAGAGGCGGGGCTCTCCCGGGGATTCTGACCCGCACCGAGGGCGCCGCCCCCCGCACCGTCAGAGCCGCACGATCCACACCTGGCCCGAGAGAAAGTCGGTGATCCAGAGCCGCCCCGCATTGTCGAAGAACATCTCGGTGATGGCGAAGAGGCAGTCACCCCACTGGGCGCGCTCGCCGAAGGCGGCGTTGGCCTGATCGAAGCTGACCGCGCCGTAAGGATGGGACGAGGTGTGAACGGTTTCGATCCTTTTCGATCGGGGATCGTACCGGTAGAGGCGCGCGCCGTCGGCGCAATGGGCGGTGACGAAGGCCTGGCGCGTCGTCCGATCGACGATGATGTTGTTGGGAAGAGCGCCCGCCGGAAGCGCAATGCGCTCCGTCGAGTCGGGCGCGATCACCGACAGGGTCGCGTCGAGGTGATTGACGACGATGACCGATTTCTCGTCGGGATGGGCGGCGAGGGCGAGCGGCCCGTCGCCCACGGCGAGGGTCTTTGTCTCCAGAGTCTCCCCGTCGATCACGGTCACCGTGTCGTCATCGAAATTGGCCACCACGGTGCGCGGCGGTTCGTGCAAAAAGGCGATCGCCGTCGGTGTGCGGCCCGTGGGGATTGCGGCCGTCACGGTGCGCGTCTCGGGATCG
>Ga0180429_10004575_pt1 | contig 11032 bp, 8 predicted proteins | sample SS_ome_FD_132428 | JGI IMG/M metagenome (GOLD analysis project Ga0180429, IMG submission 132428) | Hypersaline lake sediment archaeal communities from the Salton Sea, California, USA - SS_1_S_1 metaG | ecosystem: Environmental > Aquatic > Non-marine Saline and Alkaline > Hypersaline > Sediment ... | reverse complement strand
TTGGGCCGCACCGGGCTACAGGGCCGCTCGCAGTTCACGCAGCTCGCGGGCAAAGCCGCCGGAGAGGATCGGAAAGCGACACCAGGTTTTGGGGTCGAGATTCTCGTCGTCGAGATGAAACGACGGAGCATACCGCTCCCGCTTCCACTGGTTGCGACTCCAGAGCCGGTAAAACCGCTCGGTCCACTCCGCCAGTTGCCCCGGAGCGTGGGCGGGGAACTCACCGCAGAGCCGTCGCCAGGCCTCGAGGGGCATCTGTTTGTCACGGATCGCCGCCCGCTCCACCGCGTCGAGCACGTCGTAGGGCATCAGATCAGCCTCGTCGCTCTGGCCTGCAGCCGGAGGCCGGAGTTCGGCGGTCGGCTGCTGGGAGGTGACCGCCGCAAGGGCCGGTACCGCCCCGATACCCTGCGGCCCATCCTGTTGAAGCCAACGCAGCCAGCGGCGAAGAAAGGCCTTGTCGATGCCGGCAATCGGAGCAAGGCCGCCCGAAGTGTCGCCGTCCATCGTGGCGTAGCCGACCGCCGCCTCGGAGCGATTGCTGGTGGAGAGCAGAAGCGAATCGAGCACGTTGGCCAGCATCCAGACCGCCGGGGCCCTGGCCCGGGCCTGAATGTTCTGCAGGGCCACGTCATCGCAATCCCAGCTCAGCGGCCGGCCAATCGCCGTCTCCACGAGCCGGCGGTAGTCGGCGGCCGGCGGCTCCACATCGAAGTGGTGAAACCTCGCCCCGATCGCCTCGGCCAGACCTCGGGCCGCGGCGAGGGTGGTCGGCCCGGAGTTGGCTGTGCTTTGGTAGACGCAGGTCAGCACGCGGCCGACGAGTTCCCGGATTTCCGCCTCGACACCGGCCGCCGACAGGCCGCCCTCGAGACCCAAGCGTGTCGCGGCCGCCGCCGTGCCCAGTTCGACCGCGGCCAGCCTTACCGCCAGCATCACCAGGCAGGCCACGGCGGAGGAATCGGCCCCACCGCTGGCCGACACGACAAACCCACGCGAACGGCTCTTGCGTTGGTAGTCAAAAAGCCCCAGGGCCACTGCCCGGGTGAATTCCTCTTCCTTGACCCGCTCGGCCCGCTCCCAGCTCCCGAAAGACGCCTGCGAGGCCTCGGCCGTGCAGGACGGCGGGGTGAAATCGAGGCGGAGCAGGCCTTCGGCTGCCGGCCCCTCGCCGGCCGATTGACGGGCCTGGGTGAGGCGGATCTCGTCGAGATCGATCACCGCGGTGGTCAGCAGCCGATCGTCAAAACAGAAGCGTCGTCCTGCGGCGAGCATGCGGCCGCCGGAGGCGATGAGCACTCCCCCGTCGTAAATCGCCCGGCCCGCCTCGTTGCCGAGCAGGTTGGCGTAGACATAGGCGGTGCCGAAGGCCCGCGAGCCCTCCAGCACGAACCGCCACCGCACCTCCTCCTTGCCGAAGGCGAAGTGGCTCGCCGACGGATTGAGAATCAGGTCGACACCGCGGGCCGCAAGATCGGCCCCCGGCCTGGCCGCAGCCCAGGCATCTTCGCAGATCTCAAAACCGAGGCGGACCCCGCCGAGATCGAAGCGAAAGTCACCGATCGGCACCCGCCGGCGGCCCTGCCCGAGGTCAAGCTCGACCTCGCCGGTACGACCACGCGGCCAGGGACGGAACCATCGCGGCTCGTAGTGGATGCCCTCACCGGCGAGGTGCCGCTTCGCGACGAACCCTGCAAGCACGCCGTCGACCACCACCGCTACGGCGTCGAAAACCCCGCTCTCAAACCGCACCGGCAGGCCGATGGCCACGGCAATGCCGCCGGTTTCCGGAAGAATCTCACCGAGCACCCTCGCGGCGGTGCGATGCATGCCGGGCGACTGAAAGGCATCCTCGCAGCCATAGCCGCTGACAGCCAGCTCCGGCAGGCAGAGGATACCGACCTGCTGCTGGCGGGCCTCACGGATCGCCGCGATGATTCGATCGCGGTTGCCGTCCCAGTCGAGCGGTGTCTGATTGAGGGCGGTGCCACCCACACGGATCATGTGCATTGGGCCATGATCCGGAGACGATTCTCCGGAGATGATCGCTTCACCGTTCGCCCGGCTCCTCGAGGTAGGTGTAGCCACGGAGCCCCTCTTCGTAGAAGCGGAGAAACCGCCCTGCCTGCCCGTCGCCGATGAGCCCCTCCCGCACCGCCCTCTCGATCGAGGACCGCAGACGCTTCACGAGTTCTTCGGCATCGAACTCGACATAGTCGAGCACCTCCCGCACCGTGTCACCCTTGATCACCGCATCGAGCACGACCTCTCCCTGCTCGTCGGTGCTGACGTGCACGGCGTTGGTATCACCGAAAAGATTGTGGAGATCGCCGAGAATCTCCTGGTAGGCCCCGATCAGAAAGGCCCCCAGGTAATAAGGCCCTTGGTCGAGCGGATGCAGCGGGAGTGTCCGCTTCACATCGCGACGGTCGATGAACTGGTCGATCTTGCCGTCGGAATCACAGGTCACATCACCGAGCACCGCCTGCCTTGTCGGCCGCTCGTCGAGCCGATGGATCGGCATCACCGGGAAGAGCTGCTTGATCGCCCAGCTGTCGGGCATCGACTGAAAGAGCGAGAAGTTGCAGAAATAGGTGTCGGAGAGGATCGATTCAAGCCCCTCGAGTTCCTCCGGAACATACTCCAGCTGCTTGGAGAGTTTGCAGATCCGGCGACAGATCGCGAAGTAGAGCCCCTCCGCCGCCGACCGCTGCTCCAGTGGCATGTGGCCGGTGGTGAAGAGGTTCAGCGCGGTGTCGAGCGACTGCTGGGCGTCGTGGAAGCTCTCGAGCAGGTTGCGGACATTCAGATTCTGGTGCGTCTCCACGAGATCGTGCAGCGGCTGCTCGGCGTCGGCCGGGGCCTCCGCCACCTCGACATGCCGCCCCTGCTCCGAGACGCCGAGCACGCTGAACACCAGCACGCTGTGGTAGGCCACCACCGCCCGGCCGCTCTCGGAAAGAATCGTGGGATGGGCCACGCCGGCGTCGTCGCAGGCATTCTTCACGTGGTAGACGACGTCGTTGGCGTATTCCTGGAGGCTGTAGTTGACGCTCGACTCGAAGTTGGTCTGGGAGCCGTCGTAGTCGACGCCGAGCCCGCCGCCCACGTCGAGATACCGCAGGCCGGCGCCGCGACGGACCAGTTCGGTGTAGACCCGGGCCGCCTCGTTGAGTGCCGCCTTGATGTGGCGAATGTTGGTGATCTGGCTCCCCTGGTGATAGTGGAGCAGCTGCAGGCAGTCGGCCATGCCCCGCGACTGCAGCAGGTCGAGGCCTCGGATCAGTTCACCGGCGGTCAGGCCGAACTTGCTCCGCAGGCCGCCGGAGGCCTGCCAGCGACCCGAGCCGCGGCTGGCGAGCTTGACCCGCATCCCGATCCGTGGCCTGACGCCAAGTTTCACAGCATGCTCGAGGATCATCTCGAGTTCGCAAAAACGCTCGACGACGGGAATGATCTGGCGGCCGATCTTCTGGGCGAGCATCGCGGTTTCGATGAACTCCGAATCCTTGAAGCCGTTGCAGATGATCGGTGTTTCGTTGTCGGTCAGGGCCACCACCGCGAGCAGCTCCGGCTTGCTGCCGGCCTCGAGCCCGTAGTGGTAGCGGCGGCCAAACGCCAGCACCTCCTCCACCACCTGCCGCTGCTGGTTGACCTTGATCGGGTAGATGCAACAGTAGCCCCCCTGGTAGCCCGCATCCCCCATGGCGGTGGCGAACGCGTCGCTGATCTCGCCGAGCCGGTGCTCCAAGATCCCGCCGAAACGCAGCAGGATCGGCAGATCGATCCCCCGCATCTGCAGTCGATCGACGAGCTGTTTGAGATCGATCGACCGCTCGCGACTGCGGTCGGGATGGACCAGCAGGTGACCGTCGCCGCGGATCGAGAAATAGCCGTTTCCCCAACGGGCGATCTCGTAGAGATCGGCCGCATCGGCGGCATTCCAGCTTTCGACATCGAGGTCGACGGCCATGGGTGCACTCCGGGGCTGCGCGGCGACCGGGCTGGAGATACCGGCATCCCGCTGGAAACCACTGCCACACGGCCTAGTGTAGCGGCGACGCAGTCGCAGGGGGAGCCGGCAAGCTGGCTCAGCGGACTGGTCGGCTCCAGTTCGACCAGCGGAACAGCAGGGTCATTGCCAGCCCCCGCAGGAACAGGTCGGCAGCCATCGCGTACCAGGCTCCTCGCACCCCCAGCCCCGCCGCCGGCAGACTGCCCAGACCGCCGGGCAGAACCACGCCGTCCCAGCCGAGAAACATCGCCAGCGGCAGTCGGACACCGCACAGCGAGACAAGGTTCACCGCCATCGGCAGCCGAGTCTGCCCCGCGCCCCGCAGGGCACCCGCAAAGACCATCAGCAGGGCCAGCGGGGGCTGGGCGAAGGCCACGATCCGCACCAGTTCCGCGGTCTGGCTGACCACCTCAGGCTGCCTGTCACGGCCCAGGAAAAGCCGGGCGAAGCCGGCCGCCTCGGCGTAGAGCACGACCGCCACCGCCGACATCAGCAGGGTGCAGGCGATGGCCGCGAGCCGCACGCTCTCGCGAGCCCGCCGCTGGTCACCGGCACCGAGAAACTGGCCGGCCAGCGTCGAGGCGGCGACCATGAAGGCCGCCCCCGGCAGAAAGGCGATCGATTCGATCGTGATGCCCAGCGCGTGGGCGGCCGCGGCCGTGTCGCCGAGCCGGTTGACGATCGAGAGAAACCAGAGCTGGCAGACGGCGTTGGCGATGCCGTCGAGGCCCGCAGGCGTGCCGATGGCCACGATCCGCCGCCGCCAGGCGAGGCTCGGCAGCCAGTCAAACCATCGCGGAGCGAGCCCCGAGCCGGGCCGAAACAGGAGGATCATCGTGACCGCCGAACCGGCCACGCTCCCCAGGAGCGTGCCCCAGGCGAGGCCGCTCCATCCCAGCCTCGGCAGTCCGGCGAAGCCGGTGGCCAACGCGGCGCTGGCCGAGGCGTTGACGAGATTGACGACCGTCATCACGCCGAGTCCCGACCGCATCGAGCCGGCACCCCGTAAGGCGGCGACTCCGACCTGGGTGAACATCATCAACGGCAACGCCGGCACCACGATCGCGAGGTAGCGAATCGCCAACGCACTCGACTGCGACGGCAGGCCCAGCATTCGAACGAAGCGGCCGCCGCCGAGGGCCGCCGCGGCCAGGATCACCGCGGCAACCACCGCCCCCACGAGCAACGCCTGGGCGGTCGCCCGCCGCGCGGTGCGGGCATCGCCCGCCCCCACGGCCCGGGCCACGAGGGCCGTGGCGGGCACCCCGGCGATCGCAAAAAGGGCCGGCATGAAGCCGATGCAATAGGCCACCAGGCCCACCGCCGCCAGGTATTCAGGGCCCTCCAGGAGTCGCCCGCAGAGCCACTTGTCGGTAAAGCCCACGCCCAGCGCGAGGGCCTGTTCGAACAGCACCGGCACGACCAGCCGCACCAGCGGCCGCACGCTGCCTTCGAGATGCACGATTCCCGGCGGGCCGCCCGCGCGGCGGCTCGCCGGTGGCTGGGCGGTTCGTTCAGGCGAACAGATCCGGGATCACCTTTCCCGAGTTGGCGATCTTCATCGGCCGGCCATTCTTGGCGGTGAAGGTGGTCTCCAGCGAGATGCCCAGGGCCTTGAGCACGCTCGCCATCAGGTCCTGCGAGGAATAAGGCTCGCTGATCACCTCCTTGCCATCGCTGCTGGTTTCACCAACCGCGACACCCCGTTTGAAGCCGCCGCCGCCGACGACCGTGCTCCAACTGCGGGCCCAGTGGTCACGACCGCCACCGCCGTTGATGTTCGGTGTGCGGCCAAATTCACCCATCCAGATCACGACCGTGTCGTCGAAGAGGCCGCGCTGCACCAGATCTTCGACCAGGGCGCTCATCGCCTGATCGAGAATCGGCAGCTTGTTGTCGGCCAGCGTGGGAAAAATTCCACCGTGGTTATCCCAGCCGCCGAGATCGACCTCGACGAAAGGAACTCCCAGTTCGACGAGCCGGCGGGCCATCAGGCAGCCACTGCCAAAGCCGTTGGCACCATAACGCTCCCGCACCTCCTCAGGCTCCTCGGAGACCTTGAAGGCCCGCATCTGCTCGCTGGTGAGCAGTTTCACCGTGCTGTCGAGCACCTTGGCATGGTCGCCCGAGGAGGCGCCGCGATTCTCCGAAATGAACTTCTTTTCAATCGTGGCGAGCATCTCCAGCCGCTGGCCGAGCCGGGTCCGGTCGATGCCCATGTCGAGATTGCGGACCCGCCCGTTGGAGCTGACCACGAAGGGGGCCCAGGTCATCCCGAGAAACCCGGGGCCGACGCTGCCACCACCGACCGACACAAACGGCGGAATCTCGAGGTGTGGCACCTTCTCGGCGAGCTCGTGGGCGATCACCGCACCGTAGCTCGGATGCTGCACGTTGGGGTTGGGCACGTAGCCGGTGTGCATGTAATAGCGGCCCCGCATGTGATCCGCCTCGCGGGTGCTCATCGACCGCACGATCGCCATGTTGTGCATCTGCTTGGCCATCATCGGCAGGTGCTCGGAGATCGCCACACCGTCAGCGGAGGTCGAGATCTGCCGGAAGGGGCCACCCGTGGGCGCCCCGGGCTTGAGGTCCCAGAGGTCGATCGTGCTCGGACCGCCGCCCATCCACAGCAGAATCGCCGACTTGTGCCGCTTCCGCATGTCTTGGGCATTGGCGAGCACCGTATTGGTGAAGCTCGTTGCGGGCGCGGCAAGGGCCGCCGCACCGGCCAGATGGCTGGCGAAATGCCGCCGCGTCATGCCTCGGGGAACGCTGAAGGAAACGGACATCTCGGGCCTCCTAGTGGTTGATGATGAATTCGTTGGAGTTGAGCACCGCCCACCAGACATCCTGGAGGGCGGCGGTGACGTCGCCCTTGCGAGCGGCGATGAGCGCGTTGGCGACGCGGATCTCTCGGCTCGAAGGCCGTCGAGCGAGGGCCGCCATGTAGAGGTAGTTGATCTTGTCGGCGTTGGACATCGGATTGCGGGCGATCGTATCGAGAAAGCCGCCCTTGCCGGTGCTCGTGGCGGCCTTCACGAGGCCTCCGTTGAACATCATCAGCACCTGCGGGATCGACCCGTTGAAGGTGGTCGTGTCGTCTCCTTCATCGGTGCCGAAGGCGATCACGAACTGGCTGAGCCAGTCGTCCTTGGCCTTGGCACCCGCCTCACCGGCGGCCTGGTCGGCGCGGGTCGCGGTGAGCAGCGACTCATAGAGCTGCTCGGCCCCCATCTGCCGGAGGTAGAAATGGCTGAACTTCGGCCGCTCTCCCATCAGGGGATCGTCGGCGGCATTGGCCCGGGTCGTCTTGCTCGAAAGCCCGTAGGGCTCGGAGAGCACGATCCACCGCATCAACTCCTTGAGATTGAAGCTCTGCTCGGTGAGGTTCACGGCCAGGGCGTCGAGCAGCTCAGGATGGGAGGGCGGGTTGTGTTCACCAAGATCGTCGACGGGCTTGGTGAAACCGTAGCCCAGGAAGTGGCCCCAAATCCGGTTCACGATCGCTCGCGGCACCAGCGGCGAGCCGACCATCATCGAGGCCAGTTCCTGCCGCCGATTTACACCGTAGGGAGTGCCGTCAGACATCGTGCCTGGCAGGTAGCCGCTCTTGGAGATCTCCGTGCCGTCGATGAAAACCGGATAGGCGACCTTGGTGAGACCATTGCGGAGTTCGTAATAGAGCTCCGCCTCCTCGGGATCACCCCCCTCACCTTCGAAATCCTGGTCGACCAGCTCCACCCAGTTCACGTTGTCTCCGCCCTCGTAGCGTCGCAGGGCCGCGGTCTGCCGGAAGAAGGCGTTGAACTCCCAAAACTGGTTTTGCTTGCCCTTGTTGAAGGGATGGTTGTGACACTGCGTGCACTGCACCTGCAGACCGAGAAAGACCTGGGCGGTCTTGGCGGCGGCCTGCACACCATTCTCCGCCATCTTTCCGGAGAGGAAATTCGTCGCGCCGTTGAAGTTCGATGAGCCCGGAGCATTGCCACCGGTGGCGGTCACGATGTCACGCAGGAAGCGATCGTACGGAATGTTTTTGGAAAAGGCCCGGCGAAGATACTGCCGCATCCCGGGCCGGCTGACGAGATCGTTGCCGGTGTCGCGACCGATCAGGATCGTCGTCCAGATGTCGGTCCAATAGCGGGCATAGTCATCGAGATACTCATCACCGAGCAGCCGATCGACGAGTTTCGCCTTCTTGTCAGGCGAAGAATCCTTGAGATACGCCTGCAGTTCGTTGATCGAGGGAATCCTGCCGATCACGTCGAGGTACACCCGTCGGCACCACTCGCTCTCGGTCGCCTCCGGCGACGGCTTGAGCGAGGCGTCTTTCCAGCCAGACCGGATCGCCTCGTTGATCATGCGGACCTGGCGTATCCCGTAGTCGCTGGAATCATTCGCCGACGCCGTCACGAGCCATGCCGCAAGCAACGTGGTCAGGAAAATGCCCGCACCTGCCCGGAATATACGCTTGCTCACCGGTCTGCTCCTTCCCTTCAACGCAACCGTTCAACCCGCCGTTGAATCGGCAACCGATCCCACCGCCTGTCGGTCGAATGCCCGAAATCCCGAGCACCCGAGCAGCGGCGGGCCGACCACGACGCCGTCCGCGACCTCGACGGCCTCGAACAGTATATTCGTGGGACCGACGGGGCGTATTCCCGAAGTCCTCCCCCGGGCGGGCGGCGGCCCAAATGGCCCCGGAGAGCCCCGGCACGGCTCAGCCGGCGGTCGCCTCCACCTGCGGGGCGGCCGGAGCAGCCTCCACGGGCCCGACAAACTCGAGAATCGCCCTGGGACCCGCGTCGCCGAGCCGCGGCGTGGCGAGCTTGAGAATGCGGGTGTAGCCGCCGGGGCGGTCCGCAAATCTCGGGGCGACGACGTCGAAAAGCACCCTCGCAGCCCGCTTGTCACCGAGCAGACGCAGTGCCCTGCGGCGGGCGGACACATAGGGCGCCCGGGCAGCGGCCCAGTTCCGCCAGGCATCACTCTCCCGCCATTTCTTCCATTCGGCAGTATCACGCTCGGCGGTGGTCGCGAGATCCTCCGCCGCCGCCGCTCGGGCAATCCCGCGGCGGGCGATGGTGATGCACTTTTCAACGAGGGGTCGCACCTCCTTGGCCTTGGCGAGCGTGGTCACGATCCGCCCGGGCACCTTCGCCGCCCCTGGCTCGTCGACGTCCCGCGGCTCCTCGGTCAAAAACAGGGCCGAGGCCAGATTCCGCAACAGGGCCCGTTGATGCGAGGGACTCCTGCCGAGCACCCGACCCTTGCGACGATGACGCATGTTTCACCCTTCCTCGCTCTGTGCCAGGTCCCCCCGGCTTGACTCTCGGCGGCCTGCATACAGCCGCAACGCCGGTTCAGGCCTGCGGCTCCTCCTCGAACCGCATCCCGAGCCTCAGCCCGACCTCACCGAGCTTCTCCTCGATCTCCTCCACTGTCTGCTCGCCGGCGTTGCGAAGCTCCATCAGTTCCTCGCGGGTCCGGGAAACGAGGTCCTTGAGAGTGGCGATTCCCTCAGCCTCGAGACAATTGCTCGCCCGCAGCGACATCCGCAGGTCGCCCACCAGCATGCCCAGCCGGCTCTCCAGCGGGGCCTCGACCTCGAGTAAGTCGCTTGCAGCCGGGAGGTGGACCCCCGGCCCCGCCTGCCCGTAGCCCACGAACGGGTTGAGGTGCTTGCGGAGAATCTTGGCCGCCTCGACCAGGGCCATCTCCGGCGTGATCGTGCCGTCGGTCCAGATCTCCATCGTGAGCTTGTCGTAGTTGGTCTTCTGGCCGACGCGGGTCTCCTCCACCTCGTAGCGAACGCGGGTCACCGGACTGAAGACGGCATCGACGGGGATGATCCCGATCTCCTGCGCCTCGGGACTGTGCTCGGAGGCAGGCACATAGCCGCGACCATTCTCGACCACCATCTCGATCTCGAAGGGCACATCATCGGTGAGCGTGGCGAGCACGAGATCCTTGTTGATCACCTCGACCGCCTCATCGGTCTGCACATCCCCGCCGGTGACCGGCCCCTTCTCGCTCTTCTCGACACGGATCACACGGGTCGAATCGCTGTGATTCTTCACCACCAGGCTCTTGATCGCCAGCACGACGTCGGTGACGTCCTCGGCCACGCCCTTGATCGTGGTGAATTCGTGCAGGGCGCCCCCCACCTTGATCTGCGTGATCGCACTTCCCTCGAGGCTCGAGAGCAGCACCCTCCGCAGGCTGTTGCCGACGGTCGTGCCGAAACCCCGTTCAAAGGGCTCGGCCGTAAAGCGGCCGTAGGTCTCGGTGAGTGACTGCTGGTCTGCCGCGACGACACCGGGCAGCTCCAAACCTCTCCAGCGAATGTGCATGGGATCCTCCTGGGGCTTACTTCGAACACAGCTCGATGATCAGGTTGGCCTGCACCGGGATTGACACGTCATCCGCACCGGGCAGACGGTCGACACGGCCTTCGGGAATACCGCCGTCGATCCGGGTGAGGAAGTCGGGCACCTCCCGCTGCGTGTCGGCGATCGCCGCGTGGACGAGTTGCAGACTCTTTTTCCGATTCTTGACCCGCACGAGATCACCGGCCCGCACGAGGTAGCTGGGGATGTCGACCCGCCCGCCATTGACGGTGATATGGCCGTGCTGCACCATCTGCCTCGCCGCGGCCCGGGAGGCCGCAAAGCCCATGCGGTGCACGATGTTATCGAGCCGCCGCTCGAGCAGCGACATCAACGCCTCGCCGGTGTTCACCCGGCCCCGCTCGGCCCGGGCAAAGTAACCGCGGAACTGCCGCTCCAGCACGCCGTAATAGTGCTTCACCTTTTGCTTCTCGCGAAGATGCAGCCCGTAGTCGGTCTGCTTCGGACGACGCCGCTGCACCATGCCCGGCGGCGTGCTCCGCCGCTCGAAGGCGCACTTCGGTGTGTCGCAGCGACTCCCCTTGAGGAAGAGCTTCAGCCCGTCGCGGCGGCAGAGCCGGCAGACCGGCCCGGTGATCCTACCCATCGTTCAGTCGTGCTCCTG
>Ga0180429_10004574_pt1 | contig 11033 bp, 19 predicted proteins | sample SS_ome_FD_132428 | JGI IMG/M metagenome (GOLD analysis project Ga0180429, IMG submission 132428) | Hypersaline lake sediment archaeal communities from the Salton Sea, California, USA - SS_1_S_1 metaG | ecosystem: Environmental > Aquatic > Non-marine Saline and Alkaline > Hypersaline > Sediment ... | reverse complement strand
GCTTTGCGCCGACACACACGCCGGGCACCATCTGTCGTTGATGAACCCGACGGTCAAGCTGCCGGATAAGGACGAAACGGGAGAGCCGACGACCTGGACGCCGCACTGCACATCGATGCAGCGTTGGTTGTGGCAGTGTTGGACGGCGGACATTCACGCGGTGCGAAACCTTGCCGGCGACGACGAGATTGTCGTCGTCCATGTCGGTGACATCACCTGGGGAATGACGCACCCGGACCGGTTGGTGTCGGGGCGGCAGAGCGACCAGCCGTTCATCGCGGCGGCCAACATGCTGCCGCTAGCGATCCTGGATAACGTCCAGGTTATGCGCTTCATTCATGGGACCAGCTCACACGAGTTTGGGCACGGGTCCAGCAGCGAGATTGTGTCCCAGTACCTCAAACGACAGTGGCCCGACAAGAGCATCAAGGCGGTACAGCATTCGCTGCTGGATGTGGACGGGGTGCTGATCGACGCGGCGCACCATGGGCCGGTGACGGGCAGCCGGTCGTGGCTCAAGGGCAATGTGCTGCGGTACTCGATCCGGTCGCAGATGATGGGTGATCTGCTGCAAGGGCGTGAACCGGCGCGGGTCTATGTGAGAGCGCACTATCACGAGTACACGCGCGAGCTGGTGCGGGTGCCGTCCGATCCGGTGAGGGAGAGCTTTGGGCTGATTCTGCCGGCGTACTGTGGGCTGACACACTATGCCCAGAAGGTGACGCGCAGCGCGTACGTGATCGGGTGCGGGATGGTGGCCCTGGAGATTGTGGACGGACGGTTGGCGTGGGAGGGCGTGCACGCGTACCACCGAACGGTCGATCTACGCACAAAGGAGAGGCTATGACCGACGAGGACAAGCAGACGTTGCTCGAGGAGCTGACTGTGGCGTTGACGCCGGTGCGGCGACAAGCAGGCGACGTGACGATCACGGAGGTGGCCAGTGCCGCGGGCATCTCGTATGACGCGGCCAGGCGAGAGCTTGAGGCGCGGGTACAGGCGGGAGAGCTGGTCGAGGAGCAAGTATTGGACAACGGACACATAGTGAGAGCATTTCGACGAAAGGAGCATAATGGAACTGACTGAGGCACTGGTATGGATCATCTCGGGGGGCGGGGCGGCCTATGTAGGGTTTTGGCTGGTGGAGCACGTTGCGTGGTTCGGCCAGCTGGCGTCCGATCTCAAGCGCTATGCGGCGTTTGGTCTGACCGCTATTCTGGCGATCGCGGCTTGGGTGGCCATGATCGCGGTGACCGGGGAACCGTGGCCTGTCGGTTGGCAATCATGGTTGTCGGCGCTTTTCAGCGTCGCGGCCACCGCGATCATCGCGGGTCAAGCCGTGCACGGCGCGGTGGTACTTCGCAAAGCCTAGACGACGCTCCCGGCGGTCCTCTCGCCGCCGGATTCTCTCTCTCCCTGCGCAGCCCCGGTGTAACAGCCGGGGCTGTGTGGGTTGTGGGGCTACTCTTGGCCCGCCTCTGCCCAGCTGATAATCTCGGACACAGGCGCCGTGATCACCCAACACCAGTGGTCGGCGCCTTCGGGCCAATCCGCGAGAATAAACTCCTCGTGGGCTGCCAGCGTCTCGCTGCCCCGCACGCGGTCTCGGGCCATATCGTAGAGCACCGTACCGTCTCCAATTTCCTCGACGTAGAGCCGGTCAATCGCAATCGCGACCGCCTCGGTTTGTGTGCCGTGGCGGATAGTCAGTATGTCCAGCCGTTCGCGGGTATAGTCCGATATCCTGACGTTGACCTGGTTTTTGGCCATTTCTGTTCCTCCTGATACTGGGGGCGGTGCTAGTCGCGTCCACCGCACTGGTCACAAACCGGCTCGCCGAATGCCCCGGTGTCTGTGGCTGGCCTCCCGCAGTAGTGACAGTAGCGGGTGTTTTTCTGTGCCGATCGATCACCAGCCAACCAACCAGAAAACACTTCCATTTCCGCCGTCGCGTCAAAAACGATGAGATTTCTGACCTGCCAACCGCCCATTTTGATGGCCTTGCGCTTAGCGGCCATTCCGTCACGGCTTGTCTCGACCATCACCTCGTCGTCCCGATCCATCGCTGTGATTGTGAGTTTCATCTCGTGCCCTCTGTGTCGTTGTGTCTGTGTTCTCATCTCTGCCCAGAGTATAGCAGATTGCTATACGGTTGTCAAGTATTGCAGCATTACGGAGCTAAATTGGTGCCGTAACCGGTCAAGTTGTGAGGTCTCGTAGGGCTCTCGTTGGATCTCCCTGCGCAGCCCCGGTGTAACAGCCGGGGCTGTGTGGGTTGGTAGCGGGGTTGTGGGGTGTCTGGTATACTGTGGAGGAGAGTGGACAGGACGGCAATTGTTACATGGCTCGGGGCGTGAATACGCCAGGGGCGGTGTACTAAATCCAGGTGATGGCGGGGGCGGCGTCGTCGCGGAGGGTGATGGCGCGGATGAGCGAGCGCAGGATGCGACGCTGAGGCCCCGGATCCAGGCTGTCCAGACGGTGTATGACCTCGACGAGACCCGGTAGTTGTTCGATCCTCGCTTGTTGTGCCTCTGCTTCCCGCTCGATGGTCGCCAGATCGGCGACGACCCGCGCACGATCCTCCTCGATGCGATCCAGCCTTTCGGATAGGACCTCTACGGCGAGTGTGCCCGTTTCTAGTGCGTTGACCAACCGCTGCCGGCGTCGATCCAGCTCGGCGAGGGTGGCCTGCAGGTTGGGGACCTGCGAGGGGTCGCGCTGACGGGTGATGGCCTCTGTGTAGGCGTCGGGGTCGCTGATGACGATCTTGAGTTGGCCCAGGGCGTACTGCTCGATCTTGTCGGCGCGGTGGGCGTTGCGGTGGGTGCAGAGTCGGCGGTAGCGTTTGGGTTGGGCGTAGGCGTTGCATCGCAAGTAGGTATAGCCGTTGCTGGCAGAGTAGCAGACGGCCTGTCCACAGTGGCCACAGCGCAAGAGACCAGAGAGCAGGTGGGGCGGATGGCCCTCTCGGATATGGGCGCCGCGGGTCTTGGCGCGTCCGAGCCGTTGGGCCATCTCGAAGGTGGCGCGATCGATGAGCGGTTCGTGCCGGCCTTCATACAGGTGCTCGGAGACGACGCGGCCACGTTTCCAACGGCGAAAGGCGACCCACCCGGCATAGTAGGGACGGTGGAGCATGCGGCAGAGTGTGCTGGTGGCCCAGTGATCGCCACGACGGGGCGAGACGCCCGCAGCATCCAGGCGCTGGCAGATGTCGACGACAGAGAGGCCGCTGCTGTACCATTCAAAGATGCGCTTGACCCACGGGCCCTCTATGGGATCGATCTGGTGGGGCTGCTTGCGGTCGATCTTGCGATAGCCGTAGGGCGCGACGGTGGTGGCCAGGCTCAGACCCGATTTGACGCGGCCATGCTTGCCGGCCATCGAGCGGGCGCGGAATGTAGCGACCTCATCCTCCGCGATGGCCGATGAGAGGCGCGACACCCAGCGACGGGCAAAGTCGGGGTCGAGGTCGTCGGGATCGCGGAGGGCCAGGGGCTGGGTGACGGCATAGATCTGGCTGTCGTGTTCATCGCACAGGTTTTCTAACTCTACACGCAGAGAGTCGGTGCGCCAGAGGCGATCATAGCGATAGGCGACGACCAGGTTGGCGGCGCCACGCTCGACCAGGTCGATCATGCGGCCATACTCGGGGCAATCGCGGACCAGTTGGTGCAGGTGACGATAGTGGCGCGAGTGGCCGGGGATGGTGATGGTTTCGACGATGGGCCAGCCCTCGCGCTCACAGGCCGCGCGGCAGGCCTCGAGTTGTTCGCCGAGAGAGTAGCGATCCTCAGAGGCCTGCGCGGATGAAGAGACGGCGGCCACGATCACGGCGCGGAACTGCATGTCTTTATGCCTTCTGCCCACAACTTGTCACGTGCACATCATCCGCGGGTGCTTTGCAGCAGTATATGCCCTTGACTAGAACATTTGTTCTATCGTATAATCAGCGTGTCCCGAGGTCAAGCCCCCCCCGGGCCTGGAGGATATGCACGTGAAGTTCGGACTGTGGTTACGACGACGTACAAGCCGCTGCCTTGATGAAGACGACATTGGCATGATTCTGATGCTCGCGCTGGGCGTCCGTGACCTGGCAGAGCAGATCGTACAGTGGTGCCAGAACAAGAGGTAGGGAAGGTCATCTGGCCTAGTTCACCAGTTTGAGGAAGTCACTTTCGCCCAGGATGCGGAGTGGTTGGCCCTGCTGCATGAGGGCCTCGGCTTTGCGGTGTTTACTGGACTTGGTGTGCCCAGCGAGGTGCTGGATGTCCTGATCCCCGACGACGAGGAGCGTGGTCCTCTTGGTGACGTTCTTGTCGACCGCGCAGCCGGCCTGTGCGGCGATCTTGGCAGCCTCTGTGCGCGACATGCTCAGTGCGCCAGTAAACACCAGCACCTGGCCGTAGAGCGGCCCATTGGGGTTGCCGTCCATCGACACGTGCGAGGAGTATCCCGAGGATGGGCGCGAGGCACGCTTTTTCTTGCGCTCGCCGGGTACACCGGGAAGTTCAACGCGGTTGCGGAACGTGCCACACCCTCGACGTACCTTCTTGGGCCACTGGTCTAGCAGGATGCCCGATACTTGGATGGCCTGCGCCAGTATCATCCCCGACGCTTTAGCGTCATGAACTGCATTGTGATGGTCTAGCGGTATTCCCAATGCTCTGGTGAGGCTCGATAGACCATAGCTACCCCGCTCATCGCGGATCCAGGTCCTGCGAGCAACCTGGGCTGAGTCGAGCCAGACGCAGGACAATGGCGTGAGATGATGCTCGTCAGCTGTCTGCGCCAGGGAGCGCTTGTCGAACGGACTGTGGCTGACGACGATGGCTGCATCCAGGAGGGCATGCAGATCGCCCCAGAGACGCGAAATCGGGGGCGCACCGCGCACGGTGTCTCGGTCTATGTGATGGATCTTGGTGTTGCGGTCCCGGAAGGGCTCTCGGGGGTCGACGTCGATCTCCCAGGCGATTGTTGGGAGGCCGTCGTCGAAGGCCACAATGCCGATGCGGCAGATGCTGGCGGGGCGTTCGTTGGCGGTCTCAACATCTAGAGCAAGGTAGTCGTATCGTGATGTCGGAGATGGCTGTTGTTGCCGGCCCAGTAGCTTGGAGACCAACTGCGGGCCGCGAGGACGCGACGACGGCAACTGATGAGAAATGACTAGGCTCACAGGCACGCTCCTACTGGGGCGGGGAGTAGATGCGGCGGATAGCGACTATCACTCGTCTATGTCCATGGCTTTGACGACGCGCAGCACGGCGGACCGGCGATACTGCGGGATGTTGCGATAGGTACGCAGCAGCTCGTTTTCGTCGGGAGTGAGGGCCTCCGGGTTGCGCTCTTGGCCGGTGATGAGCCAGTCGAGCGAGACGTCCAAGGCCCTAGCCAGCCCGGCGGCTACATCAATACGCGGCTGCCGCTGACCCGACAGAACCATCGAGATGTGGCTCTGCGATACACCCGATAGCATCGCCAACTGCCCCTGCGTCAGACCACGCAGCTCAAGCATCGTACGGCATCGATTGGCGACATGCAGTGATCGCTTTGGCATATTCGCAGTATATCACAAGAGTTATCCCAATATGACAAACTCACCAGGAAAACCCCTTGACATGTCATCGCGAAAGTGATAGAATGGTCGCAGAGGTGAATTGCGAGAGACTGGAGGGATCGATGACGTTTCGGGCACTGCTGGCGGAGCTTCAGGGAGAACAAACCCAAACCGAGTTTTCGGAGCGCCTGGGCGTGGCGCAGTCCTACCTGAGCATGGTACTGGCAGGCAAGCGGCGCCCGGGGCGTACGTTGGTCTCTGCTTTGATTCGAGAGTTCCCGCAGCAAGAGCGGGCGCTGCTTGATCTTTTTTTTGCCGGCGATTATCGCAAGGGTGAAGAGATAGTCACTAACAAGAAGGAGGATCCAGCATGAGCGAGGGAATGCCGGCGATCACCGCAGATTCTGCGCGGACGGAGGGTCCGAGCAGAGAGGCGGTGGTGCGGGCGCTGATGGTGTTGATCGCGGCGTGTGAGGCAGAGGACGCGGAGAGGGAAGGGGAGGGGAAGGGATGCCCCGCCTGATCTGCGCGTGGTGCAACAAGGACCTGGGCGAGGCCGTGGGATGCGCGGGGGACTCTCACGGGATATGCAAGGACTGTATGCGGCGAGAGTTGGCCAAGCTAGAAGGAGGCAACGATGAGCAAGGCAGAGAAGGTATTTCGGTGGCTGATGGTGGTGGCGGTTGTGGAAACGGCGATTGCCATCGGGCTGCTTGTGGTTCTGGTGATGCGGTAGAGATGAACGAGCCCGGTAGCGTGCGGGTGGTGAGGAGGCAGGCGTGAGCTCGGTCAACCGCGACGTCTGGGCACCAGCTGTGCGCTATCATGGCGGGAAGTGGCGCTTGGCGCCCTGGATCATCCAGAACATACCGTCGCAACCCACCTGCTATGTGGAACCGTACGGAGGCGGCGCCTCGGTCATTCTGCGCAAGCGGCCAAGCACGATAGACGTGTACAACGATCTCGACGGAGATGTGGTGAACTTTTTCCGAGTGCTGCGCGATCAATGGCAGGACCTCAAGTCGGCAATCGAGCTGACACCCTATTCGCGAGAGGAACTGGCCCTTGCAACAGAACGTGAGGAATCCAGCCATCTCGAGCGCGCCCGGCGATTCTACGTCCGGGCATGGCAGGGGTTTTCGGGGCCATGCTGTCAGGGCAAGCCGGGTTGGCGCTATGTTCGTGAGTCGCATCGGAACGAGAGCCCGATTCGGCAGTGGCGCCGGATGGAGCACATGGACGCGATCGTCGAGCGTCTGCGCGGCGTGTACATCGAGCATGACACGGCGCTGAACGTGATCGCACGGTATGACGGCCCGGAAACGCTGTTCTACGTTGACCCGCCCTATTTACCGGCGACCAGATCCGCATCATCTCAGCGAAAGGCCTATGTCCACGAGATGACACGCGACGAGCACGAGGCGCTGGCCGGGATTCTCAACCAGGTGCAGGGGGACGTCCTGATCAGCGGATACGACAGCGAGGACTATGACCGCTGGTTTGCCGACTGGGCCAAGAGCACCCGTTCCGCCAGAACTCAGAAGGCCGTGGAGCGCACAGAGTGCCTATGGCATAAGGGGAGCACTCGTGTTTCGTCGCAGCGGCTAATGGTGTAGATGAGGCGTGATGAACGAGCCCGGTAGCGTGCGGGTGCACGTGGCGGTTCTTTCCTCCTCCGTCATCGCGTTCGAGTCGTGAGCTGGGCACTAGAGAGAAAGAGGGAGAGGGATGAACGTATTTCGGATGTTGGCCAAGCTGGAACTGCGCGACGATAGGATGCCCAAGAAAGCCGAACCGAAAAAGCGCCGCCGGTGGGATCCCAGTCGGTGCATGAATGGGCCAAGGGCCACAGCGCGGCGGCGGCGGCAGATCGCCAAGGGGATGCTGCAGGTCACGGAGAGGCCGTAGGGATGAAGGATCAGCGGACAGTTTTCCTGTCGCTGGCATCGTTCCGAATGTGGGTCGCTGGAGCATACCACGTATATGCCACCCTACGGTGGTTCGATGCCGACAATGGCACACACAAGATCGAGGTAAAGCGTCCCCTCACGGCAGAAGAGATTAGAGTGAGGAACACAGAACTCGTTGCAGACGGCTTGTCACCTAGCCTGGAGGTAGGCGCGACAACCATCTCTTTCCCGGACGATGAGAGCGCGACGGAAGTCGCTATCGAAGCGTGGCGGTCTCTGCCGGAAGCTCAAGTGTTGCTGCTAGGACACATCGCCGTGTATGGACCGCTGCCCATCGTTGCCAGCAAGCTAAACGATAGGGACGTTGCTCTACTGGAGCGGATTCGGAAAAGGCACGACCAACTGATGGCGGCAAACGAGGATGATCTGTCGCTTGAGGCAGCAGATAGGTGGTATGCCGAGATGGACAAGGCCATGAGTCGAGCAGTCCAGGAGGGATGATCCAATGCACCGGCCTGGTAACGCCAGGTGCTGAGTGATGGGCTTATTCATTGAATGGCGGGCCGCAATCTCGATGGAGGGATGACCCCATGGGCTAGCAGATAACCCCGATCCGATGAATAGAGCGATGCGCGGCCACCGGCGCGGGTTAGGACAGGTGCGACAGCCCGGAAAGATACGGGCAAGGTGAACGCCGGCCTACATGGACAACACAGGCGTGACAGCCCGGAGAGACGGGCAACAGGGCGAGGCGGCGTGAGCGGTATCACGCACGCATTTAGCCGCGGGTTCTTCACGAGCGCTCACCATATAGAGCAAGGCCGAAAGAACTAACCAGGGTTCGATTCCCTGGACCGCCACTAGGAGCGCACCTAGCAAAGCGCGACGGCTCGGACAGACGAGCAAGGCAGCGGGGCGGCGTGGGCGGAAACCACGTGGGCAATGACAGCATTGCGAGATGCCCCTCGCAGTGAGACCTGTCCAACCAGGGATCGTTTCCCTGGCCCGCTACAAGCGGCGAGGAATGACTACGACAGAAACGGAGGGCAACGTGAGTGTGAAAGAGCTTATGCGAAAGATCGCCGATTTTGAGACGGAGCCGAGCGTCTTCAAGGTCATGCTAGAGGCTCACGACTACAACCATCGCTATTGTGCATATGTCACCTACCGTTGCCATCACGGCGGAAAACCCACGCCTCACATAGAAGCTTTTGGGAGAACGCCCAAAGCGGCCCTGCGCAAGGTGTACCAGAAGCTTGAGGAGGAAGGGCAGCGTCGGGCGCGTAGTGTTGCCACAGACTAACCCATAAGGCGGGGCGCTGCAGTACAGGTGATCGCAGGGAACGGCGTGATCTGGCCGGTGCAACTCCGGCGCGCTCCACAAGCGGCGATTCTGCCGTGAGGCGTGTTGTGTTGGTCTGCCCCACAAAGGAGACAGCTGAGCCCGCTCGGGGCACGGGCCCCTCGTGTTGACGGACAACACCAAACGGACGGGGCGGGAGAAACCCCTGGATTCCAACTCCCGCCCCACACTCTGAGGGAGGGTGTGATGGGGACGATCAATGACCTGCTGGTCAGGGAAGGCGGGTTCACGTCGACGGTGGCGCGAGCCATCGATGACAGTCTGGCCTACCTGGAAAAGCAGTTGGCGGACGACGCGCTGCTGGCGCGGGTGTCGCGGATCGAGGAGCTGACTGCAGAGACGCCGGATGATGAAGATGCGGATGAGATGCGGCGCATGTGCCGGCTGGCGGTGGATCGAACGCGGGAGTGGATGCTGCGGGCGCAGTATCTGACAGACTATGACGCGGCGAGAGAACGCGTCACGGAGGAACGATGAGACACGCAGAGGAGCTTTTGCTGCAACCGATGCCCTGTTCGCTGACGCGCGAGACGCGGGTCGAGGTGGAGGGCGTGACCTACTGGGTGCGATTCTGGCACCACGGCGATCTGACGATCTGTTCGATCGTGTGGCAGGGCAAAAAGGGACTGGTGCGGCATACGCATGGGTCGACGTGCCGGCACCCCAAGGACACGTACGACCAACTGGTGGGCGAACGGCAGGCGGCGCGCAGGGCGTGCCAGATCGGAGCGCCGGATCCCGACTGGATGATCTATCGCCTGGGCGCGCAGCGGCACGCGGTGTGGCAGGCCATCCGCTGTTGGCTGTTCGAGGAGCGGGCAGAGCAGATCATGCGCAGGGTTCGACCTCGGAAGCGGATAACGATGGAGCAGGCCGAGGCGCTGGCTGAGCTGGTGCAGCGGTCATGAAGTGGCTGGGCAGCGGGCTGGAATGGCGGCCGACGGAGCGGATGATGGCCTGGCGGTGGCGCTGCGTGCGGACGGTGGCCACCCGGGTGATGGGGCTGGGTCTGATGGTATTGGCGCTGCTGATGATGGTGTTCGGGCATCCGTATGTGATGTGCGCGGGCGTGATCGTCGGTTGTGCCGCGATGGAGGCGCTGACGGAGGGATGATGGACAAGCGCGAGCAGATTCTGGCGGCCATCAGGGCGCACCAGGCGCAGCACGGCTTTGCGCCCACGATCCGCGAGCTGCAGATGGCCTGTGGGCTCTCGACGACCTCGCTGGTGGCGTTCCACCTGGAGCGGTTGGCGCGAGAGGGACGCATCGAGCGGACGCCGGGGATCGCGCGGGGCATCCGGGTGCTGGATCCGGGCGTGAGGGCGGGCTGATGGCACGCAAGCGCAGCATGATTACGGCGGCGATCTGGTCGGACGACTGGTTTGGGCCGCTGAGCTATTTCGAGCAGGCGTTCTGGATCGGGCTGTTTTCGACATGTGCCGATGCCCAGGGGCGGATGCAGGACAATCCGGTGTTGCTGCGGGCGACGGTGTTCCCCTACAAGACGCCGAACCTGGAAGAGATCGAGAGCGCGTTGGCGGGCTTTGCTGAGGCCGGTCGCATCTATCGCTATGAGGCGGACGGGAAAAAGCTGATCCAGATCGTGAATTGGTGGGAGCACCAAGCGCCGCAGTGGGCGTCGCCGTCAGAGTGGGCGGCGCCTCCGGGCTGGCGGGACCATGTGCGCACGCGGGCCAACGGGCAATACGTCGAGATCGACTGGTGCGGCAAGCGGGGCGCGGGGAACCGTCTGGCCAACGCGGGATGGCGGCCACCGTCAGAGGATGGTGGGGATGCTGATGTCGATCAGGTGAGCGATCAGGCGAGCCGATCAGGTGAGGCTGTCGGCTGTGACGTCCAGGTGAGCGTTCAGGCGAAGGGTTCACCTGGACGTTCAGGTGAAGATTCAGGCGAGCGTTCAGGTTGTGCCCTCACCTTGCGGCCTCAGGTTGTCGGACAGTTCCCTGTACCTGTCCCTGTACCGAATGAAGATGATGATGATGATACGCGCGCGCGCGCGAGCCCTGATGGTGGCGATCCGGCCATCGCGGAGGTGTTCCGCATCTGGGGCGACCTGTGGGGCCATGTGGGCAGCTATACGCAGGTCGAGATGATCGAGGAGCGGATCGAGGAATATGGCCTTGAGAAGGTGCTGGCCGGCATGAAGCAGTGCGCATTGCACAACGCGGACGGTCCGGC
>Ga0180429_10004573_pt1 | contig 11033 bp, 9 predicted proteins | sample SS_ome_FD_132428 | JGI IMG/M metagenome (GOLD analysis project Ga0180429, IMG submission 132428) | Hypersaline lake sediment archaeal communities from the Salton Sea, California, USA - SS_1_S_1 metaG | ecosystem: Environmental > Aquatic > Non-marine Saline and Alkaline > Hypersaline > Sediment ... | reverse complement strand
GGCGCGCGGTGGCGCAGGTGCAGGTGGCGGTGGTCGGCGAGGAAGTCGACGCCGTGTTCCTTGGGCGTGATCGGGTAGTCGCTGGTCGCGTGGACGACCTCGATCGCGCGGGTGGCGAGCTCGACGCCGCTCGGCGCGCGCGGGTCCGCGCGCACGACGCCGGTGAGGCGCAACGCGCTCTCCTGACCCAGCGTGCGGGCGGTCGCGAAGGTGCCCTCATCGACGTCCTGCTTCGACACCACCGCCTGCACGAAGCCGCTGCCGTCCCGCAGCTGGAGGAACGCGATCTTGCCCGACGAACGGCTGCCGGTCAGCCAACCGGCCACCGTCACCTCGGCCCCCACGGCGGAGGGCAGGTCTTGGATGCGGGTGATGCCCATGCGCGAGAGCGTACCGCGGCTCAGGCGGGCGGGCGGAGGGTCGCCGCGAGCGCCAGCGCCTCGACCACGCCGTCCTCCTCGACGTCGCCCACCACGCGGCCGAAGCGTGCCTTCAGCCCGGGTTCGGCGTTGCCCATGACGACGGGGAAGCCGACCTGCTCCAGCATCGGCAGGTCGCCCGCGGTGTCGCCGACCGCCATGGCGTGCGCGAGCGGGATCTTCAGGTGGGCCGCCAGGTCCTGCACGGCGCTCCCCTTCGACACGCCGGCCCGCGTCATGCTGATGAAGAGCGTGTCGGGCTGCGCGGGCGAGGTTGCGCGGCTGACGGTGACGCCGGCGAGGCGCAACGCCATGGCGGTGGCCTCCTGCTCCGTCGGCACGACCCACTGGGCGCGGATCACCGGCTCGGTCGCCACGACCTCCGACAGGTCGCGCACCAGCGGCTGGACGCCGATCATCCGCCCATGCGTCTCGCTGATCTGCGTCTTGCGCTCGACGTAGAGGTGATGCGGCGTGTAGACCTCGAGCACCAGGTTGTGCTCGCGGGCGTGGCGGACGAACTGCAGCGCGGTGGCCTCGCGCAGCGACGAGGCCTTGAGGGTCTCTCCATCCGCGAACGCGACGTGCGCGCCGGACTGGAACACGTGCGGGTTGGTGGGGCCGAGGCGCTTCACCACGCGCTGCGCCACGCCCAGGTTGGGCCTACCGGTGCAGAGCGCCAGCTTGATACCGTCCTCACGCGCGCGGTCGACCGCCGCCCACACCGCCTGCGAGACCTGGCCGCTCTGGCCGATCATCGTGCCGTCCAGGTCGAGGATGACGAGGGGGATCATGTGTCGCCGCCTTCGGCGGCGACCCGGCGAACGCCTGCGGCGTTCGCCCCTTCACCGGGTGTCGGCTCGACGGGATCGGCGACCCGGCGAGCGCCTGCGGCGTTCGCCCCTTCACCGGGTGTCGCCTCGACGGGATCGGCGACCCGGCGAACGCCTGCTGCGTTCGCCCCTTCACCGGGTGTCGCCTCGACGGGATCGGCGACCCGGCGAACGCCTGCGGCGTTCGCCGCTGCGTCCGGCGTGGGTCCGCCATCGGCGTCGGCCTGGTGGTGCACCGTCAGGCCGAGTTCCTCGAGCTGGCCCGGTTCCGCGGCGGCCGGGGCGTCCGTGAGCGGGTCGAAGCCGCGCTGGTTCTTGGGGAAGGCGATGACGTCGCGCAGACTGCGCGCTCCGGCCAGCAGCATGACGAGTCGGTCCAGGCCCCAGGCGATGCCGCCATGCGGCGGCGTGCCGTAGGCCAGCGCGTCGAGGAAGAAGCCGAAGCGTCGGCGCGCCTCCTCGGCGGTGAAGCCGAGGGCCGCGAACATCCGGTGCTGCACGTCCTCGCGGTGGATACGCAACGACCCGCCACCGATCTCGCTGCCGTTGAGCACCAGGTCGTAGGCCCACGCGCGCACGCGCCCCGGATCGCTCTCCAACCACGCGAGGTCCTCGTCCCGCGGGCGCGTGAACGGGTGGTGCATGTACGTCCAGGCGCCCGTGTCCGGGTCCTGCTCGAGGAGCGGGAAGTCGACGACCCACAGGAACGCCAGCGCGTCCGCATCGATTGGCACCTCGAGCGCGTCGCGCAGGTGCAGGCGCACCGCGCCCAGAGCGCCGCACGCCGTGGACCAGCGGTCGGCGATCACGAGCCACAAGTCCCCCACGTCGGGCGTCGTCGCGAGCAGGCCCGCCTGCTCCCCGGGGGAGAGTGCCTTGGCCAGCGGACCGCTGAAGCCATCCTCCGTCCGCCGCAGCCAGGCAAGCCCGGCGGCCCCGTGGCGCTTCGCTACGGCCTCGAGGCCCTCGATGGCCTTGCGGCTGAGGTCGGCGGCGAGCCCGGCGGGCACGCGGAGGCCGCGGACCGCGCCGCCAGCGTCCAGCGCGGCCCGCAAGGCGCGTACCTCGGTCGCCTCGAACAGCTCGTCGAGGACCGTGAGCTCGAGCCCGAATCGCACGTCCGGCTTGTCGGAGCCAAAGCGGTCGAGCGCGTCGCGGTAGGCCATGCGCGCGAAGGGCGTCGCCACGCCGCGGCCGGTGGCGCCGTGCACGACGGCGGCCATCAGCCCCTCGTTCAGCGCGAGGACGTCGTCCTGCTCGACGAAGGCCATCTCGATGTCGAGCTGGGTGAAGTCCGGTTGCCGATCGGCCCGCAGGTCCTCGTCGCGGAAGCAGCGGGCGACCTGGAAGTAGCGGTCGACGCCGCCCATCATCAGCATCTGCTTGAAGAGCTGGGGCGACTGCGGCAGCGCGTACACGTGACCCGGCTGACCGCGGGCTGGCACGACGTAGTCGCGCGCCCCCTCGGGGGTACTGCGGGTCAGCAGGGGGGTCTCGACCTGAACGAAGCCGTGCTCGTCGAGATAGCGCCAAATCTCGCGGATAACGGCGTGTCGAACTAACAACGGTGCCATCGCGTCGGGGCGTCGCAGGTCGAGGTAGCGGTGCCTCAGGCGCAAGTCCTCATTGACGACCCCCGCCTTGCTGCCGCCCGCGTCGTCCAGCGGGAAGGGCGGGGTCCTGGCCTCGGACAGCACGGTCACGTCCCGGGCAACGACCTCGACGGCGCCCGTCGCGAGGCGGGCGCTCCGCTGGCCCTCGGGACGCAGGCGCACCGCGCCCTCGATCTCGACGACCCACTCGTTGCGCAGCGAACTCGCGGTCGCGAACGCGGTGTCGCCGGCGGCGGGATCGACGACCACCTGCGTCATGCCATCGCGGTCGCGCAGGTCGAGGAAGATCAGGCCGCCGAGGTCGCGCCGGCGGTGGACCCAACCCTGCAGGATCACGGCCTCGCCCTCGTGGTCGGCGCGCAGGGCGCCGCAAGTGTGCGTGCGTCGCATGGTGTTCCTCTCAGACCGCGTCGAAGACGGTCGACTCGGACTCGGTGGTGCGGGGTGCGCCGGATGCCTCGGCCGCGATCCAGGTGGGCAGCTCGCGCAGCGTCAGCCGGCGCTCGGTGCCACGCGCCAGGTCCTTGACCTGGATGACGCCGTCCGCCCGCTCGCGCTCGCCGAGGAGACCCGCGAAGCGCGCGCCGCTGCGATCCGCATCCCGCAGGCCCTTGCCCACCGCCCGCCTCACGTACGCGTGTTCGACGCGGGCATGCGCGCGCAGCTCGCGGGCGATCGCTGCGGCCTCCGCGACGGCATCTTCGTCCATCGGAACCAGGAACAGCAGGGGCCGCCCGGGCGCGGGCGTCGCCACCTCGGCCTGCGTCAACGCGTCGAGGACACGCTCGATGCCGAACGCCCAGCCGATGCCGGGTACGTCGGGGCCACCCAGTTGGGCGACGAGGCCGTCGTAGCGCCCGCCGCCGCCGAGCGCCGATTGCGCGCCGATGCCGTCGGCGTGGATCTCGAAGGCCGTCCGGCGGTAGTAGTCGAGGCCGCGCACGATGCTCGGATCGACGTCGTAGGGCACGCCCCATGCGTCGAGGCAGGCGGCGACGGCGTCGAAGTGGGCGCGCGATTCCGCGTTCAGGAAATCCAGTGGACGCTTGAGCGGCGCCACGAGGGCCCGATCGCCTGGGTCCTTGGCATCCAGGACGCGCATGGGATTGAGCCGCAATCGCTCCCGGCTGGTCTCGCTGAGCTCCTCTGCGTGCGGTTCCAGGGCGCCGCGCAGGTACGCGTTGTAGGCCGCCCGGTCGACCGGGTCGCCGACCGAACCGAGCGCCACCCGGACGCCGCGCAGGCCGAGCGCGCGCAGCACGTCCGCGAACAGCGCGATGGCCTCCGCGTCCGCGACGGGGGCAGCGGTCCCGACGATCTCGAGGTTGACCTGGTGGAACTGCCGGTAGCGACCACGCTGGACGTTCTCGGCGCGGAACGCCGGCCCGTGGCTCCACAGCTTCACCGGGCTCGGCCAGGTGTACATCCCGTGCTCGACGAACGCCCGAAGGACGCCGGCGGTGAACTCCGGACGCAGCGTCAGACGGCGCCCGCCGCGGTCGTCGAAGGTGTACATCTCCTTCTGGACGACGAGGTCGGCGGCCTCGCCGACGGAGCGCTCGAACACCTCGGCGAACTCGAAGACGGGGGTGGTGATCTCCTGGACGCCGGCTCGACCGAGCACGCTGGCGGCGGCGTCGATGACGTGGTGCCAGCGGGGTTGGTCGGCGGGAAGGCGGTCGTTCGTGCCCTTGACAGCGCGCAACTTCATCGCCGCGAGTCTACACGTCGCCGCCAGTGGCGTCCCGGGACCGCCGACGGGCCGGGACACGCCACGCAGAAGCGCCCGACTGCGCGGCGTTCACGCGGTCGGGCGCACGAGTGCGTCGGCGCCGTCAGGGAAGGTCGAGCGGCAGTCCGTTGCTGAGGGTGCCGCCGACCACGACGAACACATACCCCGGGCCCACCTGGGCCGGTGGGTCGAAGGTGATGCGGGTCGTTGCCCAGCTCGCGACGGTCGCCTCGACGCCGCCCTCGCCGTTCACGTTCGCGCCGACCAACACGTAGCTGCCCTCGCCGCCGCCACCGAAGTAGCGGCCTTGCAGCAGCACTTCACCGTCGGCGTTCGGGGGGCTGGCACTGATGAGGCGTGGGACGACGTTGGTCGCGACCAGGGACGTCGGCGCGCACGCGGCGAGCAGGATGGCGATCAGTCCGGTGAGCACCAGGACGGTACGCTTCACGGTGGAGCCTCCTCTGGCGCCAGCCTACGGGGCGGGGTGCAGGGCGTCAATGACAACTCTCACGGACCGTGGCGGTCGTGGGGGTGTGGGCTGGCGGGCCGCGATCGAAGAACCGTACGCGCGCCACGCACCGCGGCGGCGGTGACGCACGGCGGACACGCGTTGGCCACCACGCTCGCGGTTCGGCCCCTCACCCCCCGCGCTACGATGCCCCCTGTGAGCCACTTCTTCGCGTACCTCTCCCGCATGAAGTTCATCCAGCGCTGGGGCCTCATGCGCAACACGTCGACCGAGAACATCCAGGAGCACAGCCTGCAGGTGGCCATGATCGCCCACGCGCTGGCGCTGCTGCACAACGAGCGCCTCGGCAGACAGGCCGTCGATCCGGAGCGCACGGCCCTGCTCGCGGTCTTCCACGACGCCGAGGAGGTCATCACCGGCGACGTGCCGAGCCCGATCAAGTACTTCAACCCGCAGGTGCGCGACGCCGTGGCGGATCTTGGCGAGGTCGCGAAGCACAAGCTGCTGGAGATGGTGCCGGAGCCGCTGCGTGGCGCGTACGAGCCGCTCTTGTTCCCACGCGCCGAGGACGCGGGGGCGTGGCGGATGGTCAAGCTGGCCGACAAGCTCTGCGCGTACCTCAAGTGCGTGGAGGAGGCCAAGGCGGGCAACCGCGAGTTCGAGCGGGCCGAGGCGTCGATTCGCCGCGGGCTCGATGCCTTGGGCGATCCCGAGGTCGACCGCTTCGTCGCGCTGTACGTTCCGAGCTTCAGGCTGACGCTGGACGAGCTGAACTGACCGGGCGCGCCCCAAGGGCGCGGTGCAGGTGGTGCAGGAAGGCCTCGACGAAGCCAGAAACGGCGTCCCAGTCCGTCGCGCCACCCTCCGCCTCGGGCGCGGGGGATGCCTCGTTGCCGAGGACGCGGTGGGCCATGCCGATGTGCGTGTACGGGCGCACCCCGGCGAAGCTCGCGATGACGTCCGGCTGCCAGCCGGTCTCGTGCTGCAGCCCGCGCAGGTAGGCGTCGAGGGCCTCGCGGCAGGCGCGGTCGTCGTGGTCGTCGGGGTCGCACACCGAGAAGAGGGCGCTCGGTCGGCGGCCGAGGTCGGTACCGTGGTGGCGGGCGTAGTCCTCGATGGCGGCCACGAAGGCGTTCCTGCGGACGGGCGCCCCGACGATGACGGCGTCGAAGCGGTCGAGCTCGGGCGCCGAGTCGGAACTCGCGACGGTCGGCCGGTGGCCGGCCGAACGCATCTCGTCGGCCACCTTCTCCGCGATCCGCCGGGTGTGCCCGAGTACGGTCGCGTAGACGATCAGGACCTCAGCCATCCTCGCTCTCCTCGTGGCCAGCGTGGCTCCTGCGCGCGGTCAACGGAAGGTGCAGCCGTCCCGGTACAATGCCCGGTGGCGTCGTCGCCGATCACGGTCGACGCGTCGTTCTCCGGAGGTGCGGCCATGATCACGAGGCAGAGCGATGAACCCGACCCCCTCCGACGCACCCGCCACGCAGGGCGCGCCTGACGCTTTCGACGCCGATCCGATCGGCACCCTGAGCGCCGAACTGGCGCAGTACATCGCCGAGCGGCGCTTCGACCGCCTGAAGCAGCGGCTGCGCAGCGGCGAGATCCCCGACGTCGCGGAGGCGATCGACCGTCTCCCCGCGGAGCAGGAGGCCGTCGCCTTTCGGCTTCTCGACCGCGAGCGGGCCTTCGAGGTGTTCGAGCACCTCTCCTTCGACGCGCAGGAGCACCTGCTACATACCCTCTCGGATGCGGACGCGGCGATCGTGTTGGAGGAGATGTCGGCGGACGACCGCACGGCGCTCCTCGAGGAGCTGCCGGGCAAGGTCACCGTCCGCATGATCAACCTGCTGTCGGCGGAGGAGCGAGCGACCGCGCTGCAACTGCTCGGCTACCCCGAAGACTCGATCGGTCGGCTGATGACCCCGGACTACGTGCGGGTCAAGCCCGCCTGGACGGTGGCCGACGCGCTGGCGCACGTGCGCGTGTTCGGCGAGGACTCCGAGACGCTGAACGTGGTGTACGTCACCGGCCCAGGCGGCCTCCTGATCGACGACCTGCGCATCCGCCAGCTGCTGACGGTCGACCCGGAGACGCGGATCGAGTCGCTCATGGACCGTGCCTTCGTGGCCCTCAACGTGCTCGACGACCAGGAGACGGCGGTGGCCACCTTCCGGCGGCACGACCGCTCGGCCCTCCCGGTCGTCGATGGCACCGGCGTGCTCGTCGGTATCGTCACGGTCGACGACGTCCTCGACGTGCAGGAGCGCGAGGCGACCGAGGACATCCAGATGCTCGGCGGGGTGCAGGCGCTCGACGACCCCTACCTGCAGGTCCCCGTGTGGACGATGGTCCGCAAGCGCGGCGTGTGGCTCGTCATCCTGCTGTTCGGCGGCATGTTGACCGCGGAGGCGATGGCGTTCTACGAGGACGAGCTCGCCAATGCCGTGGTGCTCGCGATCTTCCTGCCGCTGATCATCGCGTCCGGTGGCAACAGCGGCGCCCAGGCGGCCACGCTCATCACCCGAGCCCTCGCGCTCGGGGAGGTGCGCCTGGGCGACTGGTGGCGGGTGATGCGGCGGGAGCTCGCCTCCGGGTTCCTGCTCGGGCTCGTCCTGGGCGTCTTGGGGTCCGCTCGTATCGCGCTCTGGGCGCTGGCGTTCGGCGCCTACGGCGAGTACTGGCCGCTGGTCATGCTCACCGTGGGGGTGTCGCTCGTCGGCGTGGTCATCTGGGGCTCGCTCTCCGGTTCGCTCCTGCCGTTGCTGCTCAAGCGCCTGGGGGCCGACCCCGCGACCTCCTCGGCGCCCTTCATCGCCACCCTGGTGGACGTCACCGGGATCATCATCTTCTTCACGATCGCGGCATGGTTCCTGGGCGGCACGCTGCTGTGATGGACGGGATCCGCGAACCCAGATCGTGACGCCGCCCCTCGACCTTCTCCTCATCAGCTTCGGTGCCCTGATCCTCTTCAGCATCGTCGCCAGCAAGGCTTCCGGGCGGCTCGGCCTGCCGGCGCTCGTCCTCTTCCTCCTCGTCGGGATGTTGGCGGGGTCGGAGGGGCTGGTGGGCATCGCCTTCGACGATCCTCTGGTCGCGCAGTCCATCGGCATCATCGCGCTCGCCTACATCCTCTTCTCGGGCGGTCTGGACACCGAGTGGCGCGCCGTGCGGCCGTTGCTGTGGCTGGGAGCGGCGCTCTCGACCGTGGGGGTCGTGCTCACGGCGTCGACGCTGGGCCTGGTCGCGTCCTGGATGCTCGGGCTGCCGATCCTGCAGGGGCTGCTGCTCGGGGCGATCGTCTCGAGCACGGACGCCGCGGCCGTCTTCTCGGTGATGCGTTCGCGTGGGATCGGTCTCCAGGAGCGCCTGAAGCGGGTTTTGGAGCTCGAGTCGGGCAGCAACGACCCCATGGCGATCTTCCTGACGGTCGGACTCATCACGTTGATCGTGCAGCCCGATGTGGGCGGGTGGAGCCTGCTCCCGCTCTTCGTTCGCCAGATGTTGGTCGGGGCAGCCGTCGGCTGGGGCCTCGGGCGCCTGCTCGTGGTGGCGATCAACCGCATCCACCTGAACTACGACGGGCTGTACCCCGTCTTTACGCTCGCCGCCGTCGCCGTCGTCTATGGCCTCACGGACTGGCTGGGCGGCAACGGTTTCCTGGCCGTCTACCTCGCCGGCCTGGTCATGGGCAACCAGCACTTCATCCACAAGCGAAGCGTCATGCGTTTCCACGACGGCCTGGCGTGGCTGATGCAGATCACGATGTTCCTCGCGCTCGGCTTGCTCGTGTTCCCCTCCGAGCTCGTGTCCGTGGCGTGGACGGGCCTGCTGCTGGCGCTCGTACTGATGTTCGTCTCCCGGCCGCTCGCGGTGTTCGCGACGCTCTGGTTCAGCGGGCTGCCACGGCGCGAGGTCGGCCTGGTCGCGTGGGTCGGACTCCGCGGGGCCGTACCGATCATCCTGGCGACCTACCCGCTCGTGATGGGCGTGCAGAACGCAAGCCTGATCTTCAACGTCGTCTTCTTCATCGTCCTGACGTCGGTCTTGCTGCAGGGGCCCTCGATCCCGTTCGTTGCCCGCGTTCTGGGGGTCGACGTCCCCCTCGCTCGGTCGCCGCGTTACCCGATCGAGTTCGAGCAGACGGCCGGCTTGGACAGCGATCTCGTCGAGGTCGTCGTGCCCGTCGGTTCGTCCGTCATCGGTCGTCGGATCCTCGAGATCGGGCTGCCCGAAGGCGCCCTGGTCGTCCTCATCAGCCGTGACGGCGCGTTCGTGGTGCCGCGCGGTTCGACGATCGTCCTGGAGGGTGATCGGCTGTTGATGCTCGCCGACGACACCAGCTTGACCCAGGTGCGGGCGCTCGTCCGGGGCGCCGGTCCGGCGCCGGCCTAGAGTCCGTAGTGCTCTCGCGCCTGGCGGATCTGGGCCGTGTGGTGGTCGCCGTGCCAGGCATACAGCAGCGCCAGCCGCCAGGTCGCGCGGGGCGCAGGGTCGGAGCGGACGTGCCACGGACGCTCCAGGTCGGCGGGCGACGCGCCGCGCAGGAGTTCCACCCAGCGGGGGTGGAGCGCGGCGAGCAGGTCGAGCGCGGTCTCGATGGGGACCCGGGTGTCCGCCGTGGCGGCCCAAGCGTCGATATCGACGCTCTCGACCAGGGGCGCCTCCTCGGTCAACGCTCGCTTGGTGCGCAGGAAGGCGTTCATGTGGCTGTCGGCCAGGTGGTGGACGACGGTGCGGATGGGCCAGGCGCCGTCGCGGATCGGGTGGTCGAGGTCGCCGCAGCCGTCGAGGGTCGCGCGCAGCGACGCCGGCAGCGCCTCGATGCGGTCGATCGCGACCATGACGGCGCCGAGATCGAGGGCGGTTGGTAGGTCGGGGCGACCGATGGGGTAGACCTCGAGCACGGTGGGACCTCCGGGGGGTGCGCTGCCCGATGCTACCGCTCGGCGGGCTCGCGCGAGTCGGCCGTGGGACGTTGCTCAGGCGCGCCCGCGGGGTCGCTGGGCCTATCCTGGGGACACCGGACGCCCCCGCGTCGCCGCTCGTCACACGGTTTTCGGAGGACCGCCCATGCACCCCAAGCACACCCAGCCCGACCCGGTCGGCGCACCGCACGGCCCGCTGCACGGCGTCCGCGTGATCGATCTCAGCCGCGTCCTCGCCGGTCCCTTCGCCACCATGCTCATGGGCGACTTGGGGGCCGACGTCATCAAGATCGAGGCGCCCGTGGGCGACGACACGCGGCGCTGGGGACCACCGTGGGTGGCGGGCGAGAGCGCGTACTACACGTGCACCAACCGCAACAAGCGCGGCATCGTCCTCGACTTCAGGTTGGACGCCGCCCGCGAGGCGCTCAAGCTGCTCGTCCGGGACGCCGACGTCGTCATCGAGAACTTCCGCGTCGGCACGATGGAGAAATGGGGCCTGGGGTACGAGGAGGTCTTGCGCCCCCTGAACCCGCGCCTGGTGTACTGCAGCATCACCGGGTACGGCCGCAGTGGGCCCGCTGCTCACCTGCCCGGGTACGACCCGATCATCGAGGCCGTCGGCGGGTTCATGGCCATCAACGGCGAGGAGGGCGGGCGCCCGCTGAAGGTCGGGGTCGCGGTCATCGACGAACTCACGGGTTGTCAGGCGGCGTTCGCGATCACGGCCGCCCTCCTGCACCGGGACCGCACCGGCGAGGGCCAGCGGGTCGACCTGTCGCTCTTCGAGTCCGGGCTGTCGGCGCTCGCCAACCAGGCTTCCGCCTACCTCATGGGCGGCGAGGTCCACCCGCGACTCGGCAACGCCCACCCCCACATCGTGCCCACCGACAGCTACGAGACCCGCAGCGGCCCGCTGATGGTCTGCGTCGGGAACGATCGCCAGTTCCAGCGGCTGTGCGACCTGCTCGGCGCACCGGAGGTCGCTTTCGACGAGCGCTTCGCGAACAACCGGCAGCGGGTGGCGCACCGGCGC
>Ga0180429_10004569_pt1 | contig 11044 bp, 6 predicted proteins | sample SS_ome_FD_132428 | JGI IMG/M metagenome (GOLD analysis project Ga0180429, IMG submission 132428) | Hypersaline lake sediment archaeal communities from the Salton Sea, California, USA - SS_1_S_1 metaG | ecosystem: Environmental > Aquatic > Non-marine Saline and Alkaline > Hypersaline > Sediment ... | reverse complement strand
AGTCGGGGCAGGGTGCGGCGAGACTTGGAGGGATAGAGGCAGGTTCGGACGACGCGCAGGCCGTCGAGGTTTTCACGTTTGCCGAGGCGGTAGCGGTAGCCGCCAAAGATTTTGCCGGTGGGGTAGTTGGGCATGGCGGTGAGGATGGTGATTTCGTGGCCCATGGCAGCGAGTCGCTGGGCCAGTTCGTAGAGGCGGGCCTGGGGGGCACCCATTTCGGGGGGGAAGTATTGCGTGATAATGAGCAATCGCATGGTTGTATTTCCTAATGATTTTGGTCAGCAGGTCGTGATTTTCGGGCGATGCCGTAAGCGAGGTAATGAGTTGACGGGGGCAGCAGGGGGCATAGGGCCGTATCGAGGAGGCTCAGGATTTGCCGCTGCCATTCTTGCCGGCCAAAAGCGCCGAAGAAGCCCCAACTGCGCAGGTCATGGTCGCCAAAGTCTGTAAGCAACGCTTCGAGTTCGTGGAGCGTCAGGTAGCGCCACGATTTGCCCCAGGTGACGAAGAGGCGTCTGGCCCACTGGTGCAGAGGGGAGGCGACGAGGTTTTCGGCGAACCATAATTCGCCGGCGGGTTTAAGGACGCGTAGTATCTCGGCAATCATTTTTTCCTGGCGGTCGTATTGTCGCATGGCTCCCAGGACGGATTTGAAGATGACCAGGTCGAAACAGTCGTTGTCGAAGGGCAGGGTCGAGGCGTCGGCCTGGGCATAGGCGATGCGTTCGCTGCCGCTATATTGGGCGTGGAAGGCTCGGACGTCGGGGCCGGGCTGCTGGATATCGGAGCAGACGACGTCGGCACCGAGGCTGGCGAGCCAGAGGCTGAGTCCTCCGCGGTTGGCGCCGAGTTCGAGGGCAGCTCGACCGTTGAAGTCCAGTTGGGAGTGCTGTTGCCAATAGCGTAGGGGTCGGGACCAGTTGCGCACGTCCCATCGTACTATGGTCTTGGGGGTGGGTTCTTGACGTCTGTGAGTCTGCGTTTGGGCCACGCGGGAGGCCTCCCTGGATTATGCGACATTTTCTGGGCAGTATGGCGGGGCGGTGGTTGAGTGTGGTCAAGGTTAAGCGGCACCCTACGAGTCTTCTTTTGTGTCAGAGCGTCCTGGTGCACGTGCGGTGGAGTTCAGCGGGGAGGCGAGAGGCGGCGTCGATGGAGACACCAGCCCAAGAACAGCATCAGATAAGGCAAGGCCCAGGCGAGCACCTGTTGTGGGCGGGCAGGTCCCGGGGCCATGGCACAGCCTCCCGAGTGGCCGGAGGAACTGGTGGTGTGGTCGGCGGAGCCTGGTGCCGGCTGCTGTATGAGGGCGTACTGGGAGAAATGGGTCGTTTGAAACTGGATGGCGGCGAGGCCCGGGGCCAGGTCGAGGCAGACCATATTGGAGATACCAGACTGGCTGTATGAGCCTGTTTGTGGATTGTACCACTTGACGGTGGTGGAGCCTTGGGCGGCGGGCACTGCAAAGGGTATTGTGACGATCACAGGTTCCGAGAATTCGACGGTACTGGAGGGTCCGAATTCGTAAGAGGCCAAGATGGTCTGGGGTTCGAGCAGCGGGGCAGGAGTGTCGAGGCGAGTAATGGACAAGCACAGGTCAGTCCAGATTGCTCTGGGGGGCACCTGGATGCTCACGTCATCGAGGGAGCGGGCCTGGTCGGGGGTGGTGCCGACGCAGCCGCCCTGAGCAGCGTTGATAGTGGCGTGGGCCAGTTGTTGCCCTTCGATGGAGGCGGTGGCGGCCCAACGGATGCGTGAGGTTGGTTCGGGGGAGTTCTGGTCAGGCTCGAGCCAGAACACAACCGGTTCGCCACGGGTGTTGACGGCGAGGGCGGGGGATGTCTGGATGGCTTGATCGGCCGAGGCGGACACCAGCACGTTGGTACGGGCGCCGGCGGGGCGGATCTGAGTCAGATAGATGTCCGTATCGGTTGTCTGGTTCGAATTGCGTTCGTCCTGCCAACAGACGAAGAGGCGGTTAGCGTCGGGGCCAGCGGCCAAGACAGCCTGGGGGCGGGTCTGAGGGGCGTCGGTGGTGTCATCGACGAGCGACTGTCCTGTGAGAGGTATTTCGGTGAGATCGCAGGACGCAGAGGCGTAGGCGATGTCGGCGTTGCCCGTGCTGTAGTCCTCGTAGACGACGTGCAAAGTGTCGTCCTGGTCGGCCAGTAGTCGGGCAGCGCCCTGGCGGGCGGGTGCGGCGAGCAGCAGTCGCTCCTGCCAGTTGTCGCGGTTACAGGCGAGGTAGAGATCGCCGTTATCGTTGCGGGCATCGGTCCAGAGGACATAGACGCGGCCGTCGTTGGCGACAGCTAGGGCCGGTTCGGTTTGGTCGGCGGTGATTGGCGGGCGTTGAATTTGACACGGATTAGTCAACTTTCGATTGAGCTGGACCAGTTGCACGGCCCACGTGTTGCCCGTGGCAGCTTGGCGGTTATCCTGCCAGGCAACGTAGACCAAGCCCATTTGATCGACGGCTATGGCAGGTTGACGGGCATCATACGTGTCGCCGGTCAGGTTGACGGGTTTAGTCCAGGACATGCCCTGGTCGCTATAGGCAGCGACGATTCTCCAGTGGGTTCCATCAAACTGCTGCCAGGCGACGTAGATGGTGCCGTTGGGTCCCAAGGCCAAGGCGGGTTGGGCCTGATCGTTACCGTCAGGGGCAATGCAGACGGGCGTTTGGGATGGTCCCGTGGGTGTATCGGTTCTGGTGAAATGGATCTGCCGGGTGCCCTCGGGGCCCTGGGCCCAGGCCAAGGCGAGCTGGCCTGTGGGATCGCACGAGGCCACGGGCGGGTGTTGCGTGGGGGCGTCTGGCGTAAGCGTTTGGGGCGGGCTGAACCCGACCATTTGGGTGGTAAACTGCTGTTCATTGGCGTTCATGGCATTGCCCGCCAGGTCGCGGGCGGCCAGTCGCAAGCGAAGGGTCTGGTCGTAATCGAAGACGGCATTTGGCTGGAACGTATAGGTGAAATCCTCTTTGGTGCCGATGCGGCGGCATATGCCCAGGGGTGTTTGGCAGGTAGTGTTATCGCCGTGGTAGATTTGCACGTCATTGAGATGGAGCGTAACCGAGGCGGCATCGACGCCAGTGCCGGCATCGCTGATGGTGGCCATGACGAGGCCATTTCGGGGGGTCTGGATGGCATCGCCCTGGGGCAAGACGCGGGTGAGAAGTGGCGGGGTGTTGTCGACCAAGTCCTCGGCCAGCATCAAGATAACGGTGGATTGGGTCTGGGTGGTTGTATCGCTGGCGACAAAACGGATGGTGTAGTCGCCCAGAGGCAGGGCGTAGGAGGGTGTCCAGGAGAAGACGCCTTGGGTGAAGGTTGCGTTTGCGGGCAGGTTCGTCGCGGTGAGTGTGAACGGGTCGCCGTCGGGGTCGTTAGCGGAGACGTCGAAGGTGACGGTTTCGTTGGGGCGAACGTTGCGGTTGGGTATAGTCGTGATTTGCGGCGCGCGGTTGATGTTGCGTACCGTGATGAGCAGGTTCTGGCTGACCTGGTGGGTACCGTCGGAGACGACGAGCTGCACGGTATAGTCGCCGGCGGCCTGGTAATCCGGGGTCCAGCTGAACGTCGGGCCGGTGAGGTTGGCGTCTTGGGGCAGGCCTTGGGCGCTATATTGTAGGGTATCACCGTCGGGGTCATTGGCGAGCACGGTGAACAGGAGTGTGTCGTTTTCGTCGACTACCTGGTTGGGGATGGTTTCGACCAGGGGCGGTTGATTGGCGGGCCCGTCAAGCGGATCGTCATCGGGGGGTGTGGGCGGTTGAGGATCGGGGTCATCGGGGGGTTCCGTCGCGACGGGGGCGGCTGCTTTCATCAGGTCGGTAAGCTCTGTTCTTACCTGGTTGACAAGGTTCAAGTCATCGGGGTTTTGAATCGTCTGGGTCACCAAGGCGTCCATTCTGCTGCGCAGCAGGGCGGCTTGTTGGGGGGTCGTCAGCGCCATATCCTCGAGACATTTATCTAAAGATTGAAGGTAGATGAAATCTTCGATGCCGTCGCGATAGGCTTGCCAACGTCTTGAAGGAAAGAAGGGTTCGCTGGCGTCGTAACCGTCCGGGCAGGGATAGAGGGTGCCGTAGGCGCCGATGGGGTTGCCGGTATCGTTCCATTGCGGGCCCAAGTCGGTGTGCGAGTAGAAGCCGACGCCCTTTTGGCCGCGAGCAAAAGCGCGCCAGGACATGAGGCGGTAATAGGCGTTGGGTGGTTGGGCCTTGCCGGGGCCTTTGGCGTCATAGGTCCAGAGTTCCTTGTGCCAACTGCGAATAGTAGCCAGCCAGTCGGGGTAGCGGTCGGAGTAGACGTCGGCCAGACACCAGATGTCAATGAGGTTGCGAAAGCGTTCGAACTCCTGGGGGCCCTGGCCAAAGGAATTGGCGTAGATCTTGACCTGTGGATCAACCTGTTTGGCCAACTGAGCGAGCTGGTAGAAATCGTCGCAGAGGGTTTCGTCGAAGGGGTAGAGGGCGAAGTCGTCGTAGTCGAAGCCTTGCTCGTGCAGATGGGCCACTACTTGTGCGAGCCAGTTGGAGAAGGCGGTTTGCCAGGCGTCGGACATCCAGTCGCCGAATCGGCCGCTGTCGCGCAGGGCAGGCTTCCAGTGAAACCAGAGCAAGAGGCGGCACGGGCGATGGAGGGCGAGCCACCCATCAAAGGCACTATAGTCGATAGTCCCTAGTTGTCCATCGGCAGTTACGTAAGCCGGCCAGGGCAAATAGTCGTGGTGCACGACAAAGACATTGGTGTGGTGTTGTTTGAGGTCCTCGATGACGAACTCGGTGGCGGCCTGAGGCCGAATGCGGTAGGGGACATAGGACCAGGTGCAACTGTTGATGAGCGTGGGGTCCAGGGTCAGATCGTGGATGCGTAGCGTCAAAGAGGCTTGCTGGTTTGCGATGACGTCCTGGCCGGTGCGGGCCTGTAGATTGATGTTGAAACTGTACTGGGCGGGGCTGAGTCCAGGGTCGTGTAGATCGAGCCAGATTTGCTGGACGCCGCCGGGGGGTATCTCGAGATCGCGGCCGTCCAAGGGGAGCAGCGCGTCGGCAATGCTGCCTACCCAGGCGGCCTTGACGTAGGCGGCGCAACGGGCCGTCATGACATCGGATAGCCCAAACGCACCGAGCGACGAGGTGGGCAGCACCTCGAGGCGTAGATCCATGGGTACCTGCTGGCAATTGATGACATTGAAGGCGACGGCGCCTTTTTCGCGTCGCCAGAGATCAATATCGAGATTCATGGTCGCCTCGGCGGGAGCGACGAGCATTTGGGCTTCAGAGAGCACCTCTAACGGATTAGCGGGCAAGGAGACGAACGGTGTGCCGTAGAGTGTCTGATAGATCTGCCCGCGCAGTCGTTGTAGCGCGGCGTCGGCGTTGTGCAGCTGGTCGAGGGGGGCCAGCCCGGTCGCGGCATTGGCGATCAGCGAGGCCAGGTCGTCCATTTGATCGAGTAGCTGCGTCATGGTGTTTTGCGTGAAGCGGGTGTCGTTCTGCAGGAGTGTCTCGCGTGTGACGCGTAGTTTGTCGGCGAACAACTGGTTGGCTTCGACCCAGGCATCCAGCTCCTTTTCACCGACGCATTGGGGCAATGTGTCGGGCTCACGGTAGGGAGGCGCTGAGGTGTTGGCAGTGCCGATAACCTCCAGCTCGTCCAGGAACATGGCCAGGCTGCTACCCTGGCGGAGCACCACTTTGATATAGCGTGCGCAGGCCTGGACGTTCGAGACGGTGAAGATGAAGGGCACTTTTTCGGTGGGGGACCAGACGGGATGGTCCAGTTGGTCGAGTCGCACGGCCTTGGCCAGACGAAAATCGGCGCCGTCGTCGCTGACCAGGACGGCCGCGTAGGAGGGGTAGCGAACACTCGAGCCGCCGCTGACGGTGTGCAGTCGCACTTCGTCAATAGCGCAGTGTGCCTGCAGGTCGATTGTCACGGCAGGAATCAAAGGGATTGTCATCCAGCCTACGGTACTCTTTTTGATCCAGTCGGCGCCGAGCTTGACGCCATCGGTAAGCTGGAGGTGGTCGGCCGGATCGGAACAGAGAGAATAGTTGGGTGGTACGGCAAAGGTGCACGCGTGTCCTCGTGCGAGATTATCGGCAGCAAGAAGGGGGCCTGCGCGCATGGCGTTGAGGCATAGGAGAGACGCGGCAGCAATGATGCAAGTGTGTTTGTATGACACGTACACTATATCCCTGTGATTTCCGACTCGGTGGCGTGGCCCGGTGCTTCAGAACGTTTTCTCATGGCGTGTTTGCTCCAAGGGCCTGCAACGTGGGCGGTCTAGCTTTGGTGAAGCACTATTTCAGCATACGATGTGGGAATCGGCCGGGCCAGTGGTCGGCCAGCAGTCGGTGTTAAGAAAGTTAAACCAGGCAAGTTTTTTTGCGGACGGAAGCGTTGTGCGCGACTATGACGATTGCCCGGCTGAGAGGGTTAGATTGTCTGTAACGATTGTGCATGGCATGTGAGAGGTGCGATGGCGGCGGCCCCGGCAGTGGGGGTGCAGGTGGCGTCAGGTAACACGCACGGTATCGGGCGTCTGGTTCATGTGGGTTTGGTGGCGTCTATAAGCTCGCGATAGAGCGTTTCGAGTATGCGCATGTTATTGGTGGTGTCGCCATAGGCCTCGACGCGCTGGCGGTTGAGGGAGGCCGCTCGCAACCGAAACTCCGGCTGTTCATAGGCGCGGGTCAGGCACTGGGCCAGAGCGGCGGCATCGCCGACGGGGTGAAACAGGGTAGTGACGCCCTCGTCGAGCCACTCCCTGTTGACGGGCAGGTCGGAGGTAATGGGAAACAGACCAGTGGCCATGGCTTCGAGCAGCGCGACACTGATGCCGTCCCATCGCGGATGGGAGAGAAACACGTCGTGGTTGTGCAGCAGTTGCAGGACCTGGCTGCGGGAGACAGCATCGAGGAACCGCACACGGTCATCGAGGTGACAGGTGCGGACGAGTTCCTGCAGCGTTGCCTTGAGGCTTCCGCCGCCACTGAAGGTCATCTCGCAGGGGATGCCGGCGTCGCGGAGCAGGGCGAGGGCCTTGATGGCGGTGGGATGGTCATATACATGTTCAAGGCGTCGGGTGCTTAGCAGTCGTAAAGGCGTTGGGGCGGGCAGAGGCTGCCTGGGCTGGTAGGCAAAGAAACGCGTGTCGACTCCCAGGGTGAGCACCCGGACCTTATCGTCAGGCACGCCCAGGGCCACCGCCTTGTTTTTGAGGTCTGCCGAGACCGTATTGACGCAGGTGGCCTGGGAGAAGATGCGCCGCAGCAAGGGGCGCCAGAGACGCGAACGACTCCCCACGCTCAAATCGGTGCCGTGGGCGGTCGTGACCGTGGGGTGGAAATTACAGACGAGTCCGGCGAGCCCGCCGCTGGTGACATAATGGGTATGTAGAATGTCTGGTTTCAGTTGACGGACTACGCGACGTGCGCGAATCATGCTGAGAGGATATTTCCATTTGCCCTCGGTGCGGGAATAACGGCCGGCCAAGGCGACCTGGTAGGTGGTGACGCCGCGGTCGGGTGTGGGTGACAAGGCTATGAAACTCACCCGATGTCCGGTGCCCTTGAAGTAGTCGATATATGGCTGGATGTGCTGAAAGCCGCCCACGCACACGTAACAAATATGCATAATCCCGTTCTCTGCTCTGCTAGACGTTCGACGTTGACGTTTGGGGTTCGACTCCGCGCACGGCCAGGCCGGCTTGGTTGAGGATGTGCTGCACGTGGTCTCGCTCAGCCTCGATGGTGAAGCGGCGCGACTGTTCGAGAGCCGCCGACGCCATGTTGCGCCGGAGCGGTTCGTCCGCAACCAACTGTCGCAGCGCCTCGGTCAGGGCGGGTACATCCTTGGGCTTGACGAAGAAGCCGGTGCGGCCGTTTTGTGCCACGCGTGGGATGCCCCCCACATCGGTGGTGACGGTGGGTAACCCGTTGGACATGGCCTCGGGCACCACCTTGGGCATGCCCTCGGAATAGGAAGGCAGGACAAAGATGTCGTTGCGGCGGTAGATGTCGCGAAGGGCTTCGTTGGCGACAAAGCCGAGGAAATCGACATTGTCTTGCAAGTTCAGCTTGCGGACGAGTGCTTCGAGATCGGCTCGCCGGGGCCCATCGCCGACCAATTGGGTCCGCACGTTGAGGCCGGTATCGAGCAGGTTGCGTGTGGCATGCAAGAGTTCGAAGATGCCCTTGTATTGATCGAAACGTCCCACATAGAGCAGGTGGCATTGCGGCGACTGACTGCTGGCCGGGCGTGGGGCGACCTCATCGGCGCAATAGGTGGAACTGGTGACGCGAATGACTCGCGTATTGTGCCGGCCGTACAAGTCCACCAATTCCTGGCCTGTGGCAATCGACAATGACGCGCCGGAGACCATGGCTTTGGTGGCGAGGTGATGTAGCCAACCGGCCAGACGGCCCAGGCGGGGCATGTGGCGGTATTCAAAATTCAATCGCATCATGTGGCCGAAGTTGCCTGCCAGGCGCAGTGCGTAGGGCTGGGCCTGGATCCGACAGACGGCACAGGCCAAGAGCGACAGGTAATTTGGCGTGGAGATAAGGACCGTATCAGCAGCCCGGATGGGCCCCCAGATCGCTCGCATGAGCCGACCAGGGTGGCGAAAGGCGTTGACTTCCCAACGGTTGAAATAGTGCGGCAGCGTCCTCACCGTCAGGTTGTCCAGGACCAGCGGCGAGGTGTTGCGGCTGATAGGCTCGCGGCCCAGGGGGGCGCAGAGCTCGACAGTATCGTAGAGCGGCGCGAGCATGGCCATCAACTTGGCTATGGGGGGGAAGGCAAGATAGTTCTCGCCATTATGACTCAATTTAGTATGGGTGATAAAGCACAGTTGCATATTGCTGCTCACGACGCCTGTGGGCGTATAGGGGCTCTGTAATGGAAATAGCGGTTGAGAGGCGCAGGTTGTCTTTTGGCGTTACCCTTGGAGGGGCACAAAGGCAGGCTCGAATTTGGAGACGTAGAGGGTATTGGCGGGCACGTCTTTGAGTACAATCGCGCCGGCTCCGATGCGGGCGTTGTCGCCGATGGTGACGGGCCCGAGGATAATCGCGCCGGCACCGACAATCACATTGTCGCCGAGGACGGGACAACGGCGATCGGTGTCATGAGACCCCTCGCGCCGCCCGATGGTGACGTTGTGTTTGATGTCACAGTTTTCACCCAGGCGAGTGTCGCCATGAATGACGATTCCGAGGGGGTGCTCGAAATGGGTGGTGCGTGGTATCCGCCACCAGTTGCCTTGACACGCCCAGGCCAATTGGACGTGCCATCCCTTGCAGCAGCAGACCAGCGCGTTCATGAGGCAGCACGCCAAATCCTTGAGCAGCAAGGCAATCTGGCCCACAACCGGGAGGCTTTTAATCATCGTTTTCAGTCGGCTCATACCTTTGTCTCCAACCTGCGACTGGATCACAGAACATCGCGACGCCTACGAGCCGGTTTTAAGGACACCGCGACGCTGCAATTCTTCGCCCAGGGCAATGGTGAAGGCAGGCACATCTTTGGCGTCCAGGTGCGAGCCGTCGGGGCAATCAAACCCGGCGAGAGTTGGCACGTCGGCGAAATGAATCATGGCGACGCTGGTTTGGCCGGCTAAGACGTCCCAGTATTTTTCGCGTGGGTAGAACTTGATGTCGTTCTCATAATACTTACCCGTAGTGATCATCCGCAGGAATACGACACGGCCGCCGCGAGCTTCAATCTGTTGGGCCATGGCCTCGACCTCAAGGGCCTCGGTAAGCCAATCCTCAGGCGTCGGGACGTAGCGTTCATGATCGGCCCGCTCGATGAACATGTCCCGCATGCCGGTGCTGTCGGTCAGGGAGAAGTCCGCCGAGACCGAACGGTCTTTGTGCGTGATGTGCCAATTGGGCGAGGGGAAGCGACGGTCGCGTAGCAATGCGACGGCCATGCGGTCCAGCCGCAGGTCAGGGTTGAGAATGGCCAGGTGCTGCTGCAGATATGTGGAGAGGGTGCGGTTGGTTTCGTCATCGCGCCACCAGCTTTCATCATAGCGATTGTGATAGAAATTGACCCATGGCTGCTGCTGTTCACGAAACCGTCGCTCGAAATAGGGCTCGCTCATGTCACAGAGCACCACGCCCCGAAAATTGTGGTCGTTGGCCAGGTCGCGCAGGGTGGCCATGGGGTGGGCGCCTAATACGGCCAGGTCGATGACTCTGTAATCAGCAAAGCGTGTTTCGAAGGCACTGGGGGAAAATCCCAGTTGGATGCGGGAAGCGCCCAAGACCACGAAGGGCTTGCGGTCACCGTTGTCGTAGACGCGGTGTCGCTTGAGCGCCCAGAGGGCCTTGTCGTCGACGACCGTGGGCCGATGCCCCTGTCGACGGGCATAGACTTCCAAACCGCCCAGGAAGCCGCCCGCCAGCAGCAGGGCCACCACCCAGGTCCGCAGCCAAGGGCCCCACGGAACGCGTTCGGCAGCATGAATCGAGGTGAAACATTGCGCCCGCTCGGGGGCGACGTAGTCGCTGGTCTCCGGGTGGGACGTTTTAGAACTGGAAGTAGATGAACGCACGTTCTTCTCCTGACAACATCATCAGACAAATGAGTATCGCCGCGAGCACGACGCTGCGCAGCCACCACGGACAGCGATGGGCCAACTGCTCGAGGCTGATATCGCGCATGACCCAGTGAAAGCCCAAAATCGCGGCCACCACGACCAAGGCTTCGGCTACGTAATTGGCGCCGACCGGCATGGCCGTGGGCGAGCGCTGCCAACCGAGCATGGCGGTGACAACGGCGGCGGCTCGGCTGAAGGTTCTGGCGCGGAAGAAGACCCAGGCCACGCACACCAACGCAAATGTCATCAGTCCCAGAAGGAGCTTGACCGGTCGGTAGTGCCACACTTTGGCGGCGGGCACCACTCGTTTGATCAGACGTTCGGCGACGAGGTAGAGCCCGTGGAGGCCGCCCCAGATGACAAAGGTCCAACTGGCTCCGTGCCACAAGCCCCCCAACAACATCGTCACCATCAGATTGCT
>Ga0180429_10004568_pt1 | contig 11044 bp, 8 predicted proteins | sample SS_ome_FD_132428 | JGI IMG/M metagenome (GOLD analysis project Ga0180429, IMG submission 132428) | Hypersaline lake sediment archaeal communities from the Salton Sea, California, USA - SS_1_S_1 metaG | ecosystem: Environmental > Aquatic > Non-marine Saline and Alkaline > Hypersaline > Sediment ... | reverse complement strand
TGCAAAAAGATATGCCGCAAAAACCAGCAGGCTCATCAACGAAGGAGTTAAAGCAGTTGGGCAGGAGGCAGGGGAGACCGAAACAATGGCCCGTTCTTTCTTTAAAATGCTTGAAGCGAAACTGGACCTGAGCGGCCGGACCGACCCTCCAACAGAGGAGGAGGTAAAAGCTGCCATAGAGCAATTAAAGGACGTGGGCCGCTTCTCCATATTCGCCACCCTGGTCATTCTTCCGGGAGGGGTTGTATCGCTAGTTGGACTGGAAATCCTGGCTCGAAAGTTCGGGATCAGGGGCTTTAACCTGGTACCCTCCTCTTTCCGGAAAAAAAAACTATCTAATCTTCCAGCCAAACCGAAATTATGAAATCATTTATAAGCTTCTTCCTGATGTTTCTTGCAATCCCGGCCAGTGTATGGGGACAGAAAATGTTTGAAGTAAAATATGAGTCACAGGCTGATATCAAAGTGTTTGTAGTTGATTATGAATCTCAGGCTGACCTGAAAATCTATTTTGTAGAGTATGAATCCCAGGCCAAAAAGGACGGACTCTGGTATTTTGTAAAGTATGAATCCCAGGCCGATCTGAAAGTCTATGTGGTAGAATACGAATCACAATGCGACCTGAAAGTCTTCTTCGTGGATTATGAAAGTCAGGCCGATGAAGACGGTCTCTGGTACTTTGTGAAGTATGAATCTCAGGCCGATAAGAAGTTGTTTTTTGTGGAGTATGAATCTCAGGCCGACCTGAAAATATTCATCGTCGAATATGAAAGTCAGGCCGGATGGCGCAATGCGGATAAACAACATTTGCTCCTCTGATATCTTTCTGAAAGCTTGCCGGCCGGAATCTTGGCGCTTAGGTGAAAAATACATAGGTTTAAATCGACTACGAACCTAAAACTTATTCCACTTATGAGCGGCTTTTTTGGAGCAATTTCCAAGCAGGATTGTGTGTATGATGTATATTACGGGACAGATTACCATTCCCATCTGGGCACCAAACGCGCTGGCCTGGTATTCTACAACAAACCCGAAGGTTTCCGGAGATCCATACACAGCCTGGAGGACGGTTATTTTCGCTCGAAGTTTGAACCGGACCTGAAAAAATTCAGTGGGAGAAGTGGGATAGGCATTATCAGCGACACAGACCCCCAGCCCATCATGTTCAATTCCCACATGGGTCGTTTTGCCATTACTTCAGTGAGCCGGATGGTAAATATCAATGAGCTGGAAAGGTATTTCCTGGATAAGAAAAAGCACTTCACAGAAAACTTTCAGGGGAACGTGAATCCCACCGAGGTGGTGGCTAACCTGATTTGTGAAGAAGATGATTTTATGGCAGGAATAGAAAACGTGCATAAGAGGGTCAAAGGATCCTGCACCCTTATGATACTGACCCCGGAAAGCATTATTGTAGCAAGGGATAAACTGGGAAGGACCCCTGCCATCATTGGAAAGAAAGATGGAGCTTATGCCATAGCTTCCGAAACATGCGCATTCCCAAACACCGGTTACGAAATTGAATACTATCTGGGACCGGGTGAAATTGTGGAGGTCACAGCAGAAGGGTACCGGACACTAAAACCTGCCGGGGAAAAGATGCAGGTCTGTTCCTTCCTCTGGGTTTACTACGGTTATCCACCCTCATTCTACGAGGGGATCAACGTGGATGAAGTGCGTTACCGCTGTGGGGCAGCCCTGGCAAAAAGAGATAAGGTGAAGGCCGATTTTGTATGCGGAGTCCCCGATTCGGGAGTGGGTCACGCCATTGGATATGGCAACTTCAACGGCATCCCATACAAAAGGGCTTATTCCAAATATACACCCACCTGGCCCCGCAGTTTCATGCCACAGCACCAGGATATGCGAGATCTGGTAGCCAAAATGAAATTGATCCCCAACAAGGCCATGATAAAAGACAAAAGCATGGTTTTTCTGGATGATTCCATAGTTAGGGGAACCCAGCTGAAGGATAATACCGCCGACCTTCGCCTGGCAGGCGCCAAGGAGGTCCACATGAGGATTGCCTGTCCACCCCTCACCTTCCCCTGCAACTACCTGAATTTCTCGCAATCCCGTTCCACCATGGAGCTTGCCACCCGCAAGGCCATAAAACAGCTGGAAGGTGAAGAAGAGAGTCACCTGGAGGAATACGCCGATGCAAAGAGCGAGAAATACAAAGCTATGGTTGAGCAGATTGCCCGGAACCTGGATATTGATTCACTCATGTACCAGGACCTGGACGACCTGGTGGAAGCCATTGGTTTACCCAAAGAAAAACTATGTACCCATTGCTGGGATGGGAGCTCTTATTACTAAATAAGATTACGTATCTTGCAGGGAACCCCAAAACTTTCTTCGATGGTCCCCAAACGTAATTTTGATCTCCTGGAACGCTTTACCACGAAGTTCACAGGGCGAAACGCCCTTGCGGAAAAAGTGGGAGGCAAATGGAAGTTTTATACTTCAGAAGATTATAGCCAGATAGCCCATCAGTTTGCATTGGGCCTTCTGGAGCTGGGTCTGAAAAAAGGTGACAAAATTATGACCGTCACCAATAACCGCCCTCAGTGGAATTTCGTGGACATGGGCATGTCCATGGCTGGAATGGTGCATGTTCCGGTTTATACCTCCATGAATACCGAGGAATATGCCTATATCATGGATCACTCCGATGCGGCTATGGTGATCGTATCGGATCAGAAACTGTACAGCCTTATTCAACCGGCATTCGCCAAACAAAAGAAAGCCAGGCACCTCTATACCTTTGATCCCATAGAAGGAGCGGCGCTCTGGACCGAGCTCCTGGAAAAGGGCAAGCATGCAGGTTCCGATACGCGTGAGAATCTGGATTCCATCAAACAAAAAATTACCCCCGACGAGGTGGTCTCCATCATATATACTTCAGGAACCACGGGTCGTTCAAAAGGTGTAATGCTCAGTCATCATAACCTTGTTAGCAATTTTCTGGCTGCTGCCGATGTGTTTCAGCTCAATCAGGACGACCGTTACCTGGCCATAATTCCCGTGTGCCATGTGGGAGGAAGACTTGGAAACTACCAGACCCAGTATTCCGGAGCCTGCATATATTATGCCGAAAGCATGGGAACCATTGCAGCCAACCTGAAGGAGATCCAGGCCACCGGTTTCGACGCAGTGCCAAGGATCCTGGAGAAAATATACGACAATGTCATTGCCAAAGGCCGCAGCCTCACCGGGATGAAGAAAAAGATGTTTTTCTGGGCTGTGGATCTGGGACTAAAATACAAACCACATGGTGAAAAAAGCTGGTTTTATTACAGGAAACTGAAACTGGCCGATAAGATGATTTTCAGTAAGTGGAGAGAGGCGCTGGGCGGACATGCCAGAATGGTGGGTTGCGGCGGAGCTGCTTTGCAATCCAGGCTGGAAAGCATATTCTGGGCCAGCGGTTTAAAAATCATCAACATGTACGGACTCACAGAGACCTCCCCCATCATAAGCATAAACCGGACAGAAAAAGGGAGGTGCAAGCTTGGTTCGGTGGGTTCGGTGATTCCGGGAGTTGAACTCAAAATAGCCGACGATGGGGAGATTCTGTGCAAGGGAGACTGCCTTATGAAAGGCTATTATAAGGATGAAGTACAAACCAGGAAGGTGATGGACGAGGAGGGGTGGTTCCACACCGGAGATGTGGGACACCTGGAAGACGGGAAATTCCTGATGGTGACTGATCGCAAGAAGGAGATCTTCAAATTGTCCAGTGGTAAATTCGTGGCTCCACAGCCCATCGAGAACAGGATCAAGGAGTCCGCCTTCGTGGATCAGGTAATGGTGGTGGGTGAACACCAGAAATTTGCCAGCGCCCTGCTGGTACCCGATTTCACCTACCTGAAAGAATGGATGTCGGAACAAAAAGTGCCCAACGGGAAAGAGCGTGCCGATCTGATTGCCATCCCTGAAGTGCTTACTGCTTACAACGAAGAAATTGCAAAGATCAATGAAAGCCTCATGGACTGGGAAAGGATCAAGCGCTTCAGGATCGTAACGGAGGACTGGTCGCCCGCCACCGGAGAGCTCTCGGCCAGCCTGAAACTAAAACGCAAAGTGGTGGCAGACAGGTATGCCGAGTTGTTGGAAGCCATATACAAGAGATAGTTATGATCCTTGTTGAAGTAAAGGGCAGGTCCCTGGCTAAAGCCTTTCTGGAGGTGCCACGGATTCTCCACCGCAACGATCCCGTCTGGGTCTGCCCCCTGGATAAGGAGATAAACTCCATTTTTGATCCGGGGAAAAATGTCTATTTCCAGCACGGTGAAGCCCATCGATGGGTTTTGTATGACGATGGCCATAAACTGATCGGCAGGATAGCCGCCTTTATCGACCATAACACAAGTCATAAGCAGGATCAGCCAACGGGAGGAATGGGTTTTTTCGAGTGCATCCAAAACCAGGATGCTGCCAGGCTGCTCTTCGATGCAGCAAAAAAATGGCTGAACGAAAGGGGGATGGAGGCCATGGATGGTCCCATCAATTTTGGAGAGACCGACAAATACTGGGGACTGCTGGTTGATGGTTTTACCCACCCCTCATACGAAATTGCCTACAATCCTCCCTACTACCAGGAACTCTTCGAGAACTATGGATTCCAAACCTACTTCAAACAGGAAGGTTTCCATCTGGATGTGACCCAGCCCATGCCCCCGCGGATTGAGAGGATTGCCCAGCGTGTCCTTCAAAACCCCGATTATGAATTCAAACATTTCAGCTGGAAAAACGAAGACCAGCTCATTAAAGATTTCGTATCGGTCTTTAATGTGGCCTGGGCCACCTTCAAGGAAAACTTCGAACCCCTGGAAGTAAGCTATATTAAAAAAACCCTGAAAAAAGCCAGGGCCATTATCGATGAAGAGTTTATCTGGATTGCCTACAGCAAGGGTAAACCCATTGCCATCTACCTGATGTATCCCGATGTGAACCTGATTCTAAAGCATCTCAATGGCCGGCTCAGTCCGGGTGCCATGCTTAAATTCCTCTATCTGAAGAAGCGTAAGACTATGACCAGGGCACGAGGGGTGTTAATGGGAGTGATCCCGGAGTATCAGAGCCGGGGTATCGAAGCCGGTATCATTCTGAACCTGGTGAAGGTGTTTGAAAGGAAATCTCATTACCGGGAGATCGAATTTTCCTGGGTGGGTGACTTCAATCCCAAAATGAGAAAGATTTTTGTTTCTGTGGGTTGCATTTCGGTGAAGCATTACATCACCTACCGTTATCTTTTCGATAGAAATGCAGAATACCGCAGATATCCCATTCCCATCGAAGAGAATAAAACCAAATAAGCATGAAATACGATGTAATTGTCATTGGAGCCGGACTGGGCGGACTGACCGCGGGAGCTAAGCTGGCCAGGGAGGGTAAGGCTGTCCTGGTATTGGAACAACACGACCGGCCAGGCGGCTGTGCCACCACCTTTAAGCGCAGGGACTATACCATGGAGGTGGGACTTCATGAAATGGATGGACTGAATCCAAGAGATATCAAACACAGAATATTTGATGACCTGGGTATTACGGGTAAAGTGGAATTTCTGAAAGTACCTGAGTTCTATCGCTTCGTAAATAAGCGTTGCGACCTGGTGATCCCTCACGATCCGGAAGAGGCCAAAGTCCTGCTGAAATCTCACTTTCCCGGTGAAGAAAAGGGAATCGACGATTATTTCTACCATGTGCTGAACGTAAGAAGGGTGATGGTGGCCAACCGCGACAAACCCGACCGCAGCGTGGGTGAATTCCTGGACGAGATCATCTCTGACGAAGACCTGAAACTGGTCCTCCTGGGTAACCTGGGCTACTTCCACGACGATCCTTACAGCCTGAGCTGGCTGTATTACCTCAATGCCCAGGGAGCCTATTATGGCGGAAGCGCCAGCTTCATCCAGGGCGGATCGCAAAAACTATCCGATGCCCTGAGTGATATCATCGTTGCCCACGGAGGAACTGTCAGGCTTAACAGCCTGGTCAAATCCATCGAATATGAAGGGAACCGGCCATCAGGTGTGAGCTGGGAGCCCACCAGGGGAAAGGAAAAGAAAATCCAAAAGGAGAGCTGCGATCTGATTGTGGTAAATGCTGCCCTGCCCAGCCTGGCTGAATCACTGCTATCCAAATCGGATGCTAAAAGGCTTAGCGACTCAATCTCCGAAAATCAAATAGGAGCCTCCCTGCTCACTGTATATTACGGTTTTAAAAAATCCCTTAAAGAGCTGGGGAGCAAAAATTACTCCACTTTTATCTACGATGAATCCGTGCTATCCCAGAAGGATATACTGAAAAACAACCATAGCGATTTCTCGACCAGAAGCTTCACGTTTGTGGACTACAGTCAGGTGGATTCCCGACTGGCCCCGCAAGGGAAGAGCGTTGGGGCAGTGTGTTGCATCGATTATCCCGCAGACTGGGCCAATCTGGAAAGGGAAGAATACGTACGCATGAAGGCAGATGTGGCAGATATTATTACGAGCCGCTGCGAGAAGCTGATCCCGGGTTTCCGCGATGCCATTGAACACGTGGAAGTGGCTACCTCATTGAGCGTGAAACGCTTTACCCTGAATCCGGAAGGGGCCGTCTACGGTTTTGCACAGAATCCGGGCCGTTCCATGGAATACCTCGAAAAGCTTCCCGACAATGTGTATATTGCATCGGCCTGGGGGAAGATCGGGGGCGGATTCTCGGGAGCCATGGTAGGTGGCTATATGACTGCCGTGGATATTATACGCCTTCGTTAGATCGAAAGCACATAGGGATGACCGAACCCGGTTTTTGGCAGAAAAAGACTGCCTACCTCCATAAGAAGTATTCCAAACTCAAGGGGAATATATATTACTTGTTTCACCTGGCGGAAGCCTTGCAGGTGGGGAAAGTGAAAAAGAAGCACACAGGGATTCAGTTGAAGATGGCAGAAATTCTGAAGGTGAAAGAATGTTTAGATTCTTATGAAAATTGCAGGTTTTTAGTCTTCGGCTTAGGGAATGACTCTCCTTTCTGGAATGAGATCAATGCCAGTGGCTCCACACTGTTTCTGGAGGATTACTCACCCTGGTTTGACAGGATTACCGGGGCTTACCCTCAACTGGAAGCTAAGCTAGTACATTATCATAACAACATCACCCAGTGGCAGGAACTCATCGATGAGCCTGAAAAGCTTCAACTTGACCTTCCTTCAGGAATGGATCCAAATCGTAAGTGGGAAGTAGTTCTTGTGGACGGTCCCCGCGGGCATATGCACTCAGAAGAAATACCGGGTCGTATGTCAAGCATATTCATGGCTTCACAATGGGTGGCCCCGGGAGGAATGGTTCTCGTACATGATGCCCAGAGAAAGGTAGAATCTTCCTACGCCAGCAAGTATCTGGGGGAAGACAGGCTTATAGCTAAAGTCTGGGGAAGGGCCCTGCTGAAAATCTATAAGCTCTAAACAAGCTCCTTAAGGGTAGACCCCATGCGGTCCAGGTAATTATCCACCTGCTCATCCGATTCGAAGCCTACAATCACCATATCGATGCTGTTCAGTCCCAGTACAAACTTGAGTGATTGGTCGATCTTTTCGCTTTCATTGCGAAGATCACCATTCCCGACCAGCTTCATTCCAATGACACCCCGGCCCGAGTCGTGCATCTGATGTATGACCTCAACCACTTCTTTGGGATCGGGACGATCCATGGCAATGCCGAAGGGATTGATCCTGGCATGAAGTACATCTACCCAGGGATCGGCCACACCTGCTTTCATTGCCTCGAGGCTGTGTACCGATACCCCATGAGCCCTGATGACACCCTTCACCTTTAGCTCTTCAAGGATATCCATCTGCCTGCGCTCATGATCGGTCCAGTCGGGATCCACCATGCAATGGATCTGCACCACATCGATGTAATCGGTCTGGTATTCCTTTCGGAAGCGGTCCACCACAATGTTGGCATCGGGGCGTTCCTTTTCCGGGATACCTCCTCCCCTTGTCCAGATCTTGGAGGTGAGAACAATCTCTTCACGATCCATCCCCTTCAGTGCCTCGGCGATCAAACCATGAGTGCCATAGGTATCGGCCCCGTCAAACATCCGTATACCACGATCGTAGGCGTGTCGAAGGGTGGCAATGCTCTTATTCTTGTCCTGACGGGTCAGGAAGGAGCTGCGATTTCCTCCGCTCACTCCGGTACCCACTCCCAGAAGGGTAGTTCGGATTCCAGTCTTCCCAAGGGCCACCTTCTGCAAAGGATCGGCCGAAACAAACCGGCTGGTCGCTCCGTAGAGAGGATGATGAAACATCAGGTGGGCTGTGCCCAGAGTCAGGGCACCTATAAACTTTCTGCGATTCAGATCAAATTTTCCCATAGCTTAACTATTTGGAGACAAGATAATTCAAACTCCCTAAAGATCCAGTGAAATAAGTGTTAAAACCTAAAGCTCATCAGCTACCGGGATACCACATATCCTGAGAAGTGAGTCCGCACTCCTGGATTATTTGAATGCCATATTCCATGCGTCCCAGATCCTCGGCTCCTCCGTTGTTGGTGCCAAGGGTAAATTTCACTCCCGCCTCCTTGGCCTTTTTGATGATGGTGGCACTGGGTATTTTAAAGCGGTTGTTGATTTCCAGGGCCACACCACTTTCGGCCAGTGCAGTGACCACCTTGTGAATGCGCTCATCGGTCCACAGCTCGTCGTATTGGTCCGCAATCTCGGCGGGCAGATAGGTGGGATTGACATGTATGTCAATGGGCTCAGTACTAACGACCTTTACGATGTTTTCCACCAGCTGGTCCATGAAGTCCTGGGGATCGCCCACATCGGTTTCTTCCGGTATCCACAAACGTTGTCTCACCCCTCTGTTATTGGTCCAGGTCATGGCATCGGTGAATGCATAATCGAAGCGCTCACGGCTTTCGTCGGTGAACAGATCGAGCCATTCCCTTCCTTCGGCCTGCATGGCATGCCAGGCCAGTGGTGTAGCTTCGAAGGCATCCAGGTAGGCCTTCAAATCATCCTCTGTTTCAAATCCCATTTTCAGTCCACAGTTTACAGCTATCCCATACTGGTAGCCATAGGAGCGGGCATGGGCCAGTGCCTCTTCCCTTGTAAGACCGCCCTTCAGGTGGGTATGGAAGTCGATCAGTGGAATATTAGCTGTGGCCAACCTTACAATTTGTTCTTCAAAATCCAGGTCCTCGGGAGGAGTACCGGGGGTGGGCAGATCATCTGCCAGAGGCTTCACCTTGATATTCTTATAGGCTGCCACGCTCAGGGGATCGTGGCACTGGAAAGCAAGGGTTCCTCCGGTGGGACTCAGCTTTCTTCCAGCCCAGCCTTCGGGCCTCCACAATTCAGCCGGCTCGGTATATTCTACCAGCAGCATATCATTGATGTAGGTCTGAACAGTTTTACCCTGCACCACAATGCGATAGGTATACCATTCGTTGTCGGCCTGAACGCTCTTCCATATGTTCCGCACCGCATAGAGGCTTCCCGACATTTTTCGCTCCACGTAATCCTCGGGATTCGCGGGTGGAAAGGTGGAATTCAGCACCTGGCATTCGTATCCTTTGGCCGGCCAGCCTTCTTCCTGAAATTCGGTATGTATATATACTCCCGAATTGGCACCAGGTTGAGTCTTCACATCCACACTGAATTCAAAGTTCAGGAAATTGTGATCCAGCACTTCACCGGAATAGAAGAGGTGAGAACGTTCGCCATCAGTCACAATGGCACCGTCTACTATTTTCCAGGAATCGGTATTTTCTGAAGCGGTCCAACCCTCCAGGCTTTCCCCGTCAAAAAGGCTAATCCACTCGCCGGTGGAAGAATTGTTACAGCTTGTGATAAACATGGCTGCCAGTATAAGGGTAATCAGATGTAAAGTTTTCATGGCTTGAGTTTTAGTCAATGAGGTTTGAGCAATAAAAATAGCAATTAAATGGCTGCTTAGGTGTACGCTTCAGACAAAAGCGAACATATTCCTTAAAGAATGTTAAGCATACTCTAAAACAAGCCCCTATAATTCCCAAATACACTGGAAAATTGTACATTGGGGCCTTTATTAGCCAAAATCCTGAGAATATGAGCATCAATAGACGAAACTTTATTAAAACAGGCGGTGCAGCAGTTGCGGGGACCATGGTATTGCCCCCGCTGTTGAAATCATGCCAGAACCTACAAATCTCTCCCGATGTGAAAAGCTATCTTGACCATTTTGAAGTGACTCCCGAGATGCTGCAACAAGTAATTGCAGAGGCCATGTCCAAGGGAGGAGATTATGCGGATCTCTTTTTCGAGCATACCCTTTCCAACAGCCTTGGGCTGGAAGACGGAAAAGTGAACAGTGCGTTCTCCAATGTAGATTACGGCGTTGGGATACGGGTACTGAAAGGCGACCAGACCGGTTTCGCCTATACCGAAACCACCAGCCTGAACGATATGCTGAAGGTGGCCAAAACCGCTGCCAACATAGCCAACGATCCGGTGACCTTCAACCAGAGTGAGTTGATGGAAAAATCTGCTCCCAACTATTACAGTGTAAATCAGAAGTGGGAGAATTCCACCGTGGAACAAAAGATCCCCTTTGTTCAGAAGGTCAACGACCGGCTTTACGAACTGGATGAAAAGGTCACCAAGGCCCGGGTATTCCAGCGCGACGAGTCCTCCTATGTGATGTTCTATAATTCAGAAGGTCTGCTTTCCTATGACTACCGTCCCATGGCTACCCTCGGGGTTGTTTGTGTGATGGAACAGGACGGACAGATCGAAAACGATTACAGTGCCCGTTCCATCCGGCAGGGATTTGAATTCCTCACAGACGACCTGGTGGAAGAACTGGCCCAGGAAGCCATTGACAAGACCAATTTCTTATTCGGAGCCGGGAAACCCAAGGCAGGAGAATTGCCTGTAGTTCTTGGTGCCGGCGGATCGGGAATCCTGCTTCATGAAGCCATGGGTCATCCCTTTGAAGCCGACTTCAACCGGAAAGGGGAATCCATTTTCTCCGATAAGATGGGCAAAAGCATTGCCAAAGA
>Ga0180429_10004567_pt1 | contig 11044 bp, 9 predicted proteins | sample SS_ome_FD_132428 | JGI IMG/M metagenome (GOLD analysis project Ga0180429, IMG submission 132428) | Hypersaline lake sediment archaeal communities from the Salton Sea, California, USA - SS_1_S_1 metaG | ecosystem: Environmental > Aquatic > Non-marine Saline and Alkaline > Hypersaline > Sediment ... | reverse complement strand
TTGGCCAGCATGGAGACGCCGATTGGCGAGACGCCGGCCAGGAAGAGATCCGTCTGCCCGAGGGCGTTGTCCAGGCTGTTGATCCTGACGCAGAACAGGCTGCTATTCGGGACCATTTTCATCGGATCGCTCGCCGCCTGGGCGGAACCGACCACGCCCAGATTGACTGCCATGAATACGAGCAGCAACACAGAGAGAATCACGGTTTTCCTGGGACTGCCTTGTGATGTCATCGCTATACCTCCTGAAAGAACTACCTTGCTTTGGTGCGAACCCCACTCATCGTGGATCGCTCAGAGTATAGGGGCAGACATACCCTGTGAACAGAAAAAAGGCGACTTTTCGGGGCTCTGAGTGCTCAATTCGCGCTGTTCGGGCGGAGGCTGGATCGGCCTGCTATCGTTCGAAACGCCACATATCGACGTTCATCGTCTCAGCGCCCATCCACTCGACGTGCCAGTCGAGGTAGAGGACATTGGCGCCGGTCTTGTGGCGGGCGCGGGCGACGCGGCGACCGGTGGTGACGTCCTCACTGTCGGAGGTCGGCAAATGCCCCGGGTGCCAGATGTCACACCGGTTGATTCCGGGGTCGGTCGCCGTGCGGACGATATAGCGCCAGGGACCGTCCTCATTGTCGGTCAGGTAGAGGGTCTCGGCCCGCCGGTCGCACTGCGTCAGTCGGCTGGGCTTGAGGATTTCATGGCCGGTCGTGTCGGTCCGGCTGTCGAAGTCCCAGCCGTTGACGATATAGCAGACCGTCTGCTCCTTGTCCGGATAGCTCGGGCACCGATAGATCTCCACGTTCCGATAGTCGTTGCCGATCGGTTTCTGCGCCAGGTAGGGCATGAAGAGCACGTACCAGGCCACATTTCCGGCCGCCCCGCGGGGCAGGTACTGGTCGCAATCCTCCGCGTAGAGATTCGCCCCCAGGCCGACCTGTCGCAGGTTGTTGCGGCAGACGATGTCCTTGCCCTGTTCGCGCGCCTTGTGCAGAACGGGGACGAGGATACCCATGAGCAAGGCGATGATAGCGATGACAACCAACAGTTCGATCAGCGTGAAGCCGTGGTGTCTGTGCATCATGGTGTCGGGGCCTCTCATGAAGACGATCTTGGGCTGTATCCATTATAGCGGCTTCGGAGCCGGCCCCCAAAGGAAAACGCGGGCCCGTCGGGACCCGCGCTGTTGGTGTCGTTACTGTCGATTGTTGCTTTGTTAGCTGACGATCAGGTCCTTCAGCGACCGCTTGGGGACGTGGTGAACGCCTTGGTCGTCCCGCCAATACTTGATATTGCCGTCGGCGCCTACGTCCTCGATCACGACCTCTTCTCGTGGTTTTCCCAGCGCGACGACCAGGAGGATCTCATAGCGCGTCGAGATATCCAGGGCTTCGCGAAGATCGTCCTTCTCGATCAGCCCGATCATGCAGCCGGCCAGTCCCTTCTCCCGGGCGCCCAACAGCATGCTCTGGGCGGCGATCCCATGGTCACAGCCGAACGTGCGGGTGATGCGCGTGTCGCCCAGGATGATGATGTAGGCTGCGGGCCGTTCCCCCTCCGTCGGGCCGGGCCAGTCCTTCAGGTAGCCCGCCCAGTACAGGTGGGGGAAGATCGCCGCGTTGCTCTTCGGGTCACATGAGAGGATGTACTTGAGGGGCTGCTGGTTCGCCGCCGAGGGCGAAAGCCGCGCCAGATCGACGAGTTCCTCCAGCGTACCTCGCTCGATGGCGGCGTCTTCCTGAAACCGGCGGCAACTGCGATTGCTGACGACAAGGTCTCGTATCATTTCCATGACTCCGGAGATGGCCTCTTAGATAGGGAGGCGGTTCTATCGGCGAACACTAATCCTTGATGATTCCCAGTTCGATCCCGATCAACGTCGGTTCGACGATGTGCTGATTGTTCAGCAAGGGTTCGGTGTAGCGGATGTCACCGTACTTCAGTCCGCCGAAGTGATGCTGCTCTCCGACGTGGTTGTTCCAGTCGACGCCCTCGGTCAGGAAGCCCGTGCCGGGCTGATGGTGTTTGGCGATGGCGCGCAGGATGGTCAGGCCGTCGCGCTTGTATTGGTCCTTCTTCGTGTCCTTGTAGGCCTCGAAGAAGGCGGACGCGGCCTCGGCGTTCTCCCAGAGGTAGGCGGTGTCCCAGCTCTTCTCCATATAGAGCAGGCCCTGGGTCTGGACCCCGTTGCGGTCCTCGGCCATCTTGAACTGATCCAGACCGGCCAGGCACTTGTCGTAGGCGAACTGCCGCAGTTTGTCGTCGTCCAGCAGACGCGCGGCGGCGCGCAACGTGCGGAACGCAACGGCGTAGGCGACGCTCTCATGCTCGTCGTACGTGTCGTGGTTGATGCTTCCGAAGATGCCCCCCCGCCGCATGACGACGTCCACCTTCTCACGCACCTTCTGCTGGTAGTCGGCCAGGCCGCGCTCGGTCAGCGCGGTCTGGAGCTGCACGATGAACAGCCCATCGGCGCTCGTCTCGAAGAGCTTGTCCCCGTCGCCATAGGCGTTCTGGGGGAAATGCTCGCCCGATGGCTTGCACCGGCGCGGGTACCAGCCATTGGAGGTCGACTTGACGTGCTCGTCGATCCACTGGGCCGTTTTGATCGCGACCTGACGCGTCTTGCTCTGGTGCGGCTCGCCCAGGATGTCGCTGAAGAGTAGCAGTTGGTAGGCGATCCGCGCCATCGAGCCGGGACAGAACCAGTTGTTCTTGTGTTGGTAGTTTAGACAGAATCTATTCGTGTTCGTTTCGCGGTAACCGGTGATGAAGCCGGTGTCGTGGTCGATGAAGCCGTCTTCCAGGACATGATCGAGCAGGGACAGGGCCTTCTTCCGCAGGACCTCGTTCTTCTCGTACAGCGCGAAAGCGTAGAGTTCATACGCGCCGCCGGCCGCATTGGCGGCCCAGCCGGGACCTTCCAGATTCCCAAAATCATGCCAGCCCATGATGTTGCCGTCCTTGTCGACGAAGCTGGACTTGCAGGCGAGATGGCCCTTGTATTTGACCAGCGTGTACTCGGTCGTGAAGCGGATCGAATCGCGGGCCGAATCGAGGAGCGTGTAGTTGGGGTCTTCCGGCAGGTAGAAGCCCGGCGCCGGGACGCTTTCCAGCGTGACGCAGTCCAGGCCGACCATGTAGCCCTTGACCGCCTTCTCGTTGGCGCCGACGATTTCGATCTGGAGGATGTGCCCGCCGCGGGTCAGTTCGTGGACGCCCATATCCAGAATGCCCGTGGTGACGACGCCGTCGTTGTAGAGGTCGATCGGGCCGGGCAGTTTCTCGCCGTTCAGATAGAGTTGGACGATTCCATAGTCGATTGCTTTGGTGAACTGCATCCTGAGACGCTGGGCGCCGGTGTTCGCCACGGGCAGGGCGATCTCCAGCTTGTCGCCCGGCTTGGCGCCGGTCCACCAGAGATGCGACTCGTTGCTCCAATGGAGACCGAATCCGTACATGTCCTGCTTCTGGGTATTGCCCCCGGTTCGCTTGAGGATCGGAAGCTGTTCGCCCTCCAGGGCGCCTCGGATCCTGAACACTTCGATCGGATGCCAGTACCCCTTACGCTCCGTGACCGGGGCGGGCCCGTACGGATCGCTCTGCCCGGCGGCCTGGTACCAGTAAGTCGTCGCGGCGTACAACGTGGGGCGATCGTTCTTGTAGTACTTCTCGATCGCTGCTTCGAAGGATTTCTGGAACGGGACATTGTCGGCGATGTGCCAGCGGTTGACCGAGATGTGTCCCCGGTTCTTCATGCTGATCGTTTGGTTGTGGTAGCAGTTCTGAAACAGCTCGGGATCGCACCAGGCGTAGCCGAAATAGTCTTCCGAGCCGGTCCCGAAGGTCGAGGGGAACGATTCGCCGTCGACGAAGAACTTCTCGTCGCCTTCGCCCCACCAGCCGCCGCGCGGGTTCCAGACGTGCAGCATGACGCCGCAGAACCGGCCGCGACCCTCGGTCTTGAGCATGGTCCAGTCGATCTTGCGCCGCTCGGGGTCGTCGGGCGGGAAAGCGTCGCGGTGCCACTTGGCGTGGAAGCGCCCGAGCGATTCGATGGGCCTGGTCAACGGTGCATGGCCGATCGAGAACCGGACCCTTCGGGTGGCGTCGCCATCGTTGGTCAGTTTGAACACGGCCTGGCTCTTGAAAGGCATATACCACTTGCAGTAGAGACTGCGCTCGCTGATGCCCAGGGGCAACGAGCGATACAGGTTGACGCCCGGCGCCGTGCCGAAGAAATCGCCCAGGGGAGTCCAGACGCTGGGTTGCGATTCACCGTCCCAGTACATGTGCAGGGCCAGTTCTCTCAAGACATCCAGACTGTCGGCTGTCTCCGGAAGATCGACGTTGACTTCCATGCCCGTGATCGCCTGCGTCCCGTCGAGTTGCAGGACTGTGACGGTTTCTCCGGGTCGGACAGTGACAGCCTTCTTGGTGGATTGCTGGTCGCGCCGGCGGACGAGCGAGCCGTGACTGCATTCGGCCAGAACTGTATTCGCTCGACTCAGGGCGCGCCGCTCCTGGTCCGACAGCGTCCGCGAGAATGTGGGAAGCACCGTTCCCTTCGGATATGTTGTGTAGGTGAAGTGATAGTAGCGACCCCAGTCACCGGAGGCGGTGATCTTGCAGGACTTCTGGAAGGGGATTGGAACGTAGCAATTCTGTCCCCGCGCCGTCTCGTGCACCAGGGCGGGATAGGTGAACGGCTCGTTCTCCAGGTTGAAGTACCCGATGAAGGGCAGGTCGACCGCCGGTTCCTCGGCGCCGTCGAGGGTGATCTTCACATGTCCCTCTTGGGCCAGCGCCGACCAGATGCGCCAGATCACGCCCGGCCCCTCGATCTCGGCGAAGACTAACTCGTCCCCCTCTTTGCGGATGATTCCGTCGCCGTCCCCGTTGGCGGCCCAGTTCACGTATCGGCCCGACGCAGCGTGGTACTGACTCCGCCGGTCCCAACTCGACCATTGGGCGCATTGCTCACCTGGTTGGGGCAAGGTCGCCAGGTGCTCCATGTCCGTCAAACGTCTGACCAAGTCCACATAGCTGAGTTCTTCGGTCCCGTCGACTCGGGCGGGACTCAGGATACCGGTGGCGAGCAGAACCAGCGCGATAAGGACCAGGGTGAGCAGGGGGGATACGATCTGCGGACGGTGCTTCATGCCAAACCTCCTTGTTTTCCGCGAGCGGTGGCTATGGTTCACGGGGCGTATGCCAATACCCCTAAAGGCGTGTATTCTAATAACGAAGGCTCCTGGACGCCAGCAGTTTCGACGCGTGTCGACGCCTGTCGGCATCCAGGAGCCTGGATTGATCTAGCAAATTGTCTGATGGCGGATCGGTCGGATTCTACGGCCGATCGCCCGCGTGCCGCCTAGCGGCGTGCATATTTCACGGAGCACCCATACGGCGGGGTCGCCGACGTGGTGACCTTCTTCCCCGCTGTCAACTGCTCCAGCGCCTGGTCCACGTAGTTGATACTCTTGACGCCGGGTTTTGCCTTGCCCATCGGGGCGCTGTCGATCGCGCCGTTGTAGGCGATGTTCCCGTCCTTGTCGACGATGATCATGTGCGGGGTCGTTCGGGCGCCGTAAGCGCGTCCAACGCGACCGGCGCGGTCGTCGAGAATCGGGAAGGGCAGCTTGTGCTTCTTGGCGAAAGCGGTGTTGGCTTCGGGCTTTGTGCTGTTCGTGCTGTTGATCGCCAGCCAGACGACTTCCTTGCCTTTGTATTTCTTGGCGAGGTCGACCATCGTGGGTTTGGTCGCATAATGGTACTTCGAGAACGGACAGTCCATGTTGAACCATTCCAGAACGACGACGCGGCCCTTGTACTGGGACAGGGAGACGGATCGGCCGTCGAAGCTGCTGAGCTTGAACTCGGGCGCCTTTCGGCCCCTGCGCTGGGGCCGGTCCGGACGCTGCATACCCTCGCGCAGGGCGCGCTGGACACGTTGCTGTCGTTCCTTCAGCCGTTCCAGCCGCATCTCGAAGACGTCCTGCCGATCGCTAATGAGCTTCTCGATTTTATCGGCCGTTGCGGTCGCCTTTTCCTTAAGAGCCGAAGCGTGAATGGCTTTCAACTGGGCGATCAGGATCTCCTGGTGCCCCTTGAGGTCCGCGATCTCGTCGCGGATCTTCTGGGCCAGTTGACGTTGCTCGGCGTTCTGGCGGCGCGGGGCCATCGCCTCGCCGGGGCTATTGGGGCGTTGTCTGACAGGGGGTTGGCCCAGAGCGGTCGAGGCCAAGGTGATGGCGGCCAAGGCGATAAAGAGCACTGTCGAGGTCCGTTTCATGGCATGATCCTCCCAATTGCAGCATTCCGTGTCTATTTCAGACCATCATCGGCCATTTCGCCGATACCCTACTGAATTTGCGAAGTTAAATGTCCGGCATTGCAGTTCGTACTGTCATTGGGCGGGGACTGTTCGTCGGAGCTGGAAATAGAACGGAGGCGATGTCGATGGTCGACGCGGCTGATTGGACGGATTCGGGAGGGTCCAGACCAGCGGCGTGCCGCGCATCGGTGTTTCCCGCGACACGCCGAACCGGGCGAGGTTATGCGGACGCAGTCAGCGCCGCCTTGACCTCGCCGATGAAGGAGGTAACCTCAGCGATCATCTTCTCAGGCTGCCCCAGGTTCGCTTCAACCATGCCGACGATCCGCGAACCGATGATGACGCCGTCGGCGCCGGCGTCGGCCACGGCGCGGGCGTGCTCCGGCTTGCTGATGCCGAACCCGACGCAGACGGGGACATCCGCCAGGCTCTTCAACTGACCCACCAGGTCCTCGACCGATCCGGACAGGGCCTCGCGGCTGCCCGTGACGCCCAGTAGCGAGACGGTGTAGATGAATCCCGTCGTCTGGGAGGCGATGCGTTTCATGCGCTCCGGCGCCGTGTTGGGGGTCACCATGAACACACTGTCCAGGCCCGTCGCCCGGGCCGGTTCGAGCACTTCATCCGCATCGTCGATGCTCATGTCGGCGACCAGGACGCTGTTGACGCCGGCCGCATGGAAATCCTGGAAGAAGCTGTCGATCCCGTAATGGCAAATCAGGTTGTAATACATCAGCAGGCCGATGGGGATGTCCTTGTGACGCTTGACCTCCTTGATGAAATCGAGCGCCTTGTGGACATTGATGCCGCTCGCCACGGCGCGGATATCCGCCTTCTGGATCGTCGGGCCGTCCGCGATCGGATCGGAGAAAGGAATCCCCAGTTCGAGGACGTCCGCCCCGGCGTCGATGGCGGCCTTGACCAGCGCCAGACTCGTGTCGAAATCCGGGTCGCCAATCACGAAGAACGGAATCAGGGCCGCTCGCTGTCGGCCGTTCAATTCGGAGAACACGTCGCGATATGATTTCATAATCGTCTGCCTTGCTTTGCAGTGGCAATAGGTCCCATAGGTCCAATCGGACCTATTCCAACGGTCGATGCTCCTCAACGATGCCGACGTCTTTGTCGCCCCGTCCCGAGAGGTTGACCATGACGACGGTCTCCGGCGCCAGTTTGCCTTTCAGGCCGGCGACGTAACTCAGGGCGTGCGTGCTTTCCAGCGCGGGGAGGATGCCCTCGATTCGCGTCAGCAGGCCGAACGTTTCCAGCACGTCCTCGTCTTCGGCCGCCACGTACTCGGCCCGTCCCGTGTCCTTGAGCAGGCAGTGCTCGGGGCCCACCGCCGGATAGTCCAGTCCCGCGCTGATCGACTCGGTGTCGACGACCTGACCATCCTCATCCTGCAGAAGATAGGCCCGCGCTCCGTGCAGAACCCCGGGTTTGCCCGCCACGAGGCTGGCGGCGTGCTGGCCTGTCGCGATTCCCTTCCCGCCGGCCTCGACACCGATGAGCTTGACGTCCTTGTCGTTGATGAAGTCCGCGAAGGCGCCGATCGCATTGCTGCCCCCGCCGATGCAGGCGACCACCATGTCGGGCAGCCGACCCAGTTGGTCCAGGAACTGCTGTCGCGCCTCAATGCTGATGCAACTCTGGAAGTGCCTGACGATCGTCGGATAGGGATGCGGCCCGGCGGCGGTGCCGAACAGGTAGAACGTATCGGCCACGTGCGCCGTCCAGTAGCGCAGCGCGTCGTTGATCGCGTCCTTCAGCGTGCCGGTGCCCCCTTCGACGGGCACCACCTCGGCGCCGCAGAGCTTCATCTTGTGAACGTTGACGCTCTGCCGCGCCACGTCAGTGACGCCCATGAAGATCTTCGTTTCCATGCCGAGCAGGGCCCCGATCATCGCGGTCGCCAGCCCGTGCTGGCCCGCCCCGGTCTCGGCGATCAGCTTGGTCTTGCCCATGTGCTTGGCGAGCAAGCCTTGGCCCAGTGTGTTGTTGACCTTATGGGCGCCGCCGTGCAGCAAATCCTCGCGTTTGAGGTAGACCTGGAATCCCACGTGCTCGCTGAATCGCTTCGCGAGGTACAGGGGAGTCGGTCGACCGGCGTAGTAGGTGGATAGTTCAGACAGTTCGGCCGTAAAAGCCTCGTCGTCGCGGAGACGGTCGAACGCCTCCTCCAATTCTTCCAGCACCGGGATGAGCACCTCGGGGACATAATAGCCGCCGTAGTCGCCAAACCTGCCTTTGTGTTTCATGCCGATCTTTCCTCTTCAATGGGTCCCATAGGTCCTATAAGACCTATGCTCTTAAGTGTCGCACGTTGTCGAAAAGTTGTTTCATCTTCTGGTGGTCTTTCTTGCCCGGTTCCGATTCGACCCCGCTGCAGACGTCGATGCCGTAGACACCGAGTTCGACGGCCGCGACGGCGTTTTCCGGGTTGATCCCGCCGGCCAGAAAGATCCGCTTGCCGATATGACCGATGATGTTCCAGTCGAAGGTCAGCCCCGTCCCGCCGTACTTCTGCGGATCGTAGGCGTCCAGCAAGACGGCGTCCGTGAAGAACTCGCTGGTCTTCTCGATGTCGGCGGCGTCCTTGACGCGAATCGCCTTCATCGTCTTGGGGCTGTCGTAAGCCAGCCAGCGGCAGAACTCGGCGTTCTCATCCCCATGCAACTGGATCCAGTCGAGTTGGCACTGGCTGGCGATCTGACGCGTTTCATCGAGCGTGCTGTTGACGAAGACGCCGCTCACATCGATGAAAGCGGGCAGCCGATTGATGATCTGGGCCGCCGCTTCCGGCGTGATATAGCGGGGGCTCTTCCGATAGAAGTTGAAGCCGAGCAGGTCGGCTCCCATTTCCATGGCCGCGACGGCGTCTTCGTAATTCGTGATTCCGCAGATTTTTATTTTCGGTATTAACATGGCGTTGGTCCGATGGATGAGTGAGACCTCATCCTTGGTTGGATATCTCTATCAGTTTCTCCAGACAGGTCATCGCCTTGCCGTCGTCGATCGACGATTTCGCCAGGGGCAACGCCTCCTCGAAGGTCGACGCCAGGCCGGCGACGATGATCGCGGCGGCGGCGTTGAGGACCACGATGTCGCGACGCGGCCCCGTCTCCTTCCCGCTGAGAATGTCGCGGACGATCGCCGCGTTGGTGATGGCGTCCCCACTGGCGAGTTGGTCGATCGACGCCTTGGTAAAGCCCAGCGCCGCCGGGTCGAGTTCGGTCTTCGTGATCGCGTCGTCTTTCAGCTCGAGAATCGTGGTCTTGCCCAGCAGGCTGATCTCGTCCATTCCCTGGCCGTGCAGGACCATCGCTCGTTTGACGCCCAGCAGTTTGAGCGTTTCGGCGATGCGGGGCAGCAGTTCCGGGTCGGCCACGCCCATGACCTGGGCCTGGGCCCGCGCCGGGTTTGCGAGCGGCCCGAGGATGTTGAAGGCCGTGCGGAAGTCCAGGCTCTTGCGGATCGGCTGGACGAAGCGCATCGCGGGATGGAACTTCGGTGCGAACATAAAGCCGATATGGGCCTGACGAATGCACTCGGCGACGAGTTCCGGGCCCGGCGCGACATTGACGCCAAGTTCGTCGAGCACGTCGGCTGAGCCGCACTTGCTGGTGATCCCGCGGTTGCCGTGCTTGGCGACGTACGCGCCGGCGCCGGCCGCGACGAATCCCGAGGCCGTCGAGATGTTGAACGTCTTGACGATCGCACCGCCGGTCCCGCAGGTGTCCACGAGGTTGTCTATCCCGACGTTCACGGGCACGGCGTGGTCGCGCAGCGATTGGGCCAGTCCGGCGATCTCGCCCGAACTCGCCCGCTTCATGCGCATCATCGCCAGGAACGCCGCGATCTGCACCTCGGTGACTTCGCCCTGAAAAATGGTGTCCTGCAGGGCCTTGGCCTGATCGAACGTAAGGTCTTTTCCGTCCAGTAGGATTTCCAGGTACTCTGTGATTGTCGTCATCTTCTAGCTCCCCACCGTTTGTCGTTTGGTTGACGCGATTTGAAGCACGTTTTCGATGATTCTCCCACCAGCGGGAGTCAGAATACTCTCGGGATGGAACTGCACGCCGAAGATGGGCAGTTCCTTATGCTGGACGCCCATGACGACGCCCTCGAATTCGGCGGTCCTTTCCAGGCAGTCGGGCAGTTGTTGGGCCATGAGGCTGTGGTAGCGTCCGGCCTGGAGCGGATTCTCGATGCCGGCGAACAGCCCCTTCTCGTTGTGACTGATCCGCGAAGGCTTGCCGTGCATGGGCGTCGGGGCGTGCCCGATCGTTCCGCCGAAGTACTGCACGATGACCTGATGGCCCAGGCAGACGCCGAAGATGGGCGTCTTGTCCTTGAAGTGTTCGATCGCCTGGAGTGACACGCCGGCGGTGTTCGGATTGCCCGGCCCCGGCGAGATCACCACCAGATCCGGGTCCAGTTGTTCGGCGATGCCCTTCAATTCGTCCAGGCTCGTATCTGCTCGGTAGACCTTGGTCCGGCAGTTCCGCTTGCCGAAGTCATCCACGAGGTTGTACGTGAACGAATCGAAGTTGTCGATGAACAGCACTCGTTTCTCTGTCGTTTCCATGGCGGTCTCCCTTGTGCGGGTGCGCTTCTCGGCGCCGCCCGACGGAGATGCTCTCTTGTCTTACGGCTACTGGCCCCGAATCGCCTTGAGGCACGATCCGGCCTTGTGTTCGGTTTCTTC
>Ga0180429_10004565_pt1 | contig 11047 bp, 9 predicted proteins | sample SS_ome_FD_132428 | JGI IMG/M metagenome (GOLD analysis project Ga0180429, IMG submission 132428) | Hypersaline lake sediment archaeal communities from the Salton Sea, California, USA - SS_1_S_1 metaG | ecosystem: Environmental > Aquatic > Non-marine Saline and Alkaline > Hypersaline > Sediment ... | reverse complement strand
TGCAGAAGCTTGGGTTGGATATTGAAGTGGGTGCGGGGGTGTCTGGACTGGAGGCGGCAGCGGCACACCCGCAGGCTGGCAGTGTCATGGCTGCCATTGTTGGTGCCGCCGGCTTGGCACCGACCCTGGCGGCAGTACGAAAGGGAAAACGTATCCTTCTGGCCAACAAGGAGGCATTGGTGGTGGCCGGGGCCCTGTTCATGCACGAGGTCCAGGAACATGGTGCCGAAGTGCTGCCCATCGACAGTGAGCACAATGCGGTATTCCAGTGCATGCCCAACAATTTTCGCGACGGCCTGGGGCGGGTCGGCGTGGAGAGAATCCTGCTGACCGCATCTGGTGGGCCTTTTCGCACCCGTCATTCGGAAGAGCTGGAGACTGTAACGCCAGAGCAGGCCTGTGCGCATCCCAACTGGGACATGGGGCGTAAGATCTCCGTCGATTCCGCGACCATGATGAACAAGGGCCTTGAGGTGATTGAAGCGCGCTGGCTGTTCGATGCGCTGCCTGATCAAATCCAGGTAGTCGTCCACCCGCAAAGTGTGATCCATTCAATGGTGGAATATGCCGACGGCTCTGTGCTGGCACAGCTGGGTAATCCGGATATGCGCACGCCGATAGCCCATGCCCTGGCGTGGCCCGAGAGACATAGTTCCGGGGTCTCTGCGCTGAATTTGTTTGATATCGCGCGCCTGGATTTCGAGGCCCCGGATACTGACCGGTTCCCTTGCCTGCGTCTGGCCTTTGAGGCCGTGAATGCCGGTGGCATTGCGCCAGCGGTCCTGAATGCCGCGAACGAGGTGGCGGTAGAGCGTTTCCTTGCCGGCGAGATCCGGTTCACGGCAATCCCGCGTATCATCGAACAGACCCTGGCGGAAGTGGTCGTTGGCGACGAGAACACCCTGGAGGGCCTGATGTTGGCCGATCAGCAGGCACGCCAGGTCGCGGAACAACAGATCGCCGTGCGGGTCTGAGTACGGCATGGAAGATATTGTAATCAAGGTGCTGTCTTTTCTGCTGGCGATCGGCGTTCTGGTCGCGGTGCATGAGTTCGGTCACTTCTGGGTGGCGCGCAAGCTCGGCATCAAGGTGCTGCGATTTTCCATCGGGTTTGGTAAACCTTTGTGGCGCTGGATTGGCCAACAGGATGGCACCGAGTATGTGATAGCCGCCATCCCGCTGGGCGGGTACGTCAAGATGCTGGACGAGCGCGAAGGCGAGGTGGATCCGGAGGAGGCGGGGCGCGCCTTTAACCGGCAGTCACTCAAGGTTCGTTCAGCCGTTGTCGTGGCCGGTCCGCTGTTTAACTTTCTGTTCGCAATCGTGGCCTTCTGGCTCGTCTTCATGCTCGGGGAAACCGGTCTACGCCCGCTCGTCGGTGAGGTAAAGCAGGACAGCATTGCGCAGGAAATCGGTCTGCGAGTGGGCGATGAACTGCTTAGCGTGGATGGTGAGGTGACACCCAGCTGGAGCCAGGTGGTTACGGAACTCGCTGGCGCTTCCGTTTCCGACCGGGAACTGCTCATGACCGTGCGTGGTGTGGAGGGCCTGGAAAGACGCGTCTCCATGCAGACACGACGGCTTGGAGACCTCGCGGAGACGGGCGATCTGCTCGAATACCTGGGCATCAAGCCGGATCGGCCCAAGGTTCCCCCTGTTTTCGGCGAACCGATGCCCGATTTGCCGGCCGAACGGGCGGGGATTGAAGCCGGAGACCGGATTTTGTCCGCCGATGGCCAGGCGATACCGCATTGGGCCGCGTGGGTCGAGTACGTGCGTGCCAGGCCGTCTCAATCGATTGATTTGGAGTTGGAAAGATCGGGAACGCGGCTACAGGTTTTGCTGCTACCGGACAGCGTGAAGCAGGGCGAAACCACGATTGGTCGGATCGGTGTGGCAAATCAGCCGGTGGAGGGTTTGTGGGACGGCTACCGGGTTGAGTACAGGCTGGGACCCCTTGAATCCATGGGCACTGCGGTCTCGCGCACGGTCGAGTATTCGGTGCTGACCCTAAAGGTCATCTGGCGGATCCTGACCGGACAGGCCTCCATCCATAACCTTAGCGGCCCTTTCACCATCGCGGATGCGGCAGGCAAGACGGCCAGCTACGGGTTGGTATATTTCCTGAAATTTCTGGCTATCGTGAGTATCAGTCTCGGGGTTCTCAACCTTCTGCCCGTACCGGTACTGGACGGCGGGCATCTCCTCTATTTCGCGATGGAGGCAATTCGGGGCGGTCCATTGCCCGAAAGTTGGCTCATTGAAGGGCAGAAAATCGGCCTGGTGCTATTGGCCGGGCTGATGGGGTTGGCTTTCTACGTTGACATTCAGCGTTTCTTTGGCGGATGACCTTTTGACCGGAATCAGGGCCCTAGTTGTGGCTTTGTCATGCCGGTGCTCAGTATAATTGCCCGCTATTCAATCTCTCCATTAACAAAAAGTATCTGCGCACCAAGGCGCCGGGGTAAGGATTTGCGGATGAGAAAATCATTCAGGTTGCTGCCGTTGTTCGGGCTGATGATGTCAAGCCTTTCGGCTTTCGCTGAATCCTTTGTGGTCGATGATATCCGGGTAGAGGGGCTGCAACGAATTACTGCCGGCACGGTATTCAACTATCTGCCAGTGCAGCCTGGAGACTCGGTGAGTGATGCGAATACGCCAGAACTCATTCGTGCCCTTTTCAAGACCGGTTTCTTCAAGGACGTGCGCCTGGAGCGAGATGGCAATGTTCTTATTGTCTTTGTCTCTGAGCGCCCGGCAATCTCGGAGATCAATTTCAGCGGCAACAAGTCGATTGAAGAAGAGGTTCTGCGCGAAGGCTTGAAAGATGCCGGACTGTCTGAAGGTCGCACCTTCAACCGCTCCGTGCTCGAAGGGATCGAGCGCGAGCTTGAGCGCCAGTTTTTCAATGCGGGTAAGTATGCGGTGAAGCTGAGTACCACGGTTACCCCGCTGGAAAGGAACCGGGTTGCCATCGATATTGCCATTGTTGAGGGTGAGACGGCGCGTATCAAGCGTATCAACATCATCGGCAACGAGGCATTCGATGAAGAGGATCTGCTTGATGAGTTCAGCCTGACGACCGGCGGCTGGTTGTCGAGTTTCCTGAAAGACGATCAGTATTCGCGTCAGAAGCTTGCGGGCGATCTGGAAGTGCTCAAGTCTTTTTATCTCGACCGTGGATACGTGAAGTTCAAGGTCGATTCCACCCAGGTGACCATCACCCCGGATAAGCAGGACATTTACATCACGATCAATATCAGCGAGGGTGATGTCTACAAGCTCAGCGACATCCAGCTTGCGGGTGAATACGTGGGAGAGGCGGAAGAGTATTTCCCCCATATTCACCTGATCCGCGGCGAGCCGTTTAACCGCAAAAGTGTGGTCGAGAGTAGCGACCGTATCTCCAGCATGCTGGCGGACCAGGGCTACGCTTTCGCCAACGTCAACGCAATTCCCGAGATCGATGAGGAAGGCAAAAGCGTCAGCGTCACTTACTTCGTTGACCCGGGCAAAAGAGTTTACACGCGCCGGGTCAATATCTCCGGGAATTCACGTACCCGGGACGAGGTGGTACGACGGGAATTCCGCCAGATGGAATCCGCGTGGTTTTCCAGCGAGAAACTCAAGCTTTCGCGCGAGCGCGTGCAGCGGACCGGTTATTTTGAACGGGTGAGCGTTGAAACTCCGGCGGTACCGGGTTCGGGTGACGAGGTCGATGTCAACGTGGATGTGGTTGAGAAGCCTTCCGGTGCTTTGCTTGCGGGCCTCGGTTTTTCTCAAAGCTCAGGTATCGTTCTGAATGCCAGTGTGCGCCAGGAAAACTTCCTTGGAACGGGCAAGAAAGTTGGTTTGGCATTTCAGACCAGTGACGCCAACCAGAACTATGAAGTCTCTTACAACAACCCTTACTATACGGTCGATGGCATCAGCCGGGGTTTCACGCTTAATTACCGCACCACCGATTTCGATGAACTGGATACCGCGGATTACAAGACCGACGACGCCATCCTGGGGATGAATTTCGGGATTCCGCTCAGCGAATTCAATAAATTTACTTTTGGTTTTGCTTTGCATCATATTGATTTCGAGCTGGGCGCGGCACCCTCACAGGAGATCATTGATTGGCGAGACACGGAAGGCAGCAAGTACCTAAATTTCGAGACCACGATTGGATGGTCACACGATTCTCGGGATAGTGCGATCTTCCCCACGGCAGGGGCGAGCCAGCGCCTGAGTGCTGAACTGACCTTGCCCGGCAGCGATCTGACTTATTACAAGGTCGAGTATCGGCATCGCCGTTATTTTCCATTGGGAGATGATTTGGTTTTGTCTCTCGGCGGGGAAATCGGCTACGGGGATAGCTATGGAGACACCAGTAAGTTGCCCTTCTTCGAGAATTATTTTGGAGGGGGCCCCAAGAGTGTCAGAGGCTTCTCGACTTTCTCGATCGGGCCGCGGGATTCTCAGGGCGATCCAATAGGTGGCAACGCCAAGGTGATCGCTAATGCAGAATTGGCCTATCCTGCGCCGTTCTATCCTGAATCCATGCGCCTGCTCGCCTTTGTGGATGCCGGCGCGGTCTATAACACTGACGACGATATTTTCGATTCCGATGAGTTGAGATATTCCTCTGGAATCGGCATGGCCTGGTTGTCTCCATTGGGGGCCTTGCGGATCAGTTATGCCGTACCGTTCAACAAGGACAGTCAAGACGAGCCTGAAGAATTTCAGTTCACATTTGGCACAACGTTCTGATGGGTAGGGTTATGCTGAAAAAGGCATCTTTGCTGGCCGTTGTCGGCCTATTGCTGTTTGGAGCGTCTCTTCAATCCTCGGCTGCGGATAGGTCGGTGGTGTACGTGCACGCGCAACGGCTGTTGAATGAGTCGCCGCAGATCCAGGAGCTCAAAAAGCGGGTTAGAGACGAGTTTGCGGACCGGGACAAGCGCTTGATCGAGATGCAGAAGCAAGTCAAGCAACTGGAAGACAAGCTTGAGCAGGATGCAGAAGAAATGACCATGCAGGAGCAGAGGCGCCTGCGTCACGACATTTCCACCCGGCACCTCAAAAACAAACATGCGCGCGATGAATTAACGCAAGACAAGCAACTGCGTTACAGCGAAGAGGAAGAGAGGGTGACCCGTGTCATCCGCGAGGTGATCGAACAGGTCGCTCAGGATGAAAAGATTGATGTGGTTTTACAGTCCGGTGTCCTATGGGTTTCCCCCGAAGCAGATATTACCGACAAGGTTTTGGGGCGGCTGAAAGAACTCTTCGAAACCGGCCAGTAATCAGCGATGCCCGAATTTTCCTTGGCACAATTGGCCCAGCTGACCGGTGCTGAATTGCACGGTGACGGAGAGTGCATGGTTGGCAGGGTCGGGTCACTGGACAATGCACAGCCGGGTGAACTGGCTTTCCTCTCCTCGACGAAGTTTCGCAGGCATCTTGAGCAAACGCGTGCCTCTGTGGTGATCCTCAAACCCAAGGATTTGTCGCGTTGTCCCGTCAATGCCTTGGTTAGTGAGAATCCGTACCTGGCATATGCGGTCGCTGCGGCTGCCTTGTCTGCACAGGAGGCGCAACAGCCTGGTGTGCATGAAAGCGCCGTGGTGGAGGCTTCTGCCCAGATCGCCGCAAGTGCACGCATCGAGGCCCAGTGCTATGTGGGTGCAGATGTTGTACTCGCGGAAGATGTCGTCATCGGGCCGGGTTGCGTCATTGCCGAGGGTTGCGAAATTGGTGCGGGTACGCGCCTGGTCGCCAATGTGACACTCGGTTCCGCTACTCGCCTAGGTCGGCGATGCCTCATTCAACCCGGTGCAGTGATTGGTGCTGACGGTTTTGGGATGGCCAATGATGAGGGGCGTTGGGTCAAGGTTCCGCAACTCGGGCGTGTTGTCATCGGCTCGGACGTCGAAGTCGGAGCCTGCACCACCATCGACCGCGGGGCAGTGAAGGACACCGTTATAGAGGACGGCGTCAAGTTGGATAACCAGATCCAGATCGCACACAACGTGCATGTTGGTGCTCACACCGCGATGGCGGCAACGGTTGGTATTGCCGGGTCCACGAAAGTTGGGGCATATTGCACCGTCGCGGGTGCAGCCGGCATTGCAGGGCACTTGGAATTGGCCGATCACACGCACATTTCCGGTCTTACCGCGGTAACCAAGTCGATCCGTGAGCCGGGCGTTTATACCAGTACGGTTCCGGCAATGCCGCACGAACAGTGGCGCAAGAATTTTACGCGACTCAAGCAGTTGGACGACATGGCGCGGCGCATACAGGCCTTGGAGCGGGCTCTGCAAGAAGAAAAACAGGATAAGTCGTAGAATGTCATTCGTTCCTGGTTTGCCACGGAGGCAGTACCAGGGAAACACGGTTTTTCGGGAGTTACTTTTCAGTCATGGATATCGCCAAAATCACCAGTCTGCTGCCACACCGATACCCCTTTCTGCTCGTGGACAGGGTGACAGAGGTGGAGCCAGGTGCACGTCTTGTGGCCATCAAGAATGTCACGATCAACGAGCCTTTTTTTCAGGGGCATTTCCCCGAAAAGCCCGTCATGCCTGGTGTGCTGATTATCGAAGCACTGGCCCAGGCAACCGGTTTGTTGGCGATGGAATCCGAAGAGGTGGCCGGCAGGGCCATCTATTACCTGGTCGGCGTAGACAAGGCACGCTTCAAACGCCCAGTGGTGCCCGGTGACCAAGTGCAACTGGAGGTCTCGGTACTCAAGACTCGTCGCGGGATCTGGACCTTTGCCGGTAAAGCAACGGTCGATGGTGCAGTGTGCGCCTCGGCCGAGATTATGTGTACTGCCCGCGACCTGTAAACGAGTTCGGGCAACGACCATGATCGACCCGCGAGCCGCGATAGATCCGAAAGCCGAACTTGACGAGGGCGTGATCGTCGGGCCTTTCAGCGTGATTGGTGCGGGGGTGCGAATTGCGGCCGGGACCGAGATCGGTCCGCATGTCGTCATCCGTGGTGAGACCACCATTGGACGTGACAATCGAATCTTTCAGTTTGCGTCGATTGGCGAGGATCCGCAGGACAAAAAGTATGCTGGGGAGCCGACCCGTTTGGAAATTGGCGACCGCAACCAGATTCGCGAATTTACCTCTATCCACCGGGGCACCGTACAGGATGAGGGGATTACCCGTATCGGTAACGATAACCTTCTGATGGCTTACACGCACGTGGCACATGATTGCCAAGTCGGTAACCATGCCATCATGGCCAATGCCGCATCCATGGGCGGGCATGTGCAACTTGGGGATTGGGCAATTCTCGGTGGCTTCACCATCGTTCACCAGTTCTGTCGGGTCGGAGCGCACAGCTTTTGTGCCATGGGCAGTGCCGTATCCAAAGACGTTCCCCCGTTCGTGATGGTGGGAGGGCACCCTGCAAAACCGCACGGGCTCAACAGCGAAGGCCTCAAGCGTCGTGGGTTCGACAGTCAGCAGATCTCGGCGATCAAACGTGCCTACAGAATTCTCTATCAGTCCGGAAAACGGTTGGAAGAGGCCGTCACCAGCATAGAAGCCGAAGCAGGTGACAACGCCGAGCTGCAATTGTTCGCAGGCTTTCTGCGTCAAAGCGAACGCAGCATCGTCCGCTGATCTTTATGGCCAAGCTGCGTATCGGTATCGTCGCGGCAGAAGCCTCTGGCGATCTGCTGGCTGCGGGTCTTATGGAGGAGCTGCGCGAGCGCTACCATGGCGTCTGCTTCGAAGGCGTCGGTGGATCGCGCATGCTGGCGCAGGGCATGGATAGCTGGGAGCCGATCGAGTCGCTGTCGGTAATGGGGCTTGTGGAGGTGCTGCAGCATTTGCCTCGATTACTCAAGTTGCGTAGGGAACTGCGTCGTCGTTGGCTGGCCAACCCACCGGATATCTTCGTTGGTGTTGATGCCCCGGATTTCAACCTGGGCCTGGAGGCCTCGCTGCGTCAGGCGGGCATACCCACGGTGCATTATGTCTGCCCTTCTGTATGGGCATGGCGCGAGGGGCGGGTCAAAAAAATCCGTTCGGCTGTCGACCTCCTGTTGAGCATTTTCCCCTTCGAAAAAACGTTTCTTGCACGGCATCAGGTTCGGAGCGAGTATGTCGGTCATACACTGGCGGCGCAAATGCCTATGGAGGTTGACCGCGCGGCTGCGCGCGCGCACTTCAAAATTGCACACGACGTGCCAGTGTTGGCATTGTTGCCGGGCAGTCGGGTAGGCGAGGTCAGTCGCCTGGCGCGGCCCTTTCTGCAGACTGCGCTGGCGTGCGGACAGGAACTGCCTGGCCTGCAGGTGCTGGTGCCCCTGGTGAACGAGAAGACAGCGACGCTCTGGCGTGAAGAACTTGCGCAGTTTGCGCCGGGGCTGCCTGTTACTGAGGTCATGCAGGATACACCACAGGCCCTGGCAGCGGCCGACGTCGTGCTGGTGGCATCCGGTACCGCGACGTTCGAAGGGCTTTTGAGCAAACGTCCGATGGTCGTCGGATACAAAGTGCATGCCCTGACTTACTGGCTGATTCGACTTTTTCGCCTGGTGAGGCTGAAGCACTTTTCTATGGCCAATCTGCTCTCGAAAAAGCCATTGGCTCCAGAATTTATCCAACATGACTGTAAACCGGAGAACCTGGTACCGGCAGTGATGCGTTTTTTCCGTCACCCGGCCGAGGCAGAGGCTATAGCGCACGAATATGCTCGGGTCCATGAGGAACTGGCAACGGATACCAGTGCGCTTGCGGCCGATGCCGTGGGGCGCTTGTTAAGCGAGCGAGGCGTGATTGACTGAAACTGCGTCAGCTAAATGACTCGGTGGTGTAGCGCTCGATTTCAAGGTCATCCGACCAGAACCCGGAGGGTAGCCCTGCCTTCATCACCAAGTGCTGCAGGAACTGTTCGGTGCTCGGTAAGGATTCCCACACAGACGGCAGAAAGGTCCCGCGATGACCGTTCGCGGATGACAGAATCAACCCGTCGACTCCGGGGCGGATTTTGCCTACCAGGTCGGCGCGATCATCATAGGGCAGGGATTCGGTCTCGCTCAGAACAGAGATTTCTAGCTCGAGATCCGGCAGTTCGTCAGCCTGCACAGGGGCGAAGCGGGGGTCCTGGAAGGCAGCTGCATAGGCGTTGGTGGCCACGTCTTCAACCAGCGACTGTGTTGCTTGCAAGTGGCCGATACAGCCGCGCAGTTGCCCATGCTTATGCAATGTCACAAAGCAGGCCCGAATTGTCCGCAGGGCCTCCGGATAGTCCTCGACGCTGACCGGCACCGGCCTTCCATGCGCCAGTCCGTGATGTATGGATTCCCGGGCAAGCCCCAACAACACCTCACGTTGCTCTGGTGGGTAGAGGGCGGCTGGCGTTTCAGTGGAAAACATAGGCGCCGTATCCCACGACACGGTCAGGCGGACCAGCAGTGTCGCCCGAATTTCGCAGATCAAGTGTTTCGACCTTCAGATCGTGCGCTCGCGCGGCTCGCAGCAATCCGCGAATCGGGTTACGTCCGCAAGCATCACCGTAGGCAAGGTTGTCGTCCAGCTTCTCAATCAGGGCCGTCGTATGCCGGTCATGTTGCATCGCGGATTCATAGTCCTGGTAGTGACTCAGATCGGAGCTGATCACGATCAGTGTCTTCTCGTCGCCCCAGAGGGTCTCCAGCAGTTGTGCAACCTCTTCGGGTTCGGCTTCCCCGACAATGCAAGGTACCAGTTGGAAGTCATCCAAGACCATCTGCAAGAATGGTAGTTGCACCTCGAGTGCATGCTCGCCGGCAAACGCCTGATCGAGGTAGCCCACAGCAGGCAGTTGGTGGGCCCTTTCGACGGCCTGCAGGTCCACTGGGATCTTCCCCAGCGGCGTTTCGAAGTGTTCGGCGCTGGAAACCGCGATTCCGCGAAAACCAACCCGGTGGGAAGGGGCCAGGACCACCACGCGCTTGATTTGCGCCCGAACCGTTTTCAATTGCGCATACGCACTGGCAGCAACCGGACCGGAATAGACATAGCCGGCGTGTGGTGCGATCAGTGCCTTGGGCGTCGGACCAGCGGCGACATCGGCATGGGCGAGATAATTCTGCACGTCATGACGCAGCGTCTCAGGTTCGCCAGGGTAGAAAATGCCGGCGACATTGGGTGTCTGAATGTGTGACATGACTTGTAATCCTCCACAAGGCATCCATAACTTAAGTATGGACCCAAATCACTGGTAACAAGACGATGTCAGATTTTCCGATACTCGAAGATCAGGGGCTGGTATCCACCAAGTACTGGCACACTCTGGAAGATGGGCGCGTGCAATGCGACGTTTGCCCCCGCGAGTGCAAACTCAAGGAAGGGCAGCGTGGCCTGTGTTTCGTGCGTGGCCGTTTTCACGATGAGGTGGTGCTTACCACTTACGGACGCTCGAGCGGTTTCTGCATCGACCCCATCGAAAAGAAGCCCCTGAACCACTTCCTGCCCGGGACGCCGGTATTTTCCTTCGGTACAGCCGGATGCAATCTTTCCTGCAAGTTTTGTCAGAATTGGGATATGAGCAAGTCCCGCGAGATGGACACACTTGCGGATGCTGCGTCACCCGAAGCCATTGCCAAAACTGCTGTCGATACGGGGTGCCGCAGCGTGGCCTTCACCTATAACGATCCGGTTATTTTTCTGGAATATGCCATCGACGTGGCCAAGGCATGCCATGAACTCGGGGTGAAAACGGTTGCGGTAACCGCGGGCTACATCAGTCCGGGTGCACGCGATGATTTCTTCGCCCATATGGACGCGGCCAATGTCGATCTCAAATGTTTTACGGATGATTTTTACCATCGTTTGTGCGGTGGCCATCTGCAGCCGGTGCTGGATACCCTCAAGTACATCAAGGAGAACACCGGAACCTGGTTGGAGCTGACCACGCTGCTGATCCCGGGAGAGAATGACAGCGACCAGGAAATCGACGAGATGAGTCGCTGGATCGTGGACAACCTCGGCCCGGATGTGCCGCTGCATTTCAGCGCTTTCCATCCCGACTGGAAGATGCGCGACACGCC
>Ga0180429_10004563_pt1 | contig 11047 bp, 10 predicted proteins | sample SS_ome_FD_132428 | JGI IMG/M metagenome (GOLD analysis project Ga0180429, IMG submission 132428) | Hypersaline lake sediment archaeal communities from the Salton Sea, California, USA - SS_1_S_1 metaG | ecosystem: Environmental > Aquatic > Non-marine Saline and Alkaline > Hypersaline > Sediment ... | reverse complement strand
TGAGCATGATCGACCTGACGACAGATACCTACGGCGCGACCGTCGACTGCGATGGGATCGTCGTCGTGGACGCCTGGGCCGCATGGTGCGGCCCGTGCCGCATGTTCGCGCCTGTCTTCGATGCGGCCGCTGCCGCCCGCCCCGACCATATCTACGCTAAGCTCGACACCCAGGCCCATCCCGACCTTACCCGCTCCCTCGGCATCGAGCACATCCCCACCCTGATCGTCTACAGGGACGGCATCATGCTTTACAACAAGGCCGGATCGCCCTCCGCCGAGGTCCTCGACGACATCGTCTCCCAGGTCGAGGCCCTCGACATGAATGTCGTTCGAGAGACTATCTCAAAGCAGAAATAGGGTTTAGAGATAAAAGACAAAAACTCTATTTATTTTATTGCGGGGAGTATATTTTTTGTATATATTTTTCTACACAGAAAAATAACGATACACGCATCATCGAAAGGGAGAGAGTCATGACAGAGCACGAGAGCAACAAGAAGAACCTGCATATGGAGTGGATCAAGGCCGAGTCCGGTAGCACCTACCTGTGCCCCGCCGACAAGCTGGCCGAACTGGACAATCCGACCGAGTCGCAGCTGAAGAGCATCTGCGTGGACGAGTCGGAGAATCCGCACAACGCGTAGGGTCGCCCCCCGACCTCGCGTCGCCCCCCGGGGTTCCGGCCCCGGGGAGCTTTCTCGTAGGGGCGATCCGGGCCTACCCGCCGGATTCCATGGCGCACAGGATAGACGCGATACGCAGGCGGCGGCATACGGCCGGCCCGTTCAGGCCGCGCGTCCCCTCAACAACGCTAGGGCGTATTTCATGTCGATCTTGATATTCCTCTGTCCCGACAGCCCCCCGATCCGCTCGATGGCCTGCCCGCCGAGAGGCAGCACCTTCAGGGCGAGCTGGGGATAGCTCTTGAAATTCTGCGTCGTCTTGAACGAGATCGCGCGGTGGATGCCGAACCGGCAGACCGCGTCCCAGCTCAGCTCGGCCTTCCGCTCCTCGCAGGTGTACCAGGACCAGGGCGACTCGGGCACGTGGTCCAGCACGACGATCTCGTCCGCCAGGGTGCGGGCGTGGCGCAGGGCCCGGGCCGGATCGTCCATCTCGTGGAGGCAGAATTCGAAGAACACCATGTCGGCCGTCTCTTCGAGGGACTCGAACGCGCACTGGACGACCCGGTAATGGTCCTCCAGCCCGGCGTCCCGGACGGCCTCTTTCAGGGTGGCGATCGCTTCGGGGTCGGAATCCACGCAGAGCACGGACCGGGCGTCTTGACCGTAGCCGACGAGCTGGCCGCCGCCGGCCCCCACGTGGATGACCGATTTACCCCTCGGATCGGCGAAGGCCCTGATGTTCTTCAGGACCCCATCGATATCCGTCGCCATGTCTCCTCCTCGGAGATTCGAAGCTATTCCGGGCGGGTCCTCGCCGGATCGCCGCAGTCAGGAAACTCCGAATCGTCGTCCCCGTTCAAGACGGGTCCGTCGTGGCTGTGTGGGGTATGGGGGGAGTACGACGTGCGAAGATCAAAGTTTCTCTCGATTTCGGTTTTTTTGATTTTGTTCGCCGGCGCCGCGGCGGCCGACCAGGCGGTCCGGAAAGCGGAGGACATCACCTGCGCCGAAGCCCACACCCTGATCCGGGCCCACGAGGACGACGAGGACTTCATGATCATCGATTTCCGGCCCCTGGAGATGTTCAGACCGGCGTATCTCAGGAACGCCGTCTTCTACGACATCTTCCGCGAGAGCGCTGAGGCCCGGCTGGACCGACTGGACCGCGACGGGACCTACCTGATCTACTGCACCATCGGCCACCGCAGCGGCATCGCCCTGGACAGGATGAAGGCCATGGGCTTCGAGCGCGTCCACCACATGTACGAGGGCATCCTGGCCTGGAAGCGGCTCGGCTACGAGACGCTGTCCTTCGTCGAGGCGCCGGCCGGGTAGGCCGACGACTGATGATCGGCGGTCAACCGGCCCGGAGCCTGAGCGGCTCCGCGTGTAACTCTTCCGCGAACCTCCCGTCTACATTGTGAAGACCATCCGACACGACCCCGCAGACGAGGAGCCACCCATGCGCATCCGGATACCGCGCGGCCTGATCGTCGCGACGATCGGCGGCCTCGCCGCTTTGACCGTCTCGGCCCGGGCCGGCGAAATCGAGATCATCGACAGCGTCCCCCACGTCCACAACGGGGCTCGGCCGGCCGGGGCGCGCGAGACGATACGGCTCGAGGAGTTGTGGCGCACCGGCGGACCGGACGACGACGTGTTCTTCGGATTGATCACCCAGGTGCGCGCGGACGAGGCGGGCGACATCTACCTGCTGGACAGCCAGCTCTGCGAGGTCGCCGTCTACTCGCCCGAGGGCGAGCGCCGGCGCACGCTCTTCCGCGAGGGCGAGGGACCGGGCGAGGTGACGCGGCCGCGGGACCTGGCGCTCCTGGGCGACGGTTCGGTGGGCGTGGTGCGTGAGTTCCCGGGCCTGATGGTCCGCGTCGATCGCGAGAACACGCCCCTGCCCAACATCGAGGTGCAGGCGCCCGACGGCGGCGGTTTCATGATCGTCGACGCCTGCCACGCCGGGGGCGGCACCCTGCTCCTGGGAGGCACGGTCTCCCACCAGGCCCAGGGCAGCCGCCAGCAGCGCGTCCACTATCTCGGCATCTTCGGCCCGGACGGCATCGAACGGGCCCGGGTCGCCGAGCAGTCCCACCAGCGCGATTTCGAGCATCTGGTCATCGCCGAGCGCGAGGCCCTTCCCGCCTTCTGGTGGGCCAGCGCGGTGGGGGCCGACGGTCGTGTGTACGTCGCGCCGCACCGCGATCGCTACCGCGTCGAGGTCTTCTCCCCGGCCGGCGAGCTCGAGCGCGTGATCACCCGCGACTACGCGCACGTCCGCAGGACGGACGACGAATGGCGGCGCCTCTACGAATCCTTCGAACGCGCCATGCAGGACGCGGACATCCCCTACACCATCGAGATCGAACGGGACGAATACGACATCCTGCCCCTCCAGCACGGCGTGCGCGTCCGCGAGGACGGCACGCTGTGGGTGCTGCCCGGCCGCGGGGTGCGCGATCAGCCTCCCGGCGTCATGCTCACCTTCGACGTCTTCGATGCGGAGGGCCGTTTCGAGCGCCAGATCTCCATCGCCGCACCCCACGACGGCGTCTGGGACGGGTTCTTCCTCGTGGGCGAGGATCTGGTCGTGATCGTGACCGGCCACGTGGAGGCCGTCCTGGCCCAGTACGGCGGTGGCAACTCGACCTACGAGACCGACGACGACGATTCGGCCATGGAGGTCATCTGCTACCGGATGGCCGGAATCTGAAGCCCGCCCCGCGAGGGCCGGCCCCATGACGGACGACGACGGCAGAGGCCCCCACCCCGACTCGGGATGAGGGCCTCTTCGCGATTCCGTTCGAAACGTGTACGCCGCCTACTTGGCCATGGCCTTCTTGATCAGGCCGATGACCGCCATGATGACGCCGCCGCCCACGCCGCCGCCGGCGACGCTGCCGATGATGCTGCCGAGGTCCAGGCCGCCGCCGGCCGCGGCATCGCCCGCGCCTGCGGCGCCGACACCGAGCATGCCTAGGATCTGCCCGCCCAGGCCGCCGCCGAGGATCCCGGCCAGGGAATTCCCGAGGGTACCCAGGCTGGCGTTCTTCATGAGCGAACCGGCGATGTTGCCGCCGGCCGCGCCGCTGACAAGTTGAATAATGATCGGAAGTAGGCCGTCCATCACAGTTCCTCCTCGTATTATCGATCAAATAGGGGCAGACCTTCGATACCACTCTGGGACCGGTGTCCCGATCGCGGCAAGCCCTAACAATTCGCATTTGGTTGCGATATATGATGGTCGAGGCGCTTGTCTACCGGATGGGCCGATCCGAACGGCGGTCCCGCGACTCCAGGACGTACGCGTGCGAGATCTCCGCCGTCGCCCCGAGCATGGCCCCCACCGAGCAGAAGGTCCGCGAGGACAGCTCGATCGCCCGGGCCAGCTTCTTCTCCGGCACGTCGCCGGACACCACGTAGCGCAACCGGATGGCCGTGAAGACCCGGGGGTGGTTCTCGGCCCGCTCCGCCTCGATCTCCACGCGCACGCTCTCGGGCGGGCAGCGCATCTTCTCCAGGATGGCCACCACGTCCAGGGCACCGCAGGCGGCGTGGGCGTGCAGCACGACCTCCATGGGCGAGGGCGCGCTGCCTTCGCCCCCCTTGTCGACGGGGATGTCGAAGCGGCTCTCGCGGCCTTCGGGCGTCGAACCCGTGAAGCGGCGCGCGCCCTCCCAGGTGACCACGTGTTTCGTCATGGGGATGTCCTCACTTGTGGACGCGATCGCGCACGCGCCCCTTGATCCGCGGCAGGTCCTCGTAGTGGTCCATCCGCCGCATGAGCGCGTTGATCTCGGCGCCGAGCAGGAAGATGAACCCCGAGAGCCAGAGCCAGACCATCAGGATGATCACGGCGGCGATCGAGCCGTAGGTCACGTTGTAGGTGCTGAAGTTGCGCAGGAACAGGCGGAACAGAGACGAGGCGCCGAACCACAGCACCGTGGCGGTGATCGTGCCGGGCAGGATCCACACGTAGCGCTGCTTGGCCTCCGACGCGAAGTGGTAGAGGATCGACACCGCCAGCAGGTTCAGCAGCAGCACCAGCGGCAGACGCAGGGTCGACCAGAAGTTGAAGCTGTCGCCGGCCAATCCCAGCGACTGGAAGAGCTTGTGGGAGAGCCCCGGCCCGAGCAGCACCAGCAGGGTCGAGAGGATGACGAAGCCGCTGAGGACCAGCGTCAACAGGATGGAGATCAGCTTCTGATAGGCGATGTTGCGCTTGGGATGGATGTTGTAGGCGCGGTTGACCGTCGTGATCAGCACGCCCACCCCCATGGACCCCGACCACAGCGCCGCCAGCAGACCGAAACCCAGGATGCTCCCCTCGCGTTGGCTCAGCACGGCGTGGACCGTCGACGCCACCAGGTCGTAGGCCGGCGGCGGCAACGTCTCCTGCAAGCTGGTCAGGACCTGGTCGGGCTCCAGGATGGGCAGGTAACTGATGAGGCTCAGCAGGAACAACAGGAAGGGAAACAACGCCAGCATCATGAAGAAGGCGATCTGCGCCGCCATCCCCATGCAGTCGTCGTAGGCGATCTCTCGCTGAAGGCGACGCAGGAAGAGCCCCGCGCGCGTCATTTTTCTCCGGTAGTCCATGTCCGGCATAGAATGATGGGCGGGGGCCGAAAATGCAACAACGGGGCGGTCGGGAGGGGGCGCGTCCGGGAGCTGCGCTGCGCGGAGTCTCTCGGGCGCGCCCCTTCCCGACCGTCTCGGTCCATCTCCGGATTCCCGTATCGCGGTCGAGCGGTTGCCTGTGTTGGAGCTGCGTGGCAGTATTGAGTCTTCGGCTCACACTCAATTCCGCCTGGAGGCTCCCATGCGATCCATCGTCGCCGTCCTGTTGATCGTCGCGTTCGCCGTTGCGGCTCCCGCCGCGGGCCGCAGCACCGTGCCCGTCGAAGCTTGGCTGCAGCTGGGGCCCGACCCCGTGGCCCTGCCCGCCTTCCACGACGAGTCGCCCGGCGGGGTGGAGCTGGGCGACCTGCTCGATTTCGACGCCAGGGACGTGACCCGCTTGCGGCCGCGTGACGGCGAGGGGGGCTGGCGGGAGGTCGGCGTCCGGAAGAAGCAGGTGCGGCTGGAGGCGGACGGGGCGGCCGAGGTCTGGCTGGCGACCTACATCGACGCGGAGCAGTGGGTCGCGGCCACGCTCGAACTGAGCGGCGACCATCCCGTCCGGGCCTGGCTCGACGGTGCGCCGGTCGACCTGAGCGACGGCGACGACGGGCGCACGGCGAAGCTCGAGCTGGCCGCGGGCCTGCACCGCCTGGTCGTGCGCTCCTTGCACGACCCCGAGGTGGACGAGCCGTGGCGCATCGGCGCGGCCCTCGCCCCGGAGACCGACGACCCGGGGCCCGCCTTTGCGTTCACCATCGACCCCACGCGCGCCGTCGATATCCGCGACGTCCTCGACGCGCCGAAGATCTCCTCGCTGGACCTCTCTCCCGACGGCACCCACGTGGCCCTGGCCATCGGCGCCTACGGCCCCGGCGGCGAGCGCGAGACCTGGATCGAGATCCGCGACACGCAGAGCGGCGAACTGCGGCGGAGCTGGCGCGGCGCCCTCGACGCCGGCCGGCTGCAGTGGCTGCCCAGCGGCGGCGCCGTCTCCTATACCTCCAGCGACGACGGCAAGACCTCGCTCTGGGTCCAGGACATGAAGACCGGTGACGTGCGAGCCGCCCTGCGCGACGTGGAGCACTTCGAGGGCTACGCCTGGAATCCCGCCGGCGGATCGCTGGTCTACGCCTACGGCGTTGAGGCCGAGGCGGACGAGCGCCACGTGAAGCGCCTGCGGGCCATCGAGGACCGCTGGACCTGGTGGCGCAACCGCAGCTACCTGGTGGAGGTGGCCTGGCCCTGCGGTGCGTCCCGCCGCCTGACCGCCGGCGACGTGAGCGCCGCGGGCTGGACCTTCAGCCCCGAAGGCACACACCTGCTCTTCTCGCGCACCTGGCCCGACCCCCTCAAACGCCCCTATTCCCGCACCGAGTGGTTCGAACTGGACCTGGCCGACCTCTCGGTCGAGACGGTCCTGACCGACCGTTGGGTCGGCGAGGCCGCCTACGGTCCGGACCGCGACACCCTCGTGATCATCGGCTCGCCCTCGGCCTTCGGCGGCCTCGGCCGCGACCTGCCCGAGGGCGTCGTGCCCAACGACTACGGCGGACAGCTCTTCCTCTACGACCGGCCGGCCGCCGAGGCCACGCCCCTGAGCCGCGAATTCGACCCGGCCGTGCAGGCGGCCGTCTGGCACCGGAGCGGCCGCGTCGTGGCCCGGGTCCTGGACAAGCAGTTCCAGCGCCTGGCCACCTGCTCGACGACGGGCGAGTGGACGTTCCTGTCCGACCGGGTCGACGTGGTGGATGTCTGGGAGGCGGCGCGGCACGGGGACACGGTGGTCCTGACCGGCACCGGCGCCGTGACGCCGCAGAAGCTCGTCGCCCTCGACCTGACGGGCGGCACGCCCCGCGTTCTCCTGGACCCCGGCGCCGAACGCTACGCCGACGTGAGCTTCGGCGAGGTCGCCCCCTTCGTCGCCACGCTGGCCGACGGCATGGAACTGGACGGCCGCGTCTACTACCCGCTCGACTACGACCCCGCCCGGAAGTACCCGGTCATCGTCTACTACTACGGCGGCACCTTCCCCATCACCCGCGACTTCGGCGGGCGCTACCCCAAGAACATCTGGGCCGGCCACGACTATTTCGTCTACGTGCCCAACCCCAGCGGCGCCGTGGGCTACGGGCAGGAATTCGCCGCCCGGCACGTCAACGACTGGGGCAAGCTCACCGCCGGCGAGGTGATCGAAGGCACGAAGGCCTTCCTGGACGCCCACCCGGCGGCCGATGGCGAGCGCATGGGCTGCATCGGCGCCTCCTACGGCGGATTCCTGACCATGTACCTGATCACGCGGACGGACATCTTCGACGCCGCCGTCGCCCACGCCGGCATCTCCAGCCTGAGCAGCTACTGGGCCGAGGGCTACTGGGGCTACGCCTACGGCGCCCGCGCCCTGGCCAACGCCTTCCCGTGGAGCGATCCGGAACTGTACGTCGGCCAGAGCCCGCTCTTCGCCGCCGACCTGATCTCCACGCCCCTGCTCCTGCTCCACGGCTTCGACGACACCAACGTGCCCAAGGGCGAGAGCGACGGCCTCTACATCGCCCTGAAGATGCTCGACAAGGAGGTGGAGTACGTGCAGGTCGAGGGACAGGACCACCACATCCTCGAGCACGACCGGCGCATCGTCTGGAACGACACCATCCTGGCCTGGTTCGAGCGCGAGTTGAAGGATCGGACGGGCTGGTGGGACGCGCTCTACCCGGAGGACTGAGCGTCTATTGGTTCGGCGTCAGGCCGTGGATGTCCTTGTACGTGCGGTGATGGACGCTCGAATAGGCGCCGAAGGGTACGGCGACCTCAAGGTCGTAGAGACGGGCCAGATCCCGGTAGCGGGCGTTGCCCGAGACGTCCCGGCTCGCGACGTTCGCACCGTCCTCGAAGCAGAGGCCTTCGATGAACAGGCGGCCGGCCGCAGCCGCCGCGAGTAAGTCGCCGCGCAGGGGATCGCGCGCGAATTCCGAGTAGGGCACCAGCTCGCGCCCGGGCTGGAAGTACGCGTGGAGACTCGCCAGCGGCAGCGTGCGATCCTCGGACGCCGCCCGGCTGTCCAGGTAGATCAGCACGTCCCCCTCCCCCAACCCCTCGTCGATGGCCGCCGCGTAGGCCGCCTCGGTCCGTTCCGCCCGGAAGGACGAGAAGGCCAGGTAGTGCCGGCCGTTGTTGACCACGAGCAGGACGAGCGCCGCGAGCAGCGCCACGCGCGCGCGCGGCCCGGCCAGGGCTCCCGCGAAGGCCATCCCCAGCGGGACGATCATCAGGAAATAGCTGTCGGGGCAATCGGGCGCGTAGGTCAGGCCGAAGAGCAGCGAGGTGCCCAGCAGCACGAGCAGGGCGCGGTGGAGGATCGACGCGCGGCGCCGCCAGAGCCACAGCGTCAGGCCGCCGATCAGCAGGACGTTGACGCCGGCGATCGCGACGCGCAGGCCGGGATCGCCGTGGGCGAAGACGGTGCAGACGAGCTTCGTGAGGCCCTGGGCGTAGGCCAGCGCCAACCGGGGCGAGACGGGATAGTTCGTGAAGACGGAGTAGGTCGAGGTGCCCGTGGCGAAGAAATCGCGCACGTCGGCGACCGAGGACACGCCCTGCAGGGCCGCGGCCAGCAGGTAGGCCGCGACGGTGATCGACGCGGTGATCGCGGCCGTCGCCGCGACCAGCCGGCGCCGGCGCCGCGCCAGGCCGAGATATAGCGACATGGGCACGACGAGCACGGCCGAGACATGCAGCAGGATGGCGGCGGAGAGGGTGAGAGACAGCGCGAGAGCCGGGCGCAGGATGGGGCCCCCGCGCGCGCCATCCTCCACGTAACGCAGCAGCAGGACCAGGTAGGCCAGCACGAGGACGAAGCCCGGCATCTTCTCGTCGGCTGTCGTCGACTCGAGCCAGTACACCCAGGAGACCATGACCAGCAGGCAGGCGGCCAGCGAGGCGAGGCGGCGGCCCGACAGGCGCAGGCAGAGAGAGAAGACCAGGCCCAGTCCCACCGCGCCGCAGACGATGTCGAGCCCCTGGTAGACGGCGAGGAGGTCGACCGACGCCACGAGGCCGACCAGCCGGTGGACGAGCGCCAGGACGGGCACGTGGAGCAGATGGGACCATACGAGGAACGGGCCCTCGGCGCCCGCCAGGAGATCCCGCGCCTGGCAGGCGTAGGCGCAGCCGTCGACGGGGACGCGCACGTCCCGCAGGACGCCGAAGACGATCGCCGCGGCCAGCACGACGAGGCCCTGGAGCGCCCGGACCGGGATGCCTCTGTGCTGGTCTGTCGACATGGCGACCGCCCGGGGGCTGGCGTGGATCGGCGAGGCCGGGGTTTCGCCGGCGAAGTCTATCATCTGGAGGGGTTTTCACAAGCCGAGTTGCACGCGGCCGACCGCCGCGCGAGCAAACGCGATGGCCCAATTCGATGCCGTTTTCTGGTATAATTACTATGGTAACGGAGTGGATCGCACGGATACACGCACGACCGCGGCGGTCGTGCGTTTCGACCAACGGGGCCGGCATGCACAAGACGACGCTCGCAACGCTCCTGCTCCTGGCGCTCGCGGCCGCCCCCTCCGAGGGCGGCAAGGGCCAGGGCACGTCCGCGCCCGCGACCTTCGACACCGTGCCGCCCGAGATCACGATCCTCGACGACGGCGCCGGCGTGGTCTACGCCGTCGAGGACACGATCCGCTTCGCCTGGTCCGTCACCGACGACAACGCCGCCGCCTCCGACCAGGACCGCGTCGCCTACGGCTACGCCAACGCCGCGCCCTTCGATTCCGTCGGCTTCTCCGCGGCGACGGCGCAGACCTGGGACTGGACGGAGCACATGGTCAGCTCCGTCACCTGCTGGCTGCACGTGAGCGTGAAGGACGCCTTCGGCAACCTGGCCACGGCCGACGGCGACACCTTCACCATCTACGCCCCGGCCAGCCCGGTCCCCGAGCTGCCGGCGGGCATCGCCCTGGCACCCCCCGCGCCCAATCCCTTCAATCCCCGGACCCGCGTCTCCTTCGACCTGGATTCGCCCGGCCGGGTGACCCTCGCGGTCTTCGACCTGCAGGGCCGCCTCGTGAAGACCCTGTGCGAGGGCGAACTCCGGGCCGGCCGTCACGATGTCCCGTGGACGGGCCGGGACGAGCGGGGCCGGCGGGTGGCGGGCGGACCCTATCTCCTGCGGCTCGAGGTCGCGGAGCGCGGCGTCCTGACGCGGAAGGTGGTGCTCGTACAGTGAACGCGAAGCGGATCCCGCCGTTGCTGACGGCCCTGCTCCTGGCCGTCCCCGCCGCCTTCGCCGCGGACCCCGTCGTCGACAACGTGACGGCCGTCCAGCGGGTCGACGGCAGCCGGATCGTCGACATCACCTACGATCTCTTCGACGCGGATGACGATACCTGCTCCATCGCCGTGCAGGCCTCGGAGAACGGCGGCGCCGACTGGTGGCTGCCCTGCCTCTCCCTCACCGGCGACGTCGGTTTCGCGGTGGCGCCCGGAACCGGCCTTCAGGTGGCCTGGGACCTCGGCGCGGACGTCCCGGACGCCGTGGGCGACGATTTCACCGTGCAGGTGATCGCCAGCGACAACCGCGTGGATCACCGCCCCCACACGCCGCGCAACTACGCCATGCACCAGAGCGGCGACCGGGACTGGTCGGATCCGGTGCTCGTGGAGAGCGTCGCGCGAGCGGACATGCTCGTGGTCACGTCGTTCCCGCTGTGGGACGCCGGCCCGCTGGAGGCCACGGACGTCCCGTCCCTGCTCAAGGCCCAGAATCCCGACTGCCGGGTGATCGGCTAC
>Ga0180429_10004562_pt1 | contig 11051 bp, 6 predicted proteins | sample SS_ome_FD_132428 | JGI IMG/M metagenome (GOLD analysis project Ga0180429, IMG submission 132428) | Hypersaline lake sediment archaeal communities from the Salton Sea, California, USA - SS_1_S_1 metaG | ecosystem: Environmental > Aquatic > Non-marine Saline and Alkaline > Hypersaline > Sediment ... | reverse complement strand
TGCATAACATCATCTTTTAGGATATTCTCTAGCTGTTCCTTCAAATAGGGTTTAACATCATTTGAGGCTTTAGCTATTTGTTCAACGATATCTGTTCGATTATCGAATACGTATACGATATCTTCAAAATCATGACTGATTCTCGGGTCATTTCCACCCCTGCTGCCATGGGCTGAAAACTTTGAAGCAATAAAGTATGATAATGGCAGGATTCTGATCGCCTGGCCGCTTATTTCAACAACTTCTCTTTGAGTAAAACCTTGTGCGAACCACGGATTGGCCGGTGCCCATCCAACCGCTTTTGTACTCATTACATCTACTTTAATTTTGCTGTAACGGAATCGACAGATTACTTCATCTTCCGGAGACTGCATGAATCCTCTCTGAATAAGCTCTTTACGTATAGATTCCAGCTCACCCAGTGATGCAATCTCCACAGTTATGTCCACGTCTTTTGTTGCACGCACATCATCCGCTGCAGGATCATTTATATGAAATCCTATTGTTGCACCTCCGACAAATATCACCCGCTCATTCATATCCCCCAGAGCGAGAGCAATCTTGCGTATTACCTCCCGATTATAGCTTAAGTTCGTTAGCATATCCTGTTTTTCAACTCCTGAACAGCTATGTTTTTCTCTCGTACCTTTCCTACACGTAATGCATCCGTCAGTGCAAGTAGTTCATACAAATGTTCATCATCCAGTGCAGCGTGAGGCACTGAGCCGTACAGGGGAGTTATACCATGTCCTCTTACATTACCATTGGCAAATGGCCATACGTAATTTTCTCCGCTGCTAATATCCTTATTCAGAGGTGCAGTAGAATGTGCAGTAGGTATACCTCGAACAACAGCTCCTGGCTTGGTTGGAAAGACAACAGCCAGCCCGTACTGCATAAAATTAAAGAGTGCCTGACGCATCACTTTTTTGCCGCCATCGTCCAGTAATCCAGCAAATTTGGAGCGTGCTACTGACTGACTGACTTCACTCTGACTCATTTTCAGGGAATAGGCCAATGGAATCTGTTGCCAATTATCGTTGTTCAGTGCAATCAATTTGAGTAGAACAACAACATCCTGGGGCTTCATACTAATTTGGCGCTGTCTCATGGTAATGGAGTATATCGCATATCGCAATATGCAATAATACAAAGAAAAACATTATCAGGCAAGCTTATAAGACAATATATCGCATATTGCGATAAGCGATATTATGTGGATCATTCACTTAACATACACTAAACAGCCACGGCCTCCACTTCCTTAAATACCCGGGTGAGGTTGCCGCCCCAGATCTTTTTGATCTCGCCGGCGCTGTAGCCCCTGCGTACCAGCTCCAGGGTGATGTTGCCCATCTGGCTCACATCAAAACAGTCCGCCAGTGCGCCTCCTCCATCAAAATCGGTGCCGATGCCCACATGGTCGATGCCAATGAGTTCCACGATGTGGTCGATGTGATCCACCGCATCGCTTACCGTGGCCATCTCCCTGGGAAAATCCCGGTCCACCGCATACCAATCCACAATAAAAGCCTCTCTGCCTTCATCATCCAACTCGTAATAGTTCCCGTGCTTCTCTCGGACCGCAGCCCGTGCCGAGTCACGCTGTGGGTTTGGTGCGGGCGTTTTCACATAAGCACTTAAAATACACATCTGGATCACCCCGCCATTCTCCTTCAGCTTCAGTAACATCTCGTCGCTCAGGTTCCGGGGATTGTCGCACAGGGCCCTGGCACAGGAATGAGAAGCAATAATGGGGGCGCGGCTCTTTTCAATGACATCATAGAAACTGTCGTCCGAAGCATGCGATACATCGATCAGCATCCCCAGATCGTTCATGCCTTCGACCACCTCTTCGCCCAGGGGGCTCAGTCCGCCGTGCTCGAGGGTATCGTTGGAAGAATCGCAAATATCGTTGTTGCGGGTATGGACCAGGGTCACATAGCGGATCCCCTTCTCGTAATAGGTAGTGAGCAGTCCGGGATCGTTCCCAATGGGATAGCCATTCTCCATCCCCAGGTAAATGGCATGCTTGCCTTTCTTTGCTATCCGGGCCAGATCGCTTGCCTTTGTGGCCACCTCCAGGTCCTCCGGGTACATGTCCACCGTATTGTAGATCTCCTGGGTAATCTCAAGGGCCTCTTTTTTGGCCTTCTGATTGCCTTCGGGGGAACGCTCTCCCTGGCCAATAAAGACGGCAAACCAGATGCCATCCATGCCTCCCTCCTTCATCCGGGGAAGGTCAATCTTGCTGCGGGTTTCACGGGGATCGTTCCGCACACCAAAATCAAATCCCTGGCGGTTCAGTCGCAGGGGGGTGTCGGTATGACTGTCCACCGTATAGGCTGCCGCATGAATCCGGGCGGCTTTCTTTTCAAGTTTTGTCTGTGCAGCATTGGTTTGAGCATCTTTGCTTTGAGCATCTTTGCTTTGAGCATCTTTGCTTTGAGCATCTTTGCTTTGAGCATCTCTGGTTTCGGCATTGGAACAGGCTGAAAGGATCAGGACCGCTGCCAGCAGGGGGAGTAAAATTCGCATGAAGTTATTGGGATTAAATGAAGCGGCAAATAAGCTAAAAAAGTGCAAAAATCAAATTTAAATATTGTGAGCGCTCGTTTGGTTCACCAGGCAGCATTCAAATTGGGATTTGTGATATAAATTATCAGGTTACTGCATATATGAGCCCTTAACTGGATAATAAATATTTCTTAAGTGACCTTTATTATCCGGAAACAACCTCTGGAGAGCTGCTAAGAGGATAATAAATATCACTTAACCAATCTGGCCAGATTGGGTTCTGGAGGCAGGGGAGGTGAACACGGGTATGGAAGATATGCAGGCAGCAGAGGATATGGATGCGGCCATACGGATCTTCACCGCGGAAAGGGATTCACCCACTATGGGGGCTCACATAATTATGAGGGAGTTCTCCTCAACTAAGGGTGTTCTTCCCTTATAAGGGAGTTCACCCAAATATTTGTAAGTTTAAAGGGAAAAATCAATAGAAATGAACAGGACCGCAATATTGATCGTTTTGATCATCTCCGCCTGTATGGCGGGAAGGGCACCGGAAGCCTTCGCCGGCGAAAGGCCCAATTTCATAGTGATATTTGCCGATGACCTGGGCTATGGGGACCTGGGGGTGTTTGGGCATCCCTCCATCAAGACTCCGGCCCTGGATCAACTGGCCTTTGAGGGACAGAAGTGGACCAGTTTTTATGTGGCTGCCCCGGTGTGTACTCCAAGCCGCGCGGGATTACTGACCGGACGGCTTCCCATTCGTTCGGGCATGTGCAGCGATAAACGACGCGTTCTCTTTCCCGATTCCAAAGGCGGTCTTCCCCAGAGTGAAATTACCATTGCCAAAGCTTTGAAGGAGAATGGCTACCGTACGGCTGCCATTGGCAAGTGGCACCTGGGACATCTTCCCGAGTTTCTTCCCACCCGGCACGGTTTTGACTCCTATTTCGGGATCCCTTATTCCAACGACATGGACAAGATCAAAGGGAAGTCCTATTTCGAGGATCAGTTTACCTTCGCCGACGAAGAATACTATCAGGCCTTCAATGTTCCTTTATTACGGGATGAAGAAGTGGTGGAGCGTCCGGCCGACCAGCGGACCATTACAAAACGTTATACCGAGGAGGCCATTAAAAGAATTGAGGAATTCGGCGAGGATCCATTTTTCATTTACCTGGCCCATAACCTGCCGCATATCCCGCTTTTTCGTTCCGGCGAATTCAAGGATCAATCACTTGCGGGCATTTATGGTGATGTGATTGAAGAGATCGACTGGTCCGTGGGACAGATTGTGGAGAGCCTGAAAGCGCAGGGTTTGGCCGAAAACACCCTGATTGTCTTTACCTCGGACAATGGTCCCTGGCACACCTTTAAGACCCACGGGGGATCGTCCGGATTACTGCGGGGCGCCAAGGGTGGCACCTTTGAAGGAGGCATGCGCGAACCAACCATCTTCTGGTGGCCCGGGAGCCTGAAACCGGGTGTGGTTATGGAGATGGGAACCACCATGGACCTGCTCCCCACCTTCTGCAGCCTGTCGGATACGCCTCTTCCCGAGGACCGCATCTACGACGGCTATGACATCTCTCCGGTGCTCCTGGGCACAGGGAAAGGGGAACGGGAAGTGGTGTTCTACTACCGAGGACAGCAGGTATATGCCATCCGGAAGGGCGACTACAAGGCCCATTTCATTACCCAGCTGGAATATGGCAGTTCCACCGCCCATCCCATTACCGATCCTCCCATGGAAATAACGGGCAAACCCACCATCCTGGAACAGCCCCTGCTCTATAATGTAAACATCGATCCCGGTGAGAAGTATGATATTGCTGCCGAGCATCCAGAGGTGATTGCGGAAATCAGGCAGGTCCTGGAGGAGCACCTGCTCACCCTGGAAGAGGTGGAAAACCAGCTGGAAAAGAGGTAAGTCCCGGGGATCTTAATCAAGCGTGAGATCCTGTTTAGACCGGGGATCGCAGTTGACCGTTGGATCCTGGTTAGACCGGGAATCTCAGCTGACCATAGGATCCTGGTTAGACCGTGGGATCCTGGCTAGACCGGGGATCTCAGCTGACCATAGGATCCTGGTTAGACCGTTGGATCCTGGATAGACCGGGGATCTTAATCCCCCCATATGGCATAGCTGAGCGACAGCTGGAACACCCTGTTTTGCCATGGGTCCGGATAATAGCGTGAATCGGAGGCTACCATCAAGCCTTCGATGTACCTGAGGGCAACATTTAGTTTGATGGGCAGATTCAGCTCAGCACCCACCAGCAGTCCCACATCGACCTCATCATAAAACTCAGTGATACTGTAAGCCGCTCCTCCGTCTTCCGGCATGCGAAAGGCTCTAGTGCGAAAACTGAACTGGGGTCCGGCGTGTATATTCAGTAAATCCAGGACCTGAAAGCGAGCCGTTAGCGGCATGTCAATGTAAGAAACAGCCTCATCGCCGGAATAGTCCGGAGCGCTCCATACGGATCCTTTCTGCGAATACAGGAGTTCCAGCTGGCCGGCCATTTTTTCTGAATAAATCAAGATCCCAAAGACTCCGATATGGACGCCCGGTTTCCAGCTCGTTTCCACTTCGCTGGCAGTGCTGCTGGTAAATTGTGTGGAGAGATTTGCCCCGGCCCGGATCCCGGCTTCATATCCCAATTGGGCATGGATTGCCGTGCAGACAAGAATCAAAGAGCCAAGCAGTATTAGTTTCTTCATCTTAAATAATTATTCACCTGGTCATCAGTCCGTATGATCCCCGTTCTTCCCAGCCATAAAACGCTCCAGGATCGATTCGTCGTTGATCTCCTTGGAAAGAGAGGCGATGGTATCCATGGGCACATCGTAGAGATCCAGCACCAGCATGCCATCCAGGGCATCGTTAAATTTCGGATCCAGATTGAATCCGATGATGCGGCCGTTGAGCTTCAGGTAGCGTTTGAGCAGGATGGGCATGGTATAATCATTGGGCTCCACCTCTTTGATAAAGCGGTCGAACTTGTTCAGATCGTCCGCATTCTCCAGGATCACCTCCTCGTCCACATTGAATCCAGGCACATTGTAGCGGGTGCGGGGTCTTACATAGCGGGCCAGTTTCTTATCGAAATGATGCTCCCGGATGTATTGCATGATGAGTCCGCGCGAAAACTGGGAATAGTTATTGCTGATGCTGACCGGTCCGATCAGGTAACGGTACTCGCTATGCTTCAACAGAAAATACAGGATGCCTTTCCAGAGCAGAAAAAGCGGCATGGGCCTGCGCTGGTACTCCTTGATAATAAAGGAACGACCCAGCTCCAGCGACTGCCGCAGGGTGGGCTGAAAGCGGCGGTTCATGCGGAAAAGGCTCTGCAGGTAGAATCCCTTCACCCCGTAACGCCGGAGGATCTCCTCCCCTTTTCCCACCCGGTAGGCGCCTACGATCTTATGTTCCTGGTTGTCCCAGACAAAGAGCTGGTTGTAGTAGAGATCGTACTCATCCAGGTCCATGGAGTGGTTGGTCCCTTCCCCCACATCCCGGAAGGTGATCTCCCTGAGTCTGCCCAGCTCCAGCATGATCTGCGGAATCTCCGTACTGGGAGTGCAGAACACATCAAACTGGTCGCTTGTAAAGAGACTGTATTCCTCGCGTATCCGTTCAATTTCATCCAGGATCAGTCCGGTATCCACTGGCTCGGCAATGGCTTCGGGCTTTTTGTTCCGGTTGATACGGGGCCTGAAAAACTTCTTCACCTCCAGCACCGATCCCAGGGAGTAGGTTTTGGCCCGCAGGTAACGTCCAAAGGTGGAGATATCTGAAAAGCTCTCCTGCTCCTTCACACTCACCGGATTGCCTATGCGTATTCTTATCTTTTTGTGCTTCTTATTGAATACTTCGGCCGGAAGGCGAACGGTTCGCAGGGATGGATGGATCAGTCCGAGCAGATGGAAAAGGCGGGAATTGGAGCCCTGGAAATACACCGGGACCACCGGCACCTGGGCCTTCTTGATCATTTTCATGGCCGGGTACTGCCACTCCCGGTCGCTGATACCAAAATTGTCTTCGTTGTAAGAGCTAACCTCTCCTGCCGGGAAGATCCCCAGGACGCCCCCCTCTTGCAGCTGTTCCAGGGCCATCTTCACCCCGCCCAGACTTGATTTGGCATCCTTCCTGCGCTCAAAGGGGTTTACCGGCAACATGTACTCCGAGACCGGTTCGATCTTATTCAGCACAAAGTTGGACATCACCTTGATATCGGGCCTTATTTTTGAGAGGACCTTCACCAGCAACATGCCATCGATGCCCCCGAAAGGGTGGTTGGAAACGGTAATAAAAGCCCCGTTTTTGGGCACCTTGGCCAGCTCCTCCTCGCTTACCTCGTATTCCAGGTCCAGCTTTTCGATCAGTGCATCGATAAAGTCCATGCCCCGGTGGTGACTGATCTCCTCGTAGAGCTTGTTCAGCTTATTGATCCGGAGGACCGTCATCAGCACCTTGGCGGCACTGGTGCCTCCCCTGCCTTTCTTAAAGCGGGCGGCTTTAATAAATTCGTCTGTTTCGACCAGTTTCAATGTTGGAGTCTTAGATTTGGCTTCGTCTTAGATGCAGCTTGATCTCAGAATGGGATTGTTCTAATATTTAGCTTGATCCCAGATCTGGCTTGTTCTCAGATTTTCGCCATGCTTCTGTCTGAAGCGTGCTACAAAGATAGTAAGTTTAAAAATTTCTGTGATCTGCCTGCAACATGACCTTGATTATTCGCGAATGTTTCGTTCTACTCTAGGCATAGAATCAACGCAGCTTTCCCTGTTCTTACTCATAATCAATAATTTGACGGATTAGGCATGCCTGTTGCATTAGAATTATCAAACAATAGTTCATTGATAAAAGGGCATGTAGCTCAGTGGTTAGAGCACCTCTCTGATGAGGAGGCGGTCGATAGTTCGATTCTATCTATGCCCACAATAGGAATACCCTAGTGCCGGGGTCACAGCTTCAACATGTCCTCGTGCTAAGCCTCTATTTATTCAGGCTTCAGCTTGTCAAGTTGTTTTCGAGCAGGTTCATAGCCCAATTCCAAAGCTCTGTTGAAGTGAAACTTTGCTTCTGGAATGCTTCCTTCTTGCTTATAATTTAATCCCAGGCTGAAGTGCGCATATTTATCATCTTCCTTGAGTCGAACGGCATTTATGAATGCCTGTTTGGCTTCTTCAGGCTTCCCTTTTGAATTGTAGGCCACCCCCAAAAAATAGTATGCCCCAGCGTGTTCGGGTTTAATACGAATGGCTGCTTTGTATGCATTAATTGCCTCATCCAAACGCCCTACTTTTCCATATGCCATTCCCAGGTTTACATGTGCCCATTCGTAATCCGGCTTGATTTGAATGGATTCTTCATAGGAACGGATGGCCTCTTGATAGTTTCCTGCATCATAGTATTCATGGCCTTGTTTTAAAAGGGCCAAATGGTCCTTCTTTTCTACAAATGGGCGAGTAACTGACTTTTCAATAGGCTTGTCAAGTTTCCCTTCAGTCTTGTTCTCTGGGACTGGATCAAGATTATGATCCTTTTGCCATTTCGGTGCCTTGTCCATCTGGGATAAAAAAGTAGGTCCTTTATCCAGATATCCTGTGAGAGATGGGGCCTCCTTTTTTCTTGTCGGTTCCCGTTGCCGATCTTTTTCTATAGATGGAGAATCTTTTTTAGGCTCCGCCTCGGGCACGGAAGTCTTATCTGATATAAGATGTTCCGGGTCTAGTTTCCTCACGAGAAAAGGATTAAACTTCAAATCCTCTCCACAATGCGGGCACTCTGAATGTAAACCCGCTCCCTCCCAAACCTCCTCTGGGAGTTCTAAACATGGCGATTGTTGCGGTGAAAGGCCGGCATTTTTTGTGATTTGATCGATAGTATCCAATACTGATATCGGAGGAGAGAACAGCGTGCCGCAAAACGGGCAATCTGCACTAATAGCTTGAAAACGCTTATGTTTAAAATCCCATATTGGCCTGGCTGTTACAATTCCAATACCCGGGCATAGTAATTCTCTGTGGGCATTTAATATAAAGGTTTCACCAGCTGAACTCCCACCAAAAATACCTCCGGGAAATTGTGCAATTGATAAAATCGCTGATGATGTAAAAAACCGTGCTAGCTTCTCTCCACTTTCCAGGTCCCAGAAGATACAAGTATGGTCCCAGGAACCCGAGAATCCTATCTTCCCATCAGGAGAGATGGCTACAGAAGAGACCGGACCTGTATGGCCATTTAAGGTTTTACGGACCATCCCACTTTCCAGATCCCAAAGGATACAAGTATTATCCAAAGATTTTGTGAGCGCCATCTTACCATTAGGTGTGATAGCTATTGCGTTGACCGATTTTATTTTTTTGAAGGTTTTGCGGGGCATTCCGCTTTCAAGGTCCCAAAGGATAGTGGCATTTTCACCTTTAAATCCAAAATCTCCAGAACCCGAGAGCCCCATCTTACCATCAGGTGTAATAGCTACAGCGTTGACACGACTGGTGTGTCCTTTTAATTCTTTAAGAGCTTTGCCGCTTTCCAGGTCCCAGAGTATACATGTATTGTCCCCTTTTCCTCCAAGGTTCCCGGAACCCGAGAGTCCCATCTTCCCATCTGGTGTGATAGCAACAGCATTGACACGACTGGTGTGTCCGCTCAATGTTTTAAGAGGCTTTCCGCTTTCCAGATCCCAAAGTATACAGGTATTATCTCCAGAATCGGAGAGTGCTTTTTTCCCATCTGGGGATACGGCTACAGTTGAGAACCTATAATTATATTCTTTTAAGGTTTTGAGTGGCATGCCGTTTTCCAGGTCCCAAAGGATACAGGATTTGTCATTAGAACCCGAAAGTGCCATTTTTCGATTTGGGATTATGGCCACAGCTTTGACCGAATCTGTATGAACAGATAATGTTTTGCGGGGCATTCCATTTTCCAGTTCCCAGAGGATACAGTTCCCCTCATTGAAACCGGAACCCGAGAGCGCCATTTTACCATCGGGGGTGATGGCCACAGTGTTTACGTTGCTAGTATGTCCTTTTAAGGTCTCAATAGGCCTGCCGCTCTCAAGGTCCCAAAGAATACAGGATCTGTCACTAGAGCCCGAGAGTGCCATTTTTCCATCTGGTGTGATAGCCACGGAATCGACTCGCCCAGTATGTCCTTTTACTGTTTTGAGAGGCATGCCACTTTCCACATCCCATAGGATTAAGCTATGGTCAATTGAACCCGAGACTGCCATTCTCCCATCAGGGCTTATGGCTACAGCCCAGACCCATTTAGCATGTTCTTTTAATATTTTTCGAGGCACGCTGCTTTCCAGGTCCCAGATAATACAGGTATTGTCCCCGGAACCCGAGAACGCTATTTTCCTATCAGGGGTGATGTCCACTGCCATGACAGCTGCAGTATGGCCTATGAAGGATTTGAGACGCATACCACTTTCCAGATCCCAGAGGATACAGGTTTTGTCCGTAGAACCCGAGAATGCAATTTTCCCATCAGGGGTGATGGCCACTGCTTTGACATTGCCAGTGTGTCCTTCTAAGATTTTGAGAGGCATACCACTTTCCAGATCCCAGAGTATACAGGTATTGTCTTCGGAACCCGAGAATGCCAATTTCCCATCAGGGGTGATGGCAACAGCATTGACATTATCCGCATGTTCTTTTAAGGTTTTGATCCGCATTCCGCTTTCCAGATTCCAAAGGATACAGGTTTTGTCTCCGGAACCCGAGATTGCAATTTTCCCATCCGGGGTGATGGCCACAGCATTCACAACGCCGGTATGTCCTTTTAAGGTTTTTAAGGCTTGAGGAAGGAGATTGCAGGGTGGACGGGTGGGCAACGTACGGAGCAAAAGCCTGTTTAGTGCTTTTTTGGACTTTTTTCCTGCTGCTTTACCCACGGGGCCGCTATCTGCATAATTCCAGGCCTGCTGAGTAGCTAAATGAGGTATTTCCCGGGCATGCTTTTGCAGAGTCCTAACTTCATGTCCCAGAAAAAAACGAAAATCCTTTAAGCGGTCAGCACGGCTGGGATTGGTTGTTATACGTTCTATTTCGGCATTAATTTTTTCTTCGCTCCAAGGTGTAATGCTTTCTGGTACTTCAAGATTATTTAGGTCACCTTTTGCATATAAAACAAGATCTTCAATGTATCTATCTATTCGGGTTTGTCTTTCTTTTTCTTTGCGAATATTTTCTTCATTGTCCGGTATAAGCTCCAACACAACATTGTAGTCATTTGCCAAGTCATAGGCAAACTCTGCTGCACACTTGCCTTGAATAAAATCCAAATTGCATAAGGTTTCGCTTACATCATCCCACAATTCAGCTTTAGTTTGTTGCCAGGGTAGCTCCATACATTTACGAATATTGGGCTGATTTTGCTCTTCACCATCAAAAAAGAGGGATTGGGTTTTAAAGTAGTTGGAGAGCTTGGTGTGGTATTTTAGTTTTTCGAAAACTTCCATGGTAGCTTAGTTAATTTTCTCCATCTATTTCCAGATATATTTTCATGGTCT
>Ga0180429_10004560_pt1 | contig 11053 bp, 9 predicted proteins | sample SS_ome_FD_132428 | JGI IMG/M metagenome (GOLD analysis project Ga0180429, IMG submission 132428) | Hypersaline lake sediment archaeal communities from the Salton Sea, California, USA - SS_1_S_1 metaG | ecosystem: Environmental > Aquatic > Non-marine Saline and Alkaline > Hypersaline > Sediment ... | reverse complement strand
GGAAGATTCTCCGGGCGGGATGGGCCGTTGGCAAGGAGGCTTCCTCGACGGAATTGATCGGTTCGACGCCTCCTACTTCGGCCTTTCCTCCCGGGAGGCCGCCTGCATGGGCCCCATGGAGCGCTTGTTCCTGGAAGTCGCCGTCACCGCGCTGGACACGTCGGGATGCGCGGGAGCCCGCATCGCCGGGTCCGATACCGGCGTCTTCGCGGGGGCTTCCGTGGGCCCCCGTCATGGCCCCGCAGGGGACCGTTTCTCGGGGGCCATGGCCAGAGCATTGCACGCGGCCCCCGCCATGATCGCCAACCGGGTCTCGCACTTCCTGGACCTTCGCGGTCCCAGCAAGACCGTGGACGCCCTGTGCTCCTCGACCCTCGTTGCCGTTCACGACGCCTGCGCGAGCCTCCGGCGGGGCGAGTGCTCCATGGCCGTCGCCGGCGGGGTCAATGTCATCCTCTCGGCGGACCATCTCGTGGCCCTCGGTGAAATGGGCGTCCTTTCTCCCTCGGGGCGCTGCCGCACCTTCGATGAGAAGGCCGACGGCTTCGTGCCGGGCGAGGGGGCGGGGGCTTTCGTTCTGAAGCCTCTGCGGGCGGCCTTGGAGGAAGGCGACATGATCCTGGGGGTCGTCAAGGGCTCGGCCGCGACCCACAACGGCCGCACGGACAACCTCATGACGGTGGACGCTTCCGCCTGCGCGCGCACGGTCCTGGGGGCCCTCGAGGACGCGGGGGTCCCGGCGGAATCCGTCACCTTCCTGGAAGCCAACGGCACGGGCGCGCCCCTGGGGGACGCCGCGGAAGTGCGGGGGCTGAAGCTGGCCTACGAGAGCTTCGCTTGCCGCAAAAACTACTGCGCTCTGGGAGCCGTGAAAACGCACATGGGCCATCTGGAAGCCGCTTCCGGCGTGGGCGCCTTGGTCAAGGTGCTTCTTTGCATGAAGAACGGCCAAATCCCCGGCAATCTCCACTTTCAACGCTTGAATCCCCTCGTCCGTCTGGCCGGCTCTCCCTTCTTCGTCTGCGACAAGCTCATGGACTGGGAGCCCCGAGGGATGCCCCGGCGGGCCGGGATCAACTCCTGCGCCATGGGAGGCTCCAACTGCCATCTCGTGCTGGAAGAGCCCCCGTCGGAAGTCCGGGTAAGAGGCACCAAAGGATTCGCAGTGCCCGTGGGTCGGGAAGCTTCCTCGCGGCCCCTTTCCGAAATCCCCGAAGCCCTTCTGTGCCTTTCGGCCCCTACGGTGGCGGATTTGAAAAGGTTGTGCCGGAGCTACCGTCGCCATCTCGATGCTTGCTCCGACCCGGATATCCGTGCGCTCTGCGCCACCCACAACACGGGGCGCCCGCATTTCAAGGAGCGTGTCGCCCTGGTGGCTGAAAACCGTCCCCGGTTGAAAGAATCCCTGGACCGCCTTTTGGCCACTCCCGAAGACGAGTGGGGGACCCTGGAAAGGGTTTGTCGATTTGCCGATCCGCCCCGCATTCCGGGCAAGAAAAAGAGGGGGGCTCTGTCCGGCTTTCTCAGGCATTGCGGTGGGGCGGGCGGGCCGGAAGGCCTCCGTTCCGCGAAAACGACGGGGATCGTTTTTCTTCTGGATGATCGCCGTGCGGATACGGATGAGCCCGAAGCCGTCTCGCATCTGAAAAGTCGGGGCGTGGCTCCCGACCGCGTCTTGGGAGGGGGGAATTGCGAGGTGCCTGCTCTTCAAGGGGAAAGAGAACGTCAAGACCGGCTGGAGACGGTTCCCACGCAAGGAAGCCCGGAAGGACGTTGGAAGGATTTTGACGGAGCACTGCAAGAGTGGCGTCGCCAAGGAGCGTGTCCCGTTTTCGTCGAGCTGGGAGGGTGCGGCGAGACGCGGGAGCGAGTGAGGGAGGCGCTCCCCGAAGCCCGGATCGTCCCTTGGTCTGCGGAAGGCGAAGACAACGGCCGCTTCGTCCGTCTCGTGGCCGAGCTTTACGCGGCGGGAGCGGACCCGGATTTCGCCTCCTTCCATGGGAACGAGGAGCTTCGCCGGGTCCCTCTGCCCCCGTATCCTTTCCAAAGAAAGCCCTGCGGGTCGGAGGCTTGGCGCCGTTCTTCTCCTCCTTCGGGACCCGTGCCCCGGGGCCACCAAGTCGCGGACTTGAACGGGACTTCGGATCCCGCCGAAGTCCGAGGCATGGTGGAGGAGATATTTGTCGAGGCGATCCGGGAGCTTGCGGGGGTCGATCCGTCCATGGTGGCGCCCGACGACGACCTTGGCGACCACGGCGTCGATTCCATCGTCGTCGCCCGGATACTGGGCGCCATGGAATCGCGGTGGGGAGCTCGCGTCAACCCCCTCGCCCTTGCCCGGCACAGGACCCTTTCCGCCCTTGCGGACCATGTGGCTTCCCGGGTGTGCGGGACCTCTCGGGACGGGGAAGGCCGTGAAGGCGAAGGTCCCGAAGACGAGGCGAGGGTGGCGTTGGAGCCGGCAGGGCCCGATCACTTGGAAGCCCTTCGCCGGTGGATGGAAGATCCCGACATCGCCCAGTGGCTCGACCCGTTTTTCCAGCGCCATATCACGGCGCGGGAATACGGCTATTTCCTGCGAAGGAAGGACAAGGAGACCTTCATGGTTCGCTGCGACCACCGTATCGTCGGCATTTGCGGTCTGGTGGACGTGGACCGGTGGAACCGCTCCGCCGAGGCTTGGATGGTCGTGGGGGACAAGCCGTCCCGAGCCCGGGGCATCGCCTTCGCCGCCGGGGTGGCCTTGTGCCGCAGGGCTTTCGAAGAAGCGGGGCTGCGCACTTTGACGGCGAAGATCCGGTCGGACAACGTTCCCGCTTTGAGCATGGTGCGGTGGGCCCGGTGGCGCAAGGTGGGAATTCTCTTTGACTCTTTGCGCGTGGGGGACCATTATCACGACCGTGGGCTCTATCAATTGAAAAAGAACGATTTCGACCAATGGCTTCAAGGAAGGGAAGGTCTTCCATGACGGTCGTCGAGTGCGTTGCGAGGGCGGCGGAGCGGACGCCCGAAAAGGAGGCCGTGGTTTTTGGGAGCCGGCGGATGGACTATGCGCAAGTGGAAAGGCGCTCCAACCGCATCGCTCGATGGCTTCGCGGGCAAGGGTTGGAAAAGGGGGACCGGGTGGTCGTCCTCATGCCCAACTGTCTGGAAAACGTTTTGTTTTTCCTGGGCATTGTCAAGGCCGGCTGCATCGAGGCGAGCTTCAACCCGGACGCCCGCCTCGAAACCGTCGCCGCCGCATGCGCCCGGTTGGAGCCTGCGGCCCTGGTGTGCTCGGGATTGGAGCCATCCAAGGTGAAGGCCGTTGCCGCCGCTTGCCCGGCCCTGAAAGTCTTGATGGCTCCGGCATCGGTGCTGGACGAGCTCGGGGCTCCCAACGGGGCGGATTTTGAGGCCCCCGATTCCGAGAGCGAGGCCCCCTTTGCCGAGACGGGCGATGCGTCGCGTTGGGCCTTGATCCAGTACACCTCCGGCTCCACGGGGGAGCCGCAAGGGGTGGTGCTGACCCAGAAAAGCTTCATGGAGGCTTCGCGGGCGCGGGCCGCCCTTCTGGGGCTCGACGCAGGGGCCCGCATCCTGAACGTGTTGAAGCTCTCCCACTCCTGCGGCAAGTCCCTGCTGGTGGACGCCTTTTCCCTGGGGGCGACTTTGGTGCTCGCCAAAGGCTTCGTTCCCCCTTCGAGCTTTCTCAAGACGGTGCTGTCCGAGCGACCCACCCTCATCACGGGGCCCCCCTATCTCTTCCACCATTTCGTGAAATTGAGGAAGAACGCCGCCGTCATGGAAAAGCTCGAAGCCTTCCTCGAGATCCTCGAAGTCGGTCTTTCCCGGCCCCCGGTTTCCCTCCTTCACGAAATGCGCGAGGCCTTTCCCCGGGCGACCCTCGTCAACCGGTACGGGCTCACGGAAAACGCCGGCGCGGCATCCCTCATGATCCATCGTCCCGGCGAGCCTTTCGTCAAGGCGGGCTCCTGCGGCAGAGGGACGCCGGCTTCCCGTCTCGAGATCTCTCCCGAAGAGAGCGGCGATGGAAAAGGGGATGTCAAGGGCGAGCTGCGCATCCAGGGCGACCTGCTCATGGAGGGCTACTGGAACGATCTGGTGAACGGCGGGGGAGATCAAGGGCCTCGATGGCTGAGCACGGGGGACGTGGCCACGGTGGACGAGGACGGCTTTTTCTACATCCTGGGCCGCAAGGACAACCTCATCAAGGTGGCCGGGGAGAGGATCGTTCCCCGGGAGATCGAAAGCGTCATCCTCGAAATTCCCCGCATTCGGGAGGCCGCCGTTTTCGGCGTTCAAGACGGGTTCATGGGCGAGAAGATCGTGGCCTGCTACCGGGCCCCGGACGGCGACCGGGAGGAGGAGATCAAGGCCCATTGCAGGCGCCGCCTGCCGTCGTACATGGTCCCCCATTTCTACGTCGGGACCACCGAGGACATCGCCGACACCGCCTCGGGTAAGATCTCCAAGAAGGCCCTGAGGGAGCGCTTTTTTGGAAGTGTGAAGTGCGAAGTGCGAAGTGCGAAGTGTGAGGTTTGAAGTGCGAAGTGTAATTCTTTGTCCTTTTCCATCCTTCCCGCTTCAAACTTCAAAGGGAGCTTTTCCTTGAAACGAGAGGGGCCTCGGTGAATCGCGGTCGTGAAAGAGCACGAAAATACTTCGAGGTTTCCGGAGCCGATCTTTTGGTGGGTGGGCTGGAAACGTCGCGTTTGGCGCGGATGTTCGGGACCCCTTTGTATGTTTACGATCTGGATCTTCTGAAAAGGGTGTACACGGAGCTTCGACAAGGGCTGACCCCGCACGTTGAGATTTTCTATTCGGTCAAGGCCAATCCCGCCTTGGGGATTTGCGGCGTTTTCCATCGTTTGGGCACGGGAGCGGAAATCGCGTCTCTGGGAGAGCTGGAAACGGTCCTGAAAGCCGGCTTTTCCCCCGACGAGATCGTTTACGCCGGTCCGGGCAAAACCGCCCGGGAGCTGGAAGCCGCCGTGGAAGCCGGGATTCTTTCCATCAACGCCGAGTCTTTGGACGAGCTGGAAGATATGGCGGAAATCGGGGAGAGACTGGGGAAAAGGGCGGCGGTGAGCGTGCGAGTGAACCCCGTGGCCAACGTTTCCGGGTCCCATCAGCGGATGGGAGGGGAGGCGAGCCCCTTCGGCATCGACGAGGAAAAGCTGCCCGAGGCCCTGAGGCTCGTCGCCTCCAGGGAGTCCCTGGAGCTTCGGGGGATTCACGTTTACGTGGGCAATCAGATCCTCGATGCTGCGTCGGCCCTGCGCAACATGGAAAACACCCTCGAGATCGCTCGCCGCGCCGCGCCGTTCTTTCCGGAAAACCGCGTGCCTCTGGTGAACCTCGGGGGGGGGTGGGGCGTTCCCTACTACAAGAGAGAGCCCTTTCTGGACGCGGCGCGGCTCGTGGATTCCCTGAACCGGTTGATCGAGGAGGCCGCGAGGGAGCCCGTTTTCCGGGGAGCGCGCTTCATCCTGGAGCTGGGGCGCTTTCTCACGGCACCTTGCGGCGTTTTTCTCGCCCGGGTGCTTTACACGAAAGAGTCCCGGGGCAGACGGTTCGCCGTGGTGGACGGAGGCATGCAGTTCAACGCCATGGCCACGGGCAACCTGGGTCAGAAGATACGACGCCGCTTCCTTCTGTGCGCGGCGGACCGCATGGACGAGGAAGGGGTGGAAAAGTGGGACGTCGTCGGCCCCCTTTGCACCCCCATGGACCATTACGGCCGGGACTACGAGGCCCCGCCCTTGAAGGGGGGAGACCTCGTGGGCGTGCTGTTGGCGGGGGCCTACGGACTGACGGCCAGTCCCGTGCGATTTCTGAGTCACCCTTGCTGCGCCGAAGTGGCGGTTTCCGGCGGCGAGGCGCGACCCATCCGCCGCCGGGAAACGGCCAAGGACGTTCTGGACAAGCAGTTTTTGCTGGAGGAGTGAGAACCGCACGGGCATGCACTGGACCGCAAGGGATATCGAAAGAATCTTGAGCGCCTTCTTGCGCGACGAGCTGGGAGTGGACGACGAAGCCTTCTCCGAGGAGAGCGACCTTTTCGAAGAGGGTTACGTGGATTCCATCCACCTGGAGACGTTTTTCGGGTTCGTCGAAGACACGTTCCGGGTGACTTTGGAGGAGGAGCAGTTTTTCGACGACCGCATTGCGACGGTTTCCGGCATCGCCCGCATGGTTTTGGAGCTGAGGAAAGGGGAGGACGAAAAAAGCCCATGAGTCTTTACGGCGGCATCGATTCGGGCTCTTCCACCACGGAAATGGTGGTCGTCGATGAAGGGAAACGGATCGTCGGTTATCAAAGAACGCTGACGGGAGGCGACATTCGTTCGGCCGGCGAGGAGGTGCTGAGGAGAAGCCTGGAAGAAGCGGGGGCTTCCCTGGAGGACCTCCGGTGCGTCGTCGCCACGGGCTACGGGAGAAAGAGCGTCTCCTTCGCCCACCGGAGCGTCACGGAGATCACCTGCTACGCGGCGGGGGCCCGTTTTCTGGACCCTCTCGTGGCCACCGTCATCGACATCGGCGGCCAGGATTCCAAGGTCGTTTCCATCGACGACGAGGGCCGCGTTCTGGATTTCGCCATGAACGACAAGTGCGCCGCCGGAACGGGAAGGTTCCTGGAAATGCTCGCCAGGACCTTCAAGCTCGATCTGGAGGACCTGGGGGAGCTTTCCGCCAAATCCCGAAAGCCGTTGAAGATCAGCAGCATTTGCGCCGTCTTCGCCGAATCCGAGATGATCTCCCTGTTTTCCGGCGGGGAGTCCAAGGAGGACATCATCCGGGCCGCCCACCGGGCCGTGGCCGAGCGCGTGGGCAACCTGCTTCATCGCGTGGGGGTGCGCGAGAAGGTGATGTTTTGCGGGGGCGTGGCCAGAAACGGAGGCGTGGTGAGACAGTTCGAGGAAATGCTTGGGATGGAAATGGCTTTGCCCGAGGACGTGGATCGAGTGGGGGCCTTGGGAGCGGCCCTGTTGGCGTTGAAGTCATGATCTTCAATATCAGGATGGCATGGCGGAACATCTGGCGGAACCCGCGCCGGTCCCTGCTGACCATGGCGGCCGTCGTCTTTTCTTGCGTTTTGCTCGTCTTCTCGGTCTCGTTGCAGCTCGGCTCCTACGACACCCTCATCGAGGCCACCGTGGAGCGCTACACGGGCCATCTCCAGGTGCAGGCCGAGGGTTACGACGAAGACCGCGAGATGCGCCAAGCCATCGCGCGCCCCGACGAGGTGACCAAGGTCTTGAAGGACATCCCGTGGGTCGAAGCCTTCTCGCAGCGCTCCAACGCCTTCGCCCTCGTTTCTTCCGAGGAGCGCACCTACGGCGTGGGCGTGACGGGCATCGACCCGGAAAGGGAGAAGGGGGTGAGCAACATCCACCGGGTGGTGCGGCGCGGCGAGTATCTCTCCGACCCTCGCGCCCGCGAAGCCCTCGTGGGGACCCTCCTGGCGGACAACCTCAAGGTGGACGTGGGCGAAGAGCTCGTCCTGCTGGGGCAGGGATTCGACGGGTCCATCGCCGCCACGGCCCTGACGGTGCGGGGAATTTTCGAGTCGGGGGAGCCCGGGCTGGATCGATCCTTTCTTCAAATGGGCTTGGGGGCTTTCGACGAGGTTTTCTTCATGAACGGCGAGGTGCATGAAATCGTCGTGACGGGCCGCGATCTGGAGGAACTGCCGCGAGCGGCCCGCACCATCGGGGACCTCGTGAAGCCCTTGCAGTCCTCCCCGCCCCTGCGGGTCCTCACGTGGCGCGAGTTGCTGCCGGGAGTCGATCAATCCATTCGCATGGACATGGTCAGCGGCTGGATGACCTACGGGATTCTCGTTTTCATCGTCGCCTTGGGGATCATGAACACCTTCGTGATGACGGTGCTGGAAAGGACGAGGGAATTCGGGATGCTGCTGGCCATGGGCATGAGGCAGGGGCGGGTCGCCCGGCTGGTCTTGATGGAGTCGGCCCTCATGACCTTGGTGGGCATCGTGGCCGGCATTCTCGCCGGTTGCCTGGTCACCTATTATTTCCAGATTCACGGCATCGAGATTCCCGGCAGCGAGGAGATCATGGCCCAGTGGGGACTGCCCTCGCGCTTCCGGCCCGAGCTTTCCCCTCTCTCCGTGCTCCTGGGACCGGCGATGGTTTTCGGGGTCACCTTCCTCACGGCCGTCTTCTCCACCTTGCGCATCCGCCGCCTCCGGCCCTCCCGGGCCCTGAGAGCGGTGTGAAAAAGAGGGAAAAGTGCTGATCCAGCTTGCATGGCGAAATCTTTGGCGGGTCCCCCGCCGCACCGTCATCATTCTCGCTTCCATCGCCATGGGGGTTTGGGCCATGGTGTTCATGAGGGCCCTCATGGCGGGCGTCATGGACCAGATGCTGGAAAACGGCATCAGGACCCTCACCGGGCACGTGCAAATCCATCGCGAAGGATACCGCAAGGACCCCGTCATCGACCGCTCCATGACGAATCCCGAGGAAGTCTTCTCCGTTCTGGAGGACCTTCCGGAGGGGATTCGCTGGACCCGGCGGGTGAGGGTCCCCGGCGTGGCGAGCAACGCTCGCCACTCGGCGGGCGTCGTCGTCGTGGGCATCGACCCGGCGAGGGAATCCGAGGTTTCTTTCGTGAAGTCCGCCGTGAAGGAGGGGAGCTATCTCGGGGAAGACGATTCCTATTCCCTTTTGATCGGCGCGAAGCTGGCCGAGAAATTCCGCACGGGCCTCGGCAAGAAAGTGGTCCTTGTCTCCCGGGATTCCGCCGGAGAAATGGGCGGCGGCGGGTTTCGCATCCAGGGGATCTTCCATGCCGACATGGAAGCCACCGAGGAGCGATTCGTTTTCATCCTATTGGATTCGGCCCGGAAGATGCTCCACATGGGCGAAGGGATTTCGGAGATCTCCCTGATGGCCCCTTCTCCCGAAGACGCGGCTTCCCTGAGCCAATGGCTGCGCTCGCGGCTGCCGGAGGGCTACGAAGTCGTGACGTGGCGGGAGCTGCTTCCCCTGGTGACCTCCAGCCTGCGCATATGGGACGGGTTCATCGCCATTTGGTACGCCATCGTTTTCGCGGCCATGGCCTTCGGTCTGGTCAACACCATGCTCATCGCGGTTTTCGAGCGATTTCGGGAATTCGGCATCCTCCGGGCTATAGGCATGAAGCCCCGGTGGCTGGTCTTGCAGATCGTCGCCGAAGCTTCCTGGCTGCTGCTTTCGGGGATCGTGCTGGGGGACTTTTTGAGCTGGGCCACCATCGGGTGGCTGGAGCAGACGGGGATCGATCTCGGGGCCTTCGCCGAAGGGGCGGAAAAGATGGGGTTCTCAAGGGTCATCTATCCCCTGTTCCACTGGACGCACTTGGCGGAAGCCGACGCTGTCGTCCTCGCTTTGGGCTTGGCGGTCAATTTGTATCCGGCGCTTCGAGCCGCCCGCGTTCTTCCCGTCGAGGCCATGGCGCACTCGTAGTGCCTTGTGGGCCTTGGCTTTTCGAGTAGAGGACTCTTTGCCGTCGTGCATCCGAAAGCGGGCATCCGGGGTCGTCCTTTCCGGGGTCGGGGCTTACGTCCCCGAGAAAACGAATTCGTGGACGACGAAGCCGATGACGGCCAGCCAGACGCAGGTGGAAAGGACTGCCGCGCCGGCCGCCATGTCCTTGACGAGAGCGATGGATTCATTGTGCTTTGGCTCGACGTGGTCGCACAGGGCTTCGATAGCCGTGTTGAGAATCTCGGTGACGAGCATCATGGCGGTTACGGACAAAACGAACAGAAAGTGAAACAGGGAATCGAGGTAGACGGATATTCCCAGAGAGGCGAGGGAGACGACGACTTTGTATTGAACGCTGAAGTCGAGGAGGACCGCCCTCTTCAGACCGCGAGCGGCCGTCTTTATTTTCCTGAGAGGACGATAGGCCCGTCGAGCTTGCCGAAAGAAATCGAGGATGGGCTGCTTCGCGGTCATTGCAAATCCTCTGCTTTCATCAAACCTGTTTCAAAGTTATATAATGCTTTTCGTTCAAGCGACCTTAAGCTGCCATCGGCAAAAAAGATTGTACAGGGCACGCAATTCGTGCTTGTTGCTATCCACGGGCCTTTTCCGTTGGCTGGTCCAGCAACTCCCGCACTTTGGCCGCCAGGGTCTCCAACGTGAACGGCTTGTGAACCATCTGAAACTCCTCATCCAGCATGCCGTGGCGCATGATCGCATCCATCGTGTATCCGGACATGGACATTGTCTTGAGAAAACTCAATATCTCACCAAAAAAGTTTTCAATTCCCTCTCTTCATTCGAGAGCCAACAAGAGCTTAACCGGCCCGGAAACACGCGGCCGATGAGCTTCAAGCAAAGCCAAGAAACATCTCCCGCGTGGTTCCGGGTCCGGTTGAAGAATTCGTTAGTAAATCTGCTTTCGGCCAGCCTGGTAATGGCTTTTCGATGTCTCCTTGACTTTCACCGTATGTTCACCTATCCTTCCTTCCTTCATCCGTCCCGACAGAGAAGCTCTCCAGCGATCGAGCGGACTCACCATGATACTCTCAGCCATGCGCCAGGGCCCGCTGTGCCTAAAACTAGCGCCATGGCTCGATACATCGGGCATCGGTGTTGGAGGAGAGTGTGAGCTCCTCCCTCGCGAACAAGGGGTTGTTCGTGCCTGCCAATATGCCGGGCTACCACCCGAGAGAGCCCTCCGATTCCCCCTTGTGGAAGATATTGCACAACCACTGCGAAGATTTCAAGGCCGGCTACGGCGAGCATTGCGAGAAACGATACGGGTTTTTCCGGCCGGTGGTGGACGAGGTGGTCGAGGAATACTGAGTTGCGGAGACTCGCGCGAGGGGTTTGCCAGGGTGCGCCGCACCAATCACGAGTGCAAACATGAATATCTCCTGGCGTTTTCCTGCGAGGGAAGGTGGTTCTGCCCGAGTTGCCATTCGAAGAAAGCGATTCGGTTCGGGGAGGACGTTACCAACAACATTCTGTGGAGAAAGGAACAAGGCTGACTTCGGGGCGGATGACCAGCGCCGGTCTTCGACAGGATCCCT
>Ga0180429_10004558_pt1 | contig 11061 bp, 8 predicted proteins | sample SS_ome_FD_132428 | JGI IMG/M metagenome (GOLD analysis project Ga0180429, IMG submission 132428) | Hypersaline lake sediment archaeal communities from the Salton Sea, California, USA - SS_1_S_1 metaG | ecosystem: Environmental > Aquatic > Non-marine Saline and Alkaline > Hypersaline > Sediment ... | reverse complement strand
CCGGCCGAGACCATGGCGTGCCCGGGGTCTCTGGATTCGCAGCAGACGCCGTCCAGGCCGGCCCGGAGCGCCGCTTCGGCGGTGGCTTCCAGAACGGCGCGGCCGGCGCCGTCGCGGAAGAGGTACAGGCCCGCCGCCCTCCCCGTGGAGGCCGACAGGGTCGCCTTGAGGAGCAGACCGGGGTCGGCTGTACGGCGCAGCATGGTCCGCTGGGCCGCGTATGCGTGCTCGAGTTCCTCGGTCAGGAGGGGGCATCGGTCCAGGTTGATCACCCGCTTGGCACCTTCCTGGTGAAACCCGATGACGAGGCCGCTGCCGCCCTGGCGGATGTGGAAGACGGCCCTGGATCGGCAGCGCCGGTGAGGCGCGGCCGGAACGGGCGGTTCGACGCGGGCGTCCCCCAGAAGCGGCCCGAGCTGGCGGCGGAGGAGGTCGTCCTTTTCAGAGAGCTGCCTCTCGTACCGCGCCGCGATCCACTGGCAGCCGCCGCAGTGTGAGGAGAACTTGCACTTCGGGGGAATGCGATCGGGCGAGGGGGAAAGGACGGCATGGACGGAACCCTCTGCGTAGCGGGCCCGGCTCCGCCTCAGCCGCACCAGGATGCGGTCCCCCGGGACGGCCCCCGGCACGAAGACGACCTTTCCCTCCAGGCGGCCCACCGCCTTGCCGCCCCATGCGTAACCGTCGATCTCCAACTCCCTCGGGAGCGATGCAGCCGACCTCGCTGAAGGCCTCTTCCTGCCTCTGGATTTCTGCTTGCCGGGTTTGCTCATACCCAACTCCACCTCTTTTCGGTTTAGACCAGGGTTCGGACTTCGAGACTGAAATGGAAGCGAGGCGGCTCGGTTGGCCGCAGGTTCGAGCAAGGCGACCGAGATCACCGGAGGCGATGCCGGAGGTATCGTTGAGGATGGTCGAGGGAGCATTGCGATGCAAGATGCGGCCCGACGTGCCGTCGCAGCCCATTTCAGGCGAGGAAGACGGACCCGGAAAAGGCGGGACCCCCGGACCTGAAGCAGGTCCGGGGGAGTACCAGCAAGGTGGGATTGTTACAGGTAGGTTGGGTTCGATGGGAGGTGCCGCCGAAGCGGCAAAAAAGTAAGGTGGGAAAAGAAAAGGTGAGTCTTGTACACGTCACGAACCTCCCTGGGCGGATGTCGCCTCGGGGGAGGACTTCTCCTTGGCGGAGGGCCGGGAGGCACCGCTCCCGGAAGAGCGGCCATAGTCGGTCACGTACCAGCCGTTTCCCTTGAACTGGATGGCCGGAACCGAGAACGCCTTGCGGACGTCCCCCCCGCATTTCGGACAAACGGTCAGGAGGGGGTCCGACATCTTCTGAAGCCGTTCGAATCGCTGATGACAGTTCACGCACTCATATTCGTAGATCGGCATGTCGGATGATTCCTTATCAGGCGGAGGATATTATAGTCCATCGGGCCTGTGCTGTCAAGTTGGGACCCTTGCATTTCAATGGGTTACGTCACTCCGGAAGGCCTGGCAGGGTCATATCACCCACTCCTCCCGCTCCTCTTCTCCAGTGTGTTTCGCGGTATACTGCGAGGTGGAGGTGGCCCGTGGAAGATGCGATCCGTACGCTTCTCGAAGCCCTGGGGGAAGACGCCGGCCGGCCCGGCCTGAGGAAGACGCCCGAAAGGGTATCCCGGAGCCTGAGATCCTTGACCGGCGGTTATCGGGAATCGCTGGCAGATCTCCTCGAAGGGGCCGTCTTCGAGGACCCTTCCCGGGGCATGGTGCTCGTGCGCCGCATCCCTTTCTACAGCCTCTGTGAGCACCACCTTCTGCCCTTCTTTGGGATGGCCCATGTGGGATACCTGCCGCAGGGCCGGATCATCGGCTTGTCGAAGATCTCAAGGGTCGTGGACCATTTCGCGCGGAGGCTCCAGGTGCAGGAGCGGCTGGGCGAGCAGGTCGCGGATGCGCTGGAAGAGGCCCTGAACCCCACAGCGCTCGGGGTGGTCCTCGAGGCGACGCACCTCTGCATGGTCATGAGAGGGGTGCGCAAGGAGGGAAGCCTGGCGGTCACCTCGACCCTGAGGGGATCCTTCCTCGACGATCCCGCCGCGCGGGCGGAGTTCCTGGCCCTGGCGGGAAGTTCAGGGGGCGGCGGCGCAGAAGGTTCGCAGTAGAAAACGGGCGAGATATCCGGGTTAGCCCGGGTTTCTCGGCTACCCGTCTACGGCCTGGCGAAGGATTCGGGCGTTCTCGGGGATGGGGATCCGGAAGACATCCGGAGATACCGGCTCGTTCCACCGCACGTCGGAGAAGGCGAAGGAGATCTGGTTGCCCAGGGCGTCTTCGTAGGAAAGCAGCCGCACGCCCGAATCCGCCGTGTCCACCTCGACCGTGAGGTTCCGGATGGAAGGGTCTCGCCGCTTCAGCGCCAGGGTCATCGTGATCCGGCCTTCGAGTTCGTAGGCGCCGTCACACGAAACCACGTCGCGGATATCCGCCTCGCCGAGGAGCAGCAGCGCGGGGAGAGAGTGTTCCAGGGGCATGACCAGGACCTGGTGTTCGCCGGGGAGGTACATGTGGCTGTTCACGCCGTCGGACCAGGCACGCTTGCCCTCTGGCGCGTCGTATTCCCACAGGGAGTAGCCGCCGCGCGCCAGGAGGACCGAGCCCTCCTCGCGCTCCCGCTGATCGAGGGCGGGGGCCCGCAGCGTGGACACGAAGCGGGCCTTCAGCGTCTGGAAGCCTTCGTGCCGGAGTGCCAGGCGGTCGAGGGTCTTCAGGCAGAGATCCTGCCCCGGGGGAAGGTCCTCGACGTCGACACCCTGCCCCGCAGCTTGGATCAGGCCCAGGAGGAGGACGCACAGGAAAACGATCGAGAGACGGCTCACGGCGAGAACCTCCAGTTGGGGGTGACCCAAAAGACGAAGCCCATGGTACCGTTATCATGCTCCCTCGTGAGATAGAAGGGACTCGGTTCGCCGGGTGCCAGGGATCGCCTGACCGTGAGTAGGCTCAGGGGAACCGGCTGATGCGTGGAGGGATCCAGGGCCGATCCTTCACCTCCGATCTCCAACACCAGGTTGGCCTTCTCAAGGCGTACGGGCGTCAGGGAGAGGTGGTACTCCTCCAGGCTCCACTCGATATGCTTGGGGGATTCGGGCTCCTCGGGAGGGGTCGAGCGGGGAACCGGGGCGGGAAGCCTGGAATCCCGGCCGCGCCTCTTGGGTGGTTTCTGGTCCGGGGTCGTCATCTCCGGCTGCTCGGCGGTGTCGGGCAGGACGATGGTGAACCCCTGTCCGGCTTCCACGGTGGGCTTTTCCTCCGAGAGATCGAGGACCGGGAGACGGGCCAGCGGATCCTCCTCCGGAGAGACGGCTCCCTCCTCCCACCGGGGCACCTTCCGCTCGAAATCGTGGGTGACGGCGCACCCGTCCAGCGAGTGGAGTTCCAACGTCTCCAGCTCCACCCGGCGAGCCCCCGTCCATTGCTCGACGCGCACCGAAAATTGGAGCATGGGCCAGCGGGGCCGTTCCTCGACTTCGGGAACTTCGGGCAGATGACACTGGATGGCCAGGAAGAGGTGAATTCCCGTGCCCGGATCGGCATAGATCTCCATCACCTGTTCGCCGGGATGGATGAAGATGAGGTCTCGGATGCGGCTGGCTACGCGGCCCTGCTCCGGAGTCGCATCGGAGAGAACGAGACAGTGGAGGTAGCCGTCCCGGGCCAGGGTGGGCGTCAGTTCGAGGCGGATGTCGAGGGTGAGGCTTCGGCCCCGCGTCTCGTTCCTCACCGTCAGCCGGCGGACGAGCCGCCCGGCTTTGCCCAGGGGCAGGGCCGCCTGGAACGATCCGAGTTCTTGGTGGGCCTGCCTGTCGCCGGTGGTGAAGAGCCGGAAATCCACGTCTGCGAACCGGATGGATCCGCTCTCCGCCCCCGCGCGGAAGGCAACGAGCAGACAGATCGAAATCAACCAGACCCTTTGACACATCGATGTCAGGATAAAAGGGGTCGGCTTCCGGGTCAAGGAGGCGCCCGTGTCCATATCGCCGGAAGACGCAGGTCGCTCCTGTCGTGGTATAATATATTCATGGCGAAGAAGAAGGGCGCCTGGTTCAAACCTGGGGATAAGATCGTGTACCCCGGCTACGGGGTAGGAACGGTCCGCTGTTTTGAAGATCGGAATATCGGCGGGGAGGATCGCACCTTCGTCGTGCTCGACTTCAACGAGGCCGAAAACGTCTCGGTTGTTCGCGTTCCCCTGGACAAGGTGGAGGACGTCGGCCTGCGGCCGATCTCCAAACCCAAAGAAGTGAAAGCGGCCGTCGCGCTCCTCAAGAGCGGGGAGCCCGAGATCCTCTCCTCCTGGAAGGATCGCTTCGCGGACCACGGCGACAAACTCGCAGCGGGAGACCTGTCATCCGTGGCTACGGTGCTCAAGGCCCTGTGGATCCTGAACGGCCGCAAACCGCTTTCGTTCCGTGAAAAGAAGATGTACCAGAAGACCCTCCTCCTTCTTTCCTCCGAGTTCGCCGAGGTCCAGAAGAAGAGCCGGGAAGATGCCGAACGGGAGATCCTCGCCCTCCTCGAAGCGGCCGGCGGCGCCTGAGCCACGATACCCTTTATCCCCCGCCCTAAACCCTTTACCGTTGCGAAGCGACAGAACCTGTTGCGAATGCGAGGCAAGCGCCGAGAGCACGACGACCTTACCGTCTTGATGGCTAACAGAAGAGTCAATTACCACCGGTTGGGGTATGCAAAACCCTACCGGGTTTTACATCTCTTACCCCCGAATCTAGATAAAGAGCTTCGAAGTGTTACCCATGTCCTGAAACAATGGCGACGACGGCGTAGCCGGAGGCTACATCTAGGAAGCCCGAGGGCGCTTTCTCCGACGCAGACACGGAAAATTGGGCGCTTGCAGCCGATCATTGCTGAAGGATACGGGCCAAAAAAATTGAGGGCCGGAAGGCCCTCGATTTTGGAGGAAGGAAGTTGTGCTAGGAGGTTAGGCGAATGGAGGGGCCGTTTCCAGCGCCGGGGTCCACTCCTCTCGGGGGGCCTCGAGCACGTTGACGGCCGTTGAGGACATGAGAAGTCTGGCCATTTCGGTATGAATGCCGTGGCCGCCCTTGTGGACGATCACGTGAGCCTTGAGCGGAAACCCGGACAGGCTGAGATCACCCAGCACGTCCAGGATCTTGTGCCGCACGAATTCATTTTCGAAGCGGAGGTGGCCGTTGAGAACCTTGCTCTCATCGAGGACCACCGCGTTGTCGATGGACCCGCCGAGGGTGAGGCCGTTGACGCGGAGCTTCTCGATATCCTTCATGAATCCGAAGGTGCGGGCCGGGGCTACCTGGTCTTGGAAGGTGGCCTCGTTCATCGGAATCGTGAGGGTCTGCTCCCAGATCAGCGGGTGCTGGTACTGCACCGAGTAGGTCACCCTGAAATCGTTGGAGGGCAACAGTTTGATCCACCGATCCCCGTCTCGGACCTCCATGGGATTGACGACGCGGAGCAGCCTGCGGCTGCGGCCCTGGTCGGTCAGGCCCGCTTTCTGGATGAGGTAGACGAAGGGGGCCGCCGAACCGTCCATGATCGGGACTTCGGCGGCGTCGATTTCCACGAGGGCGTTGTCGATGCCCATGCCGTAGAAGGCGCCGAGGAGGTGTTCGACGGTCTTCACCTCCGCGCGTCCGTCGCCCAGGGTGGTCGCGAAGTCCACGCGCCGCACGTGCTCGGCGTCGGCCGGGATCTCCGCCCCGCCGAGATCGGTTCTCCTGAAGACGATGCCCGTGTCCTCCCCGGAGGGGTGCAGGCGCAGGATGACCTTGCGGCCGGAATGGAGCCCGATGCCGCCGCATTCCACCGATTCTTTGAGCGTTCTCTGGTAGTACACACACGCCTCCCGCTCGTTAAGGGGAAGAATGGAGCAAAATCCATGCCATGCTTGGAAGGCCGTTTTTGCGTTGTTTTCGGGGCCGAACTGTGACGAAAAGGACACGCTGTTGTGGCCTTCGGGGCACAGAACGAAGAGAAAAGGGGGGACACGTATCGAAACGAAATCCGGCCGGAGCTCCGGCCCGGGATCATCAAGGTCACCGGGCGAGGAGGAGGCGGTAGATATCCTCGGTCTTTCGGGCGGTCTCGTCTAGGCTGAACCTCGGTATGCGGGCCAGGGCGGCTTCGGAGAGCCGTGCGGCGAGGCCGGCCTCCGTCAGCACCCGGATGGCGGCATCGGCCAGGGCCTTGGGGTCGGAGGGCGGCACGAGCAGGGCCTCCCTGCCGTCGCGCAGGATTTCCTCCGTGCCCCCCACGCGGGTGGCCACCACTGGAACGGCACAGGCCGCGGCCTCCTTGATCACCCCCGGCGATCCCTCTCCGGAGAGCGCGGGCAGGAGAAAGAGGTCGAGGGCGGGATAAAGGTGCGCCGGCTCCCGCACGTATCCGAGGAAGTGGACCGGCAGACCCTCCGACTCGCTTCGGCTTCGGAGTGACGCCTCCAGCGGTCCCGATCCGGCCAGTACGGCGCGGGCGTCGGGGAGCGTCCGGCGAATCCGGCGAAGGGCGTCCAGGAGGTCGCCGGGCCCCTTCTGTTCACAGAGGGCGCCCACGGTTCCGATGAGGGGGCAGTCCCCTGGAATGCCGGCCGCCCGGCGCGCCTCGGATCGGCCGGGCAGGGAGGCGAACCGGGCCGGATCCATGCCGCTGTGCACCACGAACACGCGTTTCTCCGGCAGGCCCTGGGCGAGGAGCCCGTCCGCAACGGCATGACTCACGGCGAGAATGGCGTCGGCACGGCCGTACTTCAGGCGGGACAGCCGCCCCCTGATCGGAAAGGACACGCGCCGGGAGCCCACCACGAGAAGACCCTTTCCGATTCCCCTCGCGAGGAGCGCCAGCGTGAGCGTGTGGGCCGTGTGGGCGTGGAGGATTTGTGGAGCGTGTCCTCGGATCTCCCGGCGCAGTCGGAGCACGGCCAGGGGGTCGAGTTCCCCCCGGGGATGCCAGTGCCGCCAGGGAACCCCCTCTTCCCGAGCCCGACCCGACAGGGGATGGCGGCCCGGGGAGAGGATGCAGGAATCGTGGCCCAGCGCATGCAGGCGCGCCGCGAGGCCGAGCGTCTGCACCTCGCCGCCCCGGAAGCCGGGTTCGCTGTTCAGGTGTAAGACGCGGATCGGTTCGGTGGTCGCCATGAGTGTTCCCGGCCGCAGGGCCGTCTATTCGCATTATACCCGGAAGCGCAGCCTCCGGCGGCGTACTTCCCGGTTCGGTGTTCCGGAGTGCGGGGGATCCTTGAAATCGGACGGGGTCGGAGGTAGGCTGAAGGAACGATCGGGGGTCTCATGGCACGAGACATCGACGCGCTGCTGGCCCGTTGGGGCTCGGAGGGCCGAGCCGGCTACGAGAAGGCCCAGCAGGTCTGTTCCTTCCGGGAGTTCCTCCGAAAATTGAAGGACCGCCCGTACGGCCTGAGCCGGAATGCGCCCCAGTACATCCTCGATATGATGAACCACTTCGGAACACGCAGAGTTCCGTGCCGCGGAGAAACCGTGAACCGCTTCCGTGTTTTCGACGCCCCCTTCGGCCGCCGCCTCGAGCAGCCGCTCATGGGCCAGGAGGAGCCCGTGCGGGAGTTGCACCAGGCTCTTCAGAACCTCGTGAACGAAGGGCGGGCCGATCGGATCCTGCATCTGCACGGACCCAACGGATCGGCCAAGAGCCTGATCGTCGCCCTGCTCATGAGGGGGTGCGAGGAATACTCCCGGCTGCCCGAAGGCGCTCAGTATTCCTTCCACTGGGTGTTTCCCCTGGAGGTCGAGCGCCGGCTCGGGTTCGGCGGGGACCCGGCCGGGAAACCGGGAGAGGGCCCGACGGACTCGTACGCCCACCTCCCCTCGGAATCCATGCAGGCCCGCCTCCCGTGCGATTTCCACGACTCCCCCCTCCTCCTCGTTCCCCCGGAGCGGAGGATGGCCCTGCTGGAGGAGTGGGCCGCCCGGGCCCCCGAGGAGGAGAAAAGCCGGTTCATGGCCTCCGAATACCTGCTGGAGGGCGAGCCGTGCCCCCGGTGCCGGGAGGTATACGACGCTCTGCTCACGGAGGCCGGGGGCGATGACGCCGAGGTCCTCAGGCACGTACAGGTTCGACGCGTGTTCTTCTCGAGGAGGTATCGCAAGGGGGCCGTGGTGGTTTCGCCCCAGGATTCCCCGGATGCGGGAGCACGGCAGGTTACCATCGACAGTTCTATTTCCATGCTTCCCAAGAGCCTGAGCCACCTCAACATCCTGCAGCTCTTCGGTGACCTGGTGGATGCGAACAACGGGATCCTGGAGTTCTCCGACTTCCTGACCCGGACGCCCGAGCTGAACAAGTACCTCCTGGCGGCCACCGAGCGGGGCGAGGTGGGCCTCTCCTCGGCCAACGTCTATCTGAACTCGGTCCTCTTCGCCACGTCCAACGAGCGGCATTTGGACGCCTTCAAGGAGACCCCCGACTTCGCCTCATTCAAGGGACGAATGATTCTCGTCGCCGTACCGTACCTCCTGGAGGTGTCCAAGGAGGAGGCCCTCTACGAGCCCATTCTCGGCCGCATCGGCCGCATGAACCACGTGGCGCCGCACGTGGCGGCGATGGCGGCCCTCTGGGCCGTCCTGACCCGCGTGAACAAGCCCGATCCGGCCGAATACCCGGAAGCCGTCCGCGACCTCATCGGCGGCCTCGATCCTCTGGACAAGGTTCTCCTCTACGACGGACGGACGCTTCTCCCCGATTCGGGGAGGGGACCCCAGTCTCTGACCCTGCTCAGGGAGCACCTGGCATCGCTGCGGGAGGAATACCTGGATACGCCCCTATACGAAGGGCGGTACGGCGCCTCTCCCCGAGAGATGCGGGAGATCCTATACGACGCCGCGGCCCGGAGGCCGACGAGGTGCTTGACGCCCCCGCTGCTTTTCGAGGAGTTGAGGACCTTCATCAAGGATCGCAGCCTCTACCTCTTCCTCCAGATTCAGCCGGCGGACGCATACCACGATGCGGAGAAAGCCGTCGAGGCCGTCGAAGGCCGGTACCGGATGATCCTCACTCGGGAGGTCCTGGCCGGCATGGCCCTGGCCCCCGAGGGGGAATACGAGAAGGTCTTCGAGCGCTATCTGGTCCACGTGAGGGCCCATTTGCGGCAGGAGAAGATCCCCATTTCTTCCACGGGCCGCTGGGAGGAACCCAGCGAGGCCCTCATGAGCCAGGTGGAGGAGTACCTCGGTGTGGAGGGAGATCCGAGACGGCACCGCGAGGATATCCTGGCCCGGGCGGCGGCCCACAGCCTCGAGCACGGAGACGAACCCCTCGACGTTCCCGTACTCTACGCCGAGTCCATCGAGCGGCTCATGCGGGGTTTCCACGAGCGGGCCCGGGATCGGATTCGGGAGGTGGGACACGACCTGCTGGCGCTGGACGAACCCGAGGGCAAAGCCCTTCCCGAGGAGCGCCGGAGGGCGGCGGAATCCTTCCTGTCCAATCTCACGGAACACTTCGGGTATTGCTCCCGGTGCGCGGCGGAGGCCGTTTCCTATTACATGGCCGGCGGGAACTGAGCCGGAGTCGGCAGGGCCGGTTCTTCGGGAGTCCTGGCGGGCGATGGCCGGCTGCGTGGGCACGGCGAGCGCGGGTTACCCACCGGATTTCGACGCGAGGCGCGCAAGAGGCTGGTGAATTCGGTCCGATCGGAGGATGAGCGAGGGGACGTACCGCAGTGTACTTCAAACGGGGGATTCCGAAAACGGACCGAAAGCGACGGCAACCCGCGCGCCGCAGCAGAAAACGGGCGAGGTATCCGGGCTAGCCGAATAGTATCTGCACGGCCCTGCGGAGGGTCGAGACGGGCTCCAGCGAGAGGTTCGGAGGGGGCGATTCGATGCGGGAGGCATCCGACCCGGAAAGGATCAAGCGCGCGAATCCCAGGGCGGCGGCCTCCGCGGCGCGCCTCTCCGGATTTCCGACCCCCCGGATCTCTCCCGCGAGGCCCACCTCGCCGAACGCGGCCACGTCGGGAGGGCAGGCGATGCCCCGAAAGGCCGAAGCGATACCGAGGCACAGGGGGAGATCCAAGCCCGTGTCCTCGATCTCGACGCCGCCGACGACATTGACGAAGAGATCCCGGTCTCCGAGGGTGAGGGCGGCCGCTCTCTCGAGGACGGCCGTGAGGAGCTGCACGCGGTTGCGGTCGAGGCCCACGCTCATCCGCTTGGCCATGCCGAAAGCCGAGGGGCTGGTCAACGACTGGATCTCGAAGAGGAAAGGGCGGGTGCCCTGGAGGGCGACGGCAATGACCGAGCCCGGCTCTCCGCGCGGCCTGTCGGCCAACAGGGCGGCCGAGGGGTTTTCGATGGGCCGCAGCCCGCGGGCGGTCATCTCCAGGAGCGCCATCTCGTGGGTGGCGCCGAAGCGGTTTTTGGTCGCCCGAAGGATCCTGAGGTGCCGGTAGCGGTCTCCCTCGAATGTGAGAACGGTGTCCACGATGTGCTCGAGGGCCTTGGGGCCGGCGATGAGCCCCTCCTTGGTGATGTGTCCCACGAGGAAGACCGGCAGAGAAGTGCGTTTGGCCACCTCCGTCAGCCGCACGGCACACTCCCGGAGCTGGGAGATGGAGCCCGGAGCGGCATCGAGGCCCGCGGTGGCGGTCGTCTGAATCGAGTCGACGGCCAGGGCGCCGGGGTTCAGGCGCTCCGCCTCGGAGAGCAGCGCCTCGAGGGAGGTTTCGGAGAGAAGGTGAAGCCCCTCGGAACGGATGCCGAGCCGCCCCGCACGCGAGGCGATCTGGGCCGCCGACTCCTCCCCGCTGGCGTAGAGGACCGGGCCGCCGTTCCCCAGGTGTCCGAAGACCTGAAGCAGCAGCGTGGACTTGCCCACGCCGGGATCGCCGCCGACGAGCACGACGCCTCCGGGCAGGATGCCGCCGCCCAGGATCCGGTCGAGGTCGGCCATGCCCGAACCGAATCGGGGGCCGTCGTCCGAGGGCACTTCGCCGAGGGCAACCGCGCGGGGCACCGATGCGGGAGCTGCTGCCGAGCCCTTCCCGTGCTGCGT